>Ga0164243_10005118_pt1 | contig 20123 bp, 18 predicted proteins | sample OricompcompostOP_FD_108781 | JGI IMG/M metagenome (GOLD analysis project Ga0164243, IMG submission 108781) | Organic Plus compost microbial communities from Emeryville, California, USA - Original compost - Organic plus compost (OP) | ecosystem: Engineered > Solid waste > Mixed feedstock >... | reverse complement strand
GCCTCAAGCGCAACCTTGGCCTTGAACTCGGCCGAGAACCGTCTGCGTGTCTTCATGCTGGATCGTCCTTTTCATCGGAAAATCCACCTTATGCCCCTGTCTCAAAAACCGGCACCACCTCACATCGCGTCGGTTCGAACGGATGTCCTGACATGACCATCATGAGAGGGCTATAGCGTAAACGTAGTGATCATCACTATCGGTCGCGGCCCGCCAAACGCGGCCGATTGCTCTCTATAGCGCGATGTTGCCGCTGACCACCGCAACCCAGCAGGAAGTAAGAGATACCTCCGATTCTACGCTATGGCCAACTATCCCGATAGGCGGCAGAGGTGGGAGCGGCCTCGTATTCGTTTTCTTCCGATGCGGCCATATGCTCACCGATGGCTGACCATGAACGCTTCGAAGATGTATCCATACGGCACCGTGCCCGTATCATCTGCGAAGGCTGATCCTGCCTGTCGCAGCCGCGCGGCAGCTTCCTTCTCACCTAGGTCATTGACGGCCTTGCGCGCGTGCGATGACGATAGCGCCAAACCGACATATTCGTCGAGCGTCAGGTGCAGCTTCGTCCGTTCACGCTGGTGTTCGAACTGATGGAACTCAGAAAGACCGCGCAATTCGCGGTTGTAATCCGGCCGGACGTAGGCTCGTGGTTCCCCGTAACGGTCAAGAAACTCGATGACCGCCTGCGTTGCGGGCTCGTCTTCGTCTCGAACGTATTCAACGATGGCGAGGACTCCTTTCGATGCAAGAGCGCGACCGCATTCGGTATAGAAGTGTGGACGGTCGAACCAGTGCGCGGCTGTCGCGGCGACAACGGCGCTCGCGCCGCCATCGGCAACGGGAATGTTCTCGGCGACTCCATCCCGGAACGAGACATTGGGTCTGGTGTTGTCGGCCATGGCCTGTTCTCGCATCGCAGTAGATGGCTCGACGCCAACGACAGCTATGCCCACAGGCAGCCGTTCAGAGAGCTGCCGCGTGAACGTCCCCGTGCCGCTGCCCATGTCTATGACGGGCAGCACCGACAATTCCGCGTTGACCGAAATGCGATCCGCGACAGCGCCGACGATGGTGTCGGGATAGCGCGGCCTGAACGCGGCATAGCGCTGGCTGATTGACTGGAACCGCTCGCCCGACAATTCGACCTCTCCCTGTAGCAATGGTGACCGAACCCAAATCAACCGAGATAAGAGTAAGCCGTCTTTTCGATCTTCGCCGTTCGGTACAGGTTTTGCTAGCGCCCATCATACCGTACGAGTGTCCGAACTGGTAAGGATTCGTCGGGACGCACAGAACAGCCCGACCGTTGTCAATTTTGTAGGGTTATAGCGTAGGTGTAGTTCTCCGTTTCTTCGGCTCACCCTTAATCAGCAGATTGGCGCAACCATAGAAGATCTAGCATTCCGAACCACTTGAATTCCGGCGCTGTATAATTGCTTATGCAATCTCCTTCATCTTTCGCACGGTGCGCGAATCGACTGCCTTCCCGTGTCAGGCTGCGTGCATTGGATTTGCGCGCAGCCAGAGAGCAGCGCCAGGGCCGCCAGAAACATGCGGCCCGGAAAGATCATATGGTATTCCTGAAAGTCATCTGCTCGCCTAGCGATCTCACAGCCACATCCCTTCCAATGCCGATCTGCGAGAGAATTTCATCCTGACTGAGGCTGTACCGCCCCAGCCTGCGCAATCAGCCTTTGTTAACCATGCTCAGATAACGGTTAGTGACTGAAAATTACCAGGTCGGGGTTCCCTATGACAGCAGGTTTGAATCGCCGCAGCCTTTTGCTGGGCTTGGCTGGCTTGCCCATTGCGTCTGGCTGCACTCAGGTGTCCCAACTCGGCGCGGGCATGGGACTGGACTATACGTCGACCGGAACAATCCGGCCTGCGATCAGTATCGATCCGAATGTCACCAACCCTGAAAAAATGTATGCGGCCGTTACAGAAGGGTCCTACTCCCTTCCCGCGATACCCTATGAAAAGATACCAGCCAAATACCGGCGCCAGATCGTGCCCAATACCACAGGCGAGGCTCCTGGAACACTGGTCGTGGAGACCAAGGAACACCTGCTTTATCTTGTCCAACCCGGAGGCGATGCCATCCGATACGGTGTCGGGATCGGCAAAGCCGGCTTTGAATGGTCCGGCAGAGCAGTTATCCAGTACAAGAAAAAATGGCCGACATGGACACCGCCCGCTGAAATGATCGGGCGGCGGCCGGAACTGGTAAAATTTGCGAATGGGCAGCCAGGCGGTCCGGACAATCCTCTGGGCGCCAGGGCCCTGTATATCTTCAAGGACGGTCAGGACACGCTTTATCGCGTTCACGGCTCGCCTGAATGGTGGACGATCGGACAATCGATGTCGTCGGGCTGTGTCCGTCTGATCAATCAGGACATCATCGATCTTTACGACCGCGTCAGCGTTGGTTCCCCGATTGTCGTAAGATAGGTTTCAGCCCCGTACCCTCTCGGGACGGACTTTGCGGGGGCCTAATCTTTGATTTCGGCAACGCCATGCTCATGCTCTTCCGCAAAGGAAGAGAGCACGACCTCGCAAACCGGTGCATTGAGTGTCCAGCGGAGATATCCGGGACGCCGGTCAGTCGAAGCGGATCCGCTCAACGTCTCCGGGGTAACTCTTTGAAGCACCACGCTTCCGAAACCTATGTGCTTTGCGCCATTCGTCCGCTCAGCTTCAACGGGAACCGACGTTTCTTCCCAGGAGACCGAGAATTCCTTTTGGCCCTCGGCATTGGTCACGATCTTCCAGGCGACCGAGACATGCCCCACATCGCTCGAAAGCGCCCCGTATTTTGCCGAATTCGTTGCAAGTTCATGGAATGCCATTCCAAGGCACTGGACGGCATTCGGCTTTACCGTGAGGAGTGGTCCGGAAAGGGCAATCTGTGCTTCATGGCCGAATGGGACCAACTGTTCCTGGACGAGTTCGAACAGACTTGCCCCGGACCATTCCGCGTTCACCAACAGGTCGTGGGAGCGCGAAAGCGCCATGATTCGATCGCGTATGCGTTCCTCGAATTCTTCCACGCTGGCCGATCGCTTGCCGGACTCCCTGATCATCGCCAGAATCACGGCGAACTGGTTTTTGACCCTGTGGTTCACTTCCCGCATCAGCAGCCTTATCCGGCGTTCGCTTTCCTTGGTGGCGCTGATATCGCGGGCGATTTTGGAGGCACCCACGATTTCCCCCTTGCTGTTCCTGATCGGCGAGATGGTCAGGGAAACGGGTATGAGGACGCCATCTTTCCGACGGCGAATGGTCTCGAAGGTCTCTACGCGCTCGCCGCGTCGTATCCTTTCGATGATTTCCGTTTCTTCCGAATACCGGTTTTCAGGGACCAGCATCAGGATCGATTGACCAATCGCCTCCTCCGCCGTGTAACCGAACATCTGCTGGGCAGCCGGATTCCAGGTTGTGATGATGCTGTTCAGGGTCTTCCCGACAATGGCATCCGAGGATGAATCGACGATGGCGGCAAGCAACGCATCGGAATCATGCCCCACAGGCTGATCGATGCTTACGACTGTGCTCATGAAAGCAGATTAGCAACAACATTCAGGTTTGCATAGCGGGGGACCGAAACGCTATCCAGAAGGCCCATGCTGAATCAGGCAAGATCCTCAACGCCCTCACCTTCCGACACGGCATCGAAAGCCTCCGTGCCGAAAGCCGCCATGTGGATGACCGGATGGCTCACTCTGATGATAACGATGGCCGTTGCCGGTCGGGAGGCTACGTACGATCTCGACGTCTTCCAGATAATGCTGATGCGATCCGTCATCGGCTTCTTCCTGCTTTATCCGCTGGTCAGGATGCATGGCGGCCTTGCTTCGATGCGCACGGAAAGGCCGCTGCAGCATGTCGGACGGAATATCGTGCACTATGCCGCCCAATACGGCTGGCTGCTCGCCATCACCTTGATCCCGCTGGCCCAGGTGGTCGCCATCGAGTTCACCATGCCCATCTGGACGGCCATCGTGGCTGTCCTGTTTCTTGGCGAGCTCATGAACGCCAGGAAGATTACGGCCGTCCTTCTCGGCCTTATCGGTGTCGGAATCATCGTGCGGCCAGGCCTGGATACGGTCGATCCCGGTCAGATCATCGCTCTCGTCGTCGCGGTCGGCTTCGCTGTCTCCGCAACCATGGTGAAGTCCTTGACGCGGACTGACAATGTCACGGTCATCGTCTTCTGGATGCTTGTTGTGCAGTCGCTTCTCGGCATCATTCCGGCTGCGATGGTTTGGAAATGGCCGGACGCCGGGACATGGCCCTGGATCGTCCTAGTGGCCTTCTGCGGAACCTTCTCGCACTACTGCATGGCGCGAGCCCTGGTTCACGCCGACGCTACCATGGTCGTGCCGATGGATTTCCTGCGTGTGCCGCTCACGGCTGTCGTAGGTTGGTTGCTCTACAGCGAAACCCTCGACATCTGGACGATTGTCGGTACCGCGCTGATCCTGTCGGGGAACCTCCTCAACCTGCGCAAGGCAGGCACGGCACGCATTCCGACCGACTAGTTCCCTTTTAGCTTCCGCCGTCAGCGAACTGTTTTTGGAAGAAGGGTATGGCCATGGCCATTTCCTGATCCTTCTTCGTGCTGTGCTGGTAGGCTGGGCGATCGGCGATGCGGGCCAGATAATTCTGGAATGCGGGCCGCTCCGGCAGCGCCTTGAGCACGTTCATCGTGTAGTGGATGCCCGAGGCAAGCTGAACATCCGCCGCCGTGAAGCGGTTGCCCGCCGCGAAATCGTTTTCGGTCAACCGCCGCTCGACATTGTCCACAAGATCCTCGAACAGGCCGAAGGAGTAGTCATTGCTTTTGTATTCCAGTCCCCAGACACGCGCTGCGATGCAAGGGTCGAAGACAGAATCGCAATAGACGAGCCAGGTGAGATAAGGGCCGCGCATCGGATCGTCGACAGAAGGCGCAAGACCGGCTTCGGGAAACGCGTCGGCCAGGTAAATGGTGATCGCGGCTCTCTCAGTGATCACGACACCGTCATGCTCTATGGCTGGCACCTTCTTGTTTGGCTGAATCTTGCGATAGCTTTCGGGTGCGCCTCCTTCCGCCCGGATGTCGATCTCGTGCAATTCGTATTCGGCTCCGAGTTCCTCCAGCAGCCACAGCACGGAGGAGGAGCGTGACCAGGGCGCATGATAGAATTTGAGCATTGATCTGTTCTCCAGCTTGATCCGTGTGAGCCTTGTAGCATCCCTCTGCTGACATCAGACTGTCAGGAGCAGGCGGCGAAGTTCAGTCTGGTCAATCACATCGCCTTACATCGAAAAACAAAAAGGGCGCCGGTCGGCGCCCTCTTCGGTTCAAGAATGAACCGCGGGATCAGTTCGGGATCTTGTCGTCGATGCCCTTGATGTAGAAGTTCATCTGCAAGACTTCCGAATCCTCGGCGACTTCACCTTCCTTGAGCCATTCGCTGCCATCCTGCTTGGAGATCGGACCGGTGAAGGGATTGAACTCGCCGGATTTGATCTTGGCCTCGGTCTCCTCGGCAAGCTTCTTCACGTCATCGGGCATGTTGGTGTAGGGAGCCATAACGACGTGCCCCTCCTTCATGCCGCCCCAAACGTCCGACTGCTTCCAGGAGCCGTCGATGACAGCCTGCACGCGCTCTATGTAATACGGGCCCCAATCGTCGACGATTGAAGTAAGCTGGGTCTCGGGCGCGAATTTGATCATGTCCGAAGCCTGGCCGAAGCCCTTGATGCCGCGCTCGGCCGCAACCTGGAGCGGAGCGGTCGAGTCGGTGTGCTGGGTGATGATATCGACGCCCTGATCGATGAGAGCCTTCGCCGCGTCAGCTTCCTTGGCCGGATCGATCCAGGTGTTCGCCCAGACGATCTTCACCTTGAAATCCGGATTGACCGACTGTGCGCCGAGCATGAAGGCGTTGATACCCATGATGACTTCGGGGATCGGGAAGGAAGCGATATAGCCTGCCACCCCCTTCTCCGACATCTTGCCGGCGATCACACCCTGAACATACCGGCCTTCATGGAACTTCGAATTATAGGTCGAAACATTCTCATGTTCGCGCTTGTAGCCGGTGGCATGCTCGAACTTAACATCGGGAAAGCGCGCCGCGACCTTGTTGGTGGGGTCCATGAAGCCGAAGGACGTGGCGAAAACAATCTTGCAGCCTGAACGCGCCAGCCGCTCAAGAGCGCGCTCCGCGTCCGGACCTTCTGCAACATTCTCGAGATAGGAAATCTCGACTTTGTCGCCGAAATGCTCCTTCACGTCCAGCATGCCCTGGTGGTGCTGGTAGGAATACCCGTAGTCGCCAATCGGACCGACATAAATGGCGCAGACCTTCGTCGGGTCCTGCGCCATGGCTCCCATTGTGCCCAGTGAAAGCACCGCCGCTGCCGCGGCGAATGACACCAGTGCTTTTTTCATTCCCTTTTTCCTTATCTTGAGTTGCCTTGTCTTTGAGTTTTCTTGGGGCATGACGAGCGCCGAAGATCAGCGATCCGGAACAAACGGCCGCCCCAGAGAAGCCGGAGTGTTCACCATCGTCAATCGCCTGTTTCGCGAGATTATTACAAGTACGACCACAGTCGCCAGATAGGGAAGCGAAGAAAGCAATTGAGAAGGAATGCCGACGCCGAAGGCCTGAGCATGAAGCTGGCCGATCGAGACGCCGCCGAACAGATACGCGCCCGCCAGCACGCGCCATGGCCGCCACGAGGCAAACACGACCAGCGCCAGCGCAATCCAGCCGCGCCCGGCCGTCATGTTCTCCACCCATTGCGGCGTATAGACCAGCGACAGATAGGCTCCGGCCAGCCCCGCACAGGCACCACCGAACATCACCGCCATGTAACGAATGGCAATCACCTTGATGCCGAGCGCATGGGCGGAAGTGTGATTGTCTCCGACCGAGCGTAGCGTAAGCCCGGCCCGCGTTCGGAACAGGAAATAGGCGACAGCCGCAGTCAACGCTATGGAGATATAGAATATCGGATCCTGCCCGAAAAGCAGCCGTCCGACTACCGGCAGATCGGAGAGGCCCGGTATGTCGAGGCGCGCAAGGCGCAGGCCCGGTTGACCGACGAAGGCTTCGCCCGCCATGCCCGATATGCCGAGACCGAGCAGCGTCAGCGCGAGACCCGTCGCTACCTGATTGGTGACAAGCGTCAGGGTCAAGAAGCCGAACAGCAGGGAGAATACCGCGCCAACCAGAATGGCGGCAAACACTCCGAGCCACGGAGAACCGGTTGTCAGTGCAACCCCGAAACCGGTGACTGCGCCCATGATCATCATGCCCTCGACGCCGAGATTGAGCACACCGGAGCGTTCGACCACCAATTCGCCGATGGCAGCGATCAGGAGCGGCGTCGCTGCCGTGGCGATCGTCAGGAGGATGGATTCAAGCATTCCCATGCGGAGCCTCCGCCGCCGGGGCCGCCTGTCTTCCGACGAGACGGATGCGGTAATGGATCAGCGTGTCGCTGGCGAGCACGAAGAAGAGCAGCATTCCCTGGAAGGCGCGCGCCACCTTGTCCGACACGCCGAGGGAAATCTGCGCCGCCTCACCGCCAAGATATGACAGCGCTAACACCAGGCCCGCCGCCACGATACCCAACGGATTGAGCCTGCCGAGGAAGGCGACGATGATCGCCGTGAAGCCGTAGCCTGGCGAAATGGACGGCTGGAGATGACCGATTGCGCCGGAAACTTCCGAAATTCCAGCGAGCCCCGCAAGTCCTCCCGAGACCAGAAATGCGAAGAAAACCATCCGCGCATTGGAAAAACCGGCGAACCGCCCTGCCCGCGGACTTTGCCCGAGCACCTTTATTTCGAAGCCCTTGAGCGTTTTCGAAAGCAGGAACCAGAGAACAATGGCGGCAATGATAGCGAAGGCGAAGCCCCAATTGGCCCGGCCGGAAGCCGGCAGGAGTTCCGGCAGTATCGCGAATTCGTGAAAGCTCCGCGTCTGCGGAAAGTTGAAGCCTTCCGGATTGCGCCAGGGGCCGCGGACCAGCCAGTCGAGGAACAACTGGGCCACATAGACCAGCATCAGGCTAGTCAGGATCTCGTTGGTGTTAAACCGCACCTTGAGTAAGGCTGGTATGGAGCCGTATGCCGCACCGCCGACGATCCCGAGCAGAAGCATGATCGGCAGCACGATCCAGGATTGAAATTCCGGAAACAGCACCGGCAGGATGGAGCCGATGATCGCCCCGACAATGAACTGGCCTTCGGCGCCGATATTCCAGTTGTTGGAAAGAAAGCAAACGGAAAGTCCGACGCCGATCAGAATCAGCGGGGCTGCCTTGATGGCGAGTTCGTGCAGCGACCAAACCTCGCGCAGCGGATCTATGAAATATAAATAAAGGGCTTGCACTGGGTTCTTGCCAAGCAGCGCGAACATGATCGCGCCGGCGACCAGCGTCAGGGCAAGCGCGATGAAAGGCGACAATGCGCTGAACAGCGCGGAGTGCTGCGGCCGCTTGACGAGTTCGATCCGCATCACACGGCCTCCATCGCGGCCGTGGGCGGAGTGCTGGCATCCGCCCCGCCCATCAGAAGCCCGATCTTCTCGTAAGTTGCTTCGCCTACCGGCACAGGCGCAGAAAGACGCCCGTCATGCATGACTGCTATGGCGTCCGAAATCTCGAACAATTCGTCAAGGTCCTGACTGATGACGAGAACCGCCGAACCGGCCCTTGCGAGGTCGATCAGCGCCTGGCGGATATGCGCCGCCGCTCCCGCATCCACGCCCCAGGTCGGCTGGTTGACAACCATGACGGCTGGCTGGCGGTCAAGCTCACGGCCGATGATGAATTTCTGCAAATTCCCGCCGGAAAGGGCCGAGGCTTCCGGGTCCTCGGAGCTCTTGCGTACGTCCATATCACTGACGATCCGCCGCGTGGCAGCGGAGATCGTGGATTCGCGGATGATGCCGATATGGGTGAGATAGGATTTCGCATCGGTGCGGAACCGCGACAGGAGCAGGTTTTCGGAAAGCCTCATGCGCGGCGCGGCGCCGTGACCGAGTCGCTCCTCCGGAACGAAAGCCGCCCCCAGAAGACGCCTGCCGGAAATGTCGAGGCGGCCTGCATCCTTGCCGCGAATGCGCACCATACCGGCCTTGTCCTGAAGGGCCTCGCCCGAAATGGCCTCGAAGAATTCGCCCTGCCCGTTGCCTGCGACACCGGCAATGCCGAGCACTTCTCCCGCGTGAACCGTCAGATGGATATCCCTGAGCGGGATGGCGAAGGGGTTGGATGGTTCGCGGGAAAGCCCCGCGACTTCCAGCAAAGGCGAATGGTCGGCATCCTTTGGCGGCGCGGCACGGACGACCGCGTGAACCTCGCTACCCACCATCATGCGGGCAAGTGAAGCCGCGGTTTCCTTGCGCGGGTCGCAATGGGCCACGACCCTGCCGTGGCGCAGTACCGTCGCACGGTCACACAGGCGCTTCACTTCTTCCAGCCTGTGGGAGATGTAGAGAATCGATTTGCCTTCGTCGCGCAGCGTCTCCAGCGTCTTGAAGAGTTTTTCGGCCTCCTGCGGCGTCAGCACCGAGGTCGGTTCGTCGAGAATGATCAGGTCGGGATGCTGCAAGAGGCAGCGGATGATCTCGATACGTTGCCTCTCACCCACCGAAAGATCGCCGACATGGGCGGACGGGTCGAGCGGCAGCCCGTAAGAGCGCGAGAGTTCCCTTGCCCTCTCGGCAATCCTGGCGATCGGGGTCTTTTCCTCCAGCGACAGGGCAATATTTTCGGCCGCCGTCAGCGCATCGAACAAGGAGAAGTGCTGGAAAACCATACCGATGCCCAGCCGGCGGGCATCACTGGGACTGGCGATGCGAACAGATTCGCCTTTCCAGAGGATTTCACCGGCGACTGGCTCGAGCGTCCCGAACAGCATCTTGACCAGAGTGGACTTGCCCGCACCGTTCTCGCCGAGCAATGCATGAATTTCGCCCTTGCCGATGGCCAGATCAATAGAATCGCAGGCTTTCAGTGTCCCGAAAACCTTGGTCAGTCCGCGCACTTCCAGGAGAGGTTCATCTCCCGCGTTCAGAGTTGTTTTCACAACTCCCCCGTTATCTTTATTCGTTCCCGACTGCATCGTAGACGCGGTTTTCCATGTCGGAAAGGTGTGCGCCGACTTGAAAGTGCTTCAAGAAAACCGGCGCAGCAAAGCTTCAAGGTATGAGCACCGTCGTGCCGGTGGTGCGCCGACCTTCCAGATCCGCATGGGCCTTGGCCGCATCCTTCAAGGCGTATTTCTGGTTGACCACGATCTCGACGACACCCGAGCGGACGACGTCGAACAGCGCGCTGGAGGCGGCTTCCAGATCCTCGCGCTTGGCAATGTAGTCGAACAGTGTCGGTCTGGTGGCGAACAGCGAGCCCTTTTGCGACAGGATGGCGAGATTGACGGGTGGCATAGGACCGGACGACTGGCCGAAACTGACGAACATGCCACGCTTTTTCAGGCAGTCCAGCGAGCCGGGAAAAGTATCCTTGCCGACCGAATCATAGACCACTTCGCAAAGCGCGCCGTCGGTGATCTTCTTGACCTCATCGACAAAATTATTGTCGCGATAGTTGATCACATGATCATAGCCATGCGCCTTGGCGAGCTTGCCTTTCTCTCCCGAACCGACCGTTCCGATCGTTCTGGCACCGATATGCTTCGCCCATTGGCCGGCAATGAGGCCGACGCCGCCGGCGGCTGCATGGAACAGGATCGTGTGGCCGCTTTTAACCTGGAAAGTGCGATGCAGGAGATACCAGGCCGTCATGCCTTTGAGCATCATGGCTGCGGCCTGTTCGTCGGTAATGCCATCGGGAACCTTTACCAGTCTGTCGGCAGGGACGACGCGCCGCTCGCAATAGGAACCTGTTCTCAGGCAATAGGCAACGCGGTCGCCTGGCTTCAGGCTATCCACCCCCTCGCCTGTTTCGACCACGACGCCTGCTGCCTCGCTGCCCGGAACGAGAGGCAATGGTGCTGGATAGAGACCGGTGCGAAAATAGACATCGAGGAAATTCAGGCCGACTGCCTTGTGCTCGACCAGCACCTCGCCTTTGCCGGGAGCACCAGGATCGTAATCCTCGAAGCGCAGAACCTCCGGACCGCCTGCCTCGTGAACGCGAATTGCCTTGACCATCGAACAACTATCCCTTGATTTTCCCAAGTTGCGGAAATGCCTGCATCACGGCACCGATAACGTAAAGGTAAACCCCGGTAACGCCGATGCCGATCTTCACCAGCAGCGAGGCATCCATATCCCGCACCAGCGCGATGACGCCGAAGGCGCACCAGGCCAGAAAGATCGCGAGGTTGATACTGCGCAGGCGCACTACCCGCACCGGATGCAGAAAATTGATCGGCGTGAATGTGAGGATCGCCGATACGAGAACGACCACGAAAGACATATACTCGCTCGTCCCGATGACGAACAGCGTGAACACGATCATGTTCCAGACGACGGGGAACCCCCTGAAGAAGTTCTCCGCCGTCTTCATGCCGGTATCGGCATAGTAAATCGCGCTGCTGATGACGATGATCGCAGCCGAGAGAAATGACAGCCCCTCCCCCATAAAGCCGCTCTGATAAAGCGCAAAGGCAGGGATCAGCACGTAAGTCACATAGTCGATGATGTTGTCGAGCATGTCACCCGACCAGGTGGGCAGCACTTCCTTGACCTGCAGCCGGCGGGCGATCGGACCGTCTATGCCGTCCACCAGGAGAGCAAGACCGAGCCACCAGAACATGGCCGTCCAGCGCTCCTCGCTCGCCGCCACCAGTGAAAGGAAGGCCAGGAACGAACCGGAAGCCGTCAGAAGATGAACCGAGAAAGCCTTCGCTTGCGGCGCGGTAACTTTTTTCTTTCTCGCCATGGCTTGCGCCAGTCCCGCCCTCATTTGCCGACGACGCAGCAGGGCAAGCGCTACGGCCTCCCTCGCCGCTCATCGGCTTCTATGAACCCGTGTGAGATTATGGAAGCGCGGCAGCTCGCACAAGCAGAAGCGAACTGCCGCATGAACAGAAAAGCCCTATCTGCCTGTTTCTCCACAAAGTTGTCCGATAGCCGCCCGCTGTTGATGCCTCCGCCAGCCATGTCCTATATCAGGTTTCGACAAAGGATGGATGAAGCTGCCATCGCAAGCTGAAAGGGCGGAATTGTCTGATATTCGACACATGACCATTCTGGTGGCCGGCACAGGTCCGGCGGGGCTGATCGCAGCGCTTGCACTCGCCCATGACGGCCATGTTGTGGCGCTCGTGGGACCGCCCGCGCGCCGCGACGACCGCCGCACGACCGCCCTTATGGTTCCCGCCCTCGCCCTGCTCGACCGCATCGGCGTTCTGAAAGAACTGCAGTCGGCGGCCGCTCCCTTGCGCACCATGCGCATCGTGGATGCCACATCCCGCCTGGTCCGCAGCCCGGTCGTGACCTTCCGCGCAAGCGAGATCGACGAGGACGCATTCGGCCTGAACATTCCCAATGCCGCGCTCAACCCGGCGCTCGAGGAGGTGGTCCGCAGCCATCCGGCGATTGATTGGTTGGAATCCATCGTTGCCGCCTGGCATCCCGGCAGCGACCGGATAGAAGCCAAGCTTGAGGACGGCACCAGGGTTTCGGCGAAACTTGCCGTCGCCGCCGATGGGCGGCTCTCGCCAGCTCGGGAAGCCGCGGGTATCCGGACTACGGCACACTCATACCCGCAGACCGCGCTTGTTCTCAATTTCGCCCATAGCCGGGATCATGAATTCATCTCGACGGAGTTCCACACCGAGACCGGCCCCTGCACGCAGGTTCCCCTGCCCGGCCACCGCTCCAGCCTTGTCTGGGTGGTGAATCCGGTTACGGCCGAGCAATTGTTGCAACTAAACGACAAGGCGCTTTCCGAACGCGTGGAAGAACGCCTTCAATCGATGCTCGGTCGCGTAACGGTCGAGCCTGGCCGGCAGGCCTATCCTCTGTCGGCAACCCTGCCGCTTCGTTTTGCCCGCAACCGGGTCGCCCTCGTGGGAGAAGCCGCCCATGTCTTCCCACCGATCGGAGCGCAGGGGCTCAACCTCGGTATCCGCGACGTTCAGGACCTGGTTGAGATTGCGGGGCGGCATCGTTCCGATCCCGGCGGTCCCGTTGCTCTTGGTGCTTACGATGCCAGACGCCGACCGGATATTCTGGCCCGCAGCAGCGCCGTGAACCTGCTGAATCGCTCGCTTCTGTCGGACCTACTGCCGTCGCAATTCGCGCGCACGGCAGGTCTTGGCATCATCGGTGGCTTTGGCCCGCTGCGGGCATTTTTCATGCGTGAGGGCATGCGGCCCGGCAGCGGCTTCGCAAACCTGTTTGGCACCCTACGGGAAAAGGTCGGGCGGCAATAGACGATGGGTGATGGCATAAAGCAGCGCCGTCACCGTCACCACCGACAATATGGTCGTTATCAGAATGCTGGCAGAGGCCCGCTGCACCCAGACATCATATTGCTGCGCTATGACGAAGACATTCGTCGCAGTCGGAAGTGCGGCCAACAGCACAGCCGAAAACACCCAGATTTCTGAAAAATTGCCGATCCAGCTCAGCACCACGTAGCAAAGCAGAGGATGGATGACGAGCTTCAGCGCCACGATGGCGCCGAGTTCGCGCGGCACTCTTTTCAGCGGCCGCAAGGCAAGCGTCACGCCCATGGCGAAAAGCGCGCAGGGGGCCGCCGCGCTGGCCAGATAGGCGAGCAGCCGCTCGATGGGCATCGGAGGACGGAATTCGGCCCACGCTGCGGCGACTCCGATCGCCGTTGCGATGATGAAGGGATGCAGCACTATTTTCTTGAGAACACTGAGCCCGAGCGCCAGCGGGCTTTCCTTCTCCCCGCCGGCAACGGCCATCAGCATTGGCGCCACGGCGAAATGCATGATGTTTTCGAAGCAGAAGATGAGGGCAACGGGCACCGCCGCCTCCTCGCCGAAGGCGAGCAAGGCGATGCCCGGTCCCATATAGCCGATATTGCCGTAGGCGGCGGACAGCCCTTTTATGGTGCTTTCGGCGATCGCGCCTCTGGCGACGATCACAGAGCCCGCAAACATCAGGCTGAAAATGACGAAGGTCGAGAATACGGAGCCGAAAATATAGCCCCATTCTGTGAGCCGCTCTGTCGGCGTCTTAGCCAGCAATTGGAAGAAAAGGGCCGGCAGGGCAACATAGATGACGAAGGTGTTCATCCAGCCAAGCGCATCAAGCGGTTGCCGCGTTATTCTGGCGACCGCGAACCCGATGAAGATCAGACCGAAAAAGGGCAGGACAAGCCCGATGACGTCCGTCATGAAACGGCCTTCCGCGTTATGAAAAACCGTGCTAACCGCTTGAGTTTTCTTGTCCCGGTGCACGTACAGGATTGAATTGGACGTCGACCTGCGCCAAATAAGGTACAAGATCGAAAACCAATGCATTCAAGAAACGATGCATAACGTCAAGACAGCAAAGTTCCAGATCGGCCAAGTGGTGCGGCACCGTCTGTTCCCGTTCCGTGGCGTCATCTATGACGTCGATCCGGAGTTCAACAATACCGAAGAATGGTATCAGGCGATCCCTGCCGAGGTCCGACCGCGCAAGGACCAGCCCTTCTATCATCTGCTCGCCGAGAACGAAGAGACCGAATATATCGCCTATGTCTCCGAGCAGAACCTGCTTGAGGATGAATCGGGCGAACCGGTGCGTCATCCGCAGCTCTTCGAATTGTTCGTGCAGACGCCGGATGGCAGATACGCGCCCAGGCACAGGCCGCATCATTAGATCGGCAATGATCGAATATATCCGGGAATGAAAACGGGGCCTTTCGGCCCCGTATCCCGTTGATGAGCGTGGATGTGCAGGCGGCTCAGTTGCCTTGCTTTGCCTTTTCCTGCTCTTCCTTCAGTTTCTTCGCGAATTCTTCATTGTTCTTGCTGACGAATTCCTGGAGCTTCTTCTGCCGCTCCTCGATATCGGCCTGCTGCAGCGGTTCGCCGTCATAGGCGCTCGTGAATCCCTCCAGCGACACCTTGATCGGGTTCGGCTGGTTCTGGAAATTCACCGAGGTGAGCGTAAGGTTGGAGCCCTTCTTGAAGGCAGCGACGAGCTGATCGTTCAGGGGTGCCTCGGCAATGCAGCGGTCGGGAAGGCAGATCGAGTAGTCGATCTTCTGAGTCGCATTGCTATCGACCTGAAGCCCTATGCCGGGAGGAATGAGGCGGCCGGACGGAACGGTGATCTGGAACACCTTGCGGTTCACCTTGCCCTTCACCTCGATCAGGCTGACGCCGGTGATGAGCTGCCCCGAATCAGCCACGAGGATGTTCTGGACGTTGCAGATATCCACCTCTTCCTGCTTGCTGCAGGCCTTGAACCAGCCCCGCGGGATCTGCGGCTGCTGCTGTGCCATTGCAGCACCGATTCCGCTTGCCACCAGCCCCATTGCGCCGGCCGCGAGAAGCGTGGTGCGGATCGCTTTAGCTTTCAGGCTCTTCATATCGTCCATTTCCTCTCGAAATTTCGCAGCCCGGCATAGCTTTGCCTTGGTCGGTGGCTACCTGTTGGTCAATTGAGGCAACAGCATGACTTCGGGGCCTGTTACACTGCCTGAGCCTTCAAATCCAGAGTCCGGCAATGAAATCCGCGCGGCATTCCACCATGATGGCCCGTCATCCATGTTAATTTGAATCGCGAATCAGAAACAGTGGACAGACCTTCGGATTGCGATCCATGCGCATTGTGTTCTCAACCCTCCTCGCCGCCTTCATCGTCGTGGCCGCGTTCGGACCGGCGGCAGCGGGAGAAGCGAGATTCGCCATAGCGATGCACGGCGATCCGGCTCTGCCCGCTGATTTCCGGCATTTTCCCTATGTGAATCCCCATGCGCCCAAGGGCGGCCGCATCGATTATGCCGTCCAGGGCAGTTTCGACAGCCTCAATCCGTTCATCGTCCAGGGCGATGCGGCGCGAGGGTTGGTCGACCTGGAACTCGGCTACAATGTCTATGACAGCCTGATGCAACGATCCTACGACGAGCCTTTCACGCTCTATCCGCTGGTCGCAAAGACGGTCGAAACCAACGACGACCGCACCTTCGTGGAATTCACGCTCGACGAGCGGGCGCGCTTCTCCGATGGCACGCCCATCACTCCGGAAGACATCATCTTCACTGTCAGGCTGCTCGGCGAGAAAGGCTATCCGCGCTACGGCACCACGCTGAAGAAGATCGACAGGATGGAGAAAGTCGGCGCGCATGGCGTGCGCTTCACCTTCAAGCAATCCGATCGTGAACTGCCGCTGATCCTTGGTCTGATGCCGGTGCTGCCGCGCCATGCGACCGATGAAGAGACATTCGACCGTTCCACCCTCAAGCCTATGATCGGCTCCGGCCCTTATGTGGTCGACCACGTGAAGCCGGGCGAATATGTCGTGCTGAAGCGTGATCCAGACTATTGGGCGAAGGATATCCCTTCCAAGATCGGCTTCGACAATTACGACGAAATACGCATCAATTATTTTCGCGATCCGAATTCGATGTTCGAGGCCTTCAAGAAGGGCCTGATCGATGTTTTCATCGAGACGGACACGGGACGCTGGAACACCGGCTATGATTTTCCCGCCGCGCAAAGCGGACGGGTCATAAAGGATACGTTCGAAAACGGTTTGCCGTCAGGCATGTATGGTTTCGTGCTCAATACGCGGCGGCCGACCTTCAGGGATCGGGCGGTGCGCAAGGCACTGACCGAACTCTTCGACTTCGAATGGGCCAACAGAAATCTGTTCTTCAATGCCTATACCCGCACACGAAGCTATTTCGACAATTCGGAGCTGTCGTCCTTCGGCGTTCAGGCGACCGAGGCCGAGCGCAGGCTTCTCGGCAAGCATATCGGCTTCGTGACGCCGGAAATCCTCGCCGGCACCTATGCGCCGCCAGCCTCGGATGGGAGTGGGCGTGACCGTGCCTTCCTCAAGAACGGTTTCGATGCCTTGCAGGCAGCCGGCTACAAGCTGGACGGACAACAAATGGTCGGGGCCGACGGCAGGCCGCTGAGCTTCGAAATTCTGCTCAACGGCATGTCCGGTGTACCGGTCGCGAGTGCATGGGCACGCACGCTCGGCAAGCTCGGGATCGCCGTGAATATCCGCAGCGTCGACAGCGCCCAATATCTCCAGCGGCAGCAAACCTATAACTATGATGTGATCCTGCAGAAGTATATTTCCTCGCTCTCGCCGGGCACGGAGCAGATCGGCCGCTGGGGATCGCAGTCACGCGATATCGATGGGACCTACAATTTCGCCGGGGTCGCCGAACCGGCCGTCGATGCGATGATCGATGCGCTTATGAACGCCCGCTCGCGCGAGGATTTTCTGGCCGCCGTACGCGCCTATGATCGTGTTCTTTTAAGCGGCGCCTATGTCGTGCCTCTCTACCATCAGCCCGAACAATGGGTTGCGCGCTGGAAGCATATAGCTCACCCTGAGACGACGCCGGTCTATGGTTTCCAACTGCCCGCCTGGTGGCGGGAGCCAGCGGTAAACTAGGCCGGTTCACTGAAGGGACTTGAGCACCATGCAGCCAATCAGCATCGACGTCGTCTCGGACGTAGTCTGCCCCTGGTGCTTTGTCGGCCAGAAACGGCTCGACAAAGCTCTTATCTCCACGGCCGAGATTCAGGTGGACGTCCGCTGGCGACCCTATCAGCTCGATTCGACCATCCCGCAGGAAGGTATGGACCGCAGATCCTATATGCTGTCCAAATTCGGCAGCGAGGATAAGCTGCGGGAAATCCATGCCCGATTGGAGGATCTGGGCCGAGCCGAAGGGATTGCCTTCGATTTCGACGCTATCAAGGTATCGCCCAACACGCTGGACGCCCATCGCATGATCCGCTGGGCCGCGACGCAGCCCGACGGCGCTCAGAATCGCATCGTGCGCCGGCTCTTCCAGCTCTATTTCGAGGAAGGCGCGAATATCGGCGACCACACGGTCCTGCTGGACGCGGCGCGCGAGGCCGGCATGGATGCCGCCGTCGTGGAAACGCTGCTGGCGACCGCCGCCGACACGGAGGCCGTTCAGGCCGAGATCGCGACGGCGCAGAAAATGGGCATCACCGGCGTGCCCTGTTTCCTGCTGGAAAGCCGCTATGCGGTCATGGGCGCACAGGACGCCGACGTGCTCGCCGACGCGATCAGGAAGGTTTCGGAGGCGAAAGCCCGGGGCGAACTCGATTCGCCGCAGGCTTAGGCTGCTTTGGCAGCCTGCCGCCGGCCGAAGCCGCCGCGCTTGCGACGCCGGAACGGCTTCTTGCCTTCCTTCCTGCCTCCGTCATTGGCCGCTGTAGCGTGGGCAAAGCCCGGCTTTCTACGTCCTGGATGCTGCTGGCCCGCCTTCTGCGCAGGCTCACGCGTGGGCCGGTTGTCCTGTCCCTCAGCCGCCGGCGTCCTTGCCGAATGTACCGGATCGGCCTCGGAGGTATGGTCGCCGGTCACTGGCAGCCGCATGCGGATAACCCGCTCCACGGCGCGCAGCTTGGCGCTTTCGGCCGGGTCGCAAAGGGTCACTGCAATACCAGAAGCGCCGTTGCGTCCGGTACGGCCGATGCGGTGGACATAGCTTTCCGCCTCGTCCGGCAGGTCGAAATTCACCACATGGCTGATGCCTGGCACATCGATTCCACGCGCGGCAATATCGGTAGCCACCAGAATCCTCACGGAACCGTCACGGAACCCGTTCAGTGCCCGCTGGCGCGCATTCTGCGACTTGTTGCCGTGGATCACCGCCGCCTCGAAACCGTCGCGCTGCAGGTCGCGCGTCACGCGGTCGGCGCCATGCTTGGTGCGGGTGAAGACGATGACGGAGCGCATGGCCGCGTTGGCAAGCATGCCGGACAGCACCTGCAGCTTCTGCTTTGTGCGGGCCATGACCACGCTCTGGGTGATCTCTGCGGCCGTCGTTCCCTGCGGCGCGATCTCGACGCGCACCGGCTCGCGCAGAAGGCCATTGGCCAGCGCTTCGATCTCCTTTGGCATAGTGGCCGAGAAAAGGGCAGTCTGGCGCGCCGGATGGGTTGCCTTGGCGATCCGCTTCACATCATTGATGAAGCCCATGTCGAGCATACGGTCGGCCTCGTCGAGAACGAGCCAGGTGGTTTCCGACAGGACAACGTCCTTTTCACGCACCAGGTCGGTAAGCCGCCCCGGCGTTGCGATCAGCACGTCAACGCCCTGCGCCAGCTTGCGCACCTGCGTGTTGCGCGACACACCGCCGAGGACAAGGGCGGTCGAGACATGCGCGCCCCTGGCAAGAAGGCGTACCGTCTCCTCGATCTGCACCGCGAGTTCACGTGTCGGCACGAGCACCAATGCGCGGGCCGTGCGCGGCCGGCGCTTGGTGCCGAGCGCGATGATCTTCGACAGGATCGGCAGCGAGAAGGCCGCGGTCTTGCCGGAGCCGGTCTGCGCCACGCCAAGAATGTCGCGGCCCTCGAGGAAAGGCGGTATCGCCTGCTCCTGGATCGGTTTTGGCTGGGTGAAACCGGCACCGAGGGTAGCCTTCAGAAGTGCGCCGGAAATTCCGAGTTTGGCGAAGCCCTCGAGCTTCACATTATTTTCTTCAGTCAATTTGTTCTCTTTCAAGCGGAATCTGACCCTGCGGCCCGCAAATGCTGCGCGGCAGGCGCACCCCGCCACGCGAAATCAATAGATGAACGACAAGGCGGCGGAACGCGTCCGCGCGGGTTGCGCTGTCGTGCCAGCAGGCATCATGCCCGCGGGACTTCTCGCCGCTGCCGTTTCAGGGAACCGGAGGGAGAAATCAGACGCAACCAGTCTCGTTGGGAGAAAGCCGGCGAATCCCGGCCCAAGCGCCTGTTGCCGTGCATATGGGACAGTTCGGCCAGAAAAGCAAACGATTTTGCCGACGGCCTTTTCGCCGCTCATATGATCAGGCCCGCGATCGTCTCGTTGTCGGTGATGTCCTGATAGGCCCAGCCCGCTTCATCGAAGCGCTTGCGCAGTATCTCGAAATTCTTCCGGTCCTTCGTCTCGATGCCGATCAGCACCGAGCCGAAATTGCGCGCCGACTTC
>Ga0164243_10005116_pt1 | contig 20134 bp, 20 predicted proteins | sample OricompcompostOP_FD_108781 | JGI IMG/M metagenome (GOLD analysis project Ga0164243, IMG submission 108781) | Organic Plus compost microbial communities from Emeryville, California, USA - Original compost - Organic plus compost (OP) | ecosystem: Engineered > Solid waste > Mixed feedstock >... | reverse complement strand
GGGCAGCGATTTCATCGATTACTGGAACAAGCGCGCTTACGCCGACAGCAACTTCGTTCACTTCAACGCGGACCTGTCCCAGACCATCGATCTGCCGGAAGGCATACAGCTCTTCGGCCGCGTGAAGGGACAGCTCGCCAACGGTCCGCTGCTCTCCAGCGAGCAGTTCAGCCTCGGCGGTCTCGACACGGTGCGCGGCTATCTCGAATCCGAGACGCTCGGCGACGACGGCGTCGCCGGCTCGATCGAATTGCGCAGCCCCGACGTCGGCACCTGGCTGCAGTCTCAGATGAAAGACGAGACCGGGCAGGGCAGCGCGCGCTTCACCGTCATCAACGAGTGGCGTGCCTTCGCCTTCGTGGACGCCGGCACCGTCCGCATTCAGCAGCCGCTTCCCGAGCAGCAAGCGCGCTTCGATTTGTGGAGCGTGGGCGTCGGCACGCGCTTCAAGCTGTTCAGCAGCGTGAGCGGCATGGTCGCTCTGGCGGTCCCCATGATGTCGCAAGGCGAGACGCAAGCACGTGACAAGCGCGTCCTCTTCAGCGCGATCGGAGAATTCTGATGTCCCAAAGGTGGCCTTCCATGTTTCGCACTTCTACGATGAAGACAGTTGCCGCGGCGGCTCGACGCGCGAGCCGGCTCGCATTCGCCTCGCTGCTGTCGATGACGGCTTTGACCGGCGCCGCGCAGGCCTGGTGGAACAACGATTGGTCGATGCGCAAGGAAATCGGCGTCGACACGAGCGCGACCGGTGCGAATATCACCGAAGCGATCGGGTCGGCGCCGCTGCTGGTGCGCCTGCATGTCGGCAACTTCCGCTTCGCCGCGGCCAAGGACGACGGCAGCGATCTGCGTTTCGTCGCCGGCGACGATAAGACGCCGCTCAAGTTCCACGTCGAGAAGTACGACTCGCTGCTCGGCGAGGCGCTGATCTGGGTGAACGTGCCGAGCGTTCAGTCGGGCGGCAAGACCAGCATCTGGCTCTATTACGGCAATGCCAAAGCGACGGCCGGCGCCGACGCGAAGGGCACGTACGACGCCGATACGCTGCTGGTCTATCACTTCGCGCAGCGCGGCGTGCCCGCGCTCGACTCCTCGGCGTGGGCCAATAATGCGCAGAGCGCGGGTCAAACCGCGGATGCCGCGATCATCGGCACGGGTCTGCGCCTCGATGGCCAGCAGCCGGTGACGCTGCCGGCCTCGCCGTCGCTGGCGATTGCCGACAACAGCGCCTGGACCTGGACGACCTGGTTCAAGGCGGCGGCGCTGCAGCGCAACGCCGTCATCTATAGCCGTCGCGATCGCGGCAACGGCCTCGTCATCGGCCTCGACGACGGCGCGCCTTTCGTCGAGATCAGCGTGAACGGCACGCCGCAGCGCACGACCGCTTCGGCGCCGGTCGCGCCGGGCGGCTGGCACCATCTCGCCGTCGTGGCGACGCCGGGTCTCGTGACCGTCTATCTCGATGGGAATGCTTACGCGACGCTCAATGCCACGCTGCCGGCGCTGAACACGCCGGCGCTCATCGGCGGCGACCGCGTCGCGGCGGCCCCGGCAGCGCCGGCAGCTGTTCCCGCTGCGACACCCGCTGACCAGAGCACGGCCGCGCCGCAGGACGGTGCCGCTGCTCCGGCCGCGCCCGCGGACGGCGCTGCGGCGCCTGCCGCCGATGCCGCGGCGGCCGCTCCGGCCGCTGCGCCGGTTGCCGCGGCGATGCCGGGCTTCGTCGGCGAACTCGACGAGATGACCATGGCGAAGTCCGCGCGTCCGGCCGGCTTCATCAAGGTCGCCGCGATCAATCAGGGACCGACGCCGTCCAAGCTCCTCAACTTCAGCGTCGACGAGGAAACGTCGAGCTGGCTGTCGGGCTACTTCGGCGTCCTACTCAAGGCTGTCACGCTCGACGGTTGGATCGTCATCGCCATCCTCATCATCATGGCTCTGGCGAGCTGGGTGGTGATGGTCGAGAAGCACGGCTTTCTCAAGCGCCAGAAGCGCGGCAACGAGCTCTTCACGCCCGCCTTCCGCACGCTCGAGGACGATCTCACGGAACTCGCCACTGAGAGCGCGGTGATTGCCGCCGAGAAGACAGAGAAGAACGGCAAGGCCAAGCAGGACATTCGCCGCCACTCCTCGCTCTACCGCATCTATCTGATCGGCGCCGACGAAATCGCCCGCCGCTTCCCGAGCGACGCCAAGGCCGCCGGCCACGTGCTCAGCGCGGAAAGCATCGCCGCGATCCGCGCCGCCTTGGATGCCGGCCTCGTACGGGAGATGCAGGGCCTCAACCGCCTGATGGTGATCCTGACCATCTCGATCTCCGGCGGTCCGTTCCTCGGCCTGCTCGGCACCGTCGTCGGCGTCATGGTGACGTTCGCCGCCATCGCGATGTCGGGCGATGTCAACATCAACGCGATCGCTCCCGGCATCGCCGGCGCGTTGATGGCGACCGTGGCCGGTCTCGCGGTCGCGATCCCGGCGTTGTTTGGCTACAACTGGCTGACCCTGCGCATCAAAGACATCACCAGCGACATGCAGGTCTTCGTCGACGAGTTCACGACGAAGATGGCCGAGGTCTACAGCGTCGAACGGCCGCGCCCGCTCGAGCATCACCGCATGGCGGCGGAGTAAGCGGCCATGCAGATCCAAGCCGACAACAAGCCGTACGACGATATCAACGTCACGCCGATGCTCGACCTCGCATACGTGCTGTTGATCATCTTCATCGTGATGACCACGGCGACGGTGCAGGGGATGAAGGTCAACCTGCCGAAAGCCTCCGCTGCGCCGTCTCTGGCGCAGCAGACCACCAAGGCGATCACCGTCGGCAACGACGGCAAGATCTTCCTCGACACCATTCCGGTGTCGCTCACCGAGCTGGAGCAGCGGCTGGTCCAACAGAAGGCGCTCACGCCGGAGTTTCCGGTGGTTCTGCGCGGCGATGCACAGACACAGTACCAGAACGTCATGGACGTGCTCGATCTGCTCGGTCGTCTGAACATCACCCAAGTCGGTCTCGCGACCAAACCGCTGGTGAAGTGAGCGCCATGACCGTGCGGACTGCATCGATCCTTACGGCATCTGATCGGGCGGCCGATTCCGTCGCCGCCAATGCCGGCGTGATGTTGCGCATCCGCGCTTGGTTCGCGGCATTGCTTTCGGTGTCGGCCGCGCGGCCGTGCCAGAAGAGCGCGCATGAAGACATGTCGCCCACATTTGACGCCGCCGGGCTCATGGATTTCACGACACCGGTCGGAAAGAACGGCACCGTGATCGCATTTCCGCGTTCCAAGAAGATACCGCTGAGGCAGCTCGCCGATGATCTGCATCGGCGGTTTGTCGCGCTCGGTCTGCCGGACCACGCGCCTGTTCAGCTGCGCATCGAAGACGGCGCCGAACCCTGTCTTTGGATCGACAGCGCCGCCTATGTGGAGGCCTGCCACAACGGCTTCCGCGTCGTCATCAATGACGTGTTCGACGTCCGCATCACGTTGGAAGCGCGCGATCTCGACTCCATCGCCGAGTTCGTTCGCCATTACATCGTCGCGCGGCTCGACGCGGCGAGCTTGATGCGGGGGCTCTCATGAGTGCCCGCCGCAAAGCGACACCGGAACAGGCGTCTGTCGCGGGCAATGCGTCGGCGGCGCAGGCGAGCGCGGGAGCCGGTAAGCCCGGCTTCTTCGAGCAGCATCGTGCCGCCATTCTGGCCGGCGTCGGTGCCGTGCTTCTGATCAGCATCGGCGTCGTGCTGTATGTCAGCGGCGACAGCGCGCCGCCGACGCGCAAGGTGCAAGAGTTCACGGTCGTCAACGTGACGCCGCCGCCACCGCCACCGCCACCGCCGCTGCCGCCGCCCGAGCAGCAGCCGCAGCCGGAAGAGCAGAAGATGGTCGAGGCGCCGCCGATCACGGAGCAGGAAGTCAAGCAGGACACCAAGGTCGACGAGCCGAAGGATGCGCCGCCGGACGAGCCGCCGCCGGGCCCGCTGGGGCTCGACCAGGCGCCGACCGGTCCCGGCGACAGCTTCAATCTCGCCGGCAAGCCGGGTGGGCGCGGCCTGCTCGGCGGTGGTGGCGGCGGCGGCAGCCGCTGGGGCTACTACACGGGCGTCGTGACGCGCGAGGTCGAGGCGGCGTTGCGCGCGAATCCGAAGACGCGCAACGGCGTCGGGCAACTGCAGGTCCGCATTTGGACCGATCAGAGCGGCCGCATCGTCCGCGTCCAACTCACCGGTTCGTCCGGCAATCCCGAAATCGACGCTGTCATACGCGGCGAGGCACTCATTGGTCACGCGCTCGGCAGCGCGCCGCCGGCCGACATGCCGATGCCGATCGTCACGCGCATCACGATGCGCCAGGCCAGTTGAGACAAATGCGGGGGTGACTGTGAGGTCGAACAACAACGCGGGCAGTCCGCTGTCCCGAACGGTAACAGTGAAGAACGAGGCTAAGGAATCTATGTCGAAGAAGAAAAAGCGCCGCTTGGGGACATCGCTCGTCGCGGCCTCGCTCTTGATGGTTTCGGTGGCGCCGGTCGTGGCGCAGGACGGGAGCGGCAAGCAGGCCGAACGGCCGACCGTGTCGAAGAAGAAGGCGGTCGCCTCGAGCACGACGGTCAATCTCGTCAATCTGCTCATCGCGCAAGGCACGCTCACGGAAGAGCAGGGCGCGGCGCTGATCAAGCAGGCCGAAGAAGAGGCCTATATCGCCCGCGAAGCCGCGCGCGACGCGACCGTGAAAGCCGACGAAGCCGCCAAAGCCGCGACCGCCGCGGCCGCTGCCGCCTCACCCCCGGGCAGCAAGCGCGTCACCTATGTGCCGGAGGTCGTCAAGCGCCAGTTGCGCGACGATATCCGCAAGGAAGTGATGGCGCAGGCCAAGGCGGAAAACTGGGCGTCGCCGGGCATGTATCCCGAGTGGGCCTCGCGCATCCGCTTCTCCGGCGACATCCGCGGCCGTTACGAAGGCATCTGGTATCCGGGCGGCGGTTATAACTCGACGGGCCAGCTCGTGGACTTCAATGCGATCAACACCGGCTCGCCTTACGACGTGTCGCCTCTGACGCAGACGGATCCGCCGCTCTACAACACGACGCAAGACCGCACCCGGTTCCGGCTGCGAGCGCGGCTTGGCATGGAGGCGGATCTGTACGAGGGCTTCACCGCCGGTTTGCGCATCGGTACGGGTTCGGACAGTGCGCCGACGTCGGGTAACCAGACTCTTGGTGGATCGGGCGGCAACTTTTCGAAATACGCCATCTGGCTCGACCGCGCTTTCGTCAAGTTCGAGCCATTCAAGAATCCCGGTCTGACCAAACTGACTGGCATTTCCGGCGCGCCGAACTCGGTCGCGATCAATGTCGGCCGCTTCGACAATCCGTTCTGGTCGCCGACCGATCTGGTCTGGAACACCAATCTCGGCTTCGACGGCATCGCGGGACAGGCGGCCTACGAAGTGCTGCCGGGGTTCACGCCCTTTGCGGTCGGCGGCGCGTTCCCGATCTTCAACACAAGCCTCGATTTCGCCTCGACCCAGGCGGTCAAGTTTGACAGTGCCGACAAGTATCTGTTCGGCGGCCAGCTAGGCTTCAACTGGACTATCGCGCCGGATGTGGGCTTGACCTTCGGTGCCGCGTATTACGACTTCTCGAATGTTCAAGGGCGGCTTTCCAGCCCTTGTGACATCTCGACCCAGACTGCGTGCGACACCGATCACTATCGCCCGTCGTTCGCGCAGAAGGGTAACACCTACATGCCGCTGCGCGATATCGTTCCGCCGGCCGGTTGGGGTGGCGGCGTCTACGCCCAACCGCAGTACTTCGGTCTGGCCAGCGCGTTCCGTCCCGTTACGCTGTCCGCGCGTCTTGATCTTGCGCAGTTCGACCCGATCAACATCCGGATTGATGGCGAATACGTGTGGAACACCGCCTTCAATAAAGACGCGATCAATGGCGTGGCGGTTAACAACCGCGGTCCGGATATCTCAACCAGCACGCCCGGCGCATTCGAAGGCGGCAATTCGGGTTGGATGGCGCGCCTGACCGTCGGCAACACCAAGATCGCCGGCTTCGGCGATTGGAACGCCCACGTCGGCTACAAGTATCTCGAATCCGACGCGATGATCGATGCCTTCGTCGACAGCGACTTCGGTCTCGGCGGCACCAACCTCAAGGGCTACTTCGTCGGTGGCAATTACGGCCTCGCCAAGAATGTCTGGGCGTCCGCCCGCTGGATGAGCGCGAATGCCATCGCCGGCGCACCCTATGCCGTCGACGTGTTCCAACTCGACCTCAACGCGAAGTTCTGATCATGCGTCATCGCAGTGTCATCATCCTGGCTTTCATGGCTGTCGTGGCTTTGCCAGCCGGGAAGGCGCAGGCCCAATCCGAGACGGACCGTTTGCGCGACGCGTTGCGGAGCGCCACCGCCCAGGTGCGCGCGCTGGAGGATCAGCGAACGGCCGTTCAGGCGCAGCTCGCCGAGGTCACGCGCGCGCGGGATGCGCTCAAGAACGAAGTCGACGCGGCAAAGGCGCAAGTCAAAAAGGTCGAAGCGGATTATCGGCAGGCCGTCCGCGAGTTCAACGATCGGCTCGAGGAGCGTAACCAGACGCTGGAGAAGTGGAAGGAAGCTTATACCGAGGCCGCCACCGTCGCGCGCACCAAGGATAGCGAACGGGCGAAATTCGAGACCGAGTCGAAGACCTACAAAGCGGGCCTGAATGCCTGCACGGTCAAGAACAAGGAACTCGTCAAAGTCGGGCGCGACCTGCTCGAGCGCTACGACAATCTGACGATCGTCGACTCGGTCGTCGCGAAGGAACCGCTGATCGGCTTTCAGCGGGTGAAGGTCCAGAACCTGTTGCAGGACTATGGCGACAAGGTTCTCAATCAGAGGGTTGATCCATGAGTATCTTGATGCAGGCCAAGGCGACGCGACACACGGCACGGTCTCGGTTTTCCGGCGTTGCGGTGTGCGCTCTCGCTTTGGCGCTCGTGTCCACGGTGAGCTTTGCCCAGACGCAGCCGCCGGCTCAGCAATCCCAGAGAGCGAGGTCGAATGCCGCGCCGCACGTCCCCAATGCGCCGTCGGCAGCCGCGCCCGCGTCACAGACAAAGGCCGCGCCAGGCCCCTCCGTCGCAGGAAAGGATCATGGCGCCGCCGATGTCGTGGCGCGGGTCGGCGATCGCGATGTGACCGTCGGCGAAGTGCGTCAATTCGTGGCCGCATTGCCGCCGCGCGATCAGGTGGTGCTCGCCCAGGACCCGGCACTGCTCAGCCGGACGCTGCGGATGATGCTCGCCAATCAGCTCGTGCTGAAGGAAGCCGTTGCGAAGAAGTGGGACAAGAACCCTGCGGTCGAGGCCCAGCTCGAGCGCGTTCGCGAGCAGGCGGTGGTTGAGACCTATTTGCGTTCGGTTTCGCAGCCGCCGGAGAGCTATCCGGACGACGCCGAGATTCAGAAGGCCTACGACGCGAACAAGACGGCTTTTGTCGTACCGCGCCGCTATCGTCTGTCGCAGATCTTCGTGGCGCTGCCGGCCGAGGCGGACAAGAACGCCGAAGCGGCCGCGCAGAAGAAGCTGGCTGAAGTGCAGGCCAAGCTGAAGGCGGCCAAGCCGGATTTCGTCGCGCTCGCCAAGGAGTACTCGGACGAGAAGCAATCGGCCGAGCAGGGCGGCGAGATTGGCTGGCTGCAAGAGGATCAGATCCGGCCGGAGATCAAGGCCGAGGTCGTCGGTCTTGCCAGCGGCAATGTCAGCGCGCCGGTCAAGATGAGCGACGGTTGGCATTTCATCAAGCTGCTCGAGACCAAGGCCGCGGAAACGCGTCCGCTGTCGGAGGTTCGCGAACCGCTTGTGCAGCGGCTGCGGGCGCAGCGCGCGGAAGCGCTTCAACGCGCCTATCTCGCGCAGTTGCTCGAGCGTAATCCACCCGTCGTCAACGAGCTCGGCTTGTCGAAGGTGTTCAGCGCGACCAACGGGCAAGCCGCCGCCACGCGCTAACTCTCGCATTGCGGGATCGCCATCGTCTCATGGAAGGAAGAGTTATGTCGAACAATGAAATGACCACGGGCGGCACCAATGCCGCCGCCGCGACGCTCGCGAGCATGACCGTCGAGTCGCTGCGCGATCTGCTGCAGGACGCCGGTTATCGCGTGGAAACCGTCGGCGAGGGCCGCGCCCGCTTTCTGCGCTCGGCCAGCAACCGCTTCGCCTTCGACATTCGTCCGGGCAGCGCCATTCCGGGCACCACCGACCGCTTCGCGGACGTCGCGTTCGTGGCCTTGCTCGCCGTGCAGGGCACGCTGCCGCTCGATCTGATCAACCGCTGGAACTGCACGCGCCGCTTCGGCCGTCTGTTCCTGGATCAGACGATCCCCGGTCAGGATTTCCTGGTGCTGTCGATGGACAGCTCCTTCGCCGGCGGCGTTTCGGCGCAGCAGATGCGCGTCCAGGTCGAAATTTGGGACAGCCTGCTGCAGCAGTTCGTGCCGTGGCTGCGCGAAGAGCTCAGCAAGGTTGCGCCGAAGATTGACGCCGTTGCGGCCCCGGCATCGGCCGAGAACACGACGCCGTCCGCGGAAGCGCCGGTGCCCGCGGGCGCCGCGGCCTAACGAATGTTGGCGACTGCAAATGCGTTCCGTCGGGCGTGCCTTGGCACGCTCGGCGTGTTCGCGCTTGGTCTTGCTGCGCTGGGATTTGTCTGCGCGGCGCCGCTCGGCGCGCGCGCGCAGATGGCGAACGCCGATGTTTCACCGGTGCGCGCAGATATGCCGCCCCGGGTGAATGCATCGCTGCCATTGCCGGTGCCGCCGCCGGTCGGCGCGGTCGGTGCCGGTCCGATCGTCGGGCGCGCCGATATCGCGACAATGGTCGAACGTGAAGCGGTGCGGGCGGGCATGCCGCCGGAGGTCGCCGAAGCGATCGCGCATACCGAAAGTTCTTTCAATCCGGCTGCGGTCGGTGGTGACGGCGAGATCGGCGTCATGCAGATTCTGCCGTCGACGGCGCGGATGCTCGGCTTTGTCGGCACGGCGCGCGATCTTGCCGTGCCGGAGACCAACATCCGCTTCGGCGTCATGTATCTGGCGCAGGCGTGGCGCCTGGCGAGCGGCGATCTGTGCACGGCCGCCATGAAGTACCGCGCCGGGCATGGCGAGACGCGGTTTTCGTATCTGTCGGTCGATTATTGCCAACGCGTGCGGGCGCGGTTGACCTCGCGCGGGTTCAAAGTCGCGGGCATCGTACCAACGGCGACCTTCGGCCGTTCCGTCGCATCCGGCGGCGGCGGCCGCTGCCGCGGGCGGTGCCTCGGCGGTGCGGGGCGTGGGCCCGATCTCGCCGCGCTCAACAGCAAGCTCAGCGAAATCAGCTTCCGCGTCACAGTTCTCAAGGTGCCGATGCGATGACGAACAAGCCGCAAAAGACCAACGGCGCCGCTGGTGGCCGCAAACAGCGATGCGCACGCGGTCCCTTGGCGCGCGGTTATGCCTGGCTGGCGATGGCCCTGATGAGCATCGTCGGCACTTCGGCAACAACCGGCCAGACGCTGCAATATCGCGATCCGGCCAGCGCACCACCGTCATGGGTGCAGTTCGCCAAGCTGGTGAAGTACAGGTTCGAGGAATGGATCGCCGCGGACGAGCCGGTGGCGGCACGCTTTCGCACTTATTTGAAGGCGCACAGTGGCACATCGGATGGTCCGCCTCCCGTGTTGACGGTGCGGGCTTGGGTGCGTTCGGACGGGAGCATGGACCGGGTGACCTTCGCCGCATTTTCGGACCGCGATGCGACAGAGGATCTGCGCACGATCCTGACGCGCGGCAATGTCGGCGAACCGCCGCCGCCGGACATGCTGCAGCCGTTGAATTTGCGGTTCTCTCTGAACGTCAAGGCGAAAGACGACACGCCGCGCTAGAAAGAGATGCGAACTCTGCCGTGCGCTTTAAGCGTGCCGTGACGAAACACAGCGCATGATTTGCGCAAGAGGCCGCGCCTGTACGGTGCCAAGCGCCATGAGCGAAGCGGAAATCAGGGACAAGGGCAGGGCGGCGATCGCCGCTTGGGGTGGCGCATTGTTTGCCATTTTTTTGGCGAGCCCGCCCGCATTCGTTTCGGCGCAGAGCCTTCTGCCTTCAATGCAGGAACCGCTGAGACCGGCGCAGCGCCTCGCGCGGATCCCGGAGAACGCCGTTCGTTCCGAAACGACGAGTACGGCGTTTTTCGTCAACGGCAGCGGGTATCTGCTTACCGCGCGGCACGCCGTCGAGCGCTGCGCGCGCGTCATTGTCGCAAAGGAAGGCTGGGCCGTCGAAGCGAAAGTCGTCGCCCAATCGCCGGAAGCGGATCTCGCCCTGGTGAAGGCGCCACGCACGCTGGGACTGAACGCCGTGTTTCCGCGCACCGTTGCCGTGTCGCCCAGCGAGCTGGTCTTCGCGTCCGCATTCGATACGTTGCCCGGCAAATTGATCGGCAGCGGCCTCATGGCCAATGCCGTTGTCAGAGCCGATAGCAGCGTCGATGCGCTGGCGATTGAATCGGACGTTACCTTCGGCGCCAGCGGCGCGCCGGTGCTCGACGGTCGCGGCTTGGTGCAAGGTGTCATCAGCCGTCGAACCGCGGCGAACCGGGTCGTCGCAATCGGCGCGCACGCCGTGAAATCGTTTCTGTACGCCCATAACGTCCGTTTTGATCAGGACGACCGGGCGCAAATCGCCGGCAATGGCTCGCGTGCCCATCGCGCGGCGTCCATATCGGCGCGCATTCGTTGTCTGCAGAACTGACGGCCCCATGTGAGACCGTGACAAAAGACCGGGTGATCCCAATGCGCAAATCGATCGTCATCGCTCTTATCGTCGCGGCTTCGCCACTGTCGGGCCGCGCGCAGCAAGCGCCTGCGGCCGCACCGTTACCGGCGCCGCCGTTGGCCGCGCCGGCGCCGCCGCCGTTGGTTCTGCCGGAGATCGTGATCGGCGGCGATAAGCGCGACAATCGGCCCTCGGCAGGCTGCGTAGAAGTCCAGACCGGCAATACCCGCGGTTTCAAGTGCCTCAACCAGCAGCTTCAACGCCAGGTCGAGCGGATCAATCCGAGCGTCAATCTGCCGCCAGTCGATGCCAAGTCCTCGGACATCAAGATCGGCATTGTGAACATGCCCGCGGTTCAGCAGCAGTATGGAAGCAACTTCGGCAGGTCGGTCATACCCTTCCGGCCGCCGCTGCCGACCTATACCTCGCCCGTTCGCCGTTAGATGCTGACATTGCCGCGCGCGTTCTCGGCCGGGCGATAAAGTCCGACCCGCCGGCGGGATGTTCGTGCGCGGATGGCAGGTGATAGCGTTCAGACGCGCAATCATCGGACCGGCTCGATCGACTACGCCCTCGTCATGTCGGCGAAATCGATATGGAAATGGACGCCACGCTGGTCCACCTAAAAGCTGGCGATGTGCTCGTGCAACGGGTTACGATCCATAACTGGATCAACAACGGCAGCGAAGCGTGTGTTATCGCTTTCGTTCTGATCGACGCCCGGCCGGTTACGGCGGGTGGAAGGCGCCTCGAGGCCGAAGGCTGATCTGAACGGAGCTGATCATGCGTGTTATCGCTATCGAAGAGCATTTTATTACGCCGGCGTTCGTGGCCGGGCCTGGGAAAGTCTCGATCGAGCGCTTCAAGACAGGGCGGCCCGGCGGGGCGGCGCTCGTCGATAAGCTTTCAGACATCGGCGACAAGCGCGTTACCGAAATGGACGCGGGCGGCGTCGACATGCAGGTGTTGTCGCTCAATTCTCCCGGGGTGGAGCAGGCGGAGGTGGCGGAAGCGGTCGCCTTGGCGCGCGACACGAACGATTATCTTGCCGAGGCGATCAAGCGTCATCCGACGCGCTTTGCCGGCTTCGCATCTCTGGCCATCCAATCGCCGGACGAGGCGGCCGACGAGTTGGAGCGCGCCGTGCGGAAACTCGGTTTCAAGGGCGCCAACATCAACGGCCATACCCGCGGCCGCTATCTCGATGACGCGTTCTTCACGCCGATCCTGGCGCGGGCGGAAGCGCTCGGCGTGCCGATCTATCTGCATCCGACCGTGCCGCCACAGGCGGTCGTCGACGCCTCTTATGGCGGGTTCTCGCCGGCGGTGTCAGGCGTGTTCGCCGCGGGCGGCTGGGGTTGGCACATCGAGACGGCAGTGCATGTGCTTCGCCTTATTCTCGGCGGCGTGTTCGACCGTCACCCCGAGCTGCAGGTCGCCATCGGCCATCTCGGCGAGGGCATACCGTTCATGTTGCAGCGGCTGAATAAGACCCTGCCGCCGTCGCTGACCAAGCTGCAGCGGCCCGTGGCCGACTATCTGCGTGAGAACGTGCACTACACCTTCGGCGGCTTCAATTTCATGCCGACCTTCCTCAACCTGCTGCTCGAGGTCGGCGTTGATCGCATCATGTTCTCGGTCGATTACCCGTACTGCACGATGGAAGAGTCGTGCAGCTTCTTGCGGCATCTGCCGGTGAGCGAGGCCGATCGAACGCGGATCGCGCACGGCAATGCGGAGCGATTGCTCGCTCTGTAAGCGCGTTGCGTATTGCGGCGCAGCGGTCGCTTAGAGAACCAAGTCTTCAACAAAAAGAAAAGGAGTGCCGCCATGGTGGCGGCACTCCCCAGGACTATTTCATGACGACGTCCGGAAACCAGATTTCCCCGGACGGGTCGGCTGGAATTTGAATGTCCGAACGGACGGCACTGACCAGCTTGTGTGTCCACAGGAATTGGGCGGGGACGTCGCTGGCCAGCTTATCGACCACTTGGCGAACATAGCCGCAGCGTTCTTTCGGATCGAAGGTCGACCGCACCTTCTCGAAGAGCGCGTCAACGTCTTTGTTGGAGTAGCCGATACGGGGCGAGAGACCCGTCTCGAAATACTGCGACAGAGCGATCGAGGGATCCGCCACTTGGCCGCGCCCCATATAGTAAGCCGGCGACTTACCGGCACGGACGTCGGCCCACAGGTTCGACCACTCCGGCGTCACCAGCTTCACCTTGAAGCCGACGTCGGTCAGCATCTGGCTGATCGCCTCGATGATCTGCCGGTCGGAGATGTAGCGGCCGGTCGAGCCCTGGATCTCGACTTCAGGGCCGCCATTCTTGTAGCCGGCCTCCGCGAGCAGCGCCTTGGCCTTGGCAGGATCGAAATGGATGGCCATCGGCGATGGCTTTTCGTAGCAGATCTGCGCCGGGCCGAGGGCGCCATCGAGCGGATCGGCGTAGCCGAACAGGATGCGCTTTATGATCGCGTCGCGGTTGATGGCGTAAGCGGCCGCCTGCCGGATACGAACGTCATCCCACGGCTTCATCTTGACGTTGAAGGCCATGAACATGATCTCGACCGACGGGCTTGTGACGAGCTTGACCCGATCCTGTCCCTTGAAGCGCGCGACGAGCTGGGGCGGGATTTGGCGCGCAACCTGCACTTCGTTGTTCAGGACGGCCGTCACGCGCTGCTCCGGCTCGCGCATCTGACGGTAGATGACGACGTCGGGAGCGTTCGGGCGGCTCTCCGGCGATGCGCTGTTCTTGCGCAGGACGATGCTCTGGTCGACGTCGAACTTTTCGAGCTTGTAGGGGCCCCAACCGATCGGATGGTCCCGATAGACGTTCTGACCGTATTTCTCATAAAGATCGGCCGGCGTGATGGCGAACTGGCTGAACAGGTCGATGGCGAGCTGGCCGCTCTGCTTGATCGTCTTGATGTCGACGGTGTGGTCGTCGACCGCAATCATCTCCTTCACTTCGAACATCATGAAGCGCTGCGCGCTCGACGGATCGGTCATGATCCGCTTCCAGGAATGGACGACGTCGCGCGCGGTTGGCCCCGGGCCGCCGTCCTGCCGCTTCAAGTCGGTCCGCAGATGGAAGCGCCACGTCGTCGGGTCGATCACTTCCCATTTTTCGGCGAGCATCGGCTTGAGCTCTTTGGTGACGTAGTCGAGCCTGCCGAGACAACCGTAGACCTGACACCAGACGAAATACATCTGCTGCTCGCTCTCGGCGTAGGGGTTCACGTTTGTGATCGTCGCTTGCGACGTTAACGCGAGAACTTTGTCGGCGGCGTCACTTCGGTCTGCGCTTCCGAACGCGATGCCGGCCGCCAACAACGATGTAGCGAGGATTCTGAGCCTCACGGGGCGTCTCCTACTGTTGACAATTTGGTACTAGTCCCATTTACTGTACAAAATTAGGTTTTGCGCAAGTATTCCGGGACTGAATTCTGCACATTTTTCGGGACGAGATGCGCTGACAAGCGGCTCTGGGAGGCACGGTTTGGCTGAGAAGAGGATCTGGGAAAGCTTTCTGACCGAGCAGGACCAAAAGGTCCTTGCCGCCGCGGGTTACGGTGCGCCGGTTGGGTTTGGGCAGCGGCCTGCGCTGCTGGTAATCGACGTCAGTTACGCCTTTGTCGGCGACAAACCGGAGCCGATCCTCAAATCCATCGAAAAATGGATGAATTCCTGCGGCGAAGTCGGCTGGGAAGCGGTCGGCAAGATCAAGCGGCTGCTGGACGTCGCGCGCCCGAAGGGGATTCCCGTCATCTACACCACGGGTATTTATCGCGAGGATAGCTGGGATCTCGGCTCCTGGCTGTTCAAGAACCCGCGGACGGAAAAGGAATTCGACGGCACCGATTCAACCTTGCCGGCGGGACATCGGATCGTGGACGATATCGCGCCGCAAGCGAAGGACCTCGTCATCGGCAAGAAAAAACCGAGTGCCTTTTTTGGAACACCGCTCACGAGCCATCTCATCCAGCTGCAATGCGACAGCCTGATCGTCACGGGTTTGACGACGTCTGGGTGCGTGCGGGCGACGGTGGTGGATGCCTTCAACTACAACTACCGGATATCCGTCGTCGAAGACGCTTGCGCCGATCGGTCGCAAGCCTCGCACGCGGTGAGCCTCTGCGACATGCATGCGAAATACGCGGACGTCGTTGCCAGCGACGCTGTGGTGAAGCATCTTCAGTCGTTGCCCGACCGCCTGTTCCACCTGCCGGCTGGTGTGGCCGATCCGATGCTGTCGGCCGCTCAGACGCGCTAGGGAGACCGATCCGGAGCGATGGCACCTAGAGCTAGGCTCGATCTATGCTGAAGAACATCGCATGGCGCCTTTTGGGCGCCATTCCGGTCTTGCTGCTCGTCATGTTTGGCGTCTTCGTCCTGGTCAATCTTGCGCCAGGCGATGCCGCGACGCTGCTGTTGCCCGAAGACGCGACGCCCGAACAAGTGGCCTCGTTCCGGGCGGCGTGGGGACTCGACCAGCCGTTGCTGGTGCAGTTCTGGCGGTTTCTGGTTCGTATCGTGCATTTGGATCTGGGCACGTCGCTGCGTTACCAGGACTCGGTCGGCCATCTGATCGCGATGCGACTGCCGGCAACTCTCGAATTGGCCCTGGTCAGTTTGGCGCTTGCGGTCGCGGTCGGCGTGCCGGTGGGCACCTATGCGGCGCTGAAGAAGGGCAAGTTGGGTGACGGCGTCGTCTCCATTTTTGCGGTCGCCGGCGTCAGCGCGCCTTCGTTCTGGACCGGCATCCTGCTCGTTCTGCTGTTCTCCGCGACATTGAACCTGCTGCCATCGGGCTCGCGGCTGCCGTTCGGCGTATCGGTCACACCGACGACTGGCTTCTATCTGGTGGACACGCTCATTCACGGCGACTTCGACAGTTTCCGGATTGCCGTGCGCCACATCGTGCTTCCGGCCGTGACGCTCGCGTTCAGCATGGTCGGCATCATTGCGCGCATTACCCGCTCGGCGATCGTCGACGTAGGCCAGGAAGAATTCGTCTACACAGCGGTGGCCAAGGGCCTTTCTCGCGGTCAGATCGTCCGGCGGCATCTGCTGCCGAATGCTGCGATCCCGATCAGCACGATCGTCGGATTGGAACTCGGATCGCTCATCAGCGGCACGATCATCGTCGAAGTCATATTCTCGTGGCCCGGCGTCGGCACCTTGCTCTATCAGTCGGTGACGGTCCGCGATACGCAGCTCACGATCGGCGTCGTGCTGGTCTACACCTCCATGTTCATCGTGCTGAATGTGCTGATCGACCTGTTCTACTATCTTGTCGATCCGAGAATGCGTTCGTCCTATGCCAAGGCGCGCGCATGACCAGGTGGCGCTTCCGCGATCCGAAGTTTGTGATCGGCGTCTTGTGTGTTGGCCTCATCGTCGTCATGGCGGCCTTCGGGGATTTTCTGTCGCCGTTCGATGCGCAGCGGCAAAATCTGATGGACGCCATGTTGCCGCCGTTCGACGTCGAGAGCGCCGGGCACATTTTCGGCACGGATCAGTTGGGACGAGATGTGTTCGCGCGGATGGTGTCCGGGGCGCGCGTTTCGCTTCTGATCGCCGCCGTGGTTGTGCTGATCTCAGGCGTCGCCGGGGTCTGCATCGGAGCGGTGTCGGGCTATCTGGGCGGCGTTCGCGACCTCTTCATCCAGAAGATCGTCGAGACTTTCTGGGCGTTTCCGGCGATCCTGTTGGCGATCGCCATTCTCGCGTTGTTCGGTCAGACGCTTCAGAATCTCATTCTGGCGCTCACCCTGCAGCGTTGGATTCCGTATGCGCGATTGGCGCGGGCTCAGACGCTCTCGCTGCGCTCTCGTGAATTCGTGTCCGCGTCCAAGATTCTCGGCGGCAGCACGACCTGGATCCTGCGACGGCACATTTTGCCGAACCTCGTCGCGTCATCGATCATTATCGCCACCTTCAGCATGGCTACCGCCATCATTGCCGAGGCCAGCTTGAGCTTTCTCGGCCTTGGTGTTCCGCCCAGCATACCAACCTGGGGCGGCATGCTGGCAGAGGGGCGGTCTTACGTGACGTCGGCCTGGTGGCTGGCCGTTTTTCCGGGGCTCGGCATCTTCGTGACGGTGCTCGGCCTCAACCTGCTCGGTGACTGGCTCAGAGATCAGTTCGACCCCAAGGAAGACCTCAACCTTGTCTGAGAGCAAACCCGCCCCGCAGCTACCTGCTTCGCGCGACCTCGTTGCCGAAGGCCGCGGCGTCGGCATTTTTCTGCGTCGCGGCGCGGACGAGCTCAAAGTCGTCGACAATTTCGATTTTGCCATCGGCCGCGGCGAGTTTTTTGCCCTGGTCGGGGAGAGCGGTTCCGGCAAGACGATCATCGCGCGCGCCTTGATGCGTCTTTTGCCGCCGACCCGCATGCGCATCGCCGGCTCTTTGCGGCTCGGCGATACCGACGTTGCGAAGGCGGAAGAGAAGACGATGCGCCGACTCCGCGGCCAGCGCGTCAGCATGATCTTCCAGGAGCCGATGACGTCGCTCAATCCGATCATGACGGTCGAGGATCAGATCGACGAAGCCATGCGCGTGCATGGCACCGCGAGCAAAGCGGAAAGGGCCGCCCGTATCAGTCAACTTCTGAGCGATGTCCTCTTCCGCAATCCTGATCAGGTGCGACGCATGTATCCGCACGAGCTGTCGGGCGGCATGCGGCAGCGGGTGATGATCGCCATCGCTCTGGCCAACGATCCGACGCTGTTGATCGCGGACGAGCCGACGACGGCGCTCGACGTGACGATCCAGCACGAGATCATGGAGATCCTGGTCGGACTGCGGAATCGCTATTCGCTGAGCGTGCTGTTTATTTCGCACGATCTTGCATTGGTCCATAGCTACGCGGATACGGTCGCGGTTCTTTATGGCGGCACGCTGATGGAGCGGGGGCCGACGCGGCAGGTCATCCACGCGCCGACGCACCCCTACACGGCGGCGTTGCTCGCCTGCATGCCGCAGCGGCGGCTGCCCGGTCAGCGTCAGACGGCCATCGAAGGCAATGTGCCGCCGGTGACCGAGTGGTTCCAGGGCTGCCGCTTCGCGCCGCGCTGCCCGCGCCGACAGCCGGTCTGCACGGAAGCCGCGATTCCGATGGTGGCAACGCGAGAGCAGCAGGAGGCAAGATGTCTGTTTCCTCTGACGTGACGCAGAACGACGGCGCGACGCCGCTGCTGCGCGTGCGCGGCATCACCAAGACGTTCGTGCGGAGCGCGCGGTTGTTCGGCAAGCCTGTCGAAACGGTGGCGCTGCGAAACCTTTCCGTCGACGTGAGCGACGGCGAAATTCTCGGCATCGTCGGCGAGAGCGGTTCGGGCAAGACGACGCTCGGCCGGATCATCGTCGGTCTCGACGAGCCCGACAAAGGCCGGATAACGATGGCCGGGCGCGTTCTCGTCGATTGCGACGCCGAGAACAGAACCGTCGTCCATGCGTCGAAGCGCGGCATCGGGATGATTTTCCAGGATCCCTATTCTTCGCTCAATCCCCGCATGTCCATCCGGTCCTTGGTGTCGGAGGGCCTTCAGATTGCCGGAACGCTCGGACGTCGCGAGATCAACGATCAGGTCGAGCAATTCCTCACCATGGTCGGGCTGCGGGCTAGCGACGCCGACAAGTACCCGCATCAATTCAGCGGCGGCCAGCGGCAGCGCATAGGTATCGCCCGGGCCCTCATCATGCATCCGAAGGTGCTGATCGCCGACGAGGCCGTGTCCGCGCTCGACGTATCCGTGCAGATGCAAGTGCTCAATCTACTGCTCGATCTGCGCGATAAACTTCAGTTAGCGATGATCTTCATCACGCACAACATCGGCGTTGTGGAATACCTTTGCGACCGGGTCGTGGTGATGTCTCAGGGCGAGGCGGTTGAGCGGGGCGACACGCACGCCGTCATCGACAGTCCGGCGCATGAATATACGCGATCGCTGCTCGAGGCCGTGCCGCGTATTTGAGCGGGCGTCTGGGACGGCGGAAGTAGGACGAAAGGTGCAATTTATCACCACGCCCGCTAGGTCGTGCATTATTTGCGATTTGCGCCACACGCTGATGTCTGCCGCCGACTGGTGGCAGACCGCGCCTCAGCGGCAAGTTAGAGCGACGCCGATTGTTCTGGCATCGCCGTCGCCGCTGCCGGACGCGCGGCGCGCCGTTTGACCTTCCAAGGAGCGAACTGACTCGAGAGGTTGAACAGGCGGGTCGCATTCCCGCCCAGGATGTTCCGCTTCTCCTGCTCGTTGAGGAAGGGAAGGTCGTAGATCGTGCTCGGCAGGTCCATGTCCCAGTGCGGGTAGTCCGATGAGTAGAGCAACTGCGACTTGGCATTGATCATCTTGAAGGTCAGTTCCAGCGCCTCTTTGTTGTTCACCATTTCCATCGGCTGCGAGGTGTAGAACATCTCCCGCATGTACTCGCTGGGCTTGCGCTTGAGCGTCGGCGCGTCCGACGAGCGCATCATGAACTCGTTGTCGAAGCGCTGCATCAGGAACGGGATCCAGGCGAGGCCGCTTTCGATCCACACGGTCTTCAGTCTCGGAAACCTCTCCGGCATGCCGTTGAAGATCCAGTTCGCCATGTGCACCATGTTGTGCCACACGAAGCCGAGAGCGTGCACGGAAATGAAGCGATTCATGAGCCGCGTCGACTGATCGCCCCAGGTATAGGCGGCGTGGAAGCCAAGCGGCAGGTTGCGCTCCTGCAACGCGGCGAAGGTCTTGATATAGGCGTTGTCGTGCACGCTCTTGTAATGCGTCGACGTCACCATGAATCCGATCACCCCCTTGCGGTCGCCGAACTCCTCGACGATCGACAAGCAGGCATCCGGATCGTTGAAGGGCAGATAGAGCATCGACGTGATGCGTGGCTCTTCCGTCAGAATCCGGTCGCATAGCCAACGATTGTACGCTCGTGCCAGCGCCGTCTCGACGTCGACGCGCGGGCAGGTGGAGATGTTGAGCATCGGCGTCGGGAACATGCAGGCGATATCCACGCCCATGGCGTCCATCCAGCGCCGCATCAGCGTGATATCGCGGTGGATCGTGGGCGGCGTCTTCTCACGATTGCGCAGCGGATAGCGCGTCACGCGGCCGGTCATCTCCTGATAGGAGCCGTCGATCGACGTAATGCCGCCGCGCGACATGCCCTGATAGAGCGCCTCTCGGCGCAGCACGGGATCGTCGATGTATTGCGCGATTTCGCTGAAGGCCTCGGTTTCGTAGTGATGCGAATCGACGTCGACGATGAGGAAGTCTTCGTAGTGCCGTTGTTCGGCCTGCCGCAGCGCGTTCTTGAG
>Ga0164243_10005115_pt1 | contig 20135 bp, 15 predicted proteins | sample OricompcompostOP_FD_108781 | JGI IMG/M metagenome (GOLD analysis project Ga0164243, IMG submission 108781) | Organic Plus compost microbial communities from Emeryville, California, USA - Original compost - Organic plus compost (OP) | ecosystem: Engineered > Solid waste > Mixed feedstock >... | reverse complement strand
TTGGGTTCACGAACGTAAAATGTGTTGTAATAGAGCTTCCAAGGAAATGAGTAGTCGGAGCCGGAAGGAGACCCATGCGAGCTCAGCGGTATCCCATCTACCATTCCGTCGGCGTCGACATCTCCTGGCAGTGCGATCCCCCCGCGGTACCACCAGATCTGCCGCTCGTGGGGCGCGAACACGTTGTGATGAATCCAGACAGTCCCTTGATTAGGAGCGATCGATGCCCCGCTCCCAGAGCCATCTCGAGACACGCCCGCCCCTAGAAACCAGTTGTACGCAACCTCCACGTGGTGCGAGCCATAGGACAACTGCCACGAGTCATCCCACGTCTGCACGAATCGATTGTGCAGAACTCTGATATGATGTGCGGAGTTCTGTGACAACAAACCGTCGTAGAACTCATGGAACTCGTTGTCGATGATGTCCACGTGATGAGCGGCGCCGATATCCAGGCCGACTTTCCTCGTATTGTCGGCGGCCTTGTCGCCCATCTTGATGTCCGAGCTCGCGGCCCAGAACGTGCTCGCTGGCATGCGGGCATAGAAGCGGCTGTTCTCGACGGTGATGTAGCTACCGAAGCCTAGACGCGCTCCGAAGTAGCCCGGATACACATCGAGGTTACTCAGCACGATGTGATGAGCGCTGGGACTCGCCGTGTTGATACCCTGGGTGAAGTTCTCGATCGTCAACCCCTTGACCACTACGTGGCTAGCATTGATCCGCAGTCCGACCGAGGTCCAGGGCATGATCCTGATATCGTTGTCGCTAGGATCAGGGTCCATGATCTGCGCGGTTGCGCGCCCGCGCTGCGCCTGCGCCGTCGAGTTGTCCAGGCGGATATAGAGGCGCCCCTCGAGGACGGAGTACGCGAGTCCCGGGCCCACGTAATAGGGGTCATCATCAAGATGCTCGTGCTCATCGGAGCTAAGGTAATCGAGTGCATCTCCGCCATTGACGTTGTTGTGCCCGTGAACCACGAGCGTCATCCATTGTCCTCCGACCAGCACGAACCCGGTGAAGTGATAGTTTCCAGGAAACTGCGGCGTATTATACAAAGTCGTTGATCGATAGACGTTATGCCCGGGCCGGGTCTCGACCGGTTCCCATGCGTTTGGAGCGCTGAGCTCCTGCAGCGCACCATCCAGAACCGCTCCACCTTGGTCCGATTCGTACGTGATCGGCGCATGCTCGGTGCCGCTGCACGTGATCGTGACGGAGCCGTGGTACCTCCCTGCAGCGAGGATCACGCGGTCACCCGGAAGGATCTGTCCACCGGCGCATGATGCGGCGTACGAGAGCGACCACGGAGACTCCCACGTGCCGTCGTTCGTCGGTGCGCCCGTCGGCGAGACATACCAATCACGGCTCTCGGAGTCACGACTCGCGGCGATTGGCAGCTCGTCGTGTGAGTACGAGCTTTGACTCGTGCAGCCGATGTTGATGAGCATGGCCGCGATCAAGGGCTTCGAATCCATTCACCTTCTCCTTTGCCGACACTTGATAACGCACGAGGATTCAGTCGGAATGAGAGACCAATTGGCGCTCGACGGATGTCGAATGCCAGCGCTCGAGGGCGTTCGCCCATCGGGGGACACGGGAGAAGGATGGAGGTATCGAGTTGAGAATGCAATCGCGCCAGAATCGGCGGCCCTGGCGCAAACTGCACCAACGACGGGCCTCGCGCGACCATCCCGAGGACCTGGCCCGCCCGGCGCATACGGAGCGGCGGCGCGTGGATGCGATGGGCCGCGGAGAGCGCGACCTCGTCAGCTCGCGAAGCGCTTGCGTAGCACGGCGGCCGGGCGCTCGAGGTAGCGCTCGCTGAGCGCACAGATCGGCAGCGAGATGGCCAGCGTCGCGGTCAGAAGTGCGAGGCCCGAGAAGGTGGTGTGCTGCACGAGGATCGCGATCACGAGGTAGCGGTAGAGGTACAGGCCATACGAGATCTCGCCGATCCAGCGAAGCGGCTGCCGATCGAGCAGGGACATCGGGAACCGATGTGCTCGGTGGATCGCGAGCACGAAGAGCGGCGCAAAGCAGACGCACTGCAGGGTGTAGCGGAGCGTGTGGGAGAACCACTCCGCCTTGTAGGCCTGCGATGCCAGGATCACCCCGACCGCGAGGACACCCAAGCTGACGCGGTCGAGGTGCTTCGCTCGCTCGGGCTCGAAATACGGGTTCGCGAACAGCGCGAACACGGCTCCCCAGAGAATGCTGTCCATGCGCGTGTCCGTGGCCTCGTAGGCCCAGCGGGCGCCCCCCATGAAGTCGGCCGCGACGACCCAGCACCTCCAGGTGAGAACGGAGACGCAGATGAGCACCAGGATCACGAACCGCTGCCTCGGGCTCCTGGCCATGAGGAACGCGAACAGCGCGGGGAACACGAGGTAGAAATGCTCCTCGACGCTGAGCGACCACAGGATCTCGGTGCCCGGCGCGACCTGCGATCCCGAGATGTGGGCGTAGTTGCTCAGGTGGAAGAACTGCGCCACGGCGACGTCTCGCGTCACCATCGGCTCCAGCCAGCCGCGCACCGAAAGCGCGACCGCGACCGCGACCGCGAGCAACAGGTACATGGGCGGGAAGATCCGCAACGCGCGCCGCAGATAGAACCGGCGAAAGTTGATGCGCCCCGTCCGGCGATGCTCGCGACGAAGCAGCGTGGTGATCAGGAACCCGCTGAGGAAGAAGAAGACGTTGACGCCGAGCGCACCCGACGCGAACGAGAACCCGCTGTGCGTCATGACGACGAGCAGGACCGAGATCGCGCGGATACCGTCGAGCGAAGGGATGTGCTGGGACGCAGCCTGCCCACCCGCCCCCGGTGCTGATTCGTGTGACATGCAGTTCGCGGCACAGCCTCTGAGGCTGAGCCGGTTAGCAAATCATGAACGCGTCCCAGGCGTCCAGCGCGCCCCTCGCGAACAGCAAGCGGCGCGACGGCTCACCTGCGCCAAGCGCGCCGTGACGCCGCTACTGGGCCCAGACCTGGACGCGCGCACGCGTGCCCCGCGGGGGCGGATCGAACTCGAGCCAGAGCACGCGCAGGATCTCGCCGTTGGGGATCGGCAGCGAGCGGAGGCGCGCGCGCTCGCGGAAGTGGTGCTTCACGCCCGCGTCGAGCTGCTGTCCCGCGACCGTCTGCAGGTTGAAGCGGTTGACGACGAGCTCGCCGTCCAGCACGGCGACGACGAGCTTCGTGGCGTTGCCGTACTTCTGGCTGTAGTCGAACCGATCGGTCGAGAACCGGTGGTCGATGACGTGCTCGGCGAGGAGCGTCCAGCCTCGCGTGTCGAACGGCGGTTGCCCGGGCTGGGTCGACACCTCGGGCGTCGGCGGAACCTCCGCGACCGGCGGCGGCGGCGCGTGCGGCGGCCGGTGCGGTGGCCGCGGCGCGTGCGGCGGCGGCGGTGCGTGCGGCGGCGGCGTCTGGCGCGGCGGCAGCGGCCGCGGCGGACCGGCGACCACGGGTTCCTCATGCGGCGGCGGTGGGGAGCCCTGCCGCGTGCCGCGCGTCGGCGTGACGACGCACGCGGCGGTGAGGGAGGCGAGCACGGGAACGAGCAAGCTGGTGCGAAGGCGCATCGTAGGGCGAGCGTATCACCAGGATCCCGCGCCGTGCGCGAGCGTGATGGCGTTCACGCTCGCGAGACCCAGCTCACCGCGTGCGCGAGGTCTCTGCGCTGCGCGGCAGGTTCGAACCGTCGCCGGCGATCTCGCTCCACGAACGGAACCGCAGCGCGTTGTCGTCGAGGTAGACGTCGGCCCACGGCTTCCCGAAGTAGATCTCGTCGTACTCGACCTCGTGACGCGCGAGCCAGTCGAGCGTGATCGGGCCGACGCGTGCGATGACCTTGCCGAGGTTGCCCTCGCACGTCTTCATGTGACGCGCTGTGTGGATGATCACGACATGACCGGCCGCGCGCAGGGCGCGGATCGTCTCGATGGCCCCGGGGACCGGCGCGACGTCGGCATACGTCTGGCCAGGCGCGCGGAGCTGGCAGATGACGCCGTCGAGATCGATGCAGATCCTCATGTCTGGAAGTACTCGTCGAGTAGCTGCAACGATCGAGCGTACATCGCGAGCTGCCGCTGCGGCTTGTCGTAGTGCAGCGCCGGCATGCTGGCAAACAGCAGCGCCGAGATCAACTGGATCTCTCGACGGTGATAGTTCGGGAAGAACACGCGCGCGAACCGATCCTCGATCTCGCGGTGCGAGCTGGTCGCCCGGATCGACAGCTCGACGCGCGTCCCGTCGAGCGAGACCCGGAACAGGTCGTTGACGATGAAGTCGTACAGGCCGTGCACCGAGTGCCAGAGCTTCGCGACGTCGTAGCGCGCGTCTCCGTAGATGCCGACGGCGCCGAAGCTGCCTCGCGGGTCGATGAGCTTGCAGATCCGCGAGCGGAGGTCGTAGAGGATGTTCGACAGGCACAGGTCGCCGTGCACGACCGCGCCCCGCGCCGTGGTCTCGAGCCGCGCGACCTCCGCCTCGATCTGCGGCCACCAGGTGCGCAGGTTCGGCATCGGCTTGCCGTTGACGACCACGTCGCCGTCGTGGCGCAGCAGCGACGCGAGCTCGGGGCCGCACTTCATCGACTCGAGCCGCCGCCGCGTCTTGCCGACGTACATCTCCCGCACCGCCGCGGCGGGGATCGGCCGCGCGTGCCTGGCGAACCGCGTCCCCAGGAGCTCGGCGAGGTGAGCGAACACGCGCTGCCACACGCCGGGATCGACGTTCTCGAACAGGAACACCTCCGAGAGCGTCGGGTACCCGTAGTACTCCATCTCGACCCACGGATCGCTCCAGTCGATCGAGTACGCGAGCACGCGCGGGAACAGCACCGCGAGATCCGGCGGTAACAGGCGCAGGTAGTTCACCTCGTTGATGAACTTCTCGCTGTCGCGGCTGCGCTTGGTCAGCGTCCCGAGCACCGGGTCGATCTTGACCTCGTTGAACGCGCGGGCCTGGAGCAGCGTCTGGTGCGAGCGCGCCTGCATGTCGGGGTTGCCGCAGTCGAGCCAGCTACCGACGTCCAGCACGCGGATCGGCGACGCCGCGTGGACGCGCTCGAGGATCCCGGCGAGCTCCGCGCGCGCCCCGCGCTCCTCGGCGAGCGCGACGGTGTCGCGCGCGGACCGCTGCAGGAGCTCGACCTCGGGGAAGTAGTAGACGCCGACGAGCGCGTCGAGCGGACCGGTCAGCCCCGGCTCCTTGTCCCGCAGCCGCGCGAGCGTGCCATCGGGCCCACGCTCGGCGATGCACCACCGGTACGAGTCCTCGACGGGGTGCGTGAGCACGAACGGCCGCGTGCCGTTCGCGATCACCTCGGGATCCGCGAGCTGGAAGTGCGTGTCGCCGAGCACGACGAGCGCGCGCCGGGTGCGCACGCGCTCCGCGAGCTCCATCAACGTGCGCCCGACGCCGCCGTCGCGCGACGGCGTGATGAACTCGATCTCGCAGTCCTGCCCGAACGCGCAGTCCACGAACTCCTCGACGAACATGCCCGGCCGCGCCACCGCGATCACGAACTTGCGGCAGCCGAGCGACCGCAGGTACGACAGCGTCCAGTGGATCACCGGGCGCCCGCCGACGGGGATCATCGCCGGGCACGTGATGTTCGAGAGCGCGAGCAACCCCTCGGGGACGCGCCCGGCCGCCGGGATCAGCACCGTGAGGTCGCGCGGATCGAGGCTCGCCGTCATCACGGATACGAGGCCTCGAAGTGCGCGAGGTCCTCGGGCGTGCCGAGCACCCAGACCTCGTCCGCGACGTCGATGCGAATGTCCGCGCCCGCGGCGATCAGCCGGTTGTAGACCGGCGCGACGTAGAACTCGCCGCGCTCGCGCTCGTTCGCCGCGATCATCGCGTCGGCGTGGCGGACGAAGTCGCGGCCGCGCGTGAAGTGATAGAGCCCGGTGGTCGCCCACTCCGAGATCCGGCGCTTCTCGGCGGTCTCGACGACGCGCCCGCGCTCGTCCACGCGCGCGAAGCTCCACTTGTCGCCGGGCGCCTGGAACACGGAGAGCAGCCCGTCGACGCCCGGTGGCAGCGCGCGCAGCGTCGCGTCGAGGCCGGTCTTGCAGAAGGTGTCCGCGTTGTAGATCACGAGCGGGTCGTCGTTGTCGATCCAGCGCCGGGCCTCGAGCACGGTGCACGCCTGCCCTTCCGTGACGTGATCGAGCGAGATGATCACCGGATCGAGCGCGGCGTAGCGCGCGTGGATGTCGTCGGCGAGCGCGCGATCGCGGAGGTGCTCCTCGAGACAGAGGAAGATCACGCGCCGCGCGAGGGCCAGCGGCAGGCTGTCCATCGCCCACGCGTACATCGGGCGGCCGCGCACGTCGATCAACGGCTTGGGGAGCGCGTAGCCGACCTCGGCGAACCGGCTGCCCCGGCCCGCCATGGGCATGACGAGGTTCATGGGGCCACCCGGGCTGCGACCGAGCGCAGCCGGTCCTCGAGGTCGGCGAGCTCCGCGGCCTCCGCGGGCGCCGGCACCCCCGCGAGTGCGTCACGAATGCGTACGCCGAGCGCGATCACGTCCGGGCTCTGTGCCACGCGCTCGGCGATCTCGAGAGGCACCAGGGGCGCCGCCGGGCGGGCGCCCAGGGCGAGGAGCACCGTTCGCAGCGCGATGCGCGCGTCGAGCCACAGGCTGCGGTGAAGCGCGTAGTAGACGTCGTACTTGAGCCGGTCGCGGTACGGCAGGTCGTTGCGACCGTTCACCTGCGCGAGTCCGGTGATCCCCGGCCGGACCGACAGCTTCAACCATTCGGCATCCCGATAGAGCTCGACGGCGAACAGGTCATCCGGGCGCGGACCGATGAAGCTCAGCTCGCCACGTAGGATATTGAGGACCTGCGGCAGCTCGTCGAGACCACCTCGCAAGATCCGTCCCACGCGAGTCACGCGCGCATCGCTGGCCTCGACGAGGCGGGACCCGTCGGGGTTGAACCGTTCGGGCGCGTTGTGAATCATCGTGCGGAGCTTCCGGATCCGCATCGGTCGCCCCCACTGTCCCAGCCGATCGCACGCGAAGAAGATCGGGCCGGGAGAGTCCGCCCGGATCGCGGCGGCCAGCACGGGCCCGACCGCGGCGAACATCGATCCCGCGACGATGGCCGCGCCGAGATCGACACAACGTTTGAGGGAGTCCGTCGCGAGGACAGCCAGCTTCGCTCGTGAGCTCATGGCGTCACCGGGATGAACTTGGCCCGCGGCAGCAGGTAGCGCATGAAGCGGACCTCCGCGGCCGTTCGACGTTTCGTGTACGTGCGTCGAACCACGTCGAACATCGTCGCGCCCCGCTCGACGACGGCTCCATCCGCGGCCACGCCGATCTCCTCGGGCGCGACATCGGGGTTGGCGGCGAGGAAGGTCGCGCGCCGATCGCACAGCCTGCGAACGCGCTCCTCGACGCTCACGGGCGCGAACTGCGGGCCCACCTTGTCCGTGACGTCCTTCGCGGGGCTGCCCGCATACACTCGGTTCTCCTCCATGTCGCGGGTCACCACGGAGCCGACCAGCGCCATCGCGCGGCTCGCTGCCGTGATCGGGGAGACGATGCAGTGGCCGACGAACCAGACGTCGTCCCCGATGACCATCGGCTTCGTCGAGTCCCACCGGCAACCTTGCAGCGTGTCTCCGAACGCGATGTGGGTCCAGAGCTGGCTGGCCGCACCGACCCCGACGTTGTTGCCGATCGTCATCTCGTCCGTCGCGTTGAGGATGCAGTTCTGACCGAACCAACCGTTGTGACCGATCCGCAGCGGCCTGTAGCCATTCCCGAGGGTGTGATTGTGAAGCTGCGTGTAATCTCCGATCTCCAGGACGGGGGTACGGAACTTGCTGTTCGCACCGATGAAGACGTGATCCCCGAGGACGACGCGCTCCGCAGGCCCGTTCGGCCCCGCGATCGTGACACCGTCCTCGAGAACGACGCCTTCACCGAGGACGATCTCGCGGGCCTGGATTCTCGATCGGATCTCGTCGGGCTCCATGATCTACGAGCCGGGGCGGCGCGCGACGACGATGAGATGTCCAGCGAACGCCGCGGTCTGCGGGAGGCGCTCGAGCGCTCGATCGATGGGATCGAGTGCGCGGGCGAGCAGCGCACCGACGCGTCGGTCGACCTTGTATCCGATTCGCGTGGGAAGGACGAGCCGCCCAACGCACTCCACCTGCTCGAACCCGCAGGAGACCAAGTCGCGCGTGACCTCCGACGGCGTGACGAACTCGCAGTGAACGACGGAGCCTGGGTCGGTGCGCCGCAGTGCGCGCTTCAGCCGATAGAACGGGTAGTACGCATCCAGCGCCCACCGATTCACCATCGTGAAGAACGCCCACCCGCCGGGCTTGAGCGTGCGAAGCATGTCCCGGTAACCCGCGAGAATATCGCTGCGGTTCAGATACCGCAGGACCTCGATCGAGATCACGAGATCGAACTCCGCATCGGGGAGCGGCAGCGCCCCTAGCACTCCATCCACGACCCTGACGCCCGGGTTGCGGCGAGCAGCGAGCTCGCGCATCCGCGGCGAGGGCTCGACTCCGACGACCTCGAAGCCGTGCTCCCGTAGCCGCAACAGTTGCATCCCGGTTCCACAACCGGCGTCGAGCACGGTCGCGCGCGGAGGGAGCTTCGAGAGGAGCGCCTCGAGACAGCGATCGATCTCGCGGCGGCCGTACGCGAACGACGACGCATACGCACCGGTCTCCGCGTATCGTCGCTCGAACTCGTCGGAGTTCGCGTCGTGCGCGTCGACGGCGATCTGCCGCGTCTTCTGGGCCACAGGGTCGAGAGGCAGGCGATCAGCGTGGTCGCTCATCGGGATCACGTCTAGCACGCCGCGCGCGCGCATAGCCTCCGCGTGAGCGAGGATCTGCTCGAGTAGTGAGAACTGCACGTCGGCGTCGTGCGCGAAGTTGGAAGGGTGAAACCACAGGTGGAAGACCTTCCCCTTCGAGCTGGCGAGCTCTAGCGCTCGCACGGCGCGCATCAGCGTGAGCTTCGGCGGGACGGCCTTGCGCAGCCCGTTCCTCCCGAACAGGAGCATGCTGTCAGGTACGTCGACCATGCCGTCGCGGGCCTGCGGTTCGACGAGGGGCGGAGGGAACGGGCTGAAGTACGAGGCGAGATGAGCACCGCGGCGCAGCCAGCGTGGCCCGAACCGCTGGTGCCAGTGATCGGTGCGGCCGCGGACGACCCGCACGCCGTGCTCGCGCAAGAGCTCGTAGCGCCCGCTGTCGTTGCGCGGGAACACGAAGCTCGCGAAGGGCAGCCCGTTGCGGTCGTGCACCAGACGCGCTTGCTTGATATCGGCCTCGACGGCCTCGCGGTTCGAGCGAGCGTACGAGAGATGGCAGAACGAGTGGCTTCCGATGTCCTGCATCGGACGCGCATTGCGGATCATCTCGACGAGATCGCGCCCGTACCACAGCGGGTCGTCCGGCTGGTCGGGATGCTGAAAGAACCAGTCGCGCTCGGAGTCCGGCAGCACGGGCCGAGGAATCTCTGGATGAAGTGGCTCCTGCTCGCATCTCTCGAGCAACAGGTGTCCGACGACAGCCCAGGTCGCGCGAACGTCGTAGCGCTCGAACAACGCGAGCAACCGCGTCACGATGTCCCGCTCGCGGGCCAGGCTCTCGCGCTGGGCAGGCTGGAGCTCGCGGTCGCACACCCCCCACGCCAGTTCGAGATCGATCGAGATCGTCAGCGCTCCGAGCATTCCTGCGCTCCCTTCCATGTCGTGCGCCCGACCAGCGAGGTGATCAGGCGTTCATACTCCCCGATGATGCGCGCCGCCGAGAAGCGGCGCTCGCAGTCCGCGCGAATCCAGGATCGATCGTACGTGGTGAGCTCGACGAGGCACGCGTCCAGCGCGGACGCGATGGCGACCGGGTCCGGGCGCGCGGCCAGCCGGCCATTCCGCCCTTCAACGACCAGCTCGCTGTTCGCGCCGGGGCAGTCCGTGAGCACCACGGGCGTCCCACACGCGAGCGCCTCGAGCGCCGCGTTTGGCAATCCCTCGTAGCGTGATGCGAGCACGAAGGCATCGGCAGCCCGGACGTACGGCAGGACCGAGGCCTGGAAGCCCGCCAGCGTGACGTGCGAACGGAGCCCGAGTCGTTCGAGATCGCCCTCGAGCTTGGCTCGGTCGGGGCCGTCCCCGAACACCGTCAGGTGAAGCGCTGGAAATCGCGACCGCACGCGCGAGATCGCCGGGAGCAGCAGGTCGTAGCCCTTCTGCGTGGACAACCTCCCCACGGACACCAGCGCCGGCGCCCCCGGCAGCGAGGCAGGGGCACTCGCGACCCGAGCGGCGGCCTCGACATCGATCGGGTTCGCGATGACGTGCAGGTGATCGGTCCGTCGTAGCTGCGCGCGCAGGTCTCGCTGCATCGACGCGGACTGACAGATCACGGCGTCGGCGCGCGCCAGCGCGGACAGCGCCAGCTCGTGCGCGATCCGATGCTTGAGAACGGAGGTCGCCGCGAGCTGGCGCATGTCGGCCGTCATGTCGTTCGCCTGCCGCAGGATCACGCGCGTACGCGCGGGCAACGCGCGACGCGCAGCGCCGAGCGTGAGCACCATCCGTTGCATCGCGATCACGACATCGGGTCGCGCGCGCCGGATCGCCCGGACCGATTGCACGATCGGGTAACGCCCGCGGACGAAGTGGACAGGGACGTCACCGGGCAACTCGGAGAGATAGCCTCCGCGCTCACTCGCGACCAGGAGCTGCGGTGCGTACCGGACGCGGTCGAGCCCGCGCAGCAGCTCGAACACCACTCGATCGGGTCCTCCTCGATCGAGCGCCGGAATCGCGAACATCACGTCCAGACGCGACATCGACACATCTCACGACGCGCTCGGACGACTCTGCTCCGCGTTCCATCGCGCGGTCATCCGACCGCGGACAAAGCGCGCGAGCGCGGAGCCCGCCGGCCCGAGCCCCAGGAGCGCGCGCAGCAGCCAGACCTTGCTGTTCTCGTTCACCAGCTCTGGGTACGTGGCCTGACCGAACCGGACCGTGCGCAGGGCAGCATCCCTTCGGCCCTCCGCGAGCGCGACCAGGCCACGCAGCGCGATGTCGTGCTCGATGAACGCCTTGGCGATCGCGGCGCGATCGAGACGCGCACGAGTCAGCGTCTCCTCGGGCAGCGTGAAGGTCGCGATGTACTCGTCCGTCAGGTGCTTGAGCGCGCCGGAGGCCTGCTGCTGTGCGGCCTGGGCGGCGCCGTGGACGCGATACTCGAAGAGAGGCGCGTCGATGACGTGGATCGTCTCGGCGACGGACATCAGCTTCCAGAGGAACCACTTGTCGGGGTTGTACAGGCGCCCGCCCGAGTAGCCACCCACGGCGTCGTGCAGCCCCTTGGGGTAACAGGTCGTGGCGAAGCCCAGCGGCATGCGCAAGAGCTCCAGCGAGCGGCGCAACATCTTGTCGGCCGCCATCGTACGCACCGGAAGGCCGACGGCGGCCGTGAGCTCCGCGTCGAGCACCGCGTCACGCCAGAGCTTGGGGTCGGGCGGAGCGTGACGCGTCGGCTGTCCGTGCGAATCGATCACCGTGATCGCAGAGCCCCAGACCGCGCTTTCGGCGCGATCGCCCAGAGCGCGCTCGAGACGAGCGTACGCGTCGAGAGCTCCCGGCGTCATGCGATCGTCCGAGGACAGCAGCAACATCCGCCGCCCCGTGGCCAGGCCCGCCACTCGCTCCAGGTTCGCCGAGAACCCGAGGTTGCACGGGTTCACGTGCAGACGGATCCGCGGATCGGCGAACGATCGGATGACCGCGACGGACTCGTCGGTGCTCGCGTTGTCCGCGATCACGATCTCGACGTCGTCAGTGGCCTGATCGAGAACGCTTTGAATCGTCTGACCGATGTACCGTGCATAGTTGTAATTGGGAATCAGCACGGAGAGTGCGAGGGAACGATTCATCGTCATGGATCTACTCTCAAAACGGATCTCGCGTGAGCAGGCGTTACCAGGACGGGGGCCCGACGGCTTCGGCCACCGAAGAAGCCGCCCCAGGGGCTGGCGTGTCGACGCACTACTCGCACAGCGGGACGAGGCGCGGAGTCAGCGTGCGGCCCGGATGGTCGCTGCCATCTCCGAGCTGCCCGAACTCCTGGTTTCCCCAGCAATACGCACGGCCATCCTCCGTGATCGCGCAGTCGTGCGCCGATCCCGACGTGATCGAGCGAGCAGGGCGAGGGAGCGCGATCGCGACCGGCTCGGCACCATATCCCTCGCCGAAGCAGTGTACGCCCCCCGCCTCGGTCAGCGCACACGCGTGATAACGCTCTGCCGAGATGGCCACGAGGTTCGGGACCTGTACGGCCTGCGGCGGCTGTACGAACTGAGACGTGGTTCCGTTCCCGAGTTGCCCGTACGCGTTGCTCCCCCAGCATCGTGCTGTCTCGTCGCCGAGGACCGCGCACGTGAAATCGCGTCCGGAGGCGGCGTGAACGACGCCGGCGAGCCCGGGAATCACATACGGAGTGAGCTTGTTCCGCAGCCCGGTATCGATCTGACCCTGCGTGTTGCGCCCCCAGCACACGAGCTGCTGTTGGGTGTTGATCCCGCAGGTCGTGTATTCGCCGAGCGCCAGGGCGACGGCGTCCGACATGACCGGCGTCGAGGTGGGCTGCGCGACCTGGCTGTTGTCCCCGATCTCGCCGGCGGCGTTTTGGCCCGAGCACGCGACCGTGCTGCCCGCGAGCGAGCACGTGTGATAGGCGCCGCCTTCGATCCGGGTGGCGCCGGTACGCTCGGGGATCAACCGCGGCGTGCTCTGTCCCGCGGTGGTGCCATCGCCGTAGGCACCGTGCAGGTTGGCGCCCCAGCAATAGGTTCCAGAGGCGGTCGTCGCGCAGGAGTGATAACTGCCGAGGCCAAGGCTCGATGCCTCGGGGAGCTGGACGGGAACGGGAGTAGGACTGCAGTAGTACGAGATCCCGGCGACCGTGCAGCGGTGCTGTAGTTGCGTCGAACCGAGCTCACCGTAGGCACCGCGGCCCCAGCAGTGAACGGAGCCGTCCTCGGTCCGCGCGCACGTGTGCTCGCCCCCGGCGGCGACCTCGAGCGCAACGCACGTCGGCGCCGAAGCGTCGATCAACGTATCGACCACCGGCGCATCGAGGGCGGCATCGACGGACGCATCCGGGCTGGTGCCCTGGACCTCGAAACCACAGGCTGCCACGCCTACGATCAGGAGCCCCGCCCGGAACATGAGGTGGATGATGCCAGAGCACATAGCGGTTGTCAGGCCCCTTCGTAGGCGGGTACCTCGCCGGCGAGGAGGCGATCGTACGCGTGGTTGACCATGCCGACGCAGCGCTCGATCGCGTAACGCGAGCGCGCCTGCGCCGCGTTGTGATCGCCGATACGTCGACATCGAACGGGGTCCGCGGCGAGCTCGAGCATGGCCTGCGCGAGGGCCTCCGGATCGCGGAGAGGGACGAGGAGCCCGTTGGCCGGCTGCTCGACGACCTCTCGGCATCCCGGCACGTCGGTCGCGATCAGCGGCTTGCCCATCGCGGCCCCCTCGATCAACACCCGCGGCATGCCCTCGTGCCAGCTCGCGAGGACGACGACATCACACGCCGCGTACAGCTCGGGCATGTCCGTGCGGCGCCCCAGCAGCAGCACACCCTCCTTGCGGGCTCGCTCGAGCGTCGCCTCGTCGAGCGAGTCGGCGCGATCATCGCCTCCCCCCGCCACGACGAGGCGAGCCCGTGGGTTCTGCCGGCGAACGAGCGCGGCCGCATCGAACAGCTCGCAGAAGCCCTTCTCCACGATCAGTCGACCCGCCGAGAAGAACACGATCTCGTCGGGGCCGATCCCGAGCTCCCGGCGCACGTCGTCACGCCGCTGCACGAGCTTCTCCGGGTCGAACCGAGAGAGGTCGATCCCGTTGCCGATCACGACCACCCGCTCGGGATCGATCACCCGCGTCCGGACACACGTGTCACGATCCTCGCGCGATTGCGAGAACACCATGTCGCAGCCGAGGCACGCGATCTTCTCGAGCACGGCATGGGCGGCGCGCTTGAATGGCGGCGTCTGCATCGAATACGCCATGCCGTGGATCGTGTGGACCACGATCGGCACGCGCGTGAGCGCCGCCACGACGCGCCCGAGGTGGCCGGCCTTGATGTTGTGCGTGTGCACGATGTCGTAGCGGTCGCGAAGGAAGTAGCTCGCGAGCTGCACGGTTCCGGCGATGTCGGAGGCCACGTGGATCCGCCGCTGGAGCGCGAGCGGGAGCCAGCGCAGCCCCGCCTCCCGGCCCGGCTCGACGTGGGGCCCGTCCGGGGTGATGAACGTGACCTCCCAGCCACGGTCCAGCAACGGTCGCCAGAACGGAGCCAGAGCCGGAATCGCGAGGTCGGACGAGCAGACGTGCGCCAGCCGGATCATGATGCGTGGTGCCGGACGGTGTCGAGGACCGCAGCGATCACATCCTCCACGTCGGCGTCGCTCATCCGGCTGTAGATCGGCAGCGAGATCTCGCGGCCGTACTCGCGCGTCGCCACCGGGAAGTCCTCCGGCTGGTAGCCGTAGGTCTCGCGATAGTACGGGTGCAGGTGGAGCGGGATGAAGTGCACGCTGATGCCGATGTTCTTCTTGCGCAGCTCCTGCGCGAACACGTCGCGGCCGCCGCGGAGGCGCGCGTTGTCGACCCGCAGCATGTACAGGTGCCACGCGTGCTGGTTGTCGTCGCCGCGCGCGGGGATCTGGAGCTCGGGGCACGGCGCGAACGCCGCATCGTAGCGCCGCGCGATCTCGACGCGGCGCCGCCACATCGCCTCCAGCTTGTCGAGCTGCACGAGCCCAATCGCGGCGGCGACGTCGGTGAGGTTGTACTTGTAGCCGGGGGCGACGATCTCGTACGCCCACGAGCCCTCGGCCGTGTAGCGCTTCCACGCGTCGCGGCTGATCCCGTGGAGGCTCATGATCCGGCACCGCTCGGCGGCGCCATCATCGTCGGTCGTGAGCATCCCGCCCTCGCCGGTCGCGAGCGTCTTCGTCGCGTAGAACGAGAAGCAGGTGAACGTGGACAGGCTGCCGATCAGGCGCTCGCCGAGCCGCGTGGGCAGCGCGTGGGCGGCATCCTCGATGATCGGGATGTCGCCGGCGACCTCGCGCAGCGCGTCGAGGTCGCACGGCTCTCCCGCGATGTGCACCGGCATGATCGCGGCGACCCGCTCGCGGGCGAGGGCGTCGGCGACGCGCTCCACATCGAGGTTCAGCGTGTCGGGCCGCACGTCCACGAACAGCGGGTGCGCGCCCACGTAGCGGATCACCTCCGCGGTCGCGGCGAACGTGTACGGGGTGGTGAGCACGCGATCGCCGGCCTTCACGCCGAGCGCGTCGAGCGCGAGGTGCATCGCGGCCGTGCAGGAATTCACCGCGATCGCGTGCTTCGCGCCGACGTACTTCGCGAACGCGGCCTCGAACGCGCGGGTCTTCGTGCCGGTGGTCAGCCAGCCCGAGCGGATCACCTCCGAGACCGCGGCGACCTCGGCCTCGCCGGTGTCGGGCAGGGCGAACGGCAAGAAGCTCTCGCGCATGATCAGTTCCGCAGCCTCATGGGATCGTCGATCGGGTTCGTCGTCGCCCGCGCCTCGCCGAGCGCGCGCTCCCCGCGCGGGGAGGTCGTCTTCGAGGACGTGGGATGAGCCCGACCATACTCCGGAACGAGGTCGCCGAGCGCGGCCCGGAGGGGCTCGTTCTCGCCGCGGCGTGCGAGCGCGAGCAGCGCGTCGACGCCGGTGACGACGGCCGACCACTCGTGCGGCTGGATCCGGCCCGTGAACACCTTCGGGTGCGTCGTCTTCTCCGCGTTCTCGGCGGCGGTGGACAGCTCCTCGAACAGCTTCTCGCCGGGGCGGACGCCGCTGAACACGATGTCGATGTCCTCGCCGGGGCGCAGGCCCGACAGCGTGATGAGATCGCGCGCGAGGTCGACGATCTTCACCGGCTCGCCCATGTCGAGGATGAAGATCTCGCCGCCCTGCCCCATGGCGCCTGCCTGGAGGACGAGCTGGCTCGCCTCGGGGATCGTCATGAAGTAGCGGCGCATCTCGGGGTGCGTCACGGTCACCGGGCCGCCGCGCGCGATCTGTTCCCGGAAGATCGGGATCACGCTGCCGTTGGAGCCGAGGACGTTGCCGAACCGCACCGTCACGAACCGCGTCTCCGAGCGCTGCGACAGCGCCTGCAGATAGATCTCCGCGCAGCGCTTGGTCGCACCCATCACCGACGTGGGGTTCACCGCCTTGTCCGTCGAGATCAGGACGAAGCGCTCGGCGCCGAACCGATCCGCGAGCTGCGCGACGACGCGCGTGCCGCCGATGTTGTTCTTCACGGCCTCGCCCGGGTTCCACTCCATCATCGGCACGTGCTTGTGCGCGGCGGCGTGGAACACGATCTCCGGCCGCGCGGCCTCGAACACCTGGAGCATCCGCTCGGCGTCGCAGACGTCGGCGATCCGGGGCTCGATCGGGACGTGCGGGAACGCGGCGGTGAGCTCGCGGTGGATCTCGAACAGCGCGTTCTCGAACCGCTCCAGCACGACGAGCCGCGCCGGGCCGAACCGGCAGATCTGGCGGCACAGCTCCGAGCCGATGCTCCCACCGCCGCCGGTGACGAGCACGACGCGGCTGCGGATGCTGGCGCCGACGATCGCCTCGTCGAGCTGCACGGGCTCGCGACCGAGCAGGTCCTCGATCGCGACCTCGCGGACGCGCGACAGGTTCACCTTGTCGCCGACGATCTCGTAGATGCCGGGGATGATCTTCGCCTCGAGCCCCGCGTCACGACAGCGCTCCGCGATCCGGCGGATCTGCGGGCCCGAGGCGTTCGCGATCGTGATCAGCGCGCGCTCGACGCGCTTCTGGCGCGCGATCGCGGCCATCTGGGCCGTGGTGCCCAGCACGGGGATCCCGCCGATCAGCGTCTTCACCTTCCGCGGGTCATCGTCGAGGAAGCCGACCGGCTGGAGCCCCAGGTCGGGCCGATGCGCGAGCTCGCGCGCGACGATCACGCCGGCCTCCCCCGCGCCGATCAGCAGCACGCGATCGCGGTCGCCCTCGATCGCGCGCTTGCGTCGGTCCTGATCCTCGGCCCACAGCCGGCGGCTGGCGCGGATCCCGACCAAGCCGAGATACACGAGCACGAAGTCCATGGCGATCACGCCGAGCGGGATCACGCCGGCCGAGGACACCGGGATCGCGCGGGTGAGGCGCAAGGCCGCGACGAGGGCCGTCGGCACCGCGATCGCGACGAGGACGCGCACCGCGTCGCGCATGTTGAGATAGCGCCACGACATCCGCGGCACGCCGAACGCGACCAGCCCGAGATACTGCAACGCCACGACCCACGGCAGGTTCAGCAGCAAGCTCCGAACCGCCGGAGCGGGGATCGCGAACTCGAAACGAAACAGGTAAGCGAGCCAGAACGCCAGCGACATCACGGCCAGGTCGACAGCGACGCGGAGACTTCGAATGAGGCCAGACATCGGCGTTGGCAATTAGTGCATCGGGGGCGCCCCGAGGTTCACGGCCGCGCACACTAGCTGAAAATCCAGCCCTCCGGGGCGACGGCGCCGTCGTGAGGTCCACCCCACGCGGCGCCCGATGTGACCGGTTCTACATCGCAGGACGGCTATCCCGGGAATGGTTGACTTGGTTCGCGCCGACAACGATCCTCGTCGGCACTACATGGTGGCGAAACAGCTATTCGGAACCGTCGTTGCAACGCTGGTGGGTCTCGCGACTCTCCAGGGATGTGTCGACAGCAGCGTCGAGGAAGGAGTCATCGAGCAGGGCCTTCACGACCCTCCGCTGAACGTGGTCGCCACCGCGACCGGCCTCGACCGCATCACGGTGAGCTGGGACCTGCCGCCGACCGGCGCCAAGTTCTACGTGTACGAGTCCGCGGATGGAGGCGCGTTCGGGTACGTGGGCACGCAGCACTACCCGGGGACGTCGTTCGTGGTCGCGAATCGTCTGGCCGACACGACGTACTGCTACCAGGTGGTGACGGATGGCCCGGAGGGGCCGTCCGCGCCGTCGGCGCCGGCGGCATGCGTCACGCTGGATGCTACCGTCGGGCCTCCGCCGCCGGAGACCGTGACGGCGACGGCGACGGCTGAGAACCGGATCGAGGTGAGCTGGAGCGCGGTGGCCGGCGCGAACCGGTACTACGTCCACCAGTCCCTCGACCCGGCCGGGCCGTACACGTTCGTCACCACGGTCCTGGCGCCGGGTACGGGGACCCCCGTCGCGAGCCTGACGGCCGAGACGACCTACTGCTATCAGGTGCAGGCGGTCACGGCGGAGGGTACGTCGCCGATGTCCGCGCCTGCGTGCGACACCACCTTCGGAGCTGGGATCGAGGGCGTCTGGATGCTCGAAGAGGGCTCGGGGAGCTCGGCCGCGGACACCTCGGGCTGGGGACGCGACGGCAGCCTGACCGGCAACACCACCTTCACCACCGATAGGGCACCGATGGACGACAACCGCTTCGCGCTGGCGTTCGGCGGCGGCACCGGCGATGCGGTCTCGATCCCGGATCAAGCGGTGTTCCGGCTCGCCGGGAGCTTCACGATCACGCTGTGGGTCAAGCTGGACGCCGCGCCGAGCGCGACGCTTCGCCTGATCGGCAAGCGCGCGGCGGGCTGCGGGATGACGAACTGGGAGCTCGCGCAGGACGCCACCAGCGGGCTCCACCTCCGCGGGGCGAACGTCGCGAGCTTCGGCTCGTCGCTGCCGGTGGGCACGTGGACCCACGTCGTGGTCACCCAGAGTGGTGGCACCGCCCGCCTCTACCTCGACGGCGTCGAGGTCGGCAGCGCAGCGTTCACGATCGGGGCGCGCAATACGTCGGCGCTGGAGATCGGCAACTCGGGTGCCTGTGGCTCCGCGCCCGCGCTGATCGACCATGTCTCGCTCTTCACGCGCGCCCTCGAGGCCGCCGAGATCGCGGAGCTCGGCACGCGCCCCGCGGCGCCGGCGAACCTCGTCGCGACGGCGGAGTCCGCGACGCGCGTCAACCTGAGCTGGGATCCCGTGCCCGGCGCGACCAAGTACCTCATCTACAAGGGCACGACCTCCGGGGATCAAGTGTTCTTGACGACCGTGCTCGCGCCGACGGTCACGTTCTCGGATGCCGCGAACCAGCCGAGCACGCAGACCTCGTGGGTGGTGCGCAGCGTGCAGAACAAGATGATCTCGGAGAGCTCGAACGAGCAGATCGTCACCACGCTTGCGGGTCCGGCGGCACCGACGAACGTGACCGCCACCGCGGTGAGCGCGAACCGCATCCAGGTCACGTGGGATCCCGTCGCAGACGCGACGAAGTACTACATCTACGAGTCCGCGGCCGGCGGCCCGTTCGCGTTCCGGGGCACGGTCCTGGGCACGTCGCCGACCGTGTTCTCGCCGGCCGACCTCACCGCCGACACGGAGTACACGTACTATGTCGTCAGCACGGACGGCGAGGTGACGTCGGCGCCCTCGGCGACCGCTTCAGCAACGACGTTTCCCTGACGCGATGACTACGGCGCTCGCGCGCTGAGGATGCGCGCGATGGGATGGACGATGGGATGAACAGTTCGGCGCTGCGGCCGTCAACCCATTGCAATGACAGTGGGTGAACAGCGCCGGAATGACCCCTTCTCGACCTGCGGGTGGCAGTAGTGGCTACCCGCACCTACCTCCGCTCCCACCTCGACGCGCTCGAGGACGAGGCGGTCCACATCCTCCGGGAGCTGGCGGCCGAGCGCGAGCGCCCGTGCCTGCTGTTCTCGGGCGGCAAGGACAGCCTCGTGCTGCTCCGGCTCGCGGAGAAGGCGTTCCGGCCGGCCCGGTTCCCGTTCCCGCTGCTCCACGTCGACACCGGGCACAACTTCCCCGAGACGATCACGTTCCGCGACGAACGGGTCGCCGCGCTCGGCGAGCGGCTCGTGGTGGCCTACGTCCAGGACTCGATCGACCGGGGCCGCGTCACCGAGGAGACCGGGCCGCGCGCGTCGCGCAACCGGCTCCAGACGACGACGCTGCTCGACGCGATCGAGGAGCACCAGTTCGACGCCGCGATCGGCGGCGCGCGGCG
>Ga0164243_10005114_pt1 | contig 20137 bp, 16 predicted proteins | sample OricompcompostOP_FD_108781 | JGI IMG/M metagenome (GOLD analysis project Ga0164243, IMG submission 108781) | Organic Plus compost microbial communities from Emeryville, California, USA - Original compost - Organic plus compost (OP) | ecosystem: Engineered > Solid waste > Mixed feedstock >... | reverse complement strand
GCTGCACCTGCTCGCGCAGCGCCTGCATGACGCGGCTGCGGCCGACGGGTGCGATGAGCGGAGGGACGAGGGTTCGGGTGACCTGGCGCTTGTTGCGGCCCGAATCGAGCGCGCGCTCGACGGTGCGCAACAGCTTCGCGAGCGACAACGGCTTTTCGACGAAATCGAACGCGCCGAGCCGCGTCGCTTCGACCGCCGTTTCGACCGTGCCGTGTCCGGACATCATCACGACCGGACAGGCCGAGCCGTTCGACTGCGACCACTCGCGCAGCAGGGTGATGCCGTCCGTGTCCGGCATCCAGATGTCGAGCAGCACGAGATCCGGATCATGTTGCGCGCGGCTCTCGCGCGCCTCCTGGGCATCCGCCGCGACATCGACGTCATAACCCTCGTCCGCGAGGATTTCCTTCAAAAGCCCGCGGATCTCGGATTCGTCATCAACGACCAGAATGCGCGCTGCACTCATGCACGTTCTCTCCTCGGTCCCGACCGTCGCTCGCGTAGCGTACCGCCGAACGAGCGATCCGTCGCCTCGAGCGGCAATTCGATGCGTACGCGGGCGCCCCCGGTGCGGTTGTTTTCCGCCTCGATCCTACCGCCGTGTTCTTCGACGATTTTCTTGACGATTGCAAGCCCGAGGCCGGTGCCCTTCGGCTTCGTCGTGACATAAGGATCGAACACCTGACCCACGACGTCCGGCCGGAAGCCCGGGCCGTTGTCCTCGACGCAGATTTCCGCGTAATCCGCCCCGCTGCGATGGGTGCGGCGGGTTTCGATGTGGATACGCGGATCGGGGCTGCCTTCCAGCGCCTCGATCGAATTCGCGAGCAGATTGTGAATGATCTGCCGCAACCGGCCGCGATCGGCCTCGATGCTGCCGATCGAAGGATCGAGCTTGAGCTCGGGGCGGCGCCGCACCTGCGGCGCGCGGTACAGCTCGACCACCTCCCCGATCAGCTGATTCAGATCGAAGCGCACGATGTCCATCGCCGGCGCACGCGCGTATTCGCTGAAGGCGTTCACCATTTCCTTCATCGCCTCGACCTGCTGCACGATCGTGTGGGTCGCGCGGTCGAGCACCTGCCCGTCGGCCTCGTTCATCGAGCCGAGCAATTTATGCCGCAAACGCTCGGCGGACAGCTGAATGGGCGTCAGCGGATTCTTGATCTCGTGCGCGAGGCGACGCGCAACTTCGCCCCACGCTGCATCGCGCTGGGCCTGCAGCAGCGCGGTGATGTCGTCGAACACGATGACGGCGCTGCCCGAGCTCGCATCCTCGCCGGACAACGTCGTGCAGGCGCACATGAGCACGCGCCGGCTCGTCTCGCTTTGCAAGACCAGCTGCTCGCGCCACTCCCCTTGGCCGCTGTCGAGATGACGCTCGCACGCGGCGCCGAACTGCTGGAACAGCGTGCTGCTCTGGGATGCTTCGCCGAACGGCTTGCCGATGCAGGCCTCGATGTCCGTGCCGAGAATCGCGCCGGCCGCGTGATTGACGGTGTGGATCGTGCGATCGGGCGCGAGCGAGATCACGCCGGTCGACAGGCGCGCGAGAATGACGGCGAGATTCGCGCGCTGCGCTTCGACCGCTTGCTGGCTCTGGCGGGCCTCCTCGCGGGCGCGCGCCAGGCGCTTCGTCATGTCGTTGAACGAATGCACGAGAATGCCCATTTCATCGTGCGAGGTGAGCGGCAGACGCAGATCGAAATCGCCCTTGGCGACCGCGCGCGTGCCGTCGACGAGATCCTGAATCGGACGCACGAGCCGCCGCGCGGCCCAGAATGCGCCATAGAGCGCGGCGAACAACGACAACAGCAGCACCAGCGTCAACGTGAGCGTGAAGCTGTCTTTCAGCGGCTCGCGCAAGCGAGCCTTTTCGCCATAGCGCTGATACGCGGATTCGACCGTGTCGGCGAGCGCGCCGAGACGCCGCTCGATCGGATACGTCGCCGAGATGAGCCGCGGCTCGGCGCCGGGACTGTCGCGCGGCACCTGTACGGCCGTGCGCACGATGTAGCCGCCGCCCGCGACCGGCTCGAGCGTCACGTATTCGCGCCCCTGCCGCACCTGCATCAGCATCTCGTCCGTGATGCGCGTGGAGGCGAGATCGCCGAGCCGATCGGAGCTCGTACCGATGATGCGGCTCGACGCGCCGAACAGCGTGACGTCGAGCGCTTCATTGCGCTGGCGCAGCTCCCCGAGCGCGGCGACGGGATCGTGGCTGTTCGCCAGCTCGGCCGCCATCTCGTGCGTGCGCTCGAGATGCTCGCGCATGCGCAGATCGAGCGCCGCGCGCGACAGCGTCAGCGCGTCCTCCAATCCCTCGCGAATCTCGACGTGAAACCAGCTGTCGATGCCGCGATTCAGGAACACGACCGAGAAATAGAACACGATGAGGAGCGGCACCATGACGAGCGTCGCCGACATCCAGACCATGCGCGCTTCGAGCCGCGAGCCGACGACGCGCCGGCGCCAGTCGCGAATGAGCTGCGTGAGGCGGCCGCCGATGAGGATGAGTAGAACGAGCAGGCCGGCGACGTTGATCGCGACGATGACGGGATGCAGCGCGCTGAAGTTCGCGGACTGCTGCACGGTCTGCGCCATCATCAACAACGCCGCCATCCATAGTCCCGAGCCGATCAGGACGAGGATGGAGACGAGCGTGCGCTTTACAGTCGCGGCGACCATGTGTACCACTCGCTGCGCTGCCGCCAATCGTCCGTCCAGAACAAGACGAAGCGCAAGGTGTCGGGCATCGTCCGAACGTCCAGGCTCGCACGCAGAGCGAATTCGTAGCGCTGCTTGGGATCGAGCAGGGCGCGGTCGAGGATCGGCAGATCGTCGATCACGCGCAGCACATCGAGCGCGGCTTCGAGCGTCGCGAACGAGGACTGCTCGCCGCTGTTCAGATTGCGCACGAGATAGCGCTCGCTGAGCGCGTGAAAGACCAGCTCGTAGCGCTGCTGCAGGGTCGCAACCGAATCGTCGAGCCAGAACCGCCGGCCGCGCTGCACGGCAATCTCGAGATCCAGCGTCAGCGGAACACCTTCACGAATCGCGCGCCGCGCGCCTTCCGGCAGATCGAAATCGATCGTCGCATTCAGCAGATAGACGGAATCAGACGCTTCGACGTACGCGGAGCGGATCGACATCGCCTGCTGCGCGAAGGCCGTGCTCGCGACGAGCGACAACAATGCAGTCGCGAGCACGGGGCCGCAGACGGCAATGATGATTCTTCTCGCAGCGCTTGAGGGGAAGATCGCGTGCAACCGGCGTCAGCCTTTGGTCTTTTCCAGGCAAGCATAATAGAAGCCGTCCATATCGGCTGTCCCCGCGGCAATGCGATGGCCGACATCCTCCCGCGCAGCGAGCCCCATTTCGCGAAGAATCTCGCGCGTGATGTCGCGCGCGCCGCCTTGCCGCTGCAAGAAGCCGCCGACGACGCCCGCATTTTCCGCGCGCAGCGCCGAGCAGCTCGCATAAACCAGGCGCCCGCCCGGCGCGAGCAGCGGCCATAGCGCATCCAGCAGTTTCGCTTGGCGCGCGGCCAACACCGCGATGTCCTGCTTGCGGCGAAGCAGCTTGATGTCCGGATGTCGCCGAATGACGCCAGTCGCCGAGCACGGCACGTCCAGCAGGATGCGATCGAATGCACGGCCGTCCCACCAGGTGTCCGGCCGCTCCGCATCACCGACCTGCAGTGTCGCGCGCAATCCGAGTCGCTCGATGTTCTCGCGCACGCGCGCAAGGCGCGGCGCCGAGACATCGAGCGCGACGAGCTCATCGAGCTGCGATTGCAGCTCGAGCAGATGACCCGTCTTGCCGCCCGGCGCGGCGCACGCATCGAGGATGCGCTCGCCGGCCTGAGGAGCCACGAGCCGCGCTGCAAGCTGTGCCGCGGCATCCTGCACAGAGACGAGCCCCGCATCGAAGCCCGGCAACGCGTGCACATCGACCGCGCGATCGAGCATCAATGCCTCATCGTTCCAGGAAGATCGAGCGACCTCGATCCCTGCCGCGCTCAATTGCTCGCGATAGCGCGCACCGCTGATACGCGCTCGATTCACACGGATCCAGAATGGCGGGCGCGCGTTGTTCGCATCGAGAACGGCAGCGGCGTCCTCACGGAAATCCGCGCGCAGCGCATCGACGAGCCAGCGTGGATGCGCGGTGCGCAGCGCGAGATCCTTGTCGATGCTCGCGAGCAGATCCGACCCTTCCCGCTGGCAGCGGCGCAGGATCGCATTCAACAGGCCGGCCGCCTTCGGCTGCCCGAGCACTCGCGCGGCATTCACGGTTTCCGCGACGGCGGCGTGCTCGGGAATGTCGGTGTGGAGCAGCTGGCACAGGCCGACGATCGCAAGCGCGCGAATCTCAGGATCGATTCGCTGCTGCGGACGCGCGAGCAGCTTCGAGAGCAGCGCGTCGAGGCGGATGTACCAGCGCACGCTGTCGTACACGAGCGCGCGGGTGAGGCCGCGCTCCTGCGGCGTCCCTTCGGCTTCCGGCAAGGCATCGAGAGAACGGCCGCTCACGACCTGCGCGACGTGCTGCGCCGCGCGTGCACGAATCTCCGCCGATGAGCTCATGTGCCGAGCACGACGCCGCCGAGCCGTTGACCCCGCGCGAATTCGCTCGCCGCGACCGCCTTGCGGCCCGCAGCCTGCACCTGCGTCAGCACGAGAATTCCGGCGCCGGTCGCGACATGAATTCCGCGCTCATCCGCGCGCAGGATCGTCCCGGGCGGGGACAATGCGTGCTCGCGCTCGAGGAGCGCACTCCACACGCGCAATTGAGCGCCGTCCAGCGTGGTTTCGGCGATCGGCCAGGGATTGAAGGCGCGGACCTGTCGATCGATGACGACCGCCGAGCGCGTCCAATCGATGCGCGCTTCTTCCTTCGTGATCTTGGCGGCATACGTGACCCCGTCGGTGGGCTGCGTTTGCGCCTTGAGCGAGCCGTCGGCAATACCCGGCAATGCTGCGAGCAGCGCTTGGGCGCCGAGCGCGGCCAGGCGGTCGTGCAGAACGCCGGTCGTGTCCGTCGGACGAATTGGCTCGCGCCGAGTCAGCAGCATCGGACCGGTGTCGAGCCCGGCTTCCATGCGCATGATGGTGATGCCGGTTTCGGGATCGCCGCACTGAATCGCGCGATGAATCGGCGCGGCGCCGCGCCAGCGCGGCAACAGCGATGCGTGGATGTTGATGCAGCCGAGGCGCGGGATGTCGAGCACGGCCTGCGGCAGGATCAGACCGTACGCGACGACGACCATCACGTCGGGCGCGAGGCTCGCGAGCGGCGCGATCTGTTCGGGTTCGCGGAGCTTCGGCGGCTGCTCGACGGGAAGCCCGTGGCGGAGCGCGGCCTGCTTCACTGCACTCATCGTGAGCTTCTGGCCTCGTCCCGCGGGCCGATCGGGCTGCGTGTAGACGGCGAGCACGCGATGCTCGGAAGCAACCAATGCTTCGAGCGCGGGCACGGAGAACTCAGGAGTGCCGGCGAAAACGATCGAAAGTGGGCGCGTCACGGAAAGCTTGCGGGTCGCGATGGTGGTTGCGGACGGTGGAGCAAGCGGACGGCGGAAGCAAGCTGGCGGGGAGGCCGAAGAGCCCCACCCCGGCCCTCCCCCGCTGGGCGGGAGAGGGGATATTGGGCGTCAGAGGTGGATCGGCTGCTTCAGATGGCGCGTGCTGCGGGCGCGCGTTCCTTGCGGTCCTTCTCGAGCTTCTTGCGAATGCGCGTGCGCTTGAGCTCGGACAGATAGTCGACGAACAGCTTGCCTTCGAGATGGTCCATCTCGTGCTGGATGCACACGGCCAAGAGGCCGTCGGCATCGATCTCGATCGATTTGCCGTTGCGATCGAGCGTGCGCACGCGAATCTTTTCCGAGCGCGTCACCTTGTCGTACACGCCAGGGACGGAAAGACAGCCTTCCTCGGTTTCCTCGGTGCCTTCGCGGGAGATGATTTCGGGGTTGATCAGCGCGAGCGGCGCGCTGCGATCTTCGCTGATGTCGATGACGATGACGCGCTTGTGCACGTTCACCTGCGTCGCCGCGAGCCCGATGCCAGGCGCGGCGTACATGGTTTCGAACATGTCGTCGATGAGCTTACGAATGCTCGCGTCCACCTCGGCGACGGGCGCGGCCTTCGTTCGTAAGCGTGGATCGGGAAATTCCAGAATCGTGAGTCGTGCCATGGCGGGAAAGATGGATGCGGGAGGTCAAAAAATCCAGTCGGAAAATGTAATTGAGGGGATGGGAGGCGGCTATGGGGAAGGGCTGCTGGGCTGTCGGGCTGCTGGCCAGAAGAGGAGCACCTCCGCTCTGGCCAGCAGCCCGACAGCCCGACAGCCCTTCAGCCACAAATCGCTACGCTCTCCACCAGCAACGCCTCAGTTGAGCCCCGTCACGCTCTCAAAATCTCAAATGAGAACCACGTCTCGCCCTCAAGCCCCGTTCGTACACTCGTTGTAATGATGCTGCTAAAGTTCGGCCGGCGTTCAACTTAATGTCGGTGTTTCAGGCGTTTGGGGCCGCGTAGTGCGTCGCAACAAAGCCGCCGGCTCACCGCTGCAACGAAACCGTGCGACGCGATTATAGGCGGCCGAAGGCGCTGCACGGTGCGGAAGTCCTCCGGGTCTACATGGAGCTAGATAGGCGCATGAAATCTGCGACTCACCCACTTCGCGCGAGCCTCACGCTTGCCCTCGTGACGGGGCTTAGCGCCTTTACCGGATTCACCCCGGCCACGGCTCAGGACTCGACGCGCACGATCGCCACCGGCAGCAACATTCCTCTCGCCCAGGACGCCCCCGACGAATACGTCGTGAAACCGGGCGACACGCTCTGGGACATCTCGAAAGTCTATCTACGCGACCCCTGGTACTGGCCTGAAATCTGGTACGTGAATCCGCAGGTCGCGAACCCGCACCTTATTTATCCGGGCGATGTGCTGAAGCTCGTCTACATCGACGGCAAGCCGCGCCTCACGATCGCCGAGCGCGCCGAAGGCGGCGACGGCACGAAGCGGCTTTCGCCGCAGGTTCGCCGTGAACCACTGAGCCGCGCTATCACGGCCATCCCGCACGACCTCATCGCGAGCTTCACCGGCCGTCCGGTGTTGCTGGACAAGCGTCAGGTGGATACCGCGCCTTACGTCGTCGCGATGCGCGATGACCACATCATCGGCGGCAGCGGCAATGAGATCTACGCCCGCGGCATCAAGAACGCGCAGCCGGAAGAGCGCTACAACATCATTCACGTCGAAGGCAAGCTGATCGATCCGGATACGAACAAGCTGCTCGGCTACACCGGCGTGTACGTCGGCTCGGGCCCGGTCGTGACGAGCGGCGACCCTGCGAAGCTCGTGCTCGCCGACACCGCGCGCGAGGCGCTGCAAGGCGACAAGCTGTTCCCCGAATCGTTGGAGGCAGGCGTCGACTTCGTGCCGCACGCGCCGACGGCGGACATCGACGCCACGGTCATCGCCGTGAGAGACGCGACGGTCATGGGTCAGTACTCCGTCATCGCCCTGAACCGCGGCTCGAAGGCGGGCCTCGAAGCAGGCCATGTGCTCGCGATCGAAAAGACCGGTGACGTCGTCATCGACAAGTTCTCGCGCGGTGGATTGAACGCACGCCTCGGCAGCCTCAAGCGCGGCACGGCCGTGCAGATGCCCTCGGAGCGCGCTGCCATCGCAATGGTTTACAAGGCCTACGACAACATGAGCTTCGCGCTCATCATGGAAGGCACGCACGAGATTCGCGAAGGCGATCGCGCGACGAATCCGTAGCAACTGAAGCGCGACAGCCGGAGAGTCTCGCCTCCGGCTTGCGCGCCGATCCGCCGACCGGTCACTATTCGCCGGTCGTCAGTCACTTCCTCGTGAGCTCATGGATGAGATCACCGCTTCTCTTACGCTGGCCCGCGTGTCGAGCCTGGATGCTCGTACGTTGCGCGAGCTCGCGGCCCGCTTCGAACACTTCACCGAGATCGTTCGCGCCTCGCCTGCCGCGCTGCGCGCTGCCGGTGTCCCCGCGAACGTCATCGATGGCTTGGGCAAAGCCGCGCGACTGATCGAGCGCGACTTGCGCTGGCTCGAGAACGAATGCCACGAATTCATTCCCTGGCACGATGCGCGCTATCCGCCGCTCTTGAACGAGCTCAGCGATCCTCCTGTCGCGCTGTACGTGTGCGGCAACGCCGATCTTCTCGGCCTGCCGCAGCTCGCGATGGTCGGCTCGCGCAATCCCACGCCGAGCGGACGCGAAACGGCGGCGGAATTCGCGGCGCATCTCGCGCGCTGCGGGCTCATCATCACGAGCGGGCTCGCGCTCGGCATCGATGCCGCGAGCCACGCAGGCGCATTGCAAGCAGGCGGCAACACGATCGCAGTTTGCGGCACGGGGCTCGATGTCCCCTATCCCGCGAGCAATGCCGCGCTTCGCGAGCGTATCGCCGCACGCGGCGCGCTCGTCAGCGAGTTCCCTCTCGGCACCCCGCCGCTGAAGGCGAATTTCCCGCGGCGTAATCGCATCATTTCCGGACTCGCGCTCGGCACGCTCGTCGTCGAGGCCGCGCTCAAGAGCGGCTCCTTGATTACGGCGCGCCTGGCCGCAGAACAGGGCCGCGAGGTTTTCGCGATTCCCGGATCGATTCGCAATCCGCAGACACGCGGGTGCCATCAGCTGCTGCGCCAAGGCGCGAAATTGGTGGAGACGCCTGATGACATATTCGAAGAGCTGCGCCCGCTCGCGGGCGTGCTCGCCCGAGTCGAAGCCGCGCCTAAGGCTGCGAACCGTGGGCCAAATCCCGACGGGCTATTGCACAAGGGACACGAAATCCTGTTAGATGCGCTCGGCTTCGAGCCGGCCGGCGTGGACCTTCTGGTCGAGCGTACCGGGCTTCGAGCCGACGAGGTGGCTTCGATGTTGCTCATCCTCGAGCTCGAGGGGCGCGTCGAATCCTACCCTGGCGGTCTCTACCTCCGGCACGCCCAAAGAGAGTGAAATGAAGGAAAGCGTTCTCGATATCTTGATTTACCTATTCGAGAATTACTTCGACGCCGACATCGAGTCTGCCCCCGAGCCCGACCGTGACACTCTCAAGGAAGAATTGGAGCGAGCTGGATTCTCCGAGCGCGAAGTCGAACGGGCCCTCGAATGGCTGGAGCAGCTTTCGGCGGATCCGCAGCGTTCAGGCGTTGCGCCTACTTCCCGAGCGATCCGAGTGTTCGACCCGCGCGAGCTCGCGCGGCTGGATACGGATTGCCGCGGATACATCCTGTATCTCGAGAACATCGGGATCCTGAGCGCCGCGCAGCGCGAGCTCGCGATCGATCGGCTGCTCGCTCTCGATGCCGCTCAGATCGACATCGAGCAGGTGAAGTGGGTTGTTTTGATGGTGCTTTTCAGCCAACCCGGCCAGGAGAGCGCTTATCTGCGGATGGAAGATCTGGTGTTCGACAATCGCCTGGACCTCGTGCACTGAAAGCGAAGGGAACGACATACACGTCGAAGCACCGCGGACCACCGCGGTTTTGTTTTTTTGGGGGATTCTTTTTATATGAAGAGAAGACAGACCCCCACCCCTAGCCCTCCCCCGCGGTGCGGGGGAGGGGGAGTAGGCTGAAGCCGTTTTTATATGGAGCAGAAGAACCTCGTCATCGTCGAATCGCCCGCCAAGGCGAAAACGATCAAGAAGTATCTCGGCAAGAATTTCGAGGTACTCGCCTCCTATGGCCACGTGCGCGACCTCGTGCCGAAGGAAGGCGCGGTCGATCCGAAGCACAAGTTCGCGATGCGCTATCAGATTCTCGAAAAGAACGAGAAGCACGTGCAGGCGATCGCGCGTGCGCTGAAGAAATCCGATTCGCTCTATCTCGCGACCGACCCTGACCGCGAGGGCGAAGCGATCTCCTGGCATCTGACCGAGCTGCTCAAGGAGTTGAAGGCGCTCGACAACAAGGACGTGCATCGCGTCGTGTTCTACGAGATCACCCGCAACGCGATTCGCGAGGCGATCGAGAAGCCGCGCGACATTTCACAGGACCTCGTGAACGCCCAGCAGGCGCGCCGCGCGCTCGACTATCTCGTCGGCTTCAATCTCTCGCCGCTCTTGTGGAAGAAGGCCGGCCTGCCCGGCGCATCCGCGGGCCGCGTGCAAAGCCCGGCGCTGCGCATGATCTGCGAGCGCGAGGACGAGATTGCGCGCTTCGTCGCGCGCGAATACTGGACGATCGACGCGGACGCGGAAAAGTCCTCGCAAACCTTCCCGGCGCGCCTGATCGAATACGGCGGCACGAAAGTCGAGCAGTTCACCGTCACGAACGAAGCTCAGGCGGCTGATGTCCGCAAGGCGATCGAGCAGGCGGCGAAGGGCCAGCTCGCCGTCACTTCGATCGACAAGAAACAGCGCAAGCGCAATCCCTCGCCGCCGTTCACGACGTCGACGCTGCAGCAGGAAGCTGCGCGCAAGCTCGGCTTCGGCGCGCAGCGCACGATGCGGCTCGCGCAGCAGCTGTACGAAGGCGTCGATTTCGGCGAAGGCGCGGTCGGCCTGATCACGTACATGCGTACCGACTCCGTCAATCTCGCGAACGAAGCGGTCCAGGAGATCCGCCAGGTCATCGAGAAGATGTACGGCAAGGACTCGCTCCCCGAAGGTCCGCGGGTCTACAAGACCAAATCGAAGAACGCGCAGGAGGCGCACGAGGCGATTCGCCCGACCTCCGCATCGATCACGCCGGAGCGTCTCGAGGGCAAGATCGATGCCGATCAATTCAAGCTGTACTCGCTCATCTGGAAGCGCGCGGTCGCAAGCCAGATGGAGCCGGCGGTGTACGACACCGTCGCCGTCGATCTCGTGCCGGGCACGAAGGCCGTGCGCGAAGGCGCCGTCGCGGTGCTGCGCGCGAACGGCTCGACGCTCGTGAAGCCGGGCTACATCGCCGTGTACAAGGAAGGTCAGGACGACTCGAGCGACGACGACAACGACCGCATCCTGCCGGCGCTGGAGGTCGGCGATGCATTGAAGCTCCTGGCGATTCGTCCCGAGCAGCATTTCACCGAGCCGCCGCCGCGCTATTCGGAAGCGAGCCTCGTGAAGGCGCTCGAGGAATACGGCATCGGCCGTCCGTCGACGTATGCGAGCATCATTCAGACGCTCATCGGCAAGAAGTATTGCGAGCTGATCAATCGCCGCTTCGTGCCGACCGATCTCGGCAAGATCGTCAACAAGTTCCTGACGCGCAATTTCGAGCACTACGTGGACTACGGCTTCACCGCCAAGATGGAAGACGATCTCGATGAGATCGCCGACGGCAAGGAAGAATGGGTGCCGGTGCTCGACCGCTTCTGGAAGGAATTCAAAAGCCAGGTCGAAGTCGTCGACAAGACCGTCACGCGCGAGGACATCTCCGAAGCGCGCGATCTCGGCGTCGATCCGGTGTCGGGCCGTCCGATCTCGGTGCGCTATGGCAAGTACGGCCCCTTCGTGCAGGCCGGCACCAAGGACGACGAAGAAAAGCCGAAGTTCGCGAGCCTTCGTCCGCACCAACGCATGGACACGCTCACGCTCGACGAGGCGCTCGAGCTGTTCAAGCTGCCGCGCACGATCGGACACGCCGCCGACGGCCACGCGATCAAAGTCGCGATCGGCCGCTTCGGTCCGTACATTCAATACGGCGCGAAGAAATTCGTCTCGATCAAGGACGACGATCCGTACACGCTCGAGCTGCCGCGGGCGCTCGAGCTCATCAAGGCGAAGGAAGAGCTCGATGCGAACCGCATCATTCTCGACTTCCCGGAAGCCGGCATTCAGGTGCTGAACGGCCGCTTCGGCCCGTACATCACCGATCGCGTAAAGAACGCGAAGATCCCGAAGGATCGCGAGCCGCGGACGCTGACGCTGGATGAATGCAAAGCCTTGCTCGCGGCGGCGCCCGTGCGCCGCGGCCGGTTCGGCGCGAAGACGCCGATGAAACAAGCGGCGAAGGAAGCGCCCCCGGCGGAAGTGATCAAGGACGAGAAACCCGCGGCGAAGAAGAAAGCAGCCGCCAAGACGCCGGCGCCAGCGAAGGCCGCCGCGAAGACCGCGGCGGCGAAACCGAAGGCAAAAGCGAAGACGAAGAGCGCGAAGGCCAAGACCGCGCGCAAGTGATGATTGCGGCGCGTGCGCGTGCGCGCCGACCATGAACGCCCAGCATGAACGCCAACTACGATTCCGCCGCCGTCCTTACGTACTTGCGCGAGCTGCAGGACCGCATCTGCGCCGCGCTCGAGCAGCTCGACGGACGCGCGAAATTCCGCCGCGACCAATGGCAGCGCGCTGAAGGCGGCGGCGGCGAGTCGCGCGTGCTGCGCGGGGGCGCGGTGTTCGAGCAGGCAGGCGTGAATTTCTCGCACGTCATGGGCCAGAAGCTGCCGCCGAGCGCGACGGCGCAGCGGCCCGAGCTTGCGGATGCGAAGTGGATCGCGACCGGCGTCTCGCTCGTGATTCATCCGCTGAATCCGCACATTCCGACGACGCATGCGAACGTGCGTTTCTTCGCGGCCGAAAACGCTACGAGCGCCGCGTGGTGGTTCGGCGGCGGCTTCGATCTCACGCCCTACTATCCCTATGAAGAAGACGTGCTGCATTGGCATCGCACCGCGGCGGACGCGTGTGCGCCGTTCGGCGCTGATGTGTATCCGGCGCACAAGCGCTGGTGCGACAGCTATTTCTTCTTGAAGCATCGCAACGAGACGCGCGGCGTCGGCGGGCTGTTCTTCGACGATTTGAACGAATGGGGCTTCGAGCGCTGCTTCGCCTATCAGCGCAGCGTCGGCGATCACTTCCTGGCCGCCTACGTGCCGATCGTCGAGCGGCGCAAGGACGTGCCCTACGGCGAGCGCGAGCGGCAATTCCAGCTGTATCGCCGCGGACGCTATGTCGAGTTCAATCTCGTGTACGACCGCGGCACTTCATTCGGCCTGCAATCCGGCGGGCGCACGGAATCCATTCTCATGTCGCTGCCGCCGCTCGTGCGCTGGGAGTACGACTGGCGTCCGGAGCCAGGCTCGGCGGAGGAGCGTTTGTACAAGGACTTTCTGCGTCCGCGCGATTGGCTGACGGAGCTCAGCCAATAATGGCGTTCCTTCCCCCGCGAAGCGGGGGAAGGACAGGATGGGGGCTATGTATTTTGACCGTCCCCCTCCCCAACCCTCCCCCGCTGCGCGGGCGAGGGAGGAAAATAGTGTTCTCCCATGAACTACCGTCACGCCTTCCACGCCGGCAATTTCGCCGACGTTCACAAGCATCTCGTGCTGATTGCGCTGCTCGAGCGCTTGAAGCGCAAGCCGACGCCGATGTTTTTCCTGGACACGCACGCGGGACGCGGCCGCTACGACCTGCAATCGCCCGACGCGACGCGCGGTGCTGAATGGCGTGGCGGCATCGGCAAGCTCGCCGGCGCTTCGCTGCAATCCGAAGATGCGCGGCTCTACGTCGAGCGCGCCGGACTCGACGCGCCGCCGCGTGAATATTTCGGTTCACCGCTCCTCGTGCTGCGGAGCCTCCGCGAAGGCGATCGCGTCGTCTTCGTCGAGCAGCAGCCCTCGGAAGCCGCGGCACTCGAACGCGAGCTGCCTCGCCGACGCAATCTCTCGGTCGTCTGCGGCGACGGCTACGCGGCGCTGAAAACCTATTTGCCGCCGAAAGAGAATCGCGGCCTCGTCCTCATCGATCCGCCCTACGAAGCCGACAACGAATTCGTGCTCGTCGAACGGGCGCTGCAGTTCGGCCTCACCCGATGGCCGAACGGGATCTTCGCGGTGTGGTATCCGTTGAAGGCCGCACGCGAGGCGCAGCGCATGCAGGCCGCGCTCGTGAAATCAGGACTGCGCAAGCTGCTGCTCGTCGAGCTTTCGATTCGACCGCAGGACTCGCCGCTCGGATTGAACGGCTCTGGGCTCGTGATTGCGAATCCGCCGTGGAAGCTCGACGAAGAGCTGCGCGTCGCCCTCGAGGAAGTTCACGCCCGGCTCGATCCGGAACGGGCGGGCGGCGTGACGGTGCGTTGGCTGGCCGGCGAATAGCGCGGCGTCAGCGGTGCGGCGAGCTCTTACCGAGCGCTGCGCACTCCTTGTATCGAAAGCAGCTGACGAGATGGTCATTGACCATTCCCGTCGCCTGCATGTGCGCGTAGATGATCGTGCTGCCGACGAAGCGAAAGCCGCGCTTCTTCAAATCCTTGCTCAGCGCGTCGGATTCGCGGCTCGTCGCCGGCACCTGCTTCGACTCGCGGAACTTGTTCTGGATCGGCTGGCCGCCGACGAAGCTCCACAGATGCTTTGCGAAGCTGTCTTTGCCGCTCTTGAGCTCGAGATACGCGCGCGCATTGCCGATCGCGGCCTCGATCTTCAAGCGATTGCGAATGATGTTCGCGTCCTGCATCAGCCGCTCGATGTCGCGCTTGCCGAAGCGCGCGATCTTCTCCGGATCGAAGTTCGCAAAGGCCGCGCGATAGCCCTCGCGCTTGTTGAGCACCGTCGACCACGACAGCCCCGCCTGCGCGCCTTCGAGAATCAGGAACTCGAATTGCGTCGCATCGTCCCAGGCCGGCACGCCCCACTCCCGGTCGTGATACGCGAGATAAAGCTCGTTGCCGTTCAAAGGCCAGGTGCAGCGCTTCGGCGTCGTGGGCATGGCGTGTCGTGAGGATTTGCAGGCCGGAGGACAAAACTAGCCTAGCCGGAACCCGCGACAGGCAGTGTCAGGTTTCGCGGTCGGGGACTTACCGCATCGTCCGCGGCGGGCCGACGCGCTAAACTCGCCGCCACCCGATCCTGAGCCCATCGCTATTCATCATGTCTGACCGCGAAACCGGCGAATTTCCCCGCACTCGCCTGCGCCGCATGCGCCGCGACGAATTCTCGCGCCGCCTGATGCGCGAGAACACGTTGTCGGCCGACAACTTCATCTATCCGATGTTCGTCATCGAAGGCTCGAAGCGCCGCGAGGCGGTCGCGAGCATGCCGGGTGTCGAGCGCGTGACGATCGATGAGCTCGTGCGCGAGGCGGAGAGCCTCGTCGAGCTCAACATTCCGGCGCTCGCGCTGTTCCCGGTCACGCCGCCCGAAGCGAAGAGCCTCGACGGCAAGGAAGCGTGGAATCCGAACGGCCTCGCGCAACGCGCGGTCAAGGCGGTGAAGCAGGCATTCCCGCAGCTCGGGGTCATCACGGACGTCGCGCTCGATCCGTTCACGACCCACGGCCAGGACGGCATCATCGATGAATCCGGTTACGTGCTGAACGACGTGACCGTCGAGGCGCTCGTGAAACAGGCGCTCTCGCATGCCGAAGCGGGCGCGGACGTCGTCGCGCCGAGCGACATGATGGACGGCCGCATCGGCGCGATCCGCGAAGCGCTCGAAGTCGCCGGCCACACGAACACGCGCATCCTCGCGTATTCGGCGAAATATGCCTCGAGCTTCTACGGTCCGTTCCGCGATGCCGTCGGCTCGGCGGGCAATCTCGGCAAGGGCAACAAGTACAGCTACCAGATGGATCCCGCGAACTCCGACGAGGCGCTGCGCGAGGTCGCGCTCGACCTTGCGGAAGGCGCGGACATGATCATGGTGAAGCCCGGCCTGCCGTATCTCGACATCGTGCGGCGCGTGAAAGACGAGTTCGGCGCACCGACGTTCGTCTATCAGGTGAGCGGCGAATACGCGATGTTGATGGCCGCGATCAAGAACGGCTGGCTCGATGAGCGCGGCGTCATCCTCGAATCGCTGATGTCGATCCGGCGCGCTGGCGCCGACGGTGTATTGACATATTTTGCGAAGAGCGCGGCGAAGTGGCTGCGCGAGAGATGACGAGCGCTCCATCACAGCGAGTCGCGCGGATTTGTGACATAGCTAGGCGATGACGAATTCCACCGCACCCGATCGCTACGCCGTCGTCGGCTTTCCCGTCAAACACAGCTGGTCGCCGTTCATCCACGGCATGTTCGCGAAACAGACCGGCCAGGCGCTCACGTACACGCGCATGGAAGTTGCGCCGGAGAATCTGAGTCGCGAGATCGAAGCGTTCTTCGAAAGCGGCGGCCGAGGGCTCAACATCACCGTGCCGCATAAACAGGCGGCGTGCCTGCTCGCCCGCTATCGCACGCCGCGCGCCGAGATCGCCGGCGCGGTGAATACGATCGCCGCGCAAAGCGACGGCCTCTTGGGCGACAACACCGACGGCGCCGGGCTCGTCGCCGATCTCACGCGTAACTTGAAGCTTCCGCTGCAAAACACGCGCATTCTGCTGTTGGGCGCAGGCGGCGCGGCGCGCGGCGTTCTGGGCCCGTTGCTCGGCGCAGCGCCCGATTATCTCGAGATCGCGAATCGCAACGCCGAACGCGCAATCGAGCTTGCGACCGAGTTCGCGACGCTCGGCGAGCTGCGCGGCTGCGGCTTCGATGCGATCACGACGAGCGGTCATTTCGATCTCGTGCTCAACGCGACGTCCGCGAGCCTGCAGGAAACGATTCCGCCGATCCCGCCCTCGGTGATCGGGCCGACGACGCTCTGTTACGACATGGCATATGGCAAGGGCGACACGGCATTCACGCGCTGGGCGAAGAACGCGGGCGCGGGCCGTGCGGAGACGGGCTGGGGAATGCTGGTCGAGCAGGCGGCTGAGGCGTTCTTTCTTTGGCGGGGCATCAAGCCGGAGACGAAGCCGGTGTTGGCTGCGGTCAAGAGTCAGTGAGAGAAGGGCTGCTGGGCGCTGGGCTGCTGGCCAGAAAAGAAGGCAGAACCAGAAAGTGCTTGCTCTTCTGTGGCCAGCAGCCCAGCGCCCAGCAGCCATTCTCTCCCACAACTCTCCGACCTCCGCCCCGAGTCGCCAGGCCTAACCGCCCCTCAGATAATTCTCCTTCACCTTCACATAGTGCGCCGCCGAATACGTGAGGAAATCGATCTCGGATGGCTTGAGATCGCGAACGCGGCGCGCCGGGCTGCCGACATACAAGCCGCGCGATTCGAGGCGTTTGCCCGGCGTCACAACCGCGCCGGCGCCGATCATCACCAGGTCCTCGGTGACGACATCATCGAGCACGAGCGCGCCCATGCCGACCAGGCATGCATTACCGATCGTGCACGCATGCAATACGGCGCGATGACCGACGGTCACATCGTCGCCGATGATCAATGCGCGCCCGCCCGGCCGATACGGGCCGTCATGCGTCACGTGCAGCACGCTGCCGTCTTGAACGCTCGTGCGCGCGCCAATATGAATCGAGTTCACATCGCCGCGCACGACCGCCATCGGCCAGATCGAGGCGTCATCGCCGATCGTCACCTTGCCGATCACGGCCGCGCTCGGTGCGATGTACACGCGCGCGCCGAGGGTCGGCATCACATCGAGATAGGCTGAAATCGTCATGGCAATCGCGGTTTCGTGAAGGGATTGCAGCCTCACGCCGCGAGCGCGTGCAAGTCAAGCGCCCGACGATTCCCGCTCGTGTCTTCCCTTCTACACAGCCCGACCGCCGCCGCTACAATCCGGACCACTCATCGCGAGGCCGTCATGACCAATCCTTTGCTGCACTCCCAAGACCTGCCGCCGTTCTCGGCGATTCGCGCCGCCGACGTCGAACCCGCGATTCGCGAATTGCTCGACGACAACCGAGCCCAGCTCGAGCGCCTGCTGGCAGCGGACGAGTACACGTGGGATTCGCTCGTCGTGCCGCTGGAGGAGATGCAGCATCGACTGTCGCGCACATGGTCGCCGGTCGGGCATTTGAACGGCGTGCTCAACAGCGAGGAGCTGCGTGCCGCGTACAACGCGTGTCTGCCGCTGTTGACCGCGTGGCACACCGACCTCGCGCAGAACGAAAAGCTCTATCGCGCGTACGAGCACATCCTGCAGAAGCAAGGCGCGCAGCTCGACGCCGCGCAGCGCAAGCTCCTCGAAAACGCCTTGCGCGATTTCAGGCTCGCAGGCGTCGCGTTGCCGCCCGCGCAGAAGCAGCGCTTCAAGGAATTGATGGAGCAGCTCGCGACGCATTCATCGAAGTTCGATGAGAACGTGCTCGATTCGACGAATGCGTGGTCGAAGCATGTGACGTCCGAGGCGGAGCTGCGCGGCTTGCCGACGCCGATCGTCGAGCGCGCCCGCGCCGCGGCACAGGCGAAGGATCTGGAAGGCTGGCTGTTCGCGCTCGATCCGCCGAACTACCAGGCGATCCTGATGCACGCGGAGCACGAGCCGCTGCGGCGCGAGTTCTATACCGCGTGGTCGACACGCGCATCGGATCAAAGCCCGCTCGGTGGGCGATGGGACAACAGCGAGCTGATGCAACAAATCCTCGCGCTGCGTCACGAGCTCGCGAACATCGTCGGCTTCGCGAACTATGCGGAGTACTCGCTCGCGACGAAGATGGCCTCCTCCGTCGGTGAAGTTCGCGAGTTCCTCGAGCAGCTGGCAACGAAGAGCCGCCCGGTGGCGCAGCGCGAATACGACGAGCTCGTCGCGCTCGCAGGACGGCCGCTCAATGCTTGGGACGTTCCCTACTACGCGGAGCGCTTGAAGCAGCAGCGCTTCGATCTCTCGGAGGAAGCGTTGCGGCCGTATTTTCCGCTGCCTCGCGTCCTCGCCGGCATGTTCTCCGTGGCCGAGCGTCTGTACGGCGTGCGCATCGTCGAGCGCACGGGCGTCGATGTGTATCACCCGGACGTCCAGCTCTATGACATCCTGAATCCAGACGGCTCGCGGCGCGGCAGCTTCTTCGTCGATCTGTACGCGCGGCCGAAGAAGCGCGGCGGCGCGTGGATGGACGAGTGCGTAGGACGGCGGCGGCTGGGCTCGAACAGCAGCCTCCCCGTCGCGTATCTCGTGTGCAATTTCATGCCGCCGAGCAGGGGCGCAGGAGCGCAGGAGCGGCCGCCGAGCAGGAGCTCAAGTGCCGCGGGCGCAGGAGCGCAGGAGCGGCCGGCCGATGCGCAACCCTCGCTGCTCACGCATTCCGAAGTCGTCACGATGTTTCACGAATTCGGCCATGGCTTGCATCACATGCTCACGCGCGTCGACTACCCGAGCATCGCCGGCATCAACGGCGTGGCGTGGGACGCGGTCGAGCTGCCGAGTCAGTTCATGGAGAACTTCGCATGGCGCGCGGAAGTGCTGCCGCTGATTTCCGGCCACGTCGAGACGGGCGAGCCTTTGCCCAAGGCGGAGCTCGATCGTCTGCTCGGCTCACGCACGTTCCAGGCGGGGATGCAGACGGTGCGACAGCTCGAGTTCGCGCTGTTCGACTGGCGCATTCATAGCGAGCTCGGCAGCGCCGAGCTCGGCATGGGCGAGCGCAAGGGAGCGGACGCGGCCGAGCCCATCATGGCCGTGCTTGCGCAAGTGCGTGAGCACGTCGCGGTCGTGAAGCCGCCGGCGTTCAATCGCTTTCCGCACAGCTTCCAGCACATCTTCTCGGGCGGCTACGCGGCGGGCTACTACAGCTACAAATGGGCGGAAGTGCTCGCGGCCGATGCGTTCAGCGCATTCGAAGAAGCAGGCATTTTCAATGACGAGGTTTCGCGGCGCTTCTTGACGGCCATTCTGGAGAAAGGCGGCAGCCGCGATGCGATGGATGCGTTCGTCGAATTTCGGGGCCGCAAGCCGAGGATCGAGCCGCTGTTGAAGCAGCTCGGGCTGGCCGCCTAGCTCTCTTTACCTCTCCCGGAGGGAGAGGTCGCGCGAGGGCGCGGCCGCTCGTGCGCATCCGTGCGCCCGCGGCATTCGGGCTTCCTGCACAGCAGGGGAGGGCGCGCGCTTACGCGCGCATTCCCTCACCCTGTCCCTCTCCCTTCGGGAGAGGGGACGCCTGGTCAGGCCAGGTCGAAGAGCAGCACTTCGCCTTCGGGCGCGCCGCTGATCTCGACCTTCGACTCCGCAGTGATCGCCACGCCATCACCCGCTTTGAGCGCCTGGCCGTTCACGCTCACCGAGCCGCGCGCGACATGAACCCACGCATGCCGCCCCGCCGCGAGCGTGTGCTCGACTCGCTGGTTCGCCTCGAGCACCGTGACATACAGCTTTGCATCCTGCTGGACATGATCAGGCCGTCGCGCTTCTCGTTCGATGCGACGAGCAGCAGCTTGTTGAGCTTCG
>Ga0164243_10005112_pt1 | contig 20148 bp, 13 predicted proteins | sample OricompcompostOP_FD_108781 | JGI IMG/M metagenome (GOLD analysis project Ga0164243, IMG submission 108781) | Organic Plus compost microbial communities from Emeryville, California, USA - Original compost - Organic plus compost (OP) | ecosystem: Engineered > Solid waste > Mixed feedstock >... | reverse complement strand
TGCCAGATGGAATGCAGTTGTGCTTCCAGGGGAGAGCGTGGCGCTTCGTTGGTGGAGGTGGCAGAGAGAGAGGGTGCGGGCAAGGCGCGGCGATCCAGCTTGCCATTGGCGTTGAGAGGGAAGTGAGGCAGCACAAGGAAGTGGGAGGGGATCATATAGTCTGGTAAAGAGGCGTGAAGATGCTGCCGGAGTTGCTCGGCGGTAGGGGCCTGAGCCTGGTCCTGAGCGACGAGGTAAGCGACGAGCATGGGATGAGGGTCGCTCTGAAGCAGGACGAGGGCCTGTTGAACGAGGGGATGAAGGAGCAGGGCGGCTTCGATTTCGCCTGGCTCGACCCGATGGCCGCGTAGCTTGATCTGGGAGTCCAGTCGCTCCAAAAATTCGAGTGTTCCATCTTCATGATAGCGTGCCAGATCGCCTGTCTTGTACAGGCGCGCACCTGGCTCTTTACTAAAAGGGTGAGGGAGGAAACGTTCAGCAGTCAGGTCTGGCCGGTTGAGATAGCCACGCCCCACGCCTTCGCCTCCGATGTAGAGTTCTCCTGGCATCCCGGGCGGTACAAGCTGAAAATGGGCATCGAGAAGATAGACCTGTACATTGTTAATCGGGCGACCGATCGGCACACGTTGCCTGCGATCTTCCGGTATACAGAGACTGAAGGTGGTATCAATCGTCGTCTCTGTCGGACCATACAGGTTATAGAGCCTGGCCGGAAGGGTTTCGGAGAAGCTCTGTAGGAGTGGCTTCGTAAGCGGTTCTCCGCCTGCAAAGACAGAGCGCAGGGTTGTACAAGCCGCGAAATCGGGCTCTGCCAGAAGGAGCTTGAGCAGGGTCGGGACAAGCTGAAGGACGGTAACGCCTTGTTCCTGAATCGTGCGCATCAGGTAGGCCGGATCCTGGTGGCCGCCTGGTTCCGCTATCACCATACGGGCGCCGATCAGGAGCGGAGCATAGAATTCCCATACAGATGCATCGAAGCCAAAGGGTGTCTTCTGGAAGAAATGATCCTCGGCAGTAAAAGCGAACTCATTGAGCATCCAATGCATATGGTTGCTGAGGGCTTTATGGGAAATCATCACCCCCTTCGGTTGGCCTGTAGAGCCTGAAGTATAGAGAATATAGGCAAGTTGTTCGGGGTGAGAAACTGGCCGGGGATTGCGTACCGGCTGAATTGCACCGCCTGGTTGATCGCTATCTAAACATATCGTGTTGTATGTCTGCCCGGGAAGCCGCTCCAGGAACGGTGATAGTGTCACTATAAGTGAAATTCGGGTTGTATCCAGAATGAACGCGAGCCGATCCTGTGGATAGTCGGGAGCGAGTGGGACGTAGGTTCCGCCTGCTTTGAGAATACCAAGCATTCCTACAACCATAGCGAAAGAGCGTTCCATGAAGAGCCCAACCGGTGTTTCAGCTTGCACTCCACGTTGTTGAAGGAAGGAAGCGAGCCTGTTCGCTTCCTGATTCAACCTGGCATAGGTTATTTGCTCGTCGTCGAAGGTAAGCGCGATGGCATCTGGTTGCTCGGCTGCCCGTCGCTCGAAGAGGTGATGCACTCCTTCCCATTCATCAGCGCGGATACTGTGTTCTTTTTCAGATCCCTGCCAGGCTGAGAGGAGCATTTCGCGCTCTTCCTCGGAGAGAAGTGGTAGCTCATCAAGCCGCTTCGTGGGATCATGAACAATGCCTTGCAGCAAAATACGCCAGTGAGTAAGGAGGCGTTGGATCGTAACGGCCTCAAATAGATCTGTGTTGTACTCTATAACGGTCTGTATCCCTTGTGGGGTGTCTACAAAGAGAAGCGAAAGGTCGAATTTTGCGGTAGTGAAGCCCTGTTCCAGCCGATGAAAGCGTAGTCCTGCTGCTTCCTGATTGGTAGGAGCGGCTTGTTGCTCGGTAAAAAAGATCTGGAAGAGCGGCATATGGCTCAGGGAGCGTTCTGGCTTGAGTTCGTCCACGACCTTTTCAAAGGGGATCTCCTGATGCGTATACGCCTCGATAGTAATGGACCGAACCCGCGTGAGAAGCTGAATGAAGGTCGGGTTATCTGCCAGATTGACGCGTAAGGCGATTGAATTGACAAAAAAGCCAATAATCCCCTCAACCTCGGGGCGGGTTCGATTCGCGCTCGGTGTACCAATTGTGAGATCGGTTTGGCCGGTGTAGCGGGATAATAGTACATGGAAGGCTGCCTGTAATGTCATAAAGAGCGTGGCATTTTCCCGCTGACTCAGGGCCTTTAACTCCTTCTGCAATGCGCAAGGAAGCAGTATTTCCTGATACGCACCATGAAAGGTTTGAACTGCTGGACGCGGGTGATCGGTGGGCAGCTCAAATGGCGAGAGATCCCGAAGCTGCTCGCGCCAGTAGGCTAACTGCTGCTCAACTCTGTCATCCTGCGACCGCTGCCAGAGCGCGTAATCTGCATATTGCAGCGGCAGTGCTGGTAAGGGAGATGGCTTTCTATCAACGAACGCCTGATACAATGTAATGAGTTCCTTGAGCAGCACATCTTCAGACCAACCATCCGAAATGATATGGTGAAGTGTCAGTACAAGCCTGTGCTCCTGTGGCTTCAGGCAGAGCAGCCGCATCCTAAAGAGTGGCCCTACTGTCAAGTCGAACGGTTGGTTTGCGTCCTGTTGAGCGAGCAGCAGTGCGGCCTTTTCCCGTTGCTCCGGAGCAAGGTGGCTGAGGTCGATATAGGGCAGATGAAGCGGGAGGGTAGTGCAAATCGACTGAACGGGCTGTCCCTCGTGAAGGTGGAACGTGGTGCGGAGACTTTCCTGACGATGAATGATCTCTTGTAAACTCTGCTGAAGTGCATCCAGATGGCAGTAGCCCTCTAAGGTAATCACCAGCGTGTTGTTATACGCAGGGTTGCCCGGCTCCATCTGGTCGAGGAACCAGAGCCGCTGCTGAGCAAAAGAGAGCGGATAAAAGGGTGCCTCTTTTCTATGTGGAATCTCTGACTGTGCTCTCTGCCCCAGTCCTTTTTGAGCGAGTCTGGCTTTGAAAAGCTCCATTTTGTGAGAAGAGAGGATATGTGAGGGATTCTTCTTTGTTGTCATAAATCAACCTTACCTTTACATGCATAAAAATCTGGCAAGAAAGAAAAGAAGCGTCACAACTGCCGATCAAGATATCAAAAGTAGATACTTTCTTTGTTCATCGTCTGTGGTACATGTATCAAGCTCTGAGCTGCCCTCAGATTGTAGAAGAAAAGCAGCTTTAGCGTCCTTTGTCGTAGCGCTGAATGTGCTTTATTCTTGTGTGCTCAAAGTATAAGCTTTCTTGTTTTCAACCTGCAATTCTCTTAAGGAGGATTTTTTCTTATCTTTCCTCTACGTAGTAGAGAGTAATTCTTTCTCCTTTTTTGTACACTATGCAGTAGTCATTCACAGGCGGAAAAATACAGTTCGCAGATGATGGAGATGAAAACCGATTAACCACTATACTTCTTCTTGATAGAAAAGGCTGCACGCTTGCACAGGAAAAAGAGCACTTTCTGCTGGTAGCGGCTGGGCGTAATGGAGAGAAATGCTCCTTCTTGCTCCGATGTGGTGGTAGAAATGGGTAGAGAGGAGGAGATATATGGAGGATACTTTATCATTTTAAATTTACTATCTTAGCTATTGTGAGATGAAAAATATATAGTGTACACTGTGTTTCACAGGCGAATATCGTGTATTACAAACGATACTGTTTCAATATGCGATTGTCCATCGCCTTCTCTTATTGTGCTTGATGAGTGACTCACAGGAGGTACTCTATGTACGCGTTTGAGCAGAAAAGACGCGAACTAACTGACCGGATTGTTGACAGGATTTCCAACGATCCAGCTTTCCGTGCAGCCTTCTTTGCGAATCGTGAAGAGGCGTTGGAGTCCGCAGGTTTTGCTCGCGAGATTCGCGCTCTGGAGCAGGCTGCTCTGAGGGGTGAGGCTTCTGCTGGCAACAATGCGTATGCAGCTTATGCGGCCTATGCAGCTTATGCGGCTTATACGGATGCTGGCGTGAGCAAGGCCTAAGTAAAGGTCATATGCTCTCCAGGAGTTGCGGTGGACAGGTTTCCTGTCTATCGCAGCTTCCTCTTTACCTGGCTTCAGAAACTGCTTGTAACGGGTGTGAACAGAGGAAGGAAAGAACGGTTTATGAGTAAGGAAGAAGTAAAGCAACGCAAACTGGAGCATGTCCAGATGGCTCTTGAACAGAACATTTCTGCACCACAACGGGCAAGCTGGAAAGATGTTCACCTCGTTCATCAAGCCTTGCCAGAAGTCGATCTGGATGAGATTGACACAAGCGTTGATTTTCTTGGTCATCGTCTCCGTGCACCTATCTTCGTCTCCTCGCTGACCGGAGGTCACCCTGATGTTGCTTTTATCAATCGTAATCTGGCACGGGTTGCAGAGGAATACGGGTTAGCGTTGGGTGTAGGGAGTCAGCGAGCCGCAATTGTGAATCCTGAGCTGACGAGCAGCTTTGCCATCGCCCGGGAACAGGCACCAACTGCTTTTCTGCTGGCCAATATCGGTGCTCCCCAGTTGATCCCGCAGAAGGAACATCCTCCTTTTACACTTGAGCAGGCACAGCAAGCGGTTTCAATGATTCAGGCGAACGCGCTGATTGTGCATCTGAATAGCTTGCAGGAGGCAGTCCAGCCGGAGGGAGACCGGAGAGCTGCTGGAGAGGCGGCGGCTTTACGAAGATTGGTTCAAGCTGTATCTGTGCCGATAATCGCGAAGGAGACAGGGGCGGGCATCTGTCGCGAACAGGCACTACTGCTGCGTTCCTGTGGGGTTGCCGCGCTCGATGTCGGCGGCGCCGGCGGCAGTAGTATGGCTGCACTCGAATCATTGCGGGCACAATCGCGGGGAAACAAGCAGGCTTTGGATATCGGGCTGCTGTACCGTGATTGGGGCATTCCTACGCCTATTGCGGTGGTGGAAGCGGGTACTGCTCATGTTCCGATCATCGCGACGGGTGGGATACGCAGTGGCAGAGATATTGCCTGTGCGCTTGCTCTAGGAGCTACACTTGTCGGAATAGGTCATCCATTTCTCCAGGCGGCCAGTCGGGGTTATGATGCAGTTTGTGCATTCCTGGAACAGACGCTTGCTGAATTGAAGGTCGCGATGCAACTGTGTGGGGCCGCGACGCTTCAACAGATGCGCGAAGCGGATGTGGTTGTTCTGGGGGAAACGAGGGAATGGCTCTATCAGCGCGGTTTTGAGGATGACGTGAAGCGAATGGCCCGCCGACATTGGAAGAGAATACATAGTCTGTAGCCCTTTCTGAAGGGGCGGGATGGATGCTAAATCTGAGATCAAACAGTGCCGATGCTTTCCTGAGGGACGATGTGGTGAGGTCAGGAAAGAGTAGTCCCGACCTCTCCCGAGCCAGAGTGCAAACTGTAGGGAGAAAAGCGCTTCTGTTTCTTTCTTCCTCATAGCAGCCCGTCGGATCAAGTGTGCTGTTTGCTCCGTGCGTAACCACAAGCTGCACTCGATCAGGTGTAAGGAGAAAGGAGTGTCCTTTCTGAGGATGGTAGGTTTTCTGGCGCGTGCATTGTTTTTCTGTCAGTTCATAAAGAGTATATTCGTTAGCGTGCGCGCCGTAAGCCCCCTGGCCTTCAGACAGGGGGATATAAGGCGCTCCCACAGACAATAGATATGTCAAGAGTATCTATTGTCTGTGGGGTATACTTCTTCCATGATGAACAATCATGTTAGGAGCAAGAGCTACCTCTATGCCCAAACGATTTTCTTGGGAACAAACTTTCCATCCTCAAAGACTGGCCCATCAATTCCCCAACTCCAGGAAATCCTGGGGGTAATCGCAAGGTATGGTCCGGGGCCAAGATGGCCCTGTTCACGCTCAACAATAGTTGCCTCTCCATGTATCTTGATCCCTCGTGGTTCATAGGGGTCAAATGATTTCAAATCGTCAATAATCAGTGATATCCTGTTATTGCCGGAGGCAATATTCTTGTATTTGCGTGAGGCTTTTAGAAAGTGGCCGCCGATATAGAAACGGGTTCCATCAAATTCAAAGCCTACTGCGTCTACGTCAGGCTGTCCTGTAGATGAGACAGTTGCCAATCTGGCAAGTGGTTGTGTTTGAAGATAGGCACGTTCTTTTTCTGAAAACATTGCTAAATCCTTTTCCTTATGTTTGGTTTCGCATGTCGTCCTTGTCTATTTCAGGAAGTGTCAGGAAAGACATGCAGACATACTATCCTGCTGATGTAGAGCTGAAATGGTTGCTCAACACTAGACGAAGCGCAAGCAGGAAAAGCGACTCGAGAAAGGAGTGCTTTGCCGGTTGCATACTCTCCAGCCGGTTTTCTCCAAGAGGCCGAAGAGCCGCGCTTTGTATTTGTCCTGAGTATATAGGATTTGGTAGAATGAATGCAAATCCTATTGGTCATGAACTTATGCGAGGTTGGCATATGAACTTTACTCAATTTCAATGCCTGGTTGCGCTGGCCGAAACCGGGAGCTTTACGGAGGCTGCCTATACCATTGGGATGACCCAATCAGCGGTGAGTCATGCTTTGGCTGCACTCGAAAAGGAATTAGGCGTTACGTTATTGGAACGCAATCGCAAAGGAGTTGTTGCGCTGAGCAGGGTTGGTCAGGAGATCCTCTCCCATGCTCGAATAGTGTTAGCCCATGCGGAAAGCATCGAGCAAGAAGCCAGGAGGGCACGAAACCAGGGAAGAGGGAAGCTGCGCTTAGGAAGTATTTCTTCTGTTCCCCCGGATCTGCTTACAGGAATGCTGACATATTTCAAGCAGCAATATCCAGACATTGAAGTGGTCCAATTTGAAGGAACAATGCAGGAGATTCATGAGTGGATCTATGCCAATATCATCGATGTTGGATTTGTCCTTCGGACTGCCGGGAAGAAAAGCCGTGCATCACTTTGTCCTGGTGCTGCTGGATTGACGTTTGTTCATGGGAAGGAGATTGAGAGCAAACCTGTGATGACGAGTGAATTGCAGATCTTCGTTCCTGTTGGACATCGTTTGCATGCTCAAGCAAAAGTGATGGCAGAAGATCTCCAGACAGAACCCCTGATCTTGCCAAAAATGGCTTGCGAATTTATGGAGGTAGTTGGCCTGGAGCCGTCAAAGCGAAGTGAAGCACGTATTCGTTATCATGCGGGAGATAGTCGTACTCTTCTGTCGATGGTTCGAGAAGGACTGGGGATAACAGTATTGCCTCGAACAATGCTTCCTGAGAAGTTAGATGGTCTGGTTGCTCTTTCACTGGACCCCCCACGATATTTGCAGATCGGACTGGGTGTCAAATCGTGGGAAACTGTCTCGGCGAGGACGGCGTTGTTCGTAGAAACCGCACAGACCTGGATCTCTCGGTCATCATTTTTGAGCAAAAAATATGCCTGATTGATAATCAAAAGGCCAATGATTCTTTATTAGACCTCTTGTACCACTGTTTCCTCTTTAAAAAGGCAGAAGAATCAAAAAATGGAGAGAGGGGGAAAAGATATTGAAAGAAAGAAAAATATATGTTATCATATTCTCGTTGTTATATTGATTCTGAGATGAAGAGGGTGCTTGGCGCTTTTCAGTCGGATAAAGGAATATCTGGATTCCTTATGCTATGTTTTCCTGTGAAAGTGAAATAGATGTAATTGACGAGCGGGAGCTGATATATCTAAGGACCTGATATATCGGTAAGGAGTAGCCCGGTAGCACGTTTCGCTTTTTGCTTCTCTTCCTTTCACTTCGCAGGATGCATATACAATTGATAATGTCCTCTAGCTATTTCTCATTCAATGAGAGAAAGGATTCTCGACGATGAGAAGGAATTCCTCCAGACGATGGCGTTTTCTGCTTTTTCCTGGCGTGCTAGCCCTTGTTTGTGCCCTCTTACTTAGTGATGTAGGGACAACTGCCCGTGCTGCCAATACGAGCACATCAGGTGTCAGTATGAAAGAGGTGACCCAGGACCCGAAGGCTGTTGCCGACTACTGGACGCCCGAACGAATGCGCACCGCAAAACCGGCGGATATCATTTTGCCTGAGAAGAAGCAGCCGGTCTCAACGAGACCTGGTATACTGGCTGCAACGGCTGTTCCTACTGGCTCATACGGCACCTTCCCCTATTCCACGATTGGTAAGGTCTTCTTCACAGATCCTCGAACCGGAAGCAACTATGTCTGTTCCGGCACCGCGGTTCAGAGTCAGAATGGTAGTACTGTTGATACGGCGGGCCACTGTGTTGCTGCTGGTGGTGAGAACAGATATTACACAAACTGGGCTTTCTGTCCGCAGTACATCGATGGAAGCTGCCCGAAAGGGCGCTGGACAGCCCGTCGGCTTATTGCTGATAGCGTCTGGCTCTCCTCCGGCTCACTCTATCGCGACTATGGTGCGGCTGTTGTAAATACCCTGAACGGGCAGACCCTGGTTGCGGCCGTCAACGGCGTCCAATTCGGGGCCAATCTGTCCCGCACCCAGACCTGGTATGCGCTGGGCTACCCTGCCGCTTCTCCCTTTAACGGGAACCGGATGTATCAGTGCATTTCCGGGCGCATCGCCGATGACTCGGGAACCCCGCAGCCTATTGGCATCTCCTGTAATATGACCGGCGGTTGCAGCGGTGGCGGCTGGTTGATTAACGTCAACGGAACCTGGTATGTCAACGGCCATAACGATTACAAGTATGGGGGGACCTCCAATAATATGTACTCGCCCTACTATGGTAACGAAGCGTTGAACGTATACAACACGGCCCAGATTGCCTGAGATCCTGGGAGGAAGCAAAAAGCCTTATTCTCTCCTGCAACGGGTTCTCTCCCCTTCCCTGTTGCAGGGGAGCCCCTTTAGAACTCCCCGCTTTCGCGATCCTCTCCTTTGGCCTGTAGAACGGGCAAGAAACGCTGCTGTAGCCGGAGCGCTGGTGTGAATTGCTGTGCTCTTTCTTCAGAAGAAGTATAAAGAGAAATGCTCTATGGCGAGAGACACGCGTTTTTCTTTACTTTATCTCTACTATAAAGAGAAATTTACTCTTGACGCTAGTTGATAGTATATGAGAGAATCAACTGGCATTCTATGTTTGCTCTTAGAGTAGAAAGGGCATGCGAGGTGGAGCAATATAAATTCTTTTCAAGTACCAATGTATCCGGACAGCAACAGGGGGAGCGTTTTCATAAAGATTTAGTGCAAGTCGAGCCTGCGCTACTTGATGTTATTCAGGATGCAGTTTTGATCTATGATCCGCATTACCATCTCTCTTTCTGGAGCAGGCAGGCAGAAGAGCTCTATGGCTGGACGGCTCAAGAGGCGCTTGGACAGGATGTCCGTCAGCTCCTTCAGGAACAAATTATCCGGGAACCGATCGAAAGAGAAAGGCGCCTTTTTCAAGAAAAGGAGATATGGGAAGCGGAATTACTCCATAAGGCGAAAGATGGGAGACAGGTTATCGTTGAGAGCCATGCCCGATTGCTTCCTCATGAGGGGCGATCTTTCGTTCTGGAAACGCATCATGATGTGACCGCACAGCGGCAGGCGGAGCAACTGCTTGAAGAGTATTATCAAAGGGCGCAGAAAGCTATTGACGTCGGGGTCTGGCGCTGGGAGATCTCCAGAAATAAACAGGGCCGCCTGTACGCCAGAGGTATTATTAATAGTCGAGTTGCCCATTTTCTCAAACTGCCTTCAAATACACTTTTGACTGATGAGCAGTTTTTTACTTTTATCCATCCTGATGATCGTCCGCTTGTTCGCCGAACCTTTGAGCGGGTAATTGAGACGGGAAGCGACTACAATGCCGTCTATCGTATGCTTGATCCTGAACAGGGCACAGTCTGGGTTGCTTCGCGCGGCAGCGTTGTGACCGATCAACAGGGTACCCCGTTATACGCGATTGGCATTACGCTTGACATTACCGAACAGAAACAGATTGAGGAAGCGCTACAGGCTGCGAATCGGCGTATTACCTCTATTCTGGAACATGTCGCCGATGGCTGTATTCACGTTGATAATGAATGGCGCTATAGCTATATAAGCAGGAGTACGGAGAAGCTGGCTGGCGTTCATGGCGAAATGTTTCTGGGTAAATCGATCTGGGAAGTCACGCCGCATCTCTGCGGCAGTGAAACCGAGCGCTTTTTACGGCTTGCCCGAGAGACACAGCAGCCTGTCGAATATGAGATGTTTTATGCACCTGCTCAGCAGTGGTGGAAGCTCCATATTGTCCCGGCTTCCGATCATCTGGCCGTCTACTATCACAATATTACCGCTTTGAAAGAGATACAGTCACTCTACAAGGAGCAGGAAGAGACATTTCGCCGTCTGGCGGATGCCAACCTTGTTGCCGTGGCTTCCTGTACTGAGGAGAGCGATATTATCGATGCCAATGACGCCTTTCTTACCCTGATCGGGGCCACCCGCGAGGAATTGCGGACCGGAAAGCTGAACTTTGCGAAGATCACGCCGAAGGAATATGAGGCATTGGATCGAGAGCGGCATGACGAAGCAAGATCTATGGGTGTCTCATCACCATATGAGAAAGAGTATTATCATAGACTCGGGCATAGAGTGCCGGTATTGGTGGCAGGCGCCTATATGGAACGATCAAAACATCATGTAGCGATCGTAATAGATATTTCTGAGCAGAAAGAACTGGAGAAGCAGAGAGAGGTTTTCTTTGGGATCATCAGCCATGAACTGCGGACACCCTTGACTGCTATTGGAGGAACGCTGCAACTGGCACAGCGGCGGCTCAAGCGCTTTGTTTGCCAGCCAGAAGAGTGCGGACCGAGGGTGGTTGATCTGTTGCAGAATACAGATCTCTTAATTGAGCAGGCACTCAGACAGACACGCGTGCAGGATCGTCTGATTGAGGATCTGCTTGATGCCTCGCGCATCGCGGTTGACAAGCTGGAACTGACCATGATGCCCGCCGATCTGCGTCAGATTGTCCGGGAGACAGTCGAAGATCTGCGGGCGACGGCTCTGGATCATACCATTGCGCTCTTGCTGCCTGAGGTGCCGCTTCCTGTCTGCGTAGATAGGATGCGTGTTGCTCAAGTGCTCGGGAACTACGTGACCAATGCCCTCAAATACTCGCCGGCTGGAGCGCCTGTCACTGTGGAGGTGACCTCGACTGGAGACGAGGCGCGGGTCTGGGTGCATGATCGTGGGCCCGGGCTTTCGGAAGAGGCGAAACAGAAGATCTGGAGCCGTTTTCAGCGCTCTGCTGAGGCCAAAGCGCATAGTCGTCTGGGTGCAAATCTGGGCCTGGGTCTCTACATCTCTCAATCGCTCATCCAGCGGCATCAAGGGGCTGTTGGGGTAGAGAGCGAGCAGGGCAAAGGGGCCTCCTTCTGGTTCTCGCTGCCCTTACGTACAACATGTCTCTAAGTGCCGAAAGTGCCTGCCTGGTTTTTCAAGGGCTGAACAACACAGGCGTTTTCAGATGCTCCCGCTGTCGGGGGGCCCCAACACTTTGAGAATGGCGAGACCGCCAGGAAAGCTCAGCCCGGAGATCTGCCCCAGAAGCCAGAGCTTGATATGTTGCCCTTCAAGGTACTGCTCAAGTGCAATAAGGAGAAAGAAGGCTGTACTGGAAGCAGCCATAGAATGTGAAATCCTTTCCGATGGGGAGTCCAGAATCTATCGATTAAAAGAGATCCCAGTTGCTTGATCAAGATGTATATTTAATGCACCGATCGACTACAACTATATAGAGAATTCATCGAGAAGCATGATCGTTGGTGACGTGTCGCTGCGTGCTCATCTTTTCGGGCGTACATATATTCGTAAGATATTTAGCCTATCCTCATATCCTCTGCCAAGCGAGAAAGCAGAGAGTATATACCGCAAGGACATGGGCCTGAAAGGGCGAAACAGAGGGCTGAGGTGTCTGGCAACGAGCAGGCGAGGCCCTTATGGTGAGGCAGGGCCGCGCTCTGAAGCAGGGGCTGCGGTTGAGGAGCGTATAACCATTTCGGGTAGAAGGAGCGGCGGCGTTTCGAGCTGCTTCCCCTCAATCCGACCGAGTAAAAGATTCAAGGCCAGCGTTACAAGCCTATCGCGATCCACATTGACTGTGGTAAGCGGTGGAGCCATGAAGGGGGAGAGGGCAATATTATCGAAGCCGACAACTGAGAGGTCGTGTGGCACACGAAGTCCAAGCTTCCAGGCAGCGCTGATCGCTCCCATTGCCATCAGGTCATTTGTGGCAAAAAGGGCTGTCGGGCGCTCTGGCTGCGTGAGCAATTGATGTGCTGCTGCCTCGCCGCTTTCAAGCGACGAATCGCCGTGAGCAATGAATTGTGGTTCAAGCGGGCAACCGGCATCCTGTAACGTCTCCGTGAAGCCGGAGAAGCGAAGATGATGATCCAGGCTGCCGTCTGGTCGGGTATCAACGATAATACTGAGTCGCCTGTGACCCAGTTCGAGCAGGTGTCTGGCAACGAGCTGGCCGCCACGCTTAAAGTCCAGGCCAACACCTGAAGGGATGTTCTGCCCCTCTTCTTCCCACAGGCAACAGATGACCGGGAGCCCGGATTTGAGCATAGATTGAATTGCTGCAAGGGAGAGGCCGCCGGGTAGCGCAATAATGCCATCGACGCGTCGTGCAGCCAGATCCTCCAGAAGCTCCTGACCGAGGCGCTCATCTTCATAGGTATTGGTGATGACGGTGCGGAACCCACGGGTATAGGCATTGCGTTCCACTGTTTCTGCAATGCCAGCATAGAACGGGTTGATAATATGTGGAATGACAAGCCCGATCGTGCGTGTTTGCTGTTTGGTCAGGCTGCGTGCAAGCAGGTTCGGGCGATATCCCAGCTCGTGAGCACATTTTAACACCTTCTCCCGGGTGGCCTGACTGATCGAGCCTCTGCCGGACAGGACATATGAAACGGTGGCCGCTGTAACGCCTGCTGCCTTTGCTACGTCATAAATGGTTGTCAAGTTTGTCTCCTGCGGTAATACTGTTCAGAGCCGGTTCAGGCTGACTTCTAGTATAGGCAGGGGAGTACAGCCTGTCAATAGAGCAGCTACCAGATGAGCGCGGGTGAAAAAAGAGCTGCCGAAAGTATTGACACTGCAAAATCCTTGTGTTATATACTTGTAACAAGTTAATTAACCGATTAACTTGCCTGCTTAACGTTACCCGGTCGGGTTAAAGCGGGGTGGGTTCACAGAGTTGTGATACATAGTGGGGGTGAAACGGCAGGGGAGGAGGCTCCTGGCTCTAAAGGCTGACATCATGTCAAACGCTTATCAGGTTGTCATTTTCTTAGTTTCTGCCTCGCCTGCCTGTTTTTACACATAATTTTGTAGAACGATCTGAAACACAAGGCAACAACGAAGCTGCCGCATCTGCCTGCATCTGAGCAGATGTCATGAAAGGAGTAGCACAGGTATGAATGACAGGCTCTCATCTCTTCCCCTGGTAAAGGCTAACCGTCGTACATTCCTCTCTCATTCGCTTGCTCTGGGGGCGTCACTGGCCGGTATCGGGACGCTTTTACAGTCCTGTGGAGGCGGGAACGCGAATAGCAATGGCGCTATTAAATGGTCAACCTGGGCTGGAGCGAAAACATCCAAACGGCTTCAGGAGTTCACCGACAGGTACAACAGGGACCATAACGCGAATGTCAAGTTTGCCCCGATCCCCTCATACGATGATTATTTGCCCAAGATTCTGACTCAGTTGAATGGCGGTATTGCTCCTGATGTCTTTTACGCCGCAGACGAGCATATCATCAAGTTGATTCAAAATAAGACTATCGAGGAACTCACACCGCTTCTGGCGAAGAGTGATAGCGTGGTCAAGGAGAGCGATTATTTCCCGGGCATGTGGGGCGCGGCCAGAACGCGCAGCGGGAAAATTTACGGAATTCCTGTAGATTGTAACCCGATCGTCTTGTGGTACAACAAGAAGGTCTTGCAGGAGGCCGGCATTACCGAAATGCCCGCCGAGCTGTATAAGCAGGGAAAGTGGACCAGAGATGTATTTCAACAGATGATCGATAAAATCACGGCGAACAAGAAGCGCGGCTACATCCTTGCCAGCGATTCAATGCTGTATCACTATAGCTGGGCGATCAACAATGGCGGCAGGATCTACGATAAGGATGGCTACGGGGACTTTATCGCCGATCAGGACGCGAAGACAGTCGAGGCCTTTGAGTGGCTGGCCGAGAATGTCCGGGCGAAGAAGTTTGCCTATGCGTCTTCTCTCCCCTCGAATCAGAGCGAAGACCTGATGTTTACAGCCAATCAGGTTGGCTTCTTGTCCGCAGGGCGTTACTATCTCTCGACCTTCAAGGGGGCGCGGGCAAAGGGACTGGATTATGACATTGTGCCAATGCCCGGTACAGATGGAAAGAGCAGGCCTACAGGTATCTTCCTGGCCTATATCGTGCTTAACAAGAAAACGAAGAACCCGACAGAGGCCTATAAATTCCTGTCAAACTATGTCTCTAAAGATGGCGAGACCTTGCGCCTGAAAGACGCCGGAGACGCGGTTCCGTCGGTGAAGGGAGCGGATCAGGTTGTACTGGATGGAAATGACCCTGTTCACGCGCAGCATTTGCTGGATGCTCGCAATACAGGTTTTGCAACCTTTGCCTCTGAAATGGGAACTCCCGGCCTGAGCCTGGATATTGTCTCAGCCTTCGATCCGGTATTCTTGAAGGGGGCTGATGTTAAGACCACGCTGGGAAAGGTGGCCGCGATGGTCAACCCGCGTATCAAGCAGGCGCAATCGCTGCTCCAGTAGAACCCTGTACAGGAGTGATCTATGAGACTGCAATTAGACGTATCCGCGATGAAAGCCAGCGTGCACAGGAACAGGTGGCGGCGGACGCTGAGTGAAGCCTTCTGGGGAGGCTTCTTTCTCCTGCCGCAGTTGATCGGCCTGGTCACCTTCTCGCTCATTCCGCTGGTGATCGTTCTGTGGTTGAGCCTGGTACACTGGGACGGCCTGGGCGAGGTGCAATTTGTTGGGCTGCAAAATTTTATCGATCAGCTCTCAGACCCGAATTTGCGTATTGCTTTCGTCAACACCACTATCTACACCCTGATCACAGTACCGGGTGGTATCCTGCTTGCGCTGCTTGTAGCCCTGGGCCTCAACAAAGTGCGCGGGAAAACGATCTATCGCATTATCTACTTTATGCCCGTTGTGACCAGCTCGGTAGCAACCGGTGTGATCTGGCTCTGGCTGCTGAACAGCGACGCCGGCTTTATCAATGTCCTGTTGCGTTCCTGGTTCAACATTGAGGGGCCTGCCTGGCTGATTGATGCGCACTGGGTTATTCCCTCAATCTCAATTGTAAGCATCTGGAGTAGCCTTGGTTCAAACATGGTGATCTTCCTGGCCGGTCTTCAGAATATTCCATCCACCTATATTGAAGCGGCTCGCATTGATGGTGCAAACCGTTTCCAGCTTTTCTGGAAAGTCACGCTCCCTTTGTTGAGCCCGACCCTTTTCTTTATCACTGTGCTCTCGATTATCAGCTCTTTTCAGGTCTTCGACCAGACCTTTGTGATGACGCAGGGAGGCCCCGACAAGGCCAGTTACACTATTGTCTACCATATCTATAACCTGAGTTTTCGGCAGTTTACCTTTGGACCGGCGAGCGCCTCGGCAATGATTCTCTTCGCGGTTTTGCTCGTCCTGACCCTCATCCAATTTGCGTTTCAAAAGCGCTGGGTGAACTACGATCTGTAAAGTTGAAGGAAGGGAAGATGTATGCTTCAAGAGGCTGTAAAGACGTCAAAGCCTGTTTTTCAGGCTCGCCGACCGAGGCAGAAGCAGCGTAGCATTGCCGGAAGCATGCTTGCCGCACTCATACACGTGTTGCTGATTATCGGCGCGATCATAATGGCTGGGCCGTTTATCTGGATGGCGGTAACATCGCTCAAGGAAGATTCGCAGGCGTTTCAAGATCCGCTCTCGCTTCTGCCGAATCCGATTGTCTGGCAGAATTACCCTGCCTCGCTTCAGGCAATGCCTTTCGGCCAGGCATACTGGAACAGCTTCTATATTGCCATCGTTGTTGTTGCCTGTGAGCTGATTACAACGGCAATGGCGGGATATGCCTTTGCCAGAATTCGGTTTCCTGGGCGCAATATCGTCTTTGTGCTCTTTCTGGCAACAATGATGATTCCATTTCAGTTAACTATTATCCCGCGCTTTCTGATTATGCAACGGCTTGGCTGGCTGGATAACCACCTTGCTCTGATCGTGCCAGCAGCGCTCTTCGATGCCTTCGGGGTCTTCCTGATGCGTCAGTTTATTCTGGGGATTCCAAAAGAGCTGGAAGAGGCCGCGATCATTGATGGGGCCAACCGCTGGCAGATCTTCTGGCATGTGATCCTGCCGCTGCTGAAGCCGCCAATGGCCGCCCTGGGGATCTTTACCTTCCTGGGACAGTGGAACAGCTTCTTTGTACCGCTCATCATGCTTAGCAGCCCGGATCTCTATACCGTGCCCTTGCTCTTGAATCAGTTCCGGGAGCAGTACACCTCACAGTGGGCTTTGATGATGGCCGGTTCAATGATTGCCGTGTTGCCGGTGTTGCTGGTCTACGTTCTGGGTCAGCGTCAGATTATTCAGGGAATTGCGCTGACCGGTCTGAAGTCATAGTTGTGTACTACTCTCTAGATGGAAGTGAACATACATGGAAACTGGATCGCCATATCTCAATCTCTTGAAGAACCGCATCATGCTGGAGCGGGTGCCTTTTACCGACCGCGATTCCCGGCTCATCCTCTTTCGTGCGGACGAGCGGAGCCTGTGGGTTGGTCTGGCTGAATATGAAATTGACCCGGAGCTGTCGCCAGCTATCACCAACTGGCGCTTCACCGATGAGGCCGGGGAGCCTTGCGCTTGTGCGTGGACGACCTATCCGCATCAGATTCTCAACCAGACGCCGGGGGGAACTTTTCGGATTACCTTTGTTGATCCTGAAACCCTGCTGGTGGCCCTGCCTGCCGGGCGGAGCGGGCTGATTCTGCATACGCCAATGGAGCAGGGGCAGACTGACAGACGCGGGGGCATCCTGAGCCGTTCCAGCACCTCGCCGTGCTCGCTGGTTTATACAACGAACGCCACTCTGCTCTGCAATCGTGTAACTGAGTTGACGAACGGGCAATACGAGATACGTCTGCTCTTTGAAGCAGAGGAAGATGCTGCGCTGTTGCTCAATATCACACGAACGCCTGGCTTTAATCGGCGCGTTCTTCCAGCCAGCCAGGCCCTCCAGGCGGCGGAACAGCGCTGGCATGATTGGTTTGCCGGAGTGCCGGAGGTCGCCGAGCAGTATCGTGCCCGGTATTACTATGCCTGGTGGGTGATGCGTGTCAACCTGCTCTATCCGTATGCTCACCCGATACGCGAAGGGATGGTTCCTTCGAAAATGGGCTATGTTGGCGTCTGGCACTGGGATTCGTATTTCCACGCGCTTGCGCTGCGACATCGTGATATGCGGCTGGCTCAGGATCAGTTCCGCATCATGCTTGATTATCAGCTTCCTGACGGCCTGATTCCTGACATCGTACATGATGAAGGGATTCTGGCACATACTACCGAGATTGTGGAGGCTGATATCACCAAGCCACCGCTGACGGCCTGGGCTGCATGGAAGCTCTACGAGCTTGACGGGGATCGGGAGTTTTTGAATGAGATGTATGATCCAATCATCCGTTTTCAGCACTGGTGGTTTACCAAGAGCGACCCGGACGGGAACGGCCTGTGTGAGTACCTGCATCCCTGGTCCTCTGGCCTGGATAATAACCCGCTCTGGGATCAGGGGTTGCCCGTTGAAACGCCCGATCTGAACGCGTATCTCTGTTTGCAATATGACTATCTCGCCAGAATTGCCGAGGTGCTTGAGCGGCCGGACGAGGCGGAGCAGTGGCGGCAGAAAGCAGGCGAGCTGGCACAGCGGATGATTGAGTTGCGCTGGGATGAGGAGGCAGGCCTGTTCCGGGCGGCTCACGATGGGCAGTTGCTTGCAGTGCGTACACCGTTTAACCTTTTCCCTTTGATTACCGGTCGTATGCCTGCTGCAATCGCTGATTGCCTGGTTGAGACGCTGACAGACGAACGGCAATTCTGGGGACATCATCCGGTGCCCACGGTTGCCTTTGATGACCCGGCCTTTAACCCGCTATCCATGTGGCGTGGTCCTGTCTGGCTGAATGTCAACTATTTGCTGATCGATGGACTCTTTCGTGCAGGCTATCCTGAGCAGGCGCGAGAGCTGCGGCGGCGCACGCTGGAGCTGGCACTTGCGGCAGATGATTTCTACGAATACTATCATCCGCTCACCGGTGAGAAACCACCACGGGCAACCCATGCTTTTGGCTGGTCATCTGCACTCTTTATCGATCTGGCGCTTGCGGCCTCGAATGAACTTTCATGATGGAAAGGAAGAAATTGTGAGTATGAAGAATGCCATTGGTGAGTTCCCGGAGGGGTTTCTCTGGGGGGCGGCTACCGCTGCGTACCAGATTGAAGGAGCTGTGACCGAGGGTGGGCGTGGAAAAAATATCTGGGATACCTTTACCCATACGCCCGGCGCAATCAAGAACGGCGAAAATGGCGATATTGCCTGTGACCATTATCACCGCTGGCGTGAGGATATCGCGCTGATGCAGCAACTGAATCTAGACGCGTATCGTTTCTCTATTGCCTGGTCACGCATTTTTCCTCAGGGGCGTGGCACGGTCAACCTGGCCGGACTGGATTTCTATAGCCGCCTGATTGATGGCTTACTGGAAGCGGGCATTCAGCCGTTTGTCACGCTCTATCACTGGGATCTGCCCCAGGCGCTTCAGGATGAAGGGAAGGGCTGGCTCCGCCGCGGAATTGTTGAGGACTTTGTGCGGTATACCGATGTTGTCACGCGGGCGCTTGGCGACCGGGTCAAACACTGGACGACGTTCAACGAGCCGGGGGTGTTCACCTGGGGAGGCTATGTGCTTGGTGAGGATGCGCCCGGCTGGCGGATGCAGCCTGGAGCAGCTCTGACAGCTCTACATCATGTCTTCCTTGCACATGGAGCGTCTGCACAGGTGATTCGGGAGAATGTGCCTCAAAGCCAGGTCGGGATTGTGCTGGATATAAATGTTGCGGAACCGGCTTCGGAGGCTCCTGAAGATGTTGCTGCTGCTTTGCGCTTCGACGGGATGCAGAATCGCTGGTTCCTTGATGCGTTGCTGCGTGGTGAATATCCAGCCGATATGGTTGCGCTTTTCGGGGAGCAGATGCCGCGAATTGAGACTGGCGATATGCAGCGGATGGCGGTTCCGCTGGATTATCTGGGCATCAATATCTATCGGCGTTCGGTGATCGCGCATGGAGATGAACTGGTTCCCGTGAACTACTGCCGGGTATTGCCTCCGGGCGAACATACGTTGATGGGTTGGGAGGTATACCCGAAGTGCATCTATGATATTTTAAAGTATGTAAATGAGCGCTATAGCCCGCCGAAAATATATATAACCGAGAATGGCATTGCGCTACCAGATGAGGTCAGCCCGGATGGCCATGTACATGATGAACGACGTATCGCCTATCTGCGCGACCATCTGACGTACCTTCAGCGCGCCATCGCGGAAGGGGTTCCAGTCAGAGGCTACTTTGTCTGGACGCTGATGGACAATTTCGAATGGGCGCTCGGTTTTGAGCCACGCTTTGGCTTGATCTATGTTGACCATCAGACGCAACAGCGTATTATGAAGGATAGCGGCTATTTCTATGCTGATATCGCGAAAAAAGAGACTGGGGTGAAATAAACCGTTCGACCTGCCAGAGGAGGCCCCACGAGCGGAGGGCCTCTTTTCTATGGCGTTTCAAAAGCGAGTGGGTGGAGAAAGGATGCTAAAGGGAATCAGCTTAGATGGCTTCAGGAGCAGTGAAAAAGGCTATATGTTTGCTGATACCAAAAGCGAGGTGTGAAGCAGTCAAGTACCCCACGGCTCAAGCCGGGGGCTTGTCCCTAACCCACGAGGGGTTGAGACGAGAGGCCGCTTGACGACGACCCACCAACCAAGGGTATACCGAGGCTGGCAAGAGACGAGAGGTATTTCTCTCGAATATTTTGAGACGCGTTGAGATCGGCATTGAGGCAGTAGCCACATTCACGA
>Ga0164243_10005110_pt1 | contig 20159 bp, 21 predicted proteins | sample OricompcompostOP_FD_108781 | JGI IMG/M metagenome (GOLD analysis project Ga0164243, IMG submission 108781) | Organic Plus compost microbial communities from Emeryville, California, USA - Original compost - Organic plus compost (OP) | ecosystem: Engineered > Solid waste > Mixed feedstock >... | reverse complement strand
GAGCTGTGCCAGGAGCGCCGTGGCCAGCTGCAGGGCATGGACTACCTCTCCGAGGACCGTGTCGAGATCCGTTACACGCTGCCCATGGGCGAGATCATGTTCGACTTCTTCGACGCGCTCAAGAGCCGCACCAAGGGGTTCGCCTCGCTCGACTACGAGCCCACCGGCGAGCAGGAGGCCGACCTGGTCAAGGTCGACGTCCTCCTGCAGGGCGAGATGGTCGACGCCTTCAGCGCGATCGTGCACCGCGACAATGCCTACGCGTACGGGGTCTCGCTCGCCTCGAAGCTCAAGGAGCTCATCCCGCGCCAGCAGTTCGAGGTGCCCATCCAGGCGGCCATCGGGGCGCGCGTCATCGCCCGCGAGAACATCCGCGCGATCCGCAAGGACGTCCTCGCCAAGTGCTACGGCGGCGACATCTCCCGCAAGCGCAAGCTGCTGGAGAAGCAGAAGGAGGGCAAGAAGCGGATGAAGATGGTCGGCCGGGTCGAGGTCCCGCAGGAGGCCTTCATCGCTGCGCTCTCCACCGGTGACGTGAAGTCGTAGCGGCTGATGGGTGCGTACCTCGAGTCGGTCAACGTCGGCAGCCTGACGCCCGTCCCGTGGGGCACGCTGCGGCGCACAGGCATCGACAAGCGCCCGGTCGAGGGCCCGGTGCACATCCACACGCTCGGGGTGGGTGACGACCAGATCGCCGACCTCGAGCGCCACGGAGGGCTCGACCAGGCTGTCTACGCCTACGCCGCCGAGGACCTCGAGGAGTGGTCGGCGGAGCTCGGCCGACCACTCGTGCCAGGACAGTTTGGCGAGAACCTGACGACACGCGGCCTCGACGTCACCGGAGCCCGCCTCGGCGAGCGCTGGCGGGTCGGGGGAGCGGTCCTGGAGGTGTGCGGGGTGCGCATCCCGTGCTCGGTCTTCCAGGGATTCCTCGACGAGGAGCGCTGGGTCCGCCGGTTCACCGAGAAGGGCGTTCCGGGGGCCTACCTGCGCGTCCTGGCCGAGGGTGACGTCACGGCCGGTGACCCGATCGAGGTCGTCGAGCGGCGCGACCATGACCTCACGATCGGCCTGGCGTTCCGAGCACTCACCACGCAGCGAGAGCTCCTGCCCTCGCTCGCGGCCGAGCCCCGGGTCTCGGCGCGTGTCGCGCGCCAGGTGGCCGCCTCTGAACGAGGCGTCGGAGACGCTCCTCCGATAGGGTGACGTCCACCACACTCCGGACGTGAGGACGCCCATGCCCGCACCGATCGCCACGCCAGAACAGCTCGCCATCGTCGAGGGTCGTGCGCGCAACGTGGGCGAGATGTTCTTCGCGCGGGTGCGCGAGACGCCGCACCGGGAGGCCTTCCGGTATCCCGATGAGAACGAGGCCTGGCAGTCGGTGACGTGGGCCGAGACGGGCGAGCGCGTCACGCGGGTGGCCGCTGGCCTCCTGGCGCTCGGCATCGAGTCCGAGGAGCGGGTGGCCATCGCCGCCGGCACCCGCTACGAGTGGATCGTCGCCGACCTCGCCGTCAACGCGGCCGGGGCGGCCACGACCACGGTGTACCCGGCGACCGTCTCCGACGACGTCGCCTTCATCCTCGCCGACTCCGGCAGCCGCATCGTGTTCGCCGAGGACGACGACCAGATCGCGAAGCTTCGTGCCAAGCGGTCGGAGCTCCCAGCCGTCATCAAGGTCGTGACGTTCGACGGAACCGTCGACGGCGACTGGGTCATCGGCCTCGACGACCTGGAGACGCTGGGCGAGGCCTACCTCGTCGAGCACCCTACGATCGTGGATGACCGTGTGGCAGCGACCGAGCCGGCGTCATTGGCAACCCTGATCTACACCTCGGGAACGACCGGGCGTCCCAAGGGCGTCCGGCTCAGCCATGACGGCTGGACGTACGAGGGCGCCGCGGTCGCCGCGGGGGGCTTCCTGTCGGTCGACGACCTCCAGTTCCTCTGGCTGCCGATGTCGCACTCCTTCGGCAAGGTGCTGCTCACGACACAGCTGCAGATCGGGTTCGCGACCGCCGTCGACGGCCGCGTGCCCCGGATCGTCGACAACCTCGCCGTCATCCGGCCGACGTTCATGGGCGCGGCGCCACGCATCTTCGAGAAGGCCTACGGTCGCATCGTCACGATGATGGAGGACGACGGCGGTGTGAAGCTGGCGATCTTCCACTGGGCCGAGAAGGTCGGCCTCAGGGTCTCGCGCCTCCAGCGCGCCGGCGAGAGCGTCCCTCCGCTGCTCAAGCTGCAGCACAGCCTGGCCGACAGGCTCGTGTTCACCAAGATCCGGGCGCGATTCGGCGGGCGGGTGCGCTTCTTCATCTCCGGGTCCGCGGCGCTCTCGGGCGAGATCGCCGAGTGGTTCCACGCCGTGGGTGTGCTCGTCCTGGAGGGCTACGGCCTCACCGAGACCTCGGCCGGGTCGAGCGTCAACCATCCCGACAACTACAAGCTCGGCACCGTGGGCATCCCGATGCCAGGCACCGACGTCCGCATCGCCGACGACGGCGAGGTCATGATCAAGGGCCCGGGCGTCATGCAGGGCTATCACAACCACGAGGGCGACAGCGCCTCCGCGCTCGACGCCGACGGCTGGCTGGCCACGGGCGACATCGGCCAACTCGACGACGAGGGCTTCCTGCGCATCACCGACCGCAAGAAGGACCTCTTCAAGACGTCCGGGGGCAAGTACATCGCACCGTCGCACATCGAGGGTGTCTTCAAGGGCGTGTGTCCGCTGGCCAGCCAGATGGTGGTGCACGGCAACGAGCGCAACTTCTGCTCGGCGATCATCACGCTCGACCCCGATGCGGTCACTGGGTGGGCCGAGGCCAACGGCATGGCGGGTCGCCCCTACGCCGACGTCGTCACCTCGCCGCAGATGCAGACTGTCGTCAGCGGGTACGTCGACGAGCTCAACTCGCGGCTCAACCACTGGGAGACGATCAAGAAGTTCGTGGTGCTCGACCACGACCTGACCGTCGAGTCGGGCGAGATCACCCCGAGCCTCAAGGTCAAGCGCCGGGTCATCGAGAGCAATTACCGCGACCTGCTCGACGACCTCTACGCCTGAGGCGGCTCACTCCTCGAAGTCGATGTCCATCAGGATGCCGTAGAACAGGTCTGCCGGTGTCATGCCGATGGCATGGGCGACGCGTAGGTACTTCGAGATCCCGCTGTCGGTCTCGCCCCGCTCCATACGCGCGACCTGCGTCGTGGCGAGGCCACTGGCCCGTGCGACGGCCTCCTGCGTGAGGGCGCGCCGCGCACGCTCCGCGCGCAGGTTGTGCCCGATCTTCTCGAGCAGTCGCTCGTCGCGTGTCTCCACACAATGACCCTGTCGGTCAGATCAGTTTGCCTCCAGATCGCAAAAGCGCAGAAATTGCACATATCTGTCACTATGCTGTGCGAAATTCAACTATCACAATCCTCGAGAGGGATTTCATGAGTGTGCAGACCCCGCCTGGGGGCCAGCCGGGCTACGAGAACCCCAAGGCCGCGGCCAAGGCAGCCAAGGCCTACGCCAAGGCATCCCGTCCCTGGTTCAAGAAGAAGCGCTACATCCTGCTCATCGTCGTGGTGATCATCATCATCGCCGCTGTCGCCGGGGGAGGCGGCAGCGGCGACGGCCCTGAGGTCGTCGGTGACCCGAAGGACGCCGCCGCGACGAAGGGCGGCAACGACGACAAGGCGACGAAGGACGAGGCGCCGAAGGCCGGCACGAAGGGCAACCCGATCGCCGTGGGCCAGACCGTCAAGCTCGAGGGCACGCAGTACACGGTCGGGAGTGTCAAGACGGCCTCCACGGTCGGCTCGCAGTACTTCTCGGAGGCCGCCGGCGGCATCTACGTCATCGTCGACCTGACCATCGAGAACACGAAGAACGAGACGAAGACGTTCTTCGACTCCGCGGCCCACTTCATCGGCTCCAACAACAAGAGCTACGACACCGACAGCGACGGCACCTTCGCGGCCATGGGCGACGACGGTGAGACGTTGATCTTCGAGGAGATGCAGCCCGACGTGCCGAAGACGGGCATCCTCGTCTTCGACGTGCCGAAGGACGCGATGGCCGGCGGACTGCTCGAGGTCAGCGACCTCTTCGGTCGCGGCGACGCGTACATCGATCTCGGTCTCAAGTGACCTGAGCCATCGGGTCGGACATGTGCCGGCCTGCCCGTAGGCTGGTCGGCGTGCTGACCAAAGGACCGCTCACCGCTGGTGGGCGGTCCTTTGGCGTCTACGTGCACGTCCCCTTCTGCTCCGTGCGATGCGGTTACTGCGACTTCAACACCTACACGACCGACGAGCTGGGCGAAGGGGCCACGCGGGCGTCCTACGCCGACACCGCGAGCGCCGAGATCGGCCTCGTCGCGCAGTTGCTGACCGACCGGCCGCCGGTCGAGACGGTGTTCTTCGGCGGTGGCACCCCCACACAGCTCCCGGCCGACGACCTGGTGCGCATCCTGGCCTCGATCGAGCGCACCTTCGGGCTGGCGCCGGGCGCCGAGGTGACCACCGAGGCCAACCCCGACAGCGTCACGCCCGAGTCGCTGGCAGTGCTGCGCGAGGGCGGCTTCAACCGGATCTCGTTCGGCGTGCAGTCGGCGGTGCCGCACGTGTTGGCGACGCTCGACCGCACCCATGACCCCGCGCGGGTGCCCGAGGCGGTGCGTTGGGCACGTGAGGCCGGCTTCGAGCAGGTCAGCGTCGACCTCATCTACGGCACGCCGGGGGAGTCGATGGACGACTGGCGAGCCAGCCTGGAGCACGCCATCTCGCTCGAGCCCGACCACGTCAGCGCCTATGCGCTCATCGTCGAGAAGGGCACGGCGTTCGCGCGGCGGGTGGCGCGTGGCGAGGTGCCCATGCCCGACGACGACACGATGGCCGACAAGTACATCCTGGCCGACGAGCTGCTCGGGGCCGCGGGCTTCTCCTGGTACGAGCTCTCCAACTGGTCGCGCGACGAGGCTTCCCAGTGCCTGCACAACGTCCTGTATTGGCGCAGCGACAACTGGTGGGGTGTCGGTCCGGGCGCGCACTCGCACGTCGGCGGCGTCCGTTGGTGGAACGTCAAGCATCCCGCCGCCTATGCGCAGCGGCTCGCCGCCGGAGAGCTGCCGGTGCTCGACTCCGAGACGGTCGACGCCGAGTCGGCTCGCCTCGAGCGGGTGATGCTCGAGTCGCGGCTGCGGGCGGGCATGCCCGTGGCGGCGCTGTCAGCGGCTGGCTCCCGGAGCCTGCCCTCGCTCGTCGACCGCGGCCTGCTCGACGGCGAGGCGCTCGGCGACGGCCGCGTCGTCCTCACGCTCGGGGGTCGCCTGCTCGCCGACGCCGTCGTCCGCGACCTCACCGACTGATCTGCCCCCCGCTCGCGAGAGACTTGTGCCCCACTCGCGAGAGAGAAATGCGGGACGCAGTGTGCAGAAGTCTCTCCTGAGTGGGGCACAACTCTCTCGCGAGGGGTGCATTTCTCTCTCGCGAGCGGGGGGTCAGCGGGTGACGAAGTCGATGAGCTCCTCGACGCGGCCCAGGAAGGACGGCTCGAGGTCGGCGTAGGTGTCGACGCGGCCCAGGAGGTGCTTCCAGGCCCGCGCGATGTCGGCCTGCGAGGCATGCGGCCAGCCGAGGGCCTCGCAGATGCCGTGCTTCCAGTCGGTGCCGCGGGGGATCACAGGCCACTCGCGGATGCCGAGGCGCTCGGGCTTGATCGCCTGCCAGACGTCGATGTACGGGTGACCGACCACCAGGACGTGCTCGCGACCCGACACCTGCTCCGCGAGCCGTGACTCCTTCGAGCCCGGGACGAGGTGGTCGACGAGCACTCCGAGATACCGCCCGGGCCCCGGCGCGAACTCGTCGACGACGGCCACGAGGTCGTCGATGCCGCCCAGGTACTCGACCGCCACGCCCTCGATGCGCAGGTCGTCGCCCCAGACCTTCTCGACCAGCTCGGCGTCGTGTCGCCCCTCGACGTACAGCCGGCTCGGCAGGGCGACACGGGCCTTCGCGCCCGCCACTGCCCGCGAGCCCGAGGCCGTGCGGCTCGGGGCCTTCGGCGCGTGGGGCGCGGAAGCGATCAGCACCACCGGCCGTCCCTCGAGCAGGAAGCCCGGGCCGAGCGGGAAGGTCTTGCGCTTCAGATGACGGTCCTCGAGCTCGACGGTGCCGAGGTCGCGCTCGACCCTCATGATCTCGCCGCAGAAGCCACTGATGGCCTCCTCGACGACGAGGCCGCGCTCGGCGGTGACGTCCTCGCTGCGCCCCCGCGGGGGCTTGCGCCAATCGCCTTCCAGCGCGTCGGCGCCGTAGCGATCAGCCATGCATCACACCCAGCAACCGCTGGTGGAAGGCCTCGAGCTCATCGCGCTCGACCGGGCCGGCGGTGGCCAGGATGCGGGTGGACTCCGTGGTGAGTCCGAGCGCGAGGTCGACGGCCTCGGGCCAGGACATCGGGACGGACGCCGGGTTGTCGGGGGTGTACAAGTCCCCGACGAGCACGGTCTCAGCGTCGGGGACGACCGCCACCAGCTCGCCGCCGACCGGCCCGTCGCCGAGGTGCACGACCTCGACGTAGAGCCCGCCGAGGTCGCCGGCCCACACCGAGGCGAGGGTGCCGCCTTGCGATTCGTGGGCAAGCTCGGTGCCGTCGTCGAGCTTGACGAGGCGGGGGCGGTAGGTGAGGCTCAGCTCGTCGCCGGCCACCTCGTACACGCCAGGCTCGCTCTCGCGGACAGATCCATGGCTCATCTCGCTAGACTGGCACTTGACCATCGAGAGTGCCAGCGTGACGCGCGGGGAGGCAACATGTCGGACGAACGTCGACTGGACGTCCTGCGCGCGATCGTCGAGGACTACGTGGCCACCCAGGAGCCCATCGGCTCCCGCGCGCTGGTCGAGCGCCACCAGCTCGGCTTCTCGCCGGCCACGATCCGCAACGACATGGCTGCCCTCGAGGAAGAGGGCTACATCGCGCAACCCCACACGAGCGCCGGGCGCATCCCGACCGAGAAGGGCTATCGGATGTTCGTCGACCGGCTCGCCACGGTCAAGGCGCTCAGTCCGCCAGAGCGCCGGGCGATCGAGACCTTCCTGACCGGCGCCGTCGATGTCGACGACGTCGTCCAGCGCAGCGTCAAGGTGCTCGCGCAGCTCACCAACCAGGTCGCCATCGTGCAGTACCCCTCGCTGACCCGCTCGACGGTGCGTCACGTCGAGGTGGTGCCGCTCGAGTCGTCGCGGATGCTCGTGGTCGTCATCACGAGCAGCGGCAGGGTCGAGCAGCGCATCATCGAGCTCGTCGAGACGCCGTCGGAGCAGCTGCTGGCCGACCTGCGCTCTCGGCTCACGGGGGCGACGGTGGGCCAGCGCCTGCCCGAGGCCACACTGCGCCTGGCCGACCTGATCGAGACGTTCGAGCCGAACGACCGTCCCATCGTCACCTCGATCGTCACGACGCTCTCGCACACCTTCTCTAACGAGCGCTCCGACGAGCGCATCGCGGTGGGCGGCACGGCGAACCTGGCCCGCTTCGGCTCCGACTTCGACACCGCGATCCGCCCGGTGCTCGAGGCGCTCGAGGAGCAGGTGGTGCTGCTGCACCTGCTCGGTGAGGCCACGAGCGGCCTGACGGTGCGCATCGGCAGCGAGACCGGCAGCCAAGGTCTCGCGGGCACCGCGGTGGTCTCCTCGGCCTACGGCCACGACGACACCGCGCTCGCGACGCTGGGCACCCTGGGTCCCACGCGCATGGACTACCCCGGAACGATGGCTGCCGTCGGCGCGGTCGCCCGCTACGTCGGCCGACTGCTGGCCGACACCTGACACTGATGACCACAGACGAGGATTGATGGCACAGGACTACTACGAGCTGCTCGGCGTGACACGCGAGTCGGGCGCCGATGAGATCAAGAAGGCGTACCGCCGCCTCGCACGTCAGCTGCACCCGGACGTCAACGACGCTCCGGACGCCTCTGAGCGCTTCAAGGAGGTCACGATGGCCTACGAGGTGCTGTCCGACCCCCAGAAGCGCGCGACCTACGACCGGGGTGGCAACCCCTTCGGCCAGGGGCAGGGCGCAGGCGGGTTCGGCCAGGGCCAGGGCTTCTCCTTCGACGACATCATGGACGCCTTCTTCGGGCAGTCCGGCGGTGGCGGCGGACGTGGCCCACGCTCGCGCACGCAGCGCGGCCAGGACGCCCTGCTGCGCCTGACCATCGACCTCGCCGAGGCCGCCTTCGGCGTCAAGCGCGAGATCAAGGTCGACACCGCGGTGCTCTGCACGCGGTGCGGCGGCAGCGGTGCCGAGGAGGGCTCCGAGCCTGTCACCTGCGGCACCTGTCACGGCCACGGCGACGTGCAGCACGTGCAGCGCTCGTTGCTCGGCGACATTCGCACGTCGCGGCCCTGCCCGACCTGCCACGGCTTCGGCTCGGTCATCCCCGACCCCTGCAACGAGTGCGCGGGCGAAGGGCGGGTGCGCTCACGTCGCACGATCTCGGTCGACATCCCCGGGGGAGTCGATCAGGGCACCCGCATCCAGCTCACAGGCGAGGGCGAGATCGGCCCCGGCGGCGGACCCGCCGGCGACCTCTACCTCGAGGTCAACGTGCCGACCCACCCACTCTTCCAGCGCAAGGGCGACAAGCTCTTCTGCCAGATCTCGATCCCGATGACGGCGGCCGCGCTGGGCACCAGCATCGAGCTGCCGACGCTCGAGGCCGACCTCCCCGACTGCGATCCAGCCGCTGCCGTCGTCACCCTCGAGGTCGCACCGGGCACGCAGTCCGGCGACACCGTGACCGTGCGGGGTCAGGGTGTGCCGCGGCTCCGCTCGAACGGCCGCGGCGACCTCCAGGTGCAGGTGGTTGTGCAGACGCCCACCCGTGTCGACGACGAGCAGCGTGAGCTGCTCACGCAGCTCGCCAAGCTGCGCGACGAGGAGCGTCCCACCGCGCAGCTCGACAACGCGCACAAGGGTGTCTTCGGTCGTATCAAGGACGCCTTCCGATGAGCCCCGCCCCAGCAGAGGAGCACCAGAATGGCTGACGACTGCCTGTTCTGCCGCATCGTGTCCCGTGAGATCCCGGCCGAGGTGGTGGGCGAGACCGAGCACACGGTGGCCTTCCGCGACGTCAACCCGCAGGCGCCCACACACGTGCTCGTCATCCCCAAGCGGCACGAGCCCGACGTCGCGAGCCTGGCCGCGGCCGACCCGGAGGCCACGATCGCCCTGCTGCTGGAGACCCGCCGCCTGGCCGACGAGCTCGGCAGCGGCTCGTACCGTCTGGTGTTCAACACCGGCGCCGATGCCCACCAGACGGTGTTCCACTGCCATGGCCACGTGCTGTCTGGCCGTGCGCTGGGCTGGCCCCCCGGATGATCGCGTGCGTACGATGGACGCACCTATGACAGACGATCAAGTCCCGCACACCTACACCGTCCCGTCGAGCGTCCCCACGGTCGCCCTGTTCGGGCCCGCCGACGAATTCCTGAGGCTGGTCGAGGACTCCTTCGAGTCCCGCATCCACGCCCGCGGCAACACCGTCACCGTCACCGGCACGCCGGCCGACGCCGCCCTCATCGAGCGACTCTTCGACGAGCTCGTCATGATCGTGCGCACCGGCCAGGGCCTGACGCGCGAGACGGTCGAGCGCAGCATCTCGATGCTGCGCGAGGAGACCCAGGAGCGCCCAGCCGAGGTGCTGAGCCTCAACATCCTCTCCAACCGCGGCCGCACGATCCGCCCGAAGACGCTCAACCAGAAGCGGTACGTCGATGCCATCGACAAGCACACCGTCATCTTCGGCATCGGCCCGGCCGGCACCGGCAAGACCTACCTCGCGATGGCCAAGGCCATCCAGGCGCTGCAGGCCAAGGAGGTCAGCCGCATCATCTTGACCCGCCCGGCCGTCGAGGCCGGTGAGCACCTGGGCTACCTGCCGGGAACGCTCAGCGAGAAGATCGACCCCTATCTGCGGCCGCTCTACGACGCGTTGCACGACATGCTCGACCCCGAGACCATCCCCAAGCTGCTGACCGCCGGCACCATCGAGGTCGCACCGCTGGCCTACATGCGCGGGCGCACCCTCAACGACGCCTTCATCATCCTCGACGAGGCGCAGAACACCACGCAGGAGCAGATGAAGATGTTCCTGACGCGTCTGGGCTTCGGCTCCAAGATGGTCGTCACGGGCGACGTCACCCAGGTCGACCTGCCCACGGGCGCCAAGAGCGGCCTCCGGGTCGTCCAGGACATCCTCGACGACGTCAAGGACATCCACTTCGCCCAGCTCACGGCCCAGGACGTCGTCCGCCACAAGCTGGTCGGCCGCATCGTCGCGGCGTACGACGAGTTCGAGGCGGGTGCGGCGCAGCATGAACGTCGACGTTCTCAATGAGTCCGGCGTCGATGCCGACGTCCTCGCCCTGACCCGCCTGTGCCGTTTCGTCATGCGTCGGATGCGTCTGCACCCGGCCACCGAGATGAGTCTGCGACTCGTCGACCCCGACACGATCACGGTGCTCAACCGTCAGTGGATGGGCAAGGACGGCCCCACCGACGTGCTGTCGTTCCCGATGGACGAGCTCTCGCCCGGACGTGACGACGAGGAGAGCCGCGAGGGCTACCTCGGCGACATCGCGCTCTGCCCGCAGGTCGCCGAGCAGCAGGCGCCCGCGGCCGGCCACACGACCGCCGACGAGATCGACCTGCTGACGGTGCACGGCATCCTCCACCTGCTGGGCTACGACCACGCCGAGCCCGACGAGCATCGTGAGATGTTCGGCATCCAGGGCCGGCTGCTGCTCGAGTGGCAGGGCGCCGCTGCCGGGGACGACGCGGAATCGCGATGAGCTGGGCGCCCCTGGTCGCCGCGGTCGTGCTGGCCGCGATCGCCGGCCTGCTGGGCAGCATCGACGCCGCGGTCTCGTCGTTCTCCAAGGCCCGGGCCGAGGAGCTCGAGAGCGAGGACCGCCCTGGTGCGACGCGCTTGCGCGAGGTGCTCGAGGACCCAGCCCCCTACGTCAACACGATCCTGCTGCTGCGCATGGTCGCGGAGATCTCGAGCATCGTCCTGGTGGCCCTTGTGGTCGCCGACGAGCTCGACGGACTCTGGCCGCGTCTCGGAGTCGCCGTCGGCATCATGGTCGTCGTCTCCTTTGTGCTCATCGGCGTGGGCCCCCGCACGGTCGGGCGCCAGCACGCCGAGCGCATCGCCCTGGCCTCGGCCCTGCCGGTCGTCCTGCTCACGCGTCTGCTGGGCCCCCTTCCCCGTCTGCTCATCGTCATCGGCAACGCGCTCACCCCGGGCCAGGGGTTCCGCGAGGGCCCGTTCGCCTCCGAGGTCGAGGTGCGTGAGCTCGTCGACCTGGCGGCCGCCAGCTCGCTCATCGAGACCGGCGAGTCGCGGATGATCCACTCGGTCTTCGAGCTCGGCGACACGATCGCCCGCGAGGTCATGGTGCCGCGTACGGACATGGTGTTCATCGAGCGAACCAAGACGCTGCGCCAGGCGATGTCGCTCGCACTGCGCAGCGGCTACTCGCGCATCCCGGTGGTCGATGAGAACCTCGACGACGTCATCGGCATGGCCTATCTGAAGGACGTCACCAAACGGGTCTTCGACAACCGCGCGGCCGAGTCAACCGAGCGGGTCGACTCGATCGTGCGCCCCTGCCTGTTCGTCCCCGACACGAAGCACGCCGACGACCTGCTCACCGAGATGCAGGCCGACCGGATGCACGTCGCGATCGTGGTCGACGAGTTCGGCGGCACCGCCGGCATGGTCACGATCGAGGACATCCTCGAGGAGATCGTCGGCGAGATCACCGATGAGTACGACACCGAGCCCGATGAGGTCGAGAAGCTCGCCGACGGGTCGTTCCGCGTGAGCTCCCGCTTCGACGTCGACGACCTCGAGGACCTCTTCGACGTCCCCGTCGACGACGAGGACGTCGACTCCGTCGGCGGCCTCATGGCCAAGCACCTGGGCAAGGTCCCGATCCCCGGCAGCGTCGTCGAGGTCGAGGGCCTGCGCTTCGAGGCCGAAGAGCCGTCGGGGCGCCGCAACCGCATCGGCACGGTGCTCGTCAGCAGGACCGTGCCGGACGACGGCGCGGAGACGATAGCGTCAGAGCATGGAACTCACCCCTGAGGACGCGAAGCTCGTGACGCTCGCCCGAACGTCCCGTGCACGCAACGCCGCTGCCCAGGGGGCCGCCGTGCGCGACCTCGACGGACGCACCTACGCCGCCACCACCGTCGCGCTGCCGAGTGTGCAGCTCGACGCCCTGCCGCTGGCGGTCGCGATGGCCGTCTCATCGGGCGCGAAGGGCCTCGAGGCGGCCGCGGTCGTCGCCGAGCTGTCGGGCGGCCTGCTCGTCGACGTCGCCCCTGTGCGCGACCTCGGTGGCGACGGGCTCCCGGTGTACCTGGCCGACCCGTCCGGCGCCGTCGACTCGGTGCGTCACTCATGAGCGCCTTCCGCTCAGGCTTCGCCTGCTTCGTCGGACGTCCCAACGCGGGCAAGTCCACACTCACCAACGCCCTGGTCGGTGGCAAGATCGCGATCACGTCGTCGAAGCCGCAGACGACTCGGCACGCCATCCGCGGCCTGGTCAACCGCGAGGCCGCCCAGCTGGTCCTGATCGACACCCCCGGCCTCCACAAGCCACACACGCTGCTGGGCGAGCGGCTCAACGCCCTCGTCCGCTCGACGTGGTCCGAGGTCGACACGATCGGCATGTGCCTGCCCGCCAACGAGACCGTCGGCGAGGGCGACAAGTTCCTCATCCGTGAGCTCGCCCAGATCCGCAAGAAGCCCGTCTTCGCGATCGCCACCAAGACCGACCTGGTCAAGCCCGACCGGCTCCGCGACCACTTGCTCCAGATCCAGCAGGCCGGCATCGACGCCGGGCTGCAGTGGCAGGAGATCATCCCGGTGTCAGCCGTGGCCAACGACCAGGTCGACCTGCTCGCCGACCTGTTGATCGGCACCCTGCCCGAGGGTCCGGCGCTCTACCCCGAGGGCCAGCTCACCGACGAGCCCGAGGAGACGTTGATCGCGGAGATCATCCGCGAGGCGGCGCTCGAGGGTGTGCGCGACGAGCTCCCGCACTCGATCGCGGTGGTCGTCGACGAGATGGTCCCGCGGCCCGATCGCCCCGAGGGCAAGCCGCTGCTCGACGTGCGGGTCAACGTCTACGTCGAGCGCGACAGCCAGAAGGGCATCATCATCGGCAAGCAGGGCGCCCGCCTGAAGGCGATCGGCAGCGACTCCCGCTCGCAGATCGAGAAGCTCCTCGGCACACCGGTCTACCTCGACCTGCACGTCAAGGTCGCCAAGGAATGGCAGCGCGACCCCAAGCAGCTCCGCAAGCTCGGCTTCTAGCCGGCGTCCCCCAACTTTTGGACACTTGCGGGGCACCTTCCTTTGGGGAACGCCCCGCAAGTATCCAAAAGTTGGGCGGATGCGGGTCAGGCGATGGCGCGGCTGAGCTCGGCCAGCTGGTCGGCGCCGAGGCGCACGGGGATGCGTCCGGTGGCCTCGTCGTAGGCGTCGATGAGGGAGCTGAGCTCCTTGACGCGACGGCGTGCGCGCATCGAGGTGTGGGCGCAGTTGGCGCGGCACTCGCCGACGGCCGCGAGCTGGTGGGCCACCACGAGGGCCGCGAGCGCATAGGCCTCGGCCGCGTGCTCGGCGCCGGAGATCTGGAACCAGGCCTGGCGTGCCTCGCGACTGTGGACCTCCTCATGCGCGACGTCGAGGCCCGGCCCGTCGACCTCGATCTGGCGGACGAGGCCGGCGGCCTGGCTCACGGCCTCGTCGTCGGACTCACGATCGAGCCACGAGCGTGACTCGTCCAGCAGCACGCGGGCGCGTACCTGCGCCGACGGCTCGAGCAGCCGGGTCAGCAGCTCCACCTGCCGGATGCGCAGGTGGGCGCGGACGAGCGGTGAGTCGTCCTGGGTGCCGAAGAGCCGGGCGATGAGCGGGATGAGCAGGTGGCGGTCGTGGTCGCCCAGGTCGTCGTTGACGGTGCGGGCCTCGTGGGCGAGCAACGGATGGGTGCACTCGGGGCGATCGGTCCAGTCCTCGCCGGAGAGCACCGAGACGTACTCCATGACGCACGCCTCACCCGCCTCCGGGTCGTGGGCGCCCGCGGAGAGGGTGGGAAGGAAGTCGGGGACGGTCATGTTTCGCTCCATCAGCACGGCGGTGAGCGTGCCACCGAGTTCCTCGGCACGCTCAGGATGATTCTCGTCCAGATCGCCCACGATGGCGAGTCCCGCTCACTTCATGAGGGTCGCGGCGACCGTTCCACCCAGCTCCCGGGCGAGGTCGAGGTGGGCGTCGTCGGGCTCGCCGAGGAAGCACAGAGGCTCGACGACGCTGCGCCAGCCGAGGCCGGTGGTGATGGACTCCATCGCGCGCTCGGCACCGCTCGTGTCGCTGCTGCCGTGGATGTAGTACCCGAAGGGCCTCTTCTGCGTCTGCTTGCTCGCGACGTTGAACGTGGTGTCGAAGAAGTGCTTCAGGGCGCCCGAGATGTACCCGATGTTCGCCGAGGTGCCGAGCACGTAGCCGTCCGCGGCCAGCACGTCGTCGATGGTGGCCTCGAGCGCGGGGCGGACGACCACCTCGACACCCTCGATGGCTTCGTGGGACGCCCCTTCGACGACGGCGTCGAGGATGCGCTGAAGATTGGCGGAGGGGGAGTGGTGCACGACAAGCAGACGAGCCATGAGCGCAGGCTATGACCGTCGGCCGTGACCGCGCCAGCGCTGCCTCGGATGCGATGCCGAAACCGTCTATCTGAGACGGTCGATGTTCCGATGTCACGCGCGACACGCCGTCGCCCCAATAAAATCTTCCTTTCCCACAGACATCAGGAGTTCACTCGCGTATCTTTCTTCCCATGCGGAAATCGGTGGGGAAAGCGCTTGTCCTGATGCTCTTGGTCGGTGTGGGGCTGGTGGTCCCCAGCGGATCGGCATCGGCGGCGTATGCCTACGCCACGCCGACAGGCCTGAAGTCGACGGCGCAGACGTCCTCGACGCTGTCGCTCGACTGGAACGACGTCCCGCGGGCGACGAAGTACCGCATCCAGCTCTCGAAGAGCTCCTCGATGAGCGCGGCGACGTACTTCCGCTTCGACGAGAGCGAGGGCACCATCGCCGGCCTGTCGCCGTCGACCAAGTACTACTTCCGGGTCGTCGTCATCGACCCGGTGTCCGCGGCGAAGCTGAGCGAGTACACCTTGACGCCCTACCCGAGCGCGAGCACCACCACGCTGTCCACCAGCCGTTTCACGATCCCAGCGAGCCTGCGGTCGACCTCGCAGACGTCCTCGACGCTGGGCCTGGCGTGGGACGCCGTGGAGGACGCACCGGGTTACCGGATCCAGCTCTCGACCTCGTCGGCGATGAGCAACCCGACCTATCACCGCTTCACCACGAACAAGGCGACGATCACGGGCCTGAAGCCCTCGACCAAGTACTACTTCCGAGTGCGGGTCATCGAGCCGGTGGCCGGCACCAACCTGGGCGACTACACGGCCAAGCCGTACCCCAGCGCCAGCACCACGTTGTTCGACTTCGCGACGCCGGGTGACCTGACCTCCGATGCCCAGACCACCACGTCCTTGTCGCTGACGTGGGACGCCGTGGAGGACGCACCGGGCTACCGGATCCAGCTCTCGACGTCGTCGGCGATGAGCAGCCCGGTCTACTACCGGTTCACCACCAACAAGGCCACGTTGACCGGTCTGAAGCCCTCGACCAAGTACTACTTCCGAGTGCGGGTCATCGAGCCGGTGGCCGGCACCAACCTGAGCGAGTACACGGCCAAGCCGTACCCGAGCGCCAGCACGGGCACCACGGTCACGCCTCCGCCGTCGGGCTTCGCGATCCCGACGAACCTGCGGTCGACGTCGCAGACGTCCTCGACGCTGGGTCTGGACTGGGATGCGGTCGAGGGTGCTCCGGGGTACCGCATCCAGCTGTCGACCTCGTCGGCGATGAGCAGCCCGACGTACTACCGCTTCACGACCAACAACGCGACGCTGACCGGTCTGAAGGCGACGACGAAGTACTACTTCCGGGTGCGGGTCATCGAGCCTGTCGCCGGGACCAATCTTGGCGAGTACACCGCCAAGCCGTATCCCAGTGCCAGCACCACGTCGTCGGGCTTCGCCACGCCGACCAACCTGACGTCCGATGCCCAGGGCGCGACCTCCCTGTCGCTGAAGTGGGATGCGGTCGAGGGTGCTCCGGGCTACCGGATCCAGCTGTCGACGTCGTCGGCGATGAGCAGCCCGACGTACTACCGCTTCACGACCAACAAGGCGACCCTCACGGGTCTGAAGGCGACGACGAAGTACTACTTCCGGGTGCGGGTCATCGAGCCGGTGGCCGGCACCAACCTGGGCGAGTACACGGCCAAGCCGTATCCGAGCGCCAGCACGACCTCGACCCCGACCACCCCTCCCACCGAGACCGGCCCGCATGACGTCACGGTCGGCAGCTTCAACATCTCCGGCGCCGACAACGACAAGCTCGCCAGCGGCGAGCGCAAGCTGTGGCGTGACCGTCGGGCAGCGGTCGTCGACGACATCATCAGCGAGGACGTCGAGGTGCTGGGCGTCCAGGAGGCGAACCAGAGCAACATCTACTCCGCGAACATGATCGACGGCGACAACCAGTTCCTCGACCTGCGCGACGGTCTGCAGGCCGCCGGCAAGGACTTCGAGCTGACCAACGACAAGTACTACAACTGCGAACGGCACACCAGCTCCAACAACTGCACCTACGTCGACCAGGGCGCTTCGCACGGCACGCGCATCCTGTACGACGCCGACGAGCTGACGCTGCGTGACGAGGGCTCGTTCCAGTACGCGAACCAGAGCGCGGGCACGGCCGAGCGGTTCCTCGCATGGGCCGTCCTCGAGGACAAGGGCACCGGTGAGGCTTTCTTCTTCACCAACACCCACCTGGATCCCTACAGCACCACAGTCAGCGGGCGCCAGTGGCAGGAGCTGATCACCAAGACCAAGCAGCTCAACACCGGCAACCTGCCCGTCATCTCCGTGGGCGACTTCAACTCCTCGAAGTTCAATCAGCCGGCCGGCAACATGCTGGTCGCGATGAAGGCTGCCGGAGTGTCGGACGTGCTCAACCAGGAGTACCAGGTCAACCCCGCCCGCAACCCGCGTGCGAAGAAGATCGTCAACGGCTTCTACAACTCGTTCAACGGCTACGTGCGCGACCTCAACGCTGGTGCGAAGTGCTACTGCACGGCCCAGAACAAGACCGGCAACGGCATCGACTACATCTTCGCTACCAACTCGCTGCCCGTGAAGGAGTTCAAGGTCGTCCTCGACGTCAACTCCAAGTTCCAGCTCGTCGGCACCATCCCGTCTGACCACCACATGGTGAAGGCCATCATCACGCTGCCTTGAGTCAACCTTGAGGACGGGCAGATTTGGTCCATGCTGGTTAACATCGAGCATGGAGTTCGACACTGCGGTGCGCGCCATCCTCGACAACATCGGCCGGGTCGTCGACGGCAAGCCCGAAGCAGGCGAGACGGCGCTCGTGGTGCTGCTCTCCGAGGGACACCTGCTGATCGAGGACGTGCCGGGCGTCGGCAAGACGGTCCTGGCGAAGGCACTCGCCCGCTCGATCGACTCCTCGGTACGGCGCATCCAGTTCACGCCTGACCTGCTGCCCTCCGACATCACGGGGGTCTCGGCGTACAACCAGCAGGCCGGCGAGTTCGAGTTCAAGCCCGGGGCGGTCTTCGCCAACATCGTCATCGGCGACGAGATCAATCGTGCCTCGCCGAAGACGCAGTCCGCGCTGCTCGAGGCGATGGAAGAGCGCCAGGTCACCGTCGACGGCACCACCTGGGCCCTCGGAAGCCCGTTCATGGTCGTCGCGACGCAGAATCCCTACGAGATGGAGGGCACGTACGCCCTTCCCGAGGCGCAGCGCGACCGCTTCATGGCCCGCATTTCCATCGGCTATCCCGACGTGTCGGCCGAGCTGGCCATGGTGCGCGGACGCGACGCCGACAACCCCTTCGACTCCCTGCAGCCTGTGGTGGGCGTCGACGACATCCAGGCCATGATCGCCGCGTCGCGGGCGGTCTACGTCTCCGAGGTCGTCGAGCAGTACGTCGTCGACATCGTGCGGGCGACACGCGAGACCACCGAGCTCCGGCTCGGGGCGAGTCCGCGCGCCACGCTGCAGCTGGTGCGCGCCGCCAAGGCTCGGGCCGCCGTGCGAGGCCGCGACTTCGTGCTCCCCGACGACGTCGATGCTCTCGTGCCGGTCGTGCTCCCGCACCGGCTCGTGCCGGTCCGGGGCGCCGGCTCTGCCGCCGATGTCGTGGCGGCCATCACCGCGGCGACACCGATCCCCACCGGCTCGGTCGAGCGCAGCTGACGCGATGGGTCGTCTCGCGGCAGTCGATGGCGTCCGCCGGACGTCAGGCTCGGTCGCGCCCACCCGCCGGGGCGTCGTCGCCCTCGTCGTGGCGGTCGGCTGCTTCGCAGCAGCACCGGCGCTGTCGCTGCCCGCCTTGCTGCAGGTGACGGCGCTCCTCGTCGGCCTCCTGGTCGCCGCGCTGGTCTTCGTGCTGGTGGGCCATGCGCGGGTAGCGGTCGTGCGCCGCTTCGCTCCCCACGTGGTCGACCCCGGCCACCGTGCCCATGTCGACGTCCGGGTGGCGAACCTCGGGCGTCTGCCGTGCCTCGAGGCCACGTGGGTCGATCCTCTTCCGCAGGGGGTCACGGGCGAGGCCCGCGGCACCCTGCCCCGGCTGGGCGGGCGGCGCAGTGCCACGGCCCGCACCACCTTCGGTTACGACGTCCACGGCCTGCGCCGTGGCCAGCACCTCATCGGCCCCATGCAGATCTCGCTCGCCGACCCCTTCGGTCTCATGGTGCGCCGCCACGTCCTCGGCAGAGGTGATGCGCTCACCGTGCTTCCGCGGCGCGTCGACCTGCCGCCGATCACGGTGGGCGGCTCGAGCACCGAGGGTGCCACCCATCCCGCCCCGCAGAGTGTCGGACTCGGTGACGACGACGTCGTCGCGCGGGCCTACCTGCCGGGTGATGCGATGAAGCGCCTGCACTGGAAGGCCACGGCACATCGCGGCGAGCTGATGGTGCGTCAGGAGGAGCGACAGATCAACCCTCGAGCGGTCGTCGTTCTCGACACCGCGGCCGCCCGTCACGGAACCGTGGCCGACCTGCGCACCAGCTGGGGCCACGCGCCGAGCTTCGAATGGTCGGTCGTGGCCGTCGCCTCGATCGTCACCCACCTGGCACGAGCCGGGTACGCCGTCACGGTGCGTTCGAGCGACGGAAGTATCGACCGGGTCGTCGAGGAGGGCCAGGACGTCGTCGAGGACGTGATGATCGACCTCGCCACCGTGCAGCCGGGTGTCGATGACGACAAGGGTCTCGACGGCCTCGAAGAGGCGCTGACGGTCGTGCTGCTCGGACGACCGGACGACCGGTGCGCCTCGGTTCTGGTGCAGGCGGTGCCCGGATCCGCGCTCGCCCTCGTCGCGATGGGCTCGCCCTCGTCGGCGCTCGAAATGCTCGAGAGCGCGGGCTGGCGCGTCGCCGCCTACCGCCCAGGCGACGAGCTCGTCGACGTCTGGACGTCCCTCGACCACAGGCGGGTCGATGCTGCGCGCTGACGGCGGACAGACCCGAGCCGACCTCGCCCCCCGGCGGAGGTCGTCATGGGTCGACCTCGCCCTCGTCGTGGTGGCGCTGGTGCTGTTGCTCCGGGGCTTCGGCGCGGTCGTGGAGGGGTCCGAGTGGTGGCTCACGGGCACACTCGTGATGCTCCTGACCGCGGCAACCTGCGGGATGCTGCACACGTTCGCGGTGCGGATGGCGACCCCGGCGGGGCTCCTGGCCGTGCTGCTTTCCTCGACCTGGGTGTTCGTCCCGGGCACCACCGTCGTGGGCATCCCGACACCGGACACGTTCCGTGAGATGTACGGCCTGCTCGGCGATGCGGGTGGCGTCATCTCCGGCTAGGAGGCACCGGTGGCGGTGGCGTCGTCGATCGTGTTCCTGCTCGCGCTCTCGTTCGGCCTCATCGTCTTGGTCGTTTACCGGCTGCTGCACCACCT
>Ga0164243_10005107_pt1 | contig 20166 bp, 12 predicted proteins | sample OricompcompostOP_FD_108781 | JGI IMG/M metagenome (GOLD analysis project Ga0164243, IMG submission 108781) | Organic Plus compost microbial communities from Emeryville, California, USA - Original compost - Organic plus compost (OP) | ecosystem: Engineered > Solid waste > Mixed feedstock >... | reverse complement strand
GGCGACGGGGGCGCCTCGCGCGGGTGGTCGTCACGGCCCGGGCGGCCCGGCCCCGGCGTCGGGGTATCGCCGGCATCGATCCAGCCGCCGGCGACGAACGTCCACTTGCCGCCCTTCTGCTCCCAGCGCGCCTCGCGCCACTTCTTGCCGGCGCGCTCGCGCTCCCAGTGGCCGTTGACCCACTCCCACTTGGCGTTCTTCCAGTCCCAGTGGCCGGGAACCCACACGTAGCCTGCGCGCGTGCCCGGGGTCTCCGCCTTCGGGGCCGGGGGCGCCTCGCGCGGGCCGGTGTCGGGGCTCGCCGGGACCCGGCGCTCGCGCGGCGCGGGCGGGGCGCCCGTCGGGCCGGCCTGCTTGCGGTGGTCGCGGACGTCGGGCTGCGCCGACGCGGTCTGCTGGGTCCCCGCCTCGAGCATCGCGGTCGCGACGCAGAGGGACAGGAACCATCGATGACGAGCTCGCATCATTCTCCCTGTGGCTGTTGTGCTGGACGTGGTGCACGCGGGCCGCCGGGGCCGCCGGGGCCGCGCAACGTCGACGTACAGCGGTGGAATCTCGACGTTACCGCCGGGTAGACGTGCCAGGCTGCGGACGCATCACTGCGCAACACTTCTTCAAACTTGGCGTACGTCACTCGTAAGGCTGGAACGGGGCCCTTGACTGGCGCCGCCGGTTGAGCATCGCCAGCTCGTCGGCGGTGTAGGCCGCCGGCGAGCCCGCGGGGAGCTTCGCGCGGATGAAGCCGATCACGAGCTTTCTCGCCTCGCGACCCGCGCGCACGACCTCGTCGGGGCCGGTGTCGGCGCACTCGTCCCACAGCTCGAACAGCGACTGGCGCAGCGCGCGCGGATCGCGCTGCGAGCGATACGCGTCGTCGAGGTTGCGCTGCATGATCTCGGCGGCGCGCTCGAGTTGCTCGCGACGGTGGCGGCGGCCGATCTGCACGCGCTCGTCGCGCGTCGCGTCGAGGTACGCGAGCTTTCTGCTCGCGTACGGGTCGACGCCCTTGCGCCGCATCAGCGCGTCGGTGATGTCGAAGCTGCCGCCGATGATCGGCACGGTCTGGCCGTGATCGGGTTTCGTGTCCTGGCCGGTCGCCGCGCCGCCGGGGAGGCGCGGCTTCGTCGACTCGGCGGGGCCGATCGTGCCCACCGGCTTTGCATCGTCCTGGTACCAGCGCGCGATCGCGCGACCGACGCCCTTGGCGCTCGGGAGCCCGAGCTGGAGGTTGCGCTTGTCCTTCAGCGTCACGCTGCCGTCGCGGTCGATCTTCGCGGTGACCGCGCCGAGGTCCGAGCGGAACGTGCCGCCGCCGTCGGGGCGGAGCTGGCCCGACGAGAGATCGGGACCGTCGTCGTCGACGGGGGCGCGCTCCGTGCCGTCCCAGCTGCCGGTCGGCACGCCGACGACCAGGCGCGGCGGGCGGCCCTTGCGCATGTCCATCAGCGGGTGCTTCGCGTCGGTGCGTTCGTGCCCACCGGCGCCGGTCTCGGTGGGCTGCGACGCGCGGCCTCCAGCGCCCGTCGAGATCGCGGCGGCGCCGGGCGCGAGGGCCGCGCGGTCCGGGCGTGGCGCGTCGGGGCGGCGCGCCGGGGGCTCGCGGGTCGGCCGCTCCGCGGCCGCACGCTCCGCCGCAGGCTCCGGCGCAGGCTCCGGCGCAGGCTCCGGCGGGGGAGGCGCGATCGCGAGCTCGACCACGGGCTCGTCGGGCTCGTCCGGCGCGACGAGCGTGACCTCGACGGGCGCGGGCTCGACGAGCTCGACGCGCGGGGTGGGGCGGTCCACCGGAGGGGGCGGCTCGCGGTCGCGGGTGCTCAGCCACGCGAGGACGCCCGCGTGCACCGCGGCGGAGATCGCGAGGACGGCGGGGAGCTGCCGCACGGCGGTGGGACCGGGAACTCACCGAAACCGTTGCTCCAGGACCACGTTTCGGGAGCGGACGCGAGACTTCCGCACGCGGCCCGCGCGGGAATCGACGAGACCGCGCGACACCTCCGCGCGTCTGGATGACAACCCCCGGCATGCCCCCCCTCGCGAGGCCTCGATGATCGTCGCGCTGCTCGCCCGGCTGTTTCGCTCCGGTCCCGGCCGGGACCTCGACGCCGCGCGCGCTGGCGATCGCGCCGCGATCGGCCGGTTCTACGACCTCCACGTCGATGGCCTGTACGCGTTCGTGTTCTATCGCGTCGGCCGCGACGCGGCGCTCGCCGAGGACGTCGTGCAGGAGACGTTCGCCGTCGCGCTGTCCCGCGAGACCGCGTACGACCCGGCGCGCGGTTCGCTCGGCGGCTGGCTCACGATGCTGTCGCGCAACGTGATCCGCGATCACCTGCGCGCGCACCGCCGCAGCGACGAGCTCCAGGCGCGGTGGGACCGCATCGACGCGACGCTCGCGCAGACGTTCGCGGCGATGGCCGAGCGGCCGCTGCCCGGCGAGGTCCTCGAGCGCGCCGAGACCCACGACCTCGTGCACATGGCGGTCGCGAACCTGCCCGCGCAGTACCGCACCGCGTTGACCCGCAAGTACGTCGACGGCGAGACGCTCGAGACGCTCGCCCGCGAGCTCGGCATCTCCGTCGACGCGACCAAGTCCCTTCTCGCCCGCGCCCGGCGCGCGTTCCGCGACACGTTCGCGGCGCTGTCGGCCAACCTCACGGAGGCCCTGTGAGCTCCAAGCCTGCCCGCACCCGCGATGACGACGTGCTCGAGCGCAACGTGTCCTCGCTCCTCGAGGCCGGTGGCGAGCCGCCGATGCTCGACCCTTCGGCGCGCGCGCGCATCCGCGCGGAGCTGATCGCGCGCCACGGTGCCCCCGAGAGGGCTCCCACGAGCGCGCGCCCGAGGCGCACGCCGCTCCTCGCGATCGCGTGCGGTGTCGCGGCCCTCGCCGCGGTGCTCTGGATCGCGAGCCGGCTCACCGGCGACGCGGCGGCCCCGGTCGGGCGCGCGCTCGCCGACGGTTCGTCGTGGATCCTCGGCCCGGGGGGCAAGGTCACGCCGCTCGGCGACCGCCACGTGCGCGTCGACGGCGCGGTGCTGCTCGACGTCGTCCCCGGCCGGGGCACGTTCGTCGTCGAGACCGCGCGCGGCCGCATCGAGGTGCTCGGCACGCGGTTCCTCGTCGACGCGTCGGCGGACCGCACGACGACGTCGGTGGTCCGCGGCAAGGTGAGGCTCGCGACGCCGCACGGCGACGTGCTGCTGCACGCGGGCGAGCAGGGCGTCGCCGAGCCGGGGCGGCCACCGACGCGCGGGCCGGCCCCGCGGCTATCTCACCTGATGTCGTGGGCCGCCGAGGCGCGCCGGGGCAGCGAGACCGCGCTGGCACCGCTCCATCGCGGCAGCTTGTTCGCGCGCGATCCCGGCGTGCGCAACGGACAGCTCGCGGCGGAGCAGCCGCTGCCGCTCGCGAAGCTCGGCGTCGACGTCGTCGTCGAGAACCAGGTCGCGCGCGTCGCGCTCGATCAGACCTTCCACAACCCGCACGCGCGGGTGCTCGAGGGCGTGTACCGGTTCGCGATCCCACCGGACGCGGCGCTGCAGCGGCTCGCGATGTACGTCGATGGCAAGCTGACGGAGTCCGCGGTCGTCGAGCGCATGCGCGCGCGGCGGATCTACGAGGAGCTCGTGTACCGCCGCGTCGATCCCGCGCTGCTCGAGTGGGCCGGCGCGGGGCGGCTGTCGCTGCGCGTCTACCCGTTGCCGGCGCACCAGGACAAGCGGCTCGTGCTCGCGTACACGCAGAGCCTGGCCCGGCTGTACGGCGACTACACGCTGACGGTGCCGCTGCCCGCGCTCGATCAGCCGGTGGGCGAGCTCGCGTTCGACGTCACCGTGCGCGGCTGCGCGCAGTGCGAGCTGGCGTCGCCGAGCCACGCGATCACCGTCGCGCGCCGCGGCGAGGACGCGATCGCCACGTACCGCGGCGCCGGCGAGCGGCTCGGGGACTCCCTCGTCCTCCACGTGCGCGATCCGCGTCGCGACACCCGCGTCGCGCGCCACCGCGACGGTGACGCGGACTACCTGCTCGTCCGCGCGAACCCGGATCTACCGCGGACGCCGCGGGTGTATCGCCCGCGGACGTGGGTGATCCTCGATGACGCGAGCGCGTCGCGCAGCGCGCTCGAGCGCCGGGCGCAGGCCGCGCTGATCGACGCGTTCGTCGAGGAGCTCGACGAGGAGGACCGGCTGGCGGTGATCTCGTTCGACGTCACCGCGCGCACGAAGCTCGCGCCGACGCGCGTCCTCGACGTCGATCGCGCCGCGTTGCGCGAGGCGGTCGGAGCGGAAGGCGGCGTCGGCGCGACCGACATCGGCGCGGCGCTCGACGCGGCCGCGGGGCTGCTCGCCGGGACCGCGGCGGACGACGCGATGATCGTCTACCTCGGGGACGGCGTGCTCACGAGCGGCGCGCGCACGCTCGACGCGATCCGCGGCAAGCTCGCGGGCACCGCGCGGTTCGTGGGCGTCGGCATCGGGGACGGTCCCGACACCCAGGTGCTCGAGGCGCTCGCCGCGGCGACCGGAGGCTACGCGACGACGATCGATCTCGCCGACGACGTGCGCTGGCGGGCGTTCGATCTCGTGGCCGCGCTGCACACCACGCGGGTGACCGGGCTCTCGGCCCGCCTCGTCGACGCCGACGGCGCGCTCGTCCCGGCGACCCTCTACGTGCGCGCGCCCCAGCTCACCGAGGGCGAGGAGCTCGAGATCGTCGCCCGGCTCGCCGGGCCCGGAGCGCCGGTCGCACTCGAGCTCTCCGGCACGCTCGACGGGGCGACCTGGCAGCGCCGGATCGAGCTCGCCGCGGCGACGACGCTCGACGGTGATCATCGCTACCTGCCGCGGCTGTGGGCGCAGCGTCACATCGCGGCGCGCCTGCTCGCGAAGCACGAGCCCGTCGTCCTGGCGCCGTGCACCGCGCGGTGCCCGACCGAGGCCGAAGCGCGCGCGCAGCGCGACGAGGAGATCCGGCGAGAGGTCGTCGCGCTCGGTACACGCTACTTCCTGCTGTCGCGGCACACGTCGCTGATCGTGCTCGATGACGACGCCATGTACGCCCGCTACGGCGTGCGCAAGGGGACCGGCGAGACCTGGGCGCCGTATGCTCTGCCGGCGGCGATCCCGGTGGGGACGCGGGCGCCGGTCGTCGTGCCGGCGGACGTCTCGACGGATGCGGAGCTCGTGCGGGCGCCGTCGCCGCTGTTCCACCTCGGGCTCGGGGCGGCGCGCGCGTTCGACCGCGGGCCCGGATGGATCGTCGAGGATCCCGGGTGGGGCACGACCGGCCGCGGCCGGATCGGAGCGTTCGGAGCGATTGGCGCGCGCACGCGCTCCCCCGGGTCCGGCACCGGCGCCGGCTATGGCGTCGGCGGCGAGCGACGCACGCGCGGCGACCTCGGTCTGGTGAGGCGCGAGGCCGAGGCGCAGCAGCACGTGACGGGCGCCGCGCCGTCGCCGGACGCGGTGCGCGGAGCGGACGTCGCGGAGCCCAAGGCGGCGAGCGCGGGCCATGGCGTCGCCCTCGACGACGGGAGCCTCCCGGCCGCGGAGGCGAAGCGGAAGCGCGTGCTCGCCAGCGAGCTGTCGTTCGCGGGTGGAGGCTGGGCGCAGCGGGACGCGCTCGCGTCCGCGGGACCGCTGCGCGCGCGCGGCCTGTCATCCCCGAACGATCCCACGTTCGACGATCTCACCGCGTTCGTGCCCGCGCTGTTCCCCGACGACAGCGACGCGTGGCGCGAGCGCCTCGACGCGTCCCGTGGTGGCGCACCGTACCCGATCGACGACGCGGCGCGCGCGCGGCTCGTTCGCGCCCGGCAGGCGTTGCCGGCGGGCGTGTACCGCTGGGGCGAGCGCGAGCTCGCCGTCGATCGCGCGCGCCGGATCGGCTGGCGGCGCACGACCGAGACCGACCTCGTCGAGACCGCCGCGTTCGACGGCACGACGTGGACGCGCCGCTACGCCGAGCTCGGGCTCGAGGTGATGCGCTCGCTCGACGCCGACGTCGTGGCGCTCTCGCTCGCGTATCTCCCGATCTGGATCGCCGAGCCCGCGCACTACGCGCGGTACTTCGAGGTGCGCGCGCACGGTCCGCACCACGTCGCGCTCCACGTGCCGCCCGGCGCGGGCGCACCGGCCGAGCTCGCCTACGTTCTCGAGCTCGACGCGCGCGATCGGCTGGTCGCGATCCGGGATGCCGCGGGGCGCGAGCTCGTCGCGGTGACCTGGGACGCCGCGGGCCCGGTCGCGGCGCGCGTCGAGGGCCGCACGCTCCACGTCGGGTTCACGCCGCTCGACGTGGCCGACGCGACGACGTGGGCGCACGGCGGCGCCGCCTCCGAGGAGGTCCGGATCGAGCTGCCGACGAGGCTGCCGGCGTACTGGCAGGCGCGCGTCGCCCGTGAGTCCGCCGGCAGCGCGGCGTGGCGGCACGCGCAGCGCCAGCTCCTCGCGAGCCTCGCCGCGACCGGGGATCGCGCGGCGTTGCTCGCGACGTACGAGGCGCTGCGCGCGCAGGGTGGCGTGCGCCGCGGGGACCTGGTGCTCGCGAGCGCCGGCATCGCGAGCGCGAGCACCGATGCCCAGCGCGCCGCGGCGCTCGCCCCCTTCCACGAGGACGACGTCGTCCGGCGCTACCTCCTCGCGGGCCGCGCGTACGCGAAGACGCTGTCTCCCGCGCGCCTCGCACCTCCGACGACGGCCGGCATGATCGGTGCGCTGTGGCAGCTGCGCGAGATCACCGCGCTGCTCGCCCACGGCAAGGGCACCGACGGCGTCGACCGGCTCGTCGCTCTGGGAGACCGCGCGGTGCTGTTCCGCCTCGTCGCGGCGTCGCTCGTGGCGTCGCACTACCGGCTCGCGCCCGCGGACATCGGCCGGGCGTGGGACACCGTCGCGGTCGGTTCCTATCGCAACGTCGCGCGGGCGCAGGCCGCGCTCGGGATGATGAACCGCGGCGCCTACGACGCCGGGGCAGCGCGCGTGGCGGCGCTCGTCGACGAGCTCGATCTCGACGCCGTCCCGCCGCGGCTCGAGCGCGTCCTGCCGATGGTCCAGTACTCGCGGCGCGGCGCCGCCGGGGCCCGGCTGGTGTGGACCCGCTGGCGCGATCGCGTGCTCGCGAGCTCGAGCTTCGCGCACGTGATGTCGCTGGTCCCCGCGGCCGGCGCGCGCGGCGCCGAGCTCGCGCGGATCCTCGGGCGCGCGGCCGAGCTCGCCGGGGAGGACGTCGAGCGGCGGACGGCCGTCATCGACGCCGCGCTCCGGTACGGAGCGGTCCCCCTCGCGGCATCGCTGCTCGAGCCGCTGCTCGCGGCGCACCCGCGGCGGGACCTTCACCTGCTGGCAGCCGAGCTCGCCGAGCAGCAAGGCCGCGCGGCCGACGTACTCGCGCACCTGGAGGCGGCGCAGGACGCCGGCGCCGACGAGGCCGTCGAGATCTCGACCGTGCGCGGCGAGCTCGCCCTGCTCCTCGATGCGGCGCGCGCGCTCGCGATCGCGTCGACGGGCGCCGAGCGTCAGGCCGCGATCGAGCGCGCGCTGCGCTGGGGCACTCGCTGGCGCGCGATCGATCCGGGCAACCCCGACGTCGATCGTCGGCTCGGGCACCTGCTGCTCGCCGCTGGCGAGACGACCGAGGCATGGCGGCAGCTGTCGACGGTGATCGAGCGGGAGCCGATGTCGGGCGATGGCTACCAGATCGTGGCCGAGGCGTTCGAGCAGCAGGGGCGGGTCGAGGACGCGCTCGCGTACTGGCAGCAGGCGATCGTCCTCGATCAGACGAACCCGACGCCGAGGCTGCGCAAGGCCCAGGCGCTGATCGCGCTCGGACGCACGGCCGACGGCGACGCGCTGCTGCGCGAGGTCGCCTCGCGCCGGTGGCACGACATCTGGAGCGGCGTCGTCTATCAGGCGAAGTACCTGCTCGAGCGAGGCAAGCCGTCCTCGCGGTAGTACAGTGCGGGCGTGGCTACCGACGGCGAGCTCGAGCTCGCGTTCTACGACAAGTTCCTGTGGAGCCGGGGCCTCGAGCCCTACCCGGTGCAGGAGCAGGCGATCTCGCACATCTTCGCGCGCAAGAGCGTGCTCGTCACCGTCCCGACCGGCACCGGCAAGACGCTGATGGCGAAGGCCGCGCTGTACGCGGCGCTCGGGCGCGGCGAGCGGGCGATCTACACCACGCCGCTGCGCGCGCTCACCGAGGAGAAGTACCGCGAGCTGTGCGCGGACTTCGGCGACGAGAACGTCGGGTTCGCGACCGGTGACTACAAGGTGAACCGCGACGCGCCGATCCAGGTCGAGGTCGCCGAGATCCTGTGGAACCGGATCGTCGCCGACAAGCACGTGTGCCCGGCCGAGATCGTGGTGATGGACGAGGGCCACTACTTCAACGATCCCGAGCGCGGCTACGTGTGGGAGCAGTCGATCATCGGGCTCGATCCGCGGACGCAGCTCGTCGTGCTGTCGGCGACCGTCGGTCACCCCGAGCGGTTCACTCATTGGGTCGAGCTGACGCGCCGCGTGCCGATGGAGCTCGTCGACTCGCGCGAGCGCAAGGTGCCGCTCGTCCACGAGTACCGCGAGGAGATGCTGATCGACACGGTCCGCGAGCTCGCGCACAGCGGCGACGTACCCGCGATCGTGTTCGTGTTCGGCCGCGAGCAGTGCTTCGAGGTCGCGCGCCTGCTGAAGTCGTGTCGGCGGTTCACGACCGACGACGAGAAGGCGAAGATCGAGGAGCTGTGCGGCGCGGCGCTGCTCGAGTCGGGCGCTGCGCGCGAGCTGAAGCCGCTGCTCGCGCACGGCATCGGCATCCACCACGCCGGCATCCTCCCGCGCTACAAGCAGCTCGTCGAACAGCTCGCGCTCGAGCGCCTGATCAAGTTCGTCGTGTCGACCGAGACGATCGCCGCCGGGATCAACCTCCCGGCGCGGACGGTCGTGTTCCCCGCGCTCCGCAAGTTCATCAAGCAGCAGCCGCGCCTGGTGACCGCCGCGGAGTACCACCAGATGGCGGGGCGGGCAGGGCGCCCCCAGTTCGACGACCGCGGCCTCGCGATCACGCTCGCGCCCGACGAGATCGTCAGCGAGCTCAAGAAGGAGCTCAAGGACGCCGCGAAGCGGCCCGCGTACGACGAGGCCAAGGTCAAAAAGAACGTCTACAACCGGGCGCGCAGCGAGGCCCAGCGCAAGGGCGACATCGTGTGGACGCCCGAGGTCCACGCCGAGCTGGTCCGCGGCGAGCCCGCGGAGCTGCGCAGCAAGACCAAGATCACCGCCGAGCAGGTGCTCGCGATCGGGCTGCCGGATCTCACCGCGCAGTCGCTGCCCGGCGACGACGCGGCCGCGCGCATGGCCGCCGCCGAGGCGTCGCTGCCGCCGTCGATGCGCCTCGACATCGTGACCGTGATCGAGCACCTGCTGATCGACGATCGCGAGCGTCGCAGCCTGCACAAGACGCTCGCCCAGCTCGTCGCGAACATGAAGGCCGTCGGCGTGATCGACGAGCACGGCAAGCAGGTCGCGGGGCAGATGATCCGCGATCTCCAGGGCATGGATGGCCTGTTCATCTACTACGTGCTGTTCAACCACCAGCTCGATTACGTCGAGCTACGCGAGCTCGTCGAGTACCTGATCGACCACGACATCATCCAGCGCCAGCTCGACCGCAAGCTCGAGGATCAGAAGCGCGAGTGGATGCGCACGTGGTTGCGCGAGCAGCGCGAGACCAACCCGCAGGTCAACTGGGACGACGCGCAGGCCGCGTACGAGGCCGCGCACCCGCGCGAGCTCACGAAGATCGAGCTGATCTTCGGCGAGTTCTCGGGCAAGGTGCCGCACCCCGAGCTGCACGGCGGCAAGCGCGTCAAGAACGTGTGGGCGCAGCTCGAGGACGGCGGCCACACGTTCCTCGAGTTCGTCGACAAGCACGGTCTCGAGCACGAGGAGGGCAATCTGTTCTCGTACCTCGTGCGCGTGATGAACTTCGCGCGCAAGCTCGGCGAGGCGAGCCAGCTCACCGAGTTCGAGGACATGGCCGAGCGCGTCCAGCGGCTCCTCGCGCGCGTCGACGTGCGGCTCGTCGACGATCGGAAGTGGTGATGCTCGGGATCATCGCGGCGATGCCCGAGGAGCTCGCGGCCGTCGTCGACGCCGTGCACGCACACGAGGTCGTCGAGCTCGGCGGCCGGCGCTACCACCGCGGGACGTACCGGGGCGAGGACGTCGTGTGCGTGATCAGCCGGATCGGCAAGGTCGCGGCCGCGACGACGACCGCGATCCTGCTCGAGCGGTTCGCCCCGCGCGCCGTCGTGATGACCGGGCTCGCCGGGGCGGTCGATCCACGGCTCGCGATCGGCGACATCGTCATCGCCGAGCGCCTCGTCCAGCACGATCTCGACGCGCGCCCGCTGTTCCCGCGGCACGAGATCCCGCTGCTCGGCGTCACCGAGCTGGTCGCGGATGCCGCGCTCTCGAGCCGGCTCGCGGAGGCGGCCGCCCGGTTCGACGTGCCGGACGCCATCCGGGCGCTCGGCATCACCCGCCCGCGGGTCCACCGCGGCCTCGTCGCCTCCGGCGATCAGTTCTTCGCATCGAGCGAGGCGGTCGCGGCGCTGCGCGCGCTGCTACCCGGCGCGCTCGCGGTCGAGATGGAGGGCGCCGCGGTCGCCCAGGTCTGCCACGAGCACGCCGTGCCGTTCGCGATCGCGCGGGTGATCAGCGACACGGCCGACCACGCCGCGGCGCTCGACTTCGAGCGCTTCTTGCGCGACGCGTGCGGCCCGTATGCCCGCGCCCTGATCGAAGGCGTCCTGTAGCCCGCGGAACCCTGTATGCTCGAGGCGATGGGCATCGATCCCTCGTTCCTCGCGCAGATCAGCCTGTTCGCGCAGCTGGACGACGACGAGCGCGGCGTGCTCGCGCAGTCGATGCAGGAACGCGAGGTCACCGCCGGCGAGGTGCTGTTCCGCGCCGGCGATCCCGGCGACTCGATGTTCATCGTCCAGAGCGGCAAGATCGAGCTGTTCGTCAAGGACAAGGCGGGGCAGAAGATCCAGCTCCACGTCGCCGAGTGCCCGGAGCACTTCGGCGAGCTGTCGCTGCTCGACGGTGGCTCGCGCACCGCGTCGGCGGAGGTCGTCGAAGCAGGGGTGTTGCTCGTGCTCGATCGCGAGGATCTCCAGCAGCTGTTCCGCAAGCGCCCCGACGCGGCGCTCGACATGCTGGCCGCGATGGGGCGGATGACCCGCAAGGCGAACGCGCTCCTCCAGGCGCGCGTCTCGCGCAACGTCAACGAGGAGGTCGAGGAGGATCGCGGCGGGATCGTGCTGCGGACCGCGGACTGGGTCGCGAACTTCTCGGGCAGCATCACGTTCCTCGTCCTGCACGCGATCTTCTTCGCGGTCTGGATCGTCTTCAACGTCGGCGCGTTCTCGTTCGGCGACTGGGACCCGTTCCCCTTCGGCCTGTTGACGATGGCCGTCTCGCTCGAGGCGATCATGCTCTCGACGCTGCTCCTGTTCAGCTCGAACCGGCAGGGCGCGCGCGACCGGATCCGCAGCGACATCGAGTACGAGGTCAACCTCAAGGCCGAGCTCGAGATCGCGCACCTGCACGAGAAGACCGACCGCCTCTACGAGGAGATGGTCCAGCGGCTGTCCCGGCTGGAGAAGCAGCTCGTCCCCGCGCGCGGCCCCGTCGCGGGCTCCGGTCCGGCCGTCGTCGCGGCGAGCCCGATCGTCCCCGCCGCACTCGCCTCGACGCCCGCGGCCTCGACCGACGGCGGCTGATCGCTCTCACGTCGTCGGCGGAGGAGGAGGCGACGGCGGGCGCGCGCGCGACCTCGTCGGAGAACCCGAGCGCGCGGAGCATGCGCTCGAAGTCCGCCGGCGGGATGCTGCCGCCGGTCGCGCGCGGGTGGCCGTTCGCGAGCTCGCCCTCCACCTCGCCGAGTGGCAGGTCACGCAGGAACGCGAGCAGGTCGGTGTCCGTCGCGCTGCGCACCGCGAAGTTCACGCGCCCGGGCAGGTAGCCGTCGTTCGCGGCGATCACGATACGCGGCGCGAGGCGGCCACACCAGCGCGTCGCGATCAGCGGATGGAGCTGCGCGCTCGACGAGAACCGGATCAGCGCGACGTCGCGCGTGGTCCTCGGGGCGACGCGCGACAGGCGCGCGAGCTCGGCGTTGACCTCGGCGCGGAAGCGCGCCAGCGCGTCGACACCGGGGACCTCGCCGCGGGCGATCGCCTCCGGCCCCGGCGCGGCGAGCAGGACGTCGAGCGCGAGCGCGGGCCGGTAGTGCCCCGATCGGCGCGCGGCGTTGATCAGCGCGACCGTCTCCTTGAGGTGGGACTTCTTGTAGCGCGCCGCGATCGCGCCGAGCTCGGCGGCGAACGGGTGGCGGTCGCCGAGATCCCCGAGCGTCGCGATCACCGCGAGCCACGCGACATCGTCGAGCGCGGCGAGCGGGCGGAGCAGCAGGTACGCGAGGAGCCCCGTCGGCGCGACCGGCTCGATCCCGGCGGAGCTGACGAACACGACGCCGTCCGGAACCTCGCGCGCGTCGTGGTGATCGATCACCACCGTCGGCAACCCCTCCACGATCGGGCCCGCGCGGCTCCCCATGTCGAGCACGACGAGCGCGTCTCCGCGGCTCGCTGACAGCCGGTCGCGCATCGCGGGCGTGTGGACGTGCTCGCCCTTGCCGGGCAGGCAGGCGGTCGGCGTCGCTCCCATGCGCTCCAGGGCCCGGATGGCGAGCGCGCCGGCGCCGAGCCCGTCGGCGTCACCGTGCGGTGCGACGATCACCCGTCCGCCACGCGCGGCGACACGTGCGAGCAGCTCGCGGGCCGCGGCGAGCACGTGCGCGGGGGCGGGCCATTCGGGCGGGCGCATGGTCATGGCGCGACCTACCCTTGATCATGGTCCGCCTCGGGCTCTGCTGCACGTTCCTCGAGACACCGATCAAGTTCCGGACCACGACGGTCCGGTACGCGTCGACGCTCGACCGCGACCGCTGCACCGCGTTCCTCAACGAGATCGCGCTCGACAACGTGCAGGCGCTGCGCGCCGCGATCTCGTGGTGCGCCACGCACGACATCGGTGCGTTCCGCGTGCAGAGCGGGCTGTTGCCGCTGTACACGCACCCCGAGCTCGGGTGGCAGCTCCACAGCGACACCGGCAAGGGCGTCGTCGACGGCCTGCGCGCCGCCGGCATCGAGGCGCAGCAGCACGGCATCCGCCTGAGCTTCCATCCCGATCAGTTCGTCGTCCCCGGCTCGCGCAACACCGACGTCGTCGACGCGTCCTTGCGCGAGCTCGAGTACATGGCGGAGGTCGCCGAGCTGATCGGCGCCGAGCAGCTCACGATCCACGGCGGCGGCGCGCAGGACGGCAAGCAGGCGAGCCTCATGCGCCTCGAGGTCGGCCTCTCGCGCCTCTCCGCGCGGGCGCGCGCGCGCGTCGTGCTCGAGAACGACGATCGCGTGTACACGGTGGAGGACCTGCTGCCGGTCTGCGAGCAGCTCGGGATGCCGCTCGTCTACGACGTGCATCATCACCGCTGTAACCCGGACCGGCTGTCCGTCGAGCGCGCGACCGAGCTCGCCGCCGACACGTGGGACGGCGCCGAGCCGTGGGCCCACGTGTCGAGCCCCGCGCAGGGCTGGAACGGCGGCGATCCGCGCCCGCACGCGGACTACATCCGCCCGGCGGACGTGCCGGCGTGCTGGCTCGATCGCGCGCTCACGATCGATGTCGAGGCGAAGGCGAAGGAGCGCGCGGTGCTCCGCCTCCAGCGCTGGCTCAGGAACCCGCGCCGCGCGCCACGCCCCGCCGAGAGTCATCCCCGCGCCCGATAGATGCGGCCACGCGCGCGGAGGCCGCTCCCGCGAGGCGGTCGTTTTCCTTCCGGGCGGACCACGTGAGGTCTTATCGTCAGGGAATGAAGCGCATGGTCCTGGCCCTCGTGGCTCTCGGTACGTTCGCGTGTGGTGACGATGGGGCGAGCACCCCGGTGGACGGGGCGCCCGCCGGCGATGGGTCCCCCGGCGATGGGCTCCCGAACGTCGATGCCCACGTGATCGCGGACGCCTCCGTCGACGCGCCGGATCTACCGGACATCACGCTCACCGTCTCCGGCGTGGCCGAGGAGCTCTCGATCGCCGGGCGCACGCCGCTCGCCGGCGTCACGATCGAGGCGTACGCCCGCGGCTCGGCGACGCCGCTCGGGACGACGACCTCGAACGCCCAGGGGCAGTTCTCGCTGACCGTCACCTCGAACGGTCCGCTCGACGGCTACCTCAAGGGAACCCTCTCCGGCCGGCTCGACACGTACCTGTATCCGCCGGAGCCGCTGGAGGGCGACCTGTCCAACCTCGCCGTCCTCATGGTCACCCAGGGGATCCTCGACGCGGCTACCCAACTTGCGGGCGTCGATCAGGACCCGGACAACGGCCTGATCGGCGTGCAGGTGCTGAACGCGAGCTCGCAGCCCGCCGCCGGCGTGATGGTGTCGAGCACGCCCGCCGGCGACGTCCGCTACAACGCGAACGGCCTGCCGAGCTCGTCGGCGACCTCCACCAGCACCGACGGTATCGGGTACATCTTCAACGTCGCGCCGGGCGACGCCACGGTCAGCGCGAGCGGCGGCGGCCTGACGTTCCCGTCGCACACGGTCGAGGTGCGAGCCGGGGTGGTGACGACCACGCTGATTCACCCCTGACGTACGCCCGCGCGCCGTCGCGGGTCACTCCGCCGGCGACTCGGTGCGCCACCGGCGCGACAGCTCGACCTCGTGCCGGTACTCGTCGAGCATCGCGGCGCGCTGCTCGGCGGACCATCCGTGGATCGCCGAGAGCATGTCCGCCGTGCGGGCGGCGGCGCCGACACCCTGGTCGCGGCTGACGAGGAGCAGCGGGACGCGGCGGCCGAGCACGTCCTCGACGGTGCGCGCGAGATCGTGCGTCGCCGCGAACTCGACCTCCGCCCACACGTACGGCAGCTCGGGATCGATCCGCTGGCCGAGCTCCGGCGCCTCGGCGATCCGCGCGGCGAGCAGGGGCGCGCGCGTGCCGTACGTGCCGCACAGGTGCGTCGCGGTGTCGACGTCGAGCCCGTGCTCCTGCATGAGCTTGCGGCCGATCGCCGCGACCGCCTCGAGCGTGGGCTCCTCGAGACCCACCGCGCCGGGGAGCGGGCGATCCTTGGTGCGCGCGCGCTGGACCTCCACGCGCTCGCCGAGCTCGTCGAGGAGCTTCAGCGCGACGCCGACCGCCTCGCGCGCCATGCGGCGATACGTCGTGAGCTTGCCGCCGGCGATGATCACGAGGCCGTCGGGACGCGAGAACACCTCGTGCTCGCGCGAGATCTCGGACTCGTCGACGTTGGGCGGCGCGGCGATCAGCGGGCGGAGGCCCGCCCACGTGGAGATCACGTCGTCGGTCGACAGGTTCGCGCCGGGGAAGTACCCGTTGCCGCTCTCGCACAGGTAGCGCACGTCGGCGAGATCCGCCGCGACCTCGTCGGCGCTCCCGGTGAAGTCGGTGTCCGTCGTGCCGAGCACGGTGCGGTCGCGCCAGGGGATCGCGAACATGACGCGGCCGTCGACGGGAGAGATCAGCGTGATCGCGCGGGCGAGCGGCAGGCGCTCGCGCGGCAGCACGATGTGGACGCCCTTCGTGCGGCGGAGGAGCGGCCGCTCCATCGGGATCTCGAACCGGCGGATCATCTCGTCGGTCCACGCGCCGGCGGCGAGCACGACCGCGCGCGTGGTGACGAGCGACGTCTCGCCGGTGAGCCGGTCGCGCACGTGGACGCCGGTGATCCGGCCGCCGGGCCCGCGCTCGAAGCGGAGGACCTCGGTGTACGTGTGGCAGTGCGCACCGAGTGACTGCGCGTCCAGCGCGTTCTCGAGCACGAGCCGCGCGTCGTCGGTGGCGCAGTCGTAGTACTCGAGCACGCCGCGCAGCCCCTCGGCCTTGAGCTGGGGCTCGAGCTCGAGCGCGGCGCGCGTGCCGCGGAACGTGCGGTGGAGCTTCGGCGCGCGGAACAGCGCGAGCGAGTCGTAGATCCACAGGCCGACGTTCATCAGCTCGAACCCCGGCTTCGCGCCGCGGTAGATCGGGATCAGGAACGGCATCGGCCGGACGAGGTGCGGCGCGACGCGCGACTGCACGCGGCGCTCCGAGACCGACTCGAACACGAGCCCGATCTCTCCGTGCTCGAGGTAGCGCAAGCCTCCGTGGACGAGCTTGCTCGACTTCGACGACGTGCCCGACGCGTAGTCGCCCTTCTCGAACAGCGCGACCTTCAGGCCTCGCAGCGCGGCGTCGCGCGCGATCCCCGCACCGGTGATCCCTCCGCCGATGACGACGAGATCGTAGGTGGAGGTGCTCACGGGCCAGACCATGCCGGGCCGATCGCGCTCGGTCAAGCCCCGCACGCTCCGGACGATCTGCGACGACGAGGCGACTCTCCCGGTGTGCCGCCGAGCGCTTCGAGGAGTGGAGCGTGCGCGGCCGGGTACGTCGCGTGTCGTGCTGGCTGGTGTGCTCTGCCGCGGCATGCGGTGACAGCTCGAACCCGTCCGTCGGGATCGGGGCATCGTCACCGGGCTCGAAGGGACCGGGCTGGTGCTGCGCAGCAGCGCCGGCGACGAGCTCGCGATCACCGCGCGGTCGACAACGCGCGTGGGACGGTCGGCAGCACGAACGTCGTCGACGTCATGGTGACCTGGTTCACCGGCCGCACCTGCGCCGAGCTCCTCCGGCCGGGTGGTCAGGCGGCCAGATCGGCGTACCTCGACATGACGACGAGCGGCGGCGGCTGGACGAACCTCGACGTCGCGACCCACCGCGTGGAGGTCGTCCGGTGAGACGACCCGCGCTGCGACGCCTACAACGATCGGAGCAACGACAACTCATCCCGCACGTCTTCACGCTGGCCCTGTAGCCAGCGTCAACGGGAGCGGCGCGGCGACTCCGTGACGACGAGGGCGGCCGCCGGGACCTCGCGGAACGCGAGCACGCCGAGCACGGTGGCCACGCTGCCGACGGTCGCGTCGGGCGCGAGCTCGAGCCGGACCGGCGCGGCCTTCAGCGCAGTGAGGTCGGCGGTCTTGATCGCCGCGACGGCGGCGTCGGGTGAGGCGGTGACGGCGATGGTCACGCTCGCCGGCGTCGCCGGGGCGGTCAGCACGACGGGGACGACGCCGTACATCGACCAGCCCGGTGGGCCGCTGCGGGCGCGCACGGCGAGCACGAGCGGCTCGGCGCCGGCCGCGGCGATCACCTCCGCGAGGCGCGCGGCGGGCAGCCCCTCGGGCGCGAACACGCCGACCTGGTCGTGGGTGCTTCCCCCGGGTTTCCCGTCGGGGCCTCCGGTGAGCTGCGCGACCGCCGACGCCAGCTCGCCGAGCGGCACGCTGCGCCCCGGGTACGGATCGCCCGCGACGGAGACGCCGCGCGCGCCGAGACGAGCGATGGGCACCGGCCCGACGCTGGCGTCGGCCTGCGTGATCGTGATCTGACCCGCGAGCAGCGCGGGACGCGACAGCGGCGACACCGGCAGCGCGGGGCCGTTGCCGCTCACCGTGACCGCGGGCAGCGGGATCGCGATCGGGGCGAGGAGCTGCTCGCCGCCGGGCCGCGTGGTCACCTCGCGCGCGATCCGATCGAGCGCGAAGTACGGCGCGCTCATGAACCGCGCGTCGGGCACGGCGCTGACGGCCTCCCGGCAGACCTCGCCGAGGTGGCGCCACGGTCCGCGCGTCTGCTTCGCGCGCGCATCATCGAGGAGGCCGAGGAACCGCTGCTTCGCGCTCGGATCACACCACGCCTTGCAGGCACCGAGCGCGTCCTCGAGCGCGCGGTGCGAGGGCCCGCCCTCCTGCTGCGCCTGCTGCCACCCGAGGATCGGCGCCCAGTCGCCGCACACCGGGCAGGCGTCGATGATCGCCATCGCGCGTTTGCTCGGCGGCAGGCCGGGGGCGGTGCGCAGCGCCTGCTCGCAGCGCGTCCAGTCGAGCGCGGAGCCGGAGGCGGTGCTCGCCGGGGAAACCGGCTGCGCAGCCGGCGGGGGCTTGTCGCCCTTGCAGCCGGCGAGCGCGATCGCGAGCCAGAGCGCCCGAGCTCGCACGTGGCTCACCCGCGATCGACCTCGAGGTTGTACTTCTTGACGAGGCGGTGGATGTAGTTCCGATCGATCCCCGCCTCGGCCGCCGCGCGCGAGATGTTGCCGCGATGGCGCGCGAGCAGCGCCTGCAGGTAGTCGCGCTCGAAGCTCTCGACGAGCGCGGCCTTGGCCTCCTTGAACGGCAGCTCGAGCACGTCCCCGTGCGGCGACGACGGGCGCTTCGGCGCGGCGTCGGCCTCGACGTCCTCGCTCACCGGCTCGCGCCGGCGCTCGCCGAGATCGACGAGCGCGGCGTCGCCGAGCGAGAGCGCGCGCTCGACGACGTTGCGCAGCTCGCGCACGTTGCCCGGCCAGTCATGGCGCGCGAGCAGCTCGAGCAGCGACGGCGACTGCGCGAACCCGCCGCGCCCCATCTTGTCGGCGAACCACGCGGCGAGCGCGGGGATGTCCGCCTTGCGCTCGCGCAGCGGCGGCACGTACGTGGCGACGACCGCGAGCCGATAGTACAGGTCCTCGCGGAACTGCCCGGCCTTGACCATCGCGCGCAGGTCGCGGTGCGTCGCGGCGATCACGCGGATGTCGACGTCCACGGACTGGGTCTCGCCGACGCGGCGGACCTGCCGCCGATCGAGCACGCGCAGCAGCTGCGGCTGGAGGTCGAGCGCGAGCTCGCCGATCTCGTCGAGGAACAGCGTGCCGCCGTTCGCGGCCTCGATCAGCCCCTGCTTGTCGGCGTTCGCGCCGGTGAACGAGCCGCGCGCGTGACCGAACAGCTCGGACGCGATCAGCTCGTGCGGGATCGAGCCGCAGTCGACGACCACGAACGGCCCACGGCTGCGCCGGCTCGCCCTGTGAACGGCCTCGGCGATCGCCTCCTTGCCGGTCCCGGTCTCGCCCTGCAGCAGGATCGTCGCATCCGTCGGCGCCGCCTTCGCGAGCAGCGCGAACAGGCGGCGCATCGGCGGGGTCGTGCCGAGGACGTCGCCGAACCGATCGCTCTGCCACTCGCCGATGTCGACGCTCGTGTCGACGGGCTCGACGTCGATCTCGGTGTGCTTGCCGAGCCGCAGGCGCGCGGCGCCGGTGAGCACGACCGAGCCGACCCGCACGCCACCGTGCTTGGTGCCGTTGGTCGTGTCGAGATCGCGGACCTCGATGCCATCACGGCGCACGCGGATCTCGAGGTGGTAGCGCGACACGGTCGCGTCGGTGAGCACGAGGTCGTTGTCGGCGTGCGTGCCGACCATCGTCGTCCCCTCGTCGAGCGTGTGCTCCTTGCCCTGATCGGGGCCGGAGACCACCCGCAGGCGGAAGCTACGCTCGACGAGCACGCCGCTGGCGTCGTCGGTCAGGAGCTGCGTATGGATCGTACTCACCCTACGCCTTTCTACCTCGCCGGCGCAGGAACCTCCATCCCACCAGGACCGCGAGGGCGATCGGCGGGTGATCGCGTCCCGCCGAACAGCAGCCCGCACCGGGAGCCGGGTCGGGGAATCCCGCATCACCGCCGAAGCCACCACCGCCGCTGCCTTCTCCGGCGTCGACGGGGGAGGGTGCGTCGGGCACGCCGGCGTCGGGCGGCGGATCCTCGCCGGGCTCGAGCACGACCGAGTTGTACGTCTGGATGCCCGCGCTCACCGTCTGGCACTGTGTCTTGGTCCGGTAGCCCGCCTTCTTCACGGTCACGCACGCGAGCCGCGGCGTGACGTCCTGGAACCGGTAGAACGCATCGGCCGCGGTGGTCACCGTGCGGCCGTCGTCGAGCGTGACCTGCGCTCCCGACACGCGCGTGCACTCGAACACGCTGTTCAGGCAGACGAGGCCGACGAGCTCGCCGCGGGGCAGGGCGCCGTACTTCACGCCGAGGTGGTTGGCGACGGTGCGCTCGATGCCATCGGACGGCGAGCTCGCGAGCGCGCCATCGAGGACGAGCGTCGACGAGCTGCCTCCATCGAGCGCCATCGCCATGTGTGCGCCGCGGGCCTGGAGGAACGCCGCGAGCTCGGCCGCGGTGAGGCCGACCGAGCCGCTCTG
>Ga0164243_10005104_pt1 | contig 20169 bp, 16 predicted proteins | sample OricompcompostOP_FD_108781 | JGI IMG/M metagenome (GOLD analysis project Ga0164243, IMG submission 108781) | Organic Plus compost microbial communities from Emeryville, California, USA - Original compost - Organic plus compost (OP) | ecosystem: Engineered > Solid waste > Mixed feedstock >... | reverse complement strand
GCCGCGCAGCAGGCAGCGCAGGCCGCCGCGCAGCAGACCGGCGACGGTCCGCGTCCCGGTCCGGCGCCCGCGCCGCGTCCCCAGGCGCCGCGTCCCGGCATCCCGCGTCCGGGCAACAACCCGTACTCCTCGAGCCAGGGGATGGCGCGTCCCGGCGCCCCGCGTCCGGGCAACAACCCGTACTCCTCGAGCCAGGGCATGCCGCGTCCCGGCGGGGGCGCGGGCATCCCGCGCCCGCAGGCCCCGCGCCCCGGCGGATTCCGCCCCGGCCAGCCCGGCCAGGGCGGCCCCCGTCCCGGCCAGGGCGCCGGCGCGGGCCGGCCCGGCGGCCCCGGGCGTCCCGGCGGCTTCGGGGGTCCGCGTCCCGGCGGCGCCGGAGGCACCGGCACCGGCTTCGGCGCCCCGCGCCCCGGCGGCGGGCCAGGCGGCCGCGGCCGCGGCGGCGGTACGGCCGGCGCGTTCGGTCGCGGCGGCGGCAAGTCGAAGGCCCGGAAGTCGAAGCGGACGAAGCGCGCCGAGTTCGAGATGCGGGAGGCCCCGTCGCTCGGCGGCGTCGCGCTCCCGCGCGGCAACGGCCAGGCGATCCGCCTGCGCCGCGGCTCCTCGATCACCGACCTCGCGGACAAGCTCGAGTCGCTCACCGGCCTCTCCGTGCAGCCCGGCGCGCTCGTGACCGCGCTGTTCCACCTCGGCCAGATGGCGACGGCGACGGAGTCGCTCGACGAGGCGACGTTCGAGATCCTCGGCGAGGAGCTCGGCTACCGCATCCAGGTCGTCAGCCCCGAGGACGAGGACAAGGAGCTCCTCGAGGAGTTCGACATCGACCTCGAGGGCGAGGAGGACGACGAGGAGGACCTCGTCCCGCGTCCCCCGGTCGTCACCGTCATGGGCCACGTCGACCACGGCAAGACGAAGCTCCTCGACGCGATCCGCAACGCGAACGTCGTCGCGGGCGAGGCCGGCGGCATCACCCAGCACATCGGCGCCTACCAGGTGTGGAAGGAGCACGAGGGCGTCGAGCGCGCCATCACGTTCATCGACACCCCGGGTCACGAGGCGTTCACGGCGATGCGCGCGAGAGGCGCCCAGGTCACCGACATCGCGATCCTCGTCGTCGCCGCGGACGACGGCATCATGCCGCAGACCATCGAGGCGCTCAACCACGCGCAGGCGGCCGGCGTGCCGATCGTCGTCGCCGTGAACAAGATCGACAAGGAGGGTGCGAACCCGGCGAAGGTGCGTCAGCAGCTCACCGAGTTCGGCCTCGTCGCCGAGGAGTACGGCGGCGACACGATGTTCATCGACGTCTCCGCGCTCCAGGGCATCGGCATCCAGGAGCTCCTCGACGCGGTGCTGCTCACCGCCGACGCGGGCCTCGACCTTCGCGCGAACCCCGACAAGGACGCCCGCGGCGTCGCGATCGAGGCGAAGCTGACGAAGGGCCAGGGCGCCGTCGCGACCGTGCTCATCCAGTCCGGCACGCTCCGCGTCGGCGACCCGATCGTCGCGGGCACGGCGTACGGCCGGGTCCGCGCGATGCACGACGAGAACGGCGACGCCGTCGCCGAGGCGGGCCCCTCCCGCCCGGTCCAGGTGCAGGGTCTGTCGAGCGTCCCGCGCGCCGGCGACACGTTCATCGTGACCGAGGACGACCGCACCGCGAGGCAGATCGCCGAGAAGCGCGAGGCCGTCGAGCGCAACGCCCAGCTCGCGAAGGCGCGCAAGCGCATCTCCCTCGAGGACTTCACGAAGGCGCTCGAGGAGGGCAAGGTCGAGTCGCTCAACCTCATCATCAAGGGCGACGTCTCCGGCGCCGTCGAGGCGCTCGAGGAGTCGCTGCTGAAGATCGAGGTCGACGAGTCGGTCCAGCTGCGCATCCTGCACCGCGGCGTCGGCGCGATCACCGAGTCGGACGTCGACCTCGCGACGATCGACAACGCGATCGTCATCGGCTTCAACGTCCGGCCCGACGTCAAGGCCCGGGAGCGCGCCGCGCGCGAGGGCATCGACATCCGGTTCTACTCGGTCATCTACGACGCGCTCGACGACATCGAGCAGTCGCTCAAGGGCATGCTCAAGCCGGAGTTCGAGGAGGTCCAGTCGGGCCTGGCGGAGATCCGAGAGGTGTTCCGCTCCTCGAAGTTCGGGAACATCGCCGGTGTGCTCGTGCGCTCAGGGACGATCACCCGCAACGCGAAGGCGCGGGTCATCCGCGACGGCGTCGTGCTCGCCGACGGCCTGGCGATCGAGTCGCTGCGCCGCTTCAAGGACGACGTCACCGAGGTCCGCGAGGGCTTCGAGTGCGGCATCGGCCTCGGGCGGTTCAACGACATCCAGGTCGGCGACGAGATCGAGACGATCGAGATGCGGGAGAAGCCCCGGGCGTAGGGCGGTGATCGCTGGTCGAGCGTGTCGAAGCCAGCATGCGAGGAACGGAATATGGCATCACCAGAACGCATCGCCAGAATGGCGGACCGAATCCGCGAGATCGTGGCGCGGAGGCTCGAGAAGGGCCTCCGCGACCCGCGGCTCGGATTCGTCACGATCACCGACGTCCGGGTGACCGGTGACCTCCAGCACGCCTCGGTGTTCTACACCGTCTACGGCACGCCGGAGGAGCGCGCCGACTCGGCCGCCGCGCTGAGGGCCGCGACGGGGATGCTCCGCTCCGAGGTCGGGCGCCAGCTCTCGGTCCGGCTCACCCCGAGCCTCGAGTTCATCCCCGATGCGGTCCCGGAGAACGCGGCGGCGATCGAGTCCGCCCTCGCCGAGGCGGCCGCGCGCGACGCCGAGGTCCAGGCGCTCGCGGCGAGCGCGCGCTACGCCGGCGACCCCGACCCGTACGTCAAGCCGCGCGAGGCCGCCGAAGACGACTGACCGCAGCCGCCGCACCGTCCCGGACGGCGCGGCGGACGGGACGCGCGAGCCTGTGGAGAACCGCCGCGGCGCGGCGTCCCGGCCTGCGATAGTGCTGCGTCATGCGGCTCAGACTCACGCTCCTGCGCGACGACGGCACGAGCGAGGACATCGTCGTGACCGCCGATGCCTCGGCGACGCTCGGCGGCGTCGCCGCCGCGATCGCGGAGCGAGACCCGAGGGGAGCCGGCCGTCCGGCCGGCGTCACCCCGGCGCTCCGCCTGCTCGCGCGGTCCGGCGCCGAGGAGCAGTGGACGCCGCTGCCTTCGGCAGCGCGGCTCGGCGAGGGCAGGATCGCCTCCGGCGCGGCGATCGCCGTCGGGACGGGGGAGGCGCGCGGTGGGCGCTCCGGTCCGGCGGTGGCCGTGCTCGAGGCCGCGGGCCGAGAGCACCCGCTCCCGCGGGGCAGCTGGATCCTCGGCAGGCGGCCGTCCTGCGACATCGTCCTCGGCGATCCCCTCGTCTCCGGTGAGCACGCGCGCATCGAGGTGTCGGACCGCGTCGAGCTCGTCGACCTCGGCTCCGCGAACGGCATCGTCGTCGACGGCGAGCGCGTCGCGCGACTCGTCGTCGACGACGGCGCCGAGGTGCTCCTCGGCGGCACCCGCGTCCGCATGCGAATGCTCGGCGTCCGGCCGCCCCGCGCGCCGAGCGCCGCGCATCCAGGCGAGCCGATCGCGTTCAACCGGGCGCCCCGGCTCCTGCCCCGGTTCGACGGCGAGACGTTCACGGCGCCGGTCCCGCCCGCAGAGCGCGAGCCGAGCCCGTTCCCGTGGCTCGCGATGCTCGCCCCGCTCTTCGCCGGCACCGGCCTCGCACTCCTCCTCGGCCGCTGGTCGATGCTCCTCCTCGTCCTGCTCTCCCCGGCGATGCTCCTCGGCAACCACCTCGCGACGCGTGCGAGGGACCGGCGGCAGCGGCGGCGGACGATGGAACGCTTCGACGAGCGCCTTGCCGCGCTGCGCGGCGAGCTCGACGCCGCCCGCGTCGGCGAGCTCGAGGCCCGTGCCGCCGCGTTCCCCGCCGCCGCCGAGGCGATCGATGCCGCCATCGAGCGCGGCCCGCTGCTGTGGAGCCGCCGTCCCGGCGAGCCCGGCTTCCTCGGCCTCCGGCTCGGCACCGGCGCCGCGACGTCGCGTTCGAGGATCGAGGCCCCGCGCCGCGGCGAGCTCGCTCCCGAGGCCAAGGAGCGGCTCGACGCGCTCCTCACCGAGTACCGGCGGGTCCCCGGCGCGCCGATCGCCGAGTCCCTCGCCGAGGCCGGCGCGATCGGCGTCGCCGGCCCGGCGGCGCTCGCCGAGCCGGTGCTCGGCGGCCTCATCGCCCAGCTCGCCGCGCTGCACTCCCCAGAGGATCTCGCCATCGCGGCGATCGTCCCGCCGCGTCGCGCGAACGGACTCGAGTGGCTCAAGTGGCTGCCGCACTGCGCCTCGCCGGGGTCGCCGATCGGCGCCCGGCCGCATCTCGCCGACACCCGGGCGGGCGCCGCCGCGCTCCTCGCGGCGATCGACGGGCTCCTCGCCTCGCCGCGCGAGCCGCGCCGGCCCATGCTCGTCCTCGTCGCCTCGGAGGACGCGCCGGCCGCGCGCGCCCGGCTCCTCGCCCTTGCCGAGGGGGGACCGGCCGCCGGGGTGCTGACCCTCTGGATCGCCGAGACGGCGGCGGCGCTGCCCGCCGCATGCCGGACCGTCGTCGAGGTCACCGGCGCCGCGGAGGCGCGGGTGTCGTTCCTCGCCCGCGGCGAGCGCCTCGAGCCGGTGCGGACCGAGCCGGTCGCGGCGGCGACGGCGATGCGGCTCGGCCGCGCGCTCGCCCCCGTCGTCGATGCCGCCGGAGCGGCCGAGGCCGTCCCGGATCTCCCGCGCGACATCGCCCTCGCCGCCCTCCTCGGGCACGAGCTCCTCGACGACCCGGCGGCCGTCGTCGAGCGGTGGCGGGAGCACGACTCGCTCGCCGATCGGGATGCCGCGCCGCCGCGCCGCCGGATCGCGAGCGGCCTGCGCGCCGTCGTCGGCGCGAGCGGCGGCGAGCCGATGCACCTCGATCTGCGCGCGCACGGCCCGCACGCGCTCCTCGCCGGGACGACGGGCGCCGGCAAGTCCGAGTTCCTCCAGTCCTGGGTCCTCGCGACGGCCGCGGCGCACAGTCCCGATCGCGTGACGTTCCTCCTCGTCGACTACAAGGGCGGCGCCGCGTTCGGCGACTGCGCGCGGCTCCCGCACTGCGTCGGCCTCGTCACCGACCTGGGGCCGCACCTCGCCCGGCGGGCGCTGACGAGCCTCGCCGCCGAGCTGCGCCACCGGGAGCGGCTGCTCGCCGCGAGGCGCGCGAAGGACCTCCTCGAGCTCGAGCGCCGCGGCGACCCCGCGGCCCCGCCCGCCCTCGTCATCGTCATCGACGAGTTCGCGGCGCTCGCCAGGGAGCTCCCCGCGTTCGTCGACGGCGTCGTCGACCTCGCGCAGCGCGGCCGCTCGCTCGGGATCCACCTCGTCATGGCGACACAGCGGCCCGCCGGCGTCATCCGGGAGAGCATCCGGGCGAATACGAACCTCCGCATCGCGCTTCGGATGGCCGACGAGGCGGACAGCCGCGACGTCGTCGGCACGGGCGAGGCGGCGAGAATCGACGCGGCGCTCCCCGGGCGGGGCCTCGTGCGGGTCGGCGCGGAGCGTTCGCGCGCCTTCCAGGCGGCGTACGCGGGCGGCCGGAGCGATCCCGGGCGAGGCTCCGGAGAGATCGTCGTCGGGGCCCTCCGATTCGGCGGGGACATCGAGTGGCCGGCCGCCTCGCCCCCAGCCGGTCTCGGGCTCGTCGAGGAGGGAGCGAGCGACGAGCGGCGCCTCGTCGCGTCGATCGGCGCCGCCGCGACCCTCGCAGGCGTCCCGCCGCCGCGCCGGCCATGGCTCGACGAGCTCCCCGCCGTCGTCGACCTCGCGGGACTCATGACCGGCGACGACGCCGCGATCGCGTTCGGGCTGTCGGACGTGCCCGAGGCGCAGCGCCGCCGCACTGCCGCATTCCGGCCCGACGCGGACGGGCACCTCGCGATCCTCGGCACGAGCGGCGCGGGGAAGTCCGCCGCGCTCCGCGCGCTCGCCGTCGCGACGGCGTCGACGCCGGCCGGTGGTCCGGTGCAGGTCTATGCGCTCGACTTCGCCGGCGGCGGACTCCGCATGCTCGAGCCGCTCCCGCACGTCGGCGCGGTCATCGCCGGCGACGAGCCGGAACGCGTCGAGCGGCTCCTGCGGCGGCTCCGCTCCGAGGTCGAGGACCGATCGCGACGCTGGTCCGAGCACGCCGCCGCGAGCCTGGCCGAGTACCGCGCGAACGCCGCCGCGCCCGCCGAGCCTCGCATCCTCCTGCTCATCGATGGGCTCCCCGCCTTCCGCGAGGAGTGGGAGGCGGCCCCCGGCCGCCCCGGCTGGGCTGACGCGTTCCGGGCAGTGCTGTCCGGCGGCAGACGGCTCGGCGTCCACATCGCGTTCACGGCCGACCGCCCGGGCGCCGTGCCGAGCGGGATCGCCTCGCTCGTCGCGCGCCGCGTCGTGCTCCGGCTCGCCGAGGAGAGCGGCTACGCGCTGCTCGGCCTCCAGCGCGATGTGCTCGGCGAGGGCTCGCCCGCGGGACGCTGCATCGTCGACGGCCTCGAGACGCAGCTCGGCGTGCCGGGCGGTCCATCGGCGGCCGAACAGGCCGCGGCGATCACCGCGCTCGGCGCGCGGCTCGCCGCCGCCCCCCGCGCCCCGGCGATTCAGACGCTCCCGCGGGAGGTTCCCGCCGCGCGGATGCCCGCGACGGTCGACGGGCTCCCCGTGCTCGGCCTCTCCGACGAGACGCTCGCGCCGATCGGCTTCGCGCCCGCCGGGACGCTTCTCCTCTCGGGGCCGCCCGGCAGCGGGCGCTCGGCCGCGCTCGACTGGCTCGTCGCCGCGCTGCGCCGCGCGGACCCCGGTCTCGGGCTCGCCCACCTCGGGCCGCCGCGCTCGCCGCTCGCCGCCGACGCCTGCTTCGCCGCCAGAGCTGCGGGGACGGAGCCGGTCGCCGCGCTCGCCCGCGAGCTCGCCGACGGCATCGCCGGAGGAGCCCGGTGCGCGATCGTCGTCGAGGGGATCGCGGACTTCCTGCAGACGCCGGCCGACGCGCCGCTCGCCGAGCTCGTCCGGCAGGCGCGCCGGCACGCCGTCCTCCTCATCGCCGAGAACGAGGCGTCCGGCTGGTCGGGGTCGTGGCCCCTGCTCGCCGAGGTCCGCGCCGCGCGCCGCGGCCTGCTCCTGCGCCCCGAGCCCATGGACGGCGAGCTCCTCCTCCGCACCCCGCTCCGCCCGACGCGCGCCGCGTTCCCGCCGGGTCGGGGGCTGTTCGTCGAGCGCGGAACGGCCGTGCGGGTGCAGCTCCCTCACATCCGCCGCGACGGCTGATCCCTCCACAGTCGGCCATTCCGAGCGTCCGCCGTCCGCCGGATTCTCCTAGCCTCGCCGAATCGCCGGAACGGGACCGGCGGGATCTGGACTCCGCGGAGGAGGGAAGGAGGGCGCCGTGACCGATCTGCGCATGGATCTCGACGCGCTGGGGCGCCTCGAGTCGCGCATCCGCTCCATCGCCGCAGGGCTCGAGGCGCTCGGCGCGCCGCACGAGCCGGCCGTCGCGCACCCCCGGCTCGCCTCGGCACTCGGCGAGTTCCACGCCGCCCGCGCCCGCGCGTCGAGCGCGCTCGGTCTCGCGCTGCTCGGCCTCGCCGAGGCGACGGCGGCCACCAGGGCGGCATTCGAGGCCGCCGACACGAGCCTCGCGGGACGGCCGCGATGAGCGCGAGCCGGCTCCACGGCGACGCCGCCGCGATCGAGCGGGAGCTGCCGCGCCTCGTCGGCCTCGCGGAGGCGCTCGGCGCCGCCGCGGCGGACCTCGCGGCACTCGGCGAGGAGGAGTCGTCGATCGGCCGCGCGGCGTCGGGGCTGCGCGGCGGGACGGCCGCGGTCGCCGGGTTCGCCAGGCGGCTCGAGGCGGCACACCGGGACGTCGCCGCCGCGCTCGCCGCCTATGCGGCCCTCGCCGACCTCCCCGGCGCGGAGGCGGCGTGGGCGGGCGACCTCGCGGCGCTGCGCGTCGCGGACGCCGCGACGGGGCTCGACGCCGAGGGCGCGGCGGCCCGCATCGGCGACGCCGTGCTCGAGCCGCTCGTCTCCGGGGTCATCTCGGTCGCCTCGTTCATCGCCTGGCCGGGCCTCCTCGCCCTGCTCGCCGCCGAGGGCGCGAAGCGGATCGCGGTGAGCGACGCCCGGCACCCGCCGGCCGTGCGGGAGCATGGCATCGCCGACTACGCCGGGCTCATCGAGCGCAACGGCGAGCTCGACGCCGAGGGCGGCGAGGCCCGCGCCGAGATCGAGGTCGTCGAGCTCCTCGACGAGGCGGGCCGCCCCCGGCTGGAGGACGGCCACCCGGTCTGGCGGGTCACGATCCCGAGCACCGTCAACGATCGCCTCGTCGGCGGCGGTCCGAACACCTGGGCCTCCGACGCGCTCCTCAAGCTCGCCCCCGCCGTCGAGAGCCCATACGAGCGCGCCGTCGAGGAAGCGATGCGCCAGGCGAGCATCGGGGCGGACGACCCGGTCATGCTCGTCGGCTGGAGCCAGGGCGGGATCGTCGCCGCGAAGCTCGCCGCGCGGGGCGATTTCGCGATCCGTGCCGTCGTCGTCGCCGGCGCGCCGATCGACGACGTCCCGATCCCGCCCGACGTCGACGTCGTCGCCGTGCAGCACCTCACCGATCCGATCCCCGACGCCGACCGCGCGCCCGCGGTCCAGCGCCCGAACTGGGTCACGACGACCGCGGCGAACGGCGGCTTCGTCGAGGCCCACGACGTCCGGCGCTACGCGGAGAGCATGCGCGCGACGATCGACGAGGGCGGCGACCCGCGGCTCGACCGGATCCGGGCGGACAACGCGATGTTCTTCGCCGCGAGGGAGCGGGTGCGGATCTTTGACGCGGAGCAGGTCGGCTGATGCGTCGCTCCGGCTCGTCACTCCTCGCCGCCGTGGGGATCGCCGCCGCGCTCGCGGTCCTCGCGGCCTGCGGCCCGCGGCCGCCCGACGTCGCCGCCGCCGTGGCCTCCGCCGTGCGCGCCGAGCTGCCCGGCATCCCCGGCGTCTCCGTCCGGGCGAGCCATTCCCCGAGCGGCTGGGTTCTCGCGATGCGGCTCTACGTCGGCGATGCGGATGCGGGGGCGCTCGGGCCGGAGCTGCTCGCCGCACTGGGGGCCGCCGCCGACGGCTCACCCGTCGCGATCCGGGCGGTCTACCTGTCCGCGGCGCTCGGAGCGCCGCCGCAGGAGCCGGCCGAGGAGGTCTTCGACGAGGCCGCCGCGCTCGACCTCGCGCCCGCCCTCGACGCGGTCGGGTTCGGCGACCTGTCACCCGGACCGACCGGAACCCTCGTGCTCGACGCCGACGAGCTCGCGCGGATCGCCGCCGGCGACCGTACTCCACCGAAGAGAAAGGGGCCGAGATGGCCAACCTCACTGTCACCTATGCCGACATGACCGATGCCGCGAACCGCCTCGCCGCGGGGCGGCAGGAGGTGTCGGACGGTCTGCAGCGGATGCAGTCGATGATCCAGGGGCTCGTCCAGGGCGGCTTCGTCACCGACAGCGCCTCGGGCGCGTTCGGGAGCGTGTTCGAGCAGTTCACCGCAGGCGCGCTGCAGACGATCTCCGCGCTCGACGGCCTCGCCTCGTTCCTCTCGCACGCCGTGCAGGTGCTCGAGAGCACCGACGAGCAGCTCGGCGCGGCGATCGGCCGATGAGCGCTACCCCGTCGGCAGCGCGTAGCCCGCCGGCGTGCGGGCCGCGAGCCCGTCGCGGACGAGGCCGGCCAGCGCGCGCCGGAACTGCTCGGCGTCCTCGGCGAGCTCCGCGAGCTCGGCCTCCGGCACGGGCCGGTGCGCGGCGCGGAGCTGGGCCATGATCCGCCCGCGCAGCTGCCGGTCGGAGCCGTGGAACCTCGCCTGCCGCGCCCGCCTCGGGCCGTCGTAGGCGGGGTATCCCGCGGCCCGCCATGCGCAGTCGGCGGCGAGCGGGCACGCATCGCATCGCGGCGCGCGCGCCGTGCAGACGAGCGCGCCGATCTCCATGACCGCGATGTTCGTCACGCGCGCCTCCTCCGGATCCTCGGGGAGCACCGACTCCATGAGGGCGAGGTCGCGGCGCGCCGATGGCGCCCCGGGCTCGCCCTGGCCGAGGACCGCGCGGGCGAGGACCCGCCGGATGTTCGTGTCGACGACGGGGGTGCGCACGCCGTAGGCGAACGCGGCGACCGCCGCCGCGGTGTACGGGCCGATCCCGGGCAGCCCGAGCAGCGTCGCGACGTCGGCCGGCACCACGCCGCCATGCCGCTCGGCGATCTCGGTCGCGGTGCGGTGCAGCGCGAGGGCTCGGCGCGGGTACCCGAGCCGGCCCCAGGCGCGGAGCACCTCGTCCGGCGAGGCGGCGGCGAGCGCCGCCGGCGTGGGCCAGCGCTCGAGCCACCGCGTCCACACGGCGCCGGCCCGCTCGATCTGCGTCTGCTGGGCCATGAACTCGATGAGCAGCGTGCCCCACGGCGTGACGTGCGGGCCGCGCCACGGGAAGTCCCTCGCGTTGGCGCGGTACCAGTCGTTGGCGACGGGCGCGAGTGCGGGCGCGACTTGGGCCCGAGCCGCACCCAGCGCGCCGCTCACGCAGCGGGCTCCAGCGCGTCGACGGCGGCGACGACGGCCTCCGGCGCGAAGAAGCCCTCGCCCGCCTCGACCCGGTGCACGAGCTCGGTGAGCACGCGGTTGACCGGTGCGTCCTGCCCGAGCCGCTCAGCGGCGCGGACGACCGCCCCGTTGAGCGCATCGATCTCGGTGCGCTGGCCGCGGCGGATCGACTGCAGCGTCGAGCCGGGGTTGGGGACGTCGCCGAGGCGGCGCCGGATCGCGACGGGGATCGTCTGCCCCATCCACAGCGGCGCCTTCGCGAAGCGCCGGAGCATCGCGTCGCCCATGCCCTGCATCGTGGCGAAGTGCACGCCCGAGGCGATGGCGACCCGCACCGCCTCGCGCATCGACGCGGTGAGGACGCGGCGCAGCCGGTGGTCGTCGACGACCTCCTGAACGCTGAGCGAGGTGATCGCCGGGAGCGCGTTCACCTGGTTGATGATGAGCTTCGTCCACTGGGCGCCGGCGAAGTCCTCGACCACCGTCGTCTCGACGACCTCCGAGAGCACCCGCCCGACCCGCCGGACGAGCGGCGTCGGGGTGCCGTGCCCCGCCCCGACGAAGAGCTTCCCAGAGGAGGTCACCGTCACGATGCCCGGCTCGAGGTGAGACACCGCCCAGGTCGCCAGGCCGCCGAGCAGCTCCGCGGCGCCGGGGGCGCACCGCGCCGCGGTCTCGATCCCGTCGAGTCCGTTCTGGACGACGAGGAGCGGCACGTCCTCGATCGCCGTCCGGTTCTGCTCGAGCGCCGCCGCGGCGCCGGTCGCCTTGACGGCGAGCACGACGAGCTCTGAGCCGGGCGCGAGGACCTCGTCCGCGGGGACGCGGGCGACGTGCTCGCCCCACTGGCCGGCGAGTCGCAGCCCGTCCGCGCGGAGCCGCTCGAGATGCTCGCCGCGGGCGGTCACGGACACGTCGTGGCCCTGCCGGTCGAGGATCGCGGCGAGCGATCCGCCGACGGCACCGGCTCCGATGACCCCGATCCGCACGTCTCGAGCCTATGTCGCGCCCCTGCAGGCGGGGCGAAGAAACGGTGAACGGCGCGCGTTCCTCATCGCCCGCCTCGATCTGCGCCCGGTCCAGCCGAACGTCGCGCCCGGCAGCCCCGACTAGCCTGGAACGGTGGTCGCGACGACGGGGTCGGCGGTGAACGGCATCCTCCTGCTCGACAAGCCCCAGGGCATCACGAGTCACGACGCGGTCGCGCGCATGCGGCGAGCGCTCGGGACGAAGAAGGTCGGCCACGCGGGGACGCTCGATCCGATGGCGACGGGCCTGCTCATCCTCGGCGTCGGCCCCGCGACCCGGCTGCTCACGCATCTCGTCGGCCTCGACAAGGAGTACGCCGCGACGATCCGGCTCGGCCGGGCGACGACGACCGACGACGCCGAGGGGGAGCCGATCGGCCCGGCTCCGATCGGGCCGCCCGCGGTGAGCGATGCGGAGATCGCCGCCGGCGTGCGAGCGCTCACCGGCACGATCCTCCAGCGGCCGAGCGCCGTCTCCGCGATCAAGGTCGGCGGCGTCCGCGCCTACCAGCGGGTCCGGGCGGGCGAGGAGGTCGAGCTCGCCGAGCGACCCGTGACGATCCGTGCGTTCGACATCACCGCGATCCACCGCGGCGACTGGATCGACCTCGACGTCCGCGTCGCCTGCTCCTCGGGCACATACATCCGGGCGCTCGCCCGCGACCTCGGGGAGGCGCTCGGCGTCGGCGGGCACCTCACGGCGCTGCGTCGGACGCGGGTCGGTCCGTTCGCGGTGAGCGAGGCGCGGCCCGTGCCCGAGCGGGACGAGCCCTTCGCGGGCGAGCCGCTCGAGCCCGCCGCCGTCGCCGCGCGGCTCTTCCCCGTGCTCCGTCTCGACGAGGATGCCGCCGGCGACCTCCGCAACGGCAAGCGCATCGCCGTCGACGCCCCCGACGCGCCGACCGTCGCCGCGCTCGCGCCGGATGGCAGACTTGTCGGGCTCGTCGCGGTGACGGGCGGCTCGGCCCGGGTCATCACGAACTTCCCGGTGACGTGAGGAGCGACGCGTGATCGAGTGGTTCACCTGGCTGCACATCGCCGTCGCTCTCGTCGTCGGCCTCGTCGCCATCGGCCTCGCCATCGCCAAGCGCGGCCCGAACGACGTCACCGTCCTCGGCCTCGGCCTCGTCGGCGCGCTCGTCCTCGTCGAGCTCGTGTTCGGCGTCGCCGGCCCGGCGATGGGCAATCCGTGCCTCGGCGACGGCCTCGAGTGGTGGATGTACCTCGTCGCCGCCGTGCTCATCCCGCCGGCCGCGATGATCTGGGCGCTCGTCGAGCGCACCCGCTGGTCGAACCTCATCATCGCGACCGCGGCGCTCGGCCTCGCGGTCATGGTCTTCCGCATGCACACGATCTGGACGCTGCACGCGCCTGGCTACGCTTGAACGCGATGTCGCCCGCCCCAGCCGAAGCGCCCCGGCGCCCCAGCCGCCCCCGCATGAGCGGACCCGGCCGCGTCCTCGTCGTCGTGTACGGCATCCTCGCGATCGCGGCGCTCGGCCGCTCGGTGTTCCAGATCATCGACCGCTTCGCCGAGGCGCCCATCGCGTTCTCCCTCTCGGCGGTCTCCGCCCTCGTCTACGCCGTCGCGACGGTCGCCCTCGCGGCCCGCCTCGACCGGCTCGCATGGGCGACGATCGGCTTCGAGCTCCTCGGCGTCCTCGTCGTCGGGACGATCTCGGTCGCCGCTCCCGCCCTCCTCGGCCTCCACGACGTCAATCCCTTCGGGCGAGACGCGACGGTGTGGAGCGTCTACGGCGCCGGCTACCTCTGCGTTCCGCTCGCGCTCCCGATCCTCGGGCTGCTGTGGCTGTGGCGGGGACGCCGATGAGGATCGTCCGCGAGCCGTTCCCCGACGTCATCTCGGCGGCGAGCGTCGTGACGATCGGGAAGTTCGACGGCGTCCACCTCGGCCACCGGATGGTGCTGCGCGAGGCGGTGGGCCGGGCGCACGCGCTCGGCATCGAGTCCGCCGCGGTGACGTTCGACCGCAACCCGCTCGCCCTGCTGCGGCCCGAGGCCTGCCCGCCGGCCCTCGTGAGCCTTCAGCGGCGGCTCGAGCTCATCGCCGAGACGGGGATCGACGTCGTCGCCGTGCTCACCTTCGACGAGCGGCGCGCCGCGGAGCCGGCGGAGGACTTCGTCGACGAGGTGCTCGTCGCCCGACTCGGCGCTCGAGTGGTGCTCGTCGGCGCCGACTTCCGCTTCGGCGCGGCGGGCCGGGGCGACGTCGCGATGCTCCGCCGCCTCGGCGAGCGCCACGGCTTCGAGACGGCGCTGCTGCCCGACGTCGGCGGCGAGGGCGTCGCCCGCATCTCGACCTCCGGCATCCGGACGCTTATCGCCGAGGGCCGGGTCGCCGAGGCCGCGGCCCGGCTCGGATCGCTGCCCGCGGTCACCGGCGTCGTCGTCCACGGCAACGCCAGGGGTCGAGCGCTCGGCTTCCCGACCGCGAACCTCGCCGGGGACGCCGTCGGCGTCGTCCCCGCGGACGGCGTCTACGCCGGCTGGCTCAGCGTCGACGGCGAGCGGCTTCCCGCGGCGATCTCGGTGAGCGACAACCCGACGTTCGGCGACGTCGCCGCTCGCCGGGTCGAGGCCTACGTCCTCGACCGCGAGATCGACCTCTACGACCGCACCGTGACGGTCGAGTTCGCCGAGCGGGTCCGCGGCATCGAGCGCTTCGACTCGGTCGATGCGCTCGTGGAGCGGATGGCGGCGGACGTCGACGCGACGCGCGCGCTGCTCGCGCCGAGGACGGCGAGGGGGTGAGGGCGGGACGCGGCGGCGCTACAGCCGCCGCAGCAGCGCCGCGTACCACTCGATCCCATCGCGCCACGACGCGACCCGGATCCGCTCGTCGACGGCGTGCAGCGCCGCTCGCTCCTCCGGCGAGAGCCGGAACGGCGTGAAGCGGTAGACCGCATCGGCGATGCCGGTGAAGTGTCGGCTGTCGGTCGCGCCGTTCTGCGTGTACGGGACCAGGACGACGCCCGGGTGGACCTCGGCGAGCGCCGCGCCGATGAGCTCCCAGCCGAGGCCGCTCGCCGGCGAGACGGGGGAGGGCTCGCTCGACTGGAGCACCTCGACGGTCACGAGCGGGTCCGCGACGGCGGCGCGCAGATGCGCCGCGGCGCCGGCGACGGTCTCGCCGGGGAGGATCCGGACGTTGACGAGCGCCTCGGCGGTCTCGGGGATCGCGTTGCTCGCGTGCCCGCCGCGCACGACGGTCGCGACCCGGGTCGTCCGCGTCATCGCGTCGCCCTCCGGCGTCCGCCGCAGCGCCGCCATGAGCACCGGCGCCGTCCAGGCGGCGTTCCGGTAGAGCCAGGGGAGGAATCCGTGCCCGCCGCGGCCGGCCGCCGCGAACATCCCGCGCACCGCCGGCGTCATCCGGGCAGAGAAGGGTCGCGCGTCGATCCGGACGATCGCCCGGGCGAGCCGCCCGATCGCCGAGCGGCGCGGCGGCGTCGACGCGTGCCCTCCCGGCTCGCGGACGGCGAGGCGGATCGTCGCGACCCCCTTCTCGGCGAGACCCACCGCGGCGAGCTCGGCGTCGACGCCGGGGAAGATCGACGGCACGATCGCGCCGCCCTCGTCGAGCACGAAGGCGGGCCGCACGCCCCGGCCGGCGAGCAGCCCGGCCGCGGCCGCCGCGCCCCCGCCAAACGTCTCCTCGTCGTGCCCGAACACGAACCACACGTCGCGCCGCGGCGCGAAGCCCTCGCCGACGAGCCGTTCGGCCGCCTCGAGGAGCGCGACGAGCGCGCCCTTGTCGTCCGCCGCCCCTCGGCCCCACACCGCCTGCTCGGGGCCATCGCCGACGAGCTCGGCGGCGAACGGCGGATGCGCCCACGCCGTCTCGTCCCCGGGGTCGACGACGTCCTGATGCGCCATGAGCACGACCGGTGCGAGTCGCGCATCCCGACCGGGCCAGCGGAGCAGGAGCGTGCGCCCGCGCACCGTCTCGACCTCGGCGGCGGCGTGCAGCCGCGGGTAGCCGGTCGCGAGCTCCGTGCGGAACCGGTCGAACGCGGCGCGGTCGCTCCCCTCGGCCTCCGGCCCCGAGACGGTCGGGATCCGCAGGAGCGCCCGGAATCGTTCGAGCTCGTCCATGCTCCGACCGTATCGGTGTAGACTGCTCACAGCGCTTGCACCGCTGACCACCGGCAGCTCTCAGGGCCGGGTCTGGTCGCGTGCGGTGCGGATCCGGGCGGGGGCCCGGCGCCGGCACGTGCGACCCGATCGTCCTGCCGTTCATGCAAGTCCAGGGAGTTCAGCCGAGTGGCATCCACGAGCATCACCGCGAAGCAGCCTTCGCGGGCTGCGCAGCAGCGCCGACGCGCGCGTCCCGGCGCCGACGTCGGGGTCATCCCGATCCTCGCCCGCACCGCGCGTGAGGTCGAGTCGGCCGTCCAGAAGGGGCCGCTCAAGCCGGCGAACCGCGCCCGGTTCCAGGTCGCCGCGCTGCTGCTGCGCGAGGAGCGCGCCCGCGTGAAGTCGGACCCCGACCTCACCGAGGCGGAGCGCCAGAACGAGCAGAAGCGCCTCGACGGCCTCGCCGGCATCCTCGCGAAGACCGCGGCCAGGGACACGAGCCTCATCGGCCTGCTCTCCGAGGACGCGCCGATCACCGCCGCGGCGAGGGCGCTGCGCCGGGACATGCTCATGGCCGCCGGCATCGAGCTCCCCCCGGAGGATCTCGTCATCGCCGAGGAGCCGAAGCCGGTCGACAAGCAGGTCGAGCGCCAGGTCGTCCCCGCCTCCGTCCGTCAGGCGCAGCTCGCCAACCCGTTCCTCGCCCCCGACTTCAGCGCGCTCCAGCCGAGGCCGCAGGTCGCCGGCCGGCTCGCGAACTGGGAGCTCATCGAGCCGCTGTTCCGCTCGTTCGAGGTCGGGGCGGGCGGCGCGACGGCCTCGATGGAGCTCCCGCCGCCCGGCTCGCTCAAGGCGCCGGGCGGCCTCGAGCTCATGCCGCACCAGTCCCAGTTCGTCGAGGCGGTGCGCCAGGGTCACCGGACCTTCCTCCTCGCCGACGAGCCGGGCCTCGGCAAGACGGCGCAGGCGCTCCTCGGCGCGCAGGCCGCGCGCGCGTTCCCGCTTCTCGCCGTCGTGCCGAACGTCGTCAAGACGAACTGGGCGCGTGAGGTCGCCCGCTGGATCCCGAGCCGCACGGTGAGCGTCGTCCACGGCGACGGGGACGACGTCGACGCGTTCGCCGACGTCATCGTCGTCAACTACGAGATCCTCGACCGGCACGTCGGCTGGCTCAGCCGATTCGGCTTCAAGGGCATGGTCGTCGACGAGGCGCACTTCATCAAGAACCTCAAGTCGGAGCGCTCGAAGCACGTCATCGCGCTGTCCCGCTCGATCCGGGCGACGAACCCGCGCGCGCTGTTCATCGCGCTCACCGGCACCCCGCTCATCAACACGATCGAGGACTTCCGGGCGATCTGGCAGTACCTCGGCTGGATCACCGACCCGGACAAGTCCGGCGCGCAGCGGCCGACCGCGGCGCTCATGGCGCGGCTCGAGGAGACCGGGCTGACGCCCGGCGATCCCGGCTTCTTCGCCGCGGCGCGGCAGGCCGTCGTCGACATGGGCATCGTCCGCCGCCGCAAGGTCGACGTCGCCGCCGACATCCCAGCGCGGCGCATCGCCGACATCCCCGTCGAGCTCGACGACGAGTTCGGCCGCTCGATCCGCGCCGCCGAGGCGGCGCTCACCGCGCGGCTGCTCGACCGTTTCCGCCGGCTCAGGGAGTTGCGCCCGGAGGCCTCCGACGAGGATCTCATCCGCGTCGTCGCGCACGCCGAGGTCGAGGAGTCGAAGGGCGCCGACAGCGGCGAGAACGTCTTCACGATGGTCCGCCGCATCGGCCAGGGCAAGGCGACGCTCGCCGCCGACTACACGGCGAACCTCGCCCGCAGCGTCGGCAAGGTCGTGTTCTTCGCCAAGCACATCGACGTCATGGACGCCGCCGAGGCGCACCTCGCCTCGCTCGGCGTGCGCACCGTGTCGATCCGGGGCGACCAGACCGGGAAGGCGCGGCAGGAGGCGATCGACGCGTTCACGAACGATCCCGAGGTCGAGGTCATCGTCTGCTCGCTCCTCGCCGCGGGGGTCGGCATCAACCTGCAGGCCGCGTCGAACGTCGTGCTCGCCGAGCTGTCCTGGACGAGCGCCGAGCAGACGCAGGCGATCGACCGCGTCCACCGGATCGGCCAGGAGATGCCGGTCACCGCGTGGCGGATCATCGCCGCGCACACGATCGACGCCCGCATCGCCGACCTCATCGGCGCGAAGGCGGGCCTCGCGGCGCGCGCCCTCGACGGCTCCGACGAGGAGGTCGCCGCCGAGTCGAGCGTCCAGATCCAGGCGATCATGGGGCTCCTCCGCGACGCCCTGCGATGATATATCGGCCCTCGGCTAGGATTCCCTGGTGGTCTTCGACGGGACGCCTCGCGTGGGCGGCGAGGATGTCCCCGATCCGCGGACGCTGACCGCCGTCGCCGCACGGCTGCTCGACGACGCGATCACCGACGTGCGCTGGGCGGAGGTGCCTCCCGGGGTCGAGCGCGTCCGCTACCGGGCGCCGAGCGGCATGCTCGCCGGCCACGCGACGGGCGACCCCCGGGCGCCCCGCATCGTCCTCGTCCCCGGCGTCACCGGCTCGAAGGAGGACTTCGTGCTCATGGCGCCGCTGCTCGCCCGGGCCGGCTACCGCGTGGAGAGCTTCGACCTCGCCGGCCAGTACGAGTCCTGGGAGGCCGGCCCCGAGCGGCTCGTCCCGCCGCGGGCGAGGTACGACCACGACCTCTTCGTCGACGACCTCGTCGCCGTGCTCACCGCCGGGGGCACGCCCGCCCACGTGCTCGGCTACTCGTTCGCGGGCACGATCGCGCAGCTCGTCGCGGTCCGCCACCCCGAGCTCGTCGCCTCCCTCACGCTGCTGTCGACGCCGCCGGTCTCCGGCCAGGTGTTCCGCAAGCTCGCCTCGGTCAAGGGACTCGGCGCGTTCGTCTCGCACTTCGCGAACGATCGGCAGAGCGCCGCGGTCTTCCTCTGGGGCGTGCGGCGCAATCTCCAGCACGCGCCGGAGCACCGGCTCGAATTCGTCCGGCACCGGCTGCAGTTCACCCGGCGCAGCGCGATCGACGACATCCACGGCCTCATGCGGCACACCCCGGACGTCGAGGCCGAGGTCCGCGCGCTCGACATCCCGAAACTCGTCGCGTTCGGCACGCATGACACATGGTCGCCGCGGCTGCATCGCGCCTTCGCCGCGCGGATCGGCGCCGAGGCGGTCGAGTACCCGACGGGCCACAGCCCGTGCGAGACGACACCGCACCAGCTCGCCCGCGACATGGTCCGCGTCATCGAGCACGGCCCCTCCGCTGATTGAGCCCGTCGGAACCAGGGACGGAGCGACCCCTCGCTGATTGAGCCCGTCGAAATCAGCGACCGAGCAACCGGCTCCTCAGACCCCGTGCGCCTCGAGCTCCTCGCCCTGGCCCGCCGCGGCCGCCGCGAGCCAGGCCCGCCGCCGTGCGAGGAGCGACTCCTCCTCGTGGTTGACCCCGAACGTGTGGAACGCCATCTTGTACTGCCGGCTGAACCGCGCCCAGGAGAGCCAGGGCCGCGCCGACACGCCGACGACGAGCGTCTCGTCGAAGCGCACGCCCATCCCGGGGATGAGGTTGATCGTGATGTCGAGGTCGTCGTGGACCTCGCTGTCGTTGCGGTGCACGCGGTCGCGGAGCCGACGCCAGGCGCTCGCCCGGAGCGCGAAGTTCGAGCCGTAGATGACGTCGTGGCCGAGGAACCAGGCGACCGGGCCGTAGTAGAGCGCCATCTGCAGATGCGAGGCGAACCAGCGCGCGAACGGGTTCCCGTCGTAGTACTCGCCCGGTCCGCCGAGGACGTCGAGCCCGGGGTCGTCGCGGAACGCCCGTGCGACGCGCGCGACCCAGCCGCGGGGCGGGATGGAGTCCGCGTCGAGCCGGCCGATGATCTCGCAGCTCGCCGCGTCGAATCCGGCGGAGGTCGCCTGCGGGATCCCGCGCCGCAGCTCGGTGACGACGCGGGCGCCGTGCGCGAGGGCGACGTCGACGGTCGCGTCGGTGCTCCCGTTGTCGACGACGATGACCTCGTCCGCCGGCCGCGTCTGCGCATCGAGCGCGGCGAGGCACCGCTCGAGCATCGCCGCGTCGTTGTACGACGGGACGACCACGGTGACGGTGGGGGACATCGTGCCGAGTCTACGGGAACGCGGGGCGACGGCGGGGCAGCGGCGGACCTACCCGCGGAGCCCGACCATCCCGAGCATGAGCCCGCCGAGGCTCGCCTGGTAGCCGGCGGCGGCGAGCAGGCTCACGAACCAGTACGCGAGGGCGCCGACGACGATGAGGCTCGCGCCGCCGAAGACGGCGCCGCCGATCACCGCGCCGCCGGTTCCGGTCCCCGGTTCGCGCGTGCGCACCGCGATCGCGGT
>Ga0164243_10005103_pt1 | contig 20182 bp, 21 predicted proteins | sample OricompcompostOP_FD_108781 | JGI IMG/M metagenome (GOLD analysis project Ga0164243, IMG submission 108781) | Organic Plus compost microbial communities from Emeryville, California, USA - Original compost - Organic plus compost (OP) | ecosystem: Engineered > Solid waste > Mixed feedstock >... | reverse complement strand
TATGACGTGATCGCCAACAGCATGACCGGCACCTTCGAATACGAAAAGGGCGACGTGCGCCAGGTGCCGGACTTCAACGTCTTCTTCCGCTACCACGCGACCTATCCGTACTACTCGGACGCGATCTGGTACCTGACCCAGATGCGACGCTGGGGCCAGATTCCCGAATACAAGCCGGACGCCTGGTACATGGACATCGCCAAGCAGGTCTACCGCCCGGACATCTACGCGCAGGCCGCGAAGGAGCTGATCGCCGAAGGGAAGATGAAGGCGTCCGACTTCCCCGACTTCGGCCAGGAAACCGGGTTCAAGCCGGCGCAGAAGGAGTTCATCGACGGCGTCGTGTACGACGGCCGCAAGCCGAACGCCTACATCGACAGCCTGAAGATCGGGTTGAAGGGAAAGGACACGGTCAAGTAACGACATCATCCGGCCGATCATTCCCGCACGGGCGGCTGGCTACCCTGCGGGAATCCATAAGGGCCTCATCATGAATGCGGTGCGCATTCCGGGTTCCCGCCTGCGCGGGAACGACAGGGTTACCGGCAACGAAGCCGGCGCCAACGTGAGTCACGCGTCTTACAAAGAGGTAAACCATGCTCAACCAAACCGCCAATTTCCTGGACCGAACCGGACTGACCTGGTTCTCCCCTTTCGTGCGCCTGGCCGCCGGCGACGACCCGCGTCGCCAGTTGCGTGAAATCCTGCTGCAGATCGGCGTGCCGGTCGTGGCCTTCGCGCTGTTCCTGCTGCTGTGGAGCGTGCTCGCTTCCGGCGTGCAGACCAGTCTCGGCGCCATTCCCGGCCCGGCGCAGGTGGTCAAGGAAGCGCAGGGCCTGATCGACGAACACCGCGCCGAGCGCGAACGCGCGCAGCGCTTCTATGAGCGCCAGGAAGCGCGCAACGCGCAACGGCTGAAGGAGGCCCCGAACGCGCAAGTGACGATCCGGCCGTACACCGGCAAGCCGACCTATTTCGACCAGATCGTCACCAGCCTGTACACGGTATTCACCGGCTTCGCGCTGGCGACGCTGATCGCGGTGCCGCTCGGCATCCTGTGCGGGCTGTCGCGCACGGTCCAGCTCGGCCTGAATCCGCTGATCCAGATCTTCCGCCCGGTGTCGCCGCTGGCATGGCTGCCGATCGTCACGCTCATCGTCAGCGCCGTGTACGTGACGTCGGAAGGCGCCTGGTTCGAGAAATCCTTCATCACCTCGGCGATCACCGTCACGCTGTGCTCGCTGTGGCCGACGCTGATCAACACCGCGCTCGGCGTGGCCTCGATCGACAAGGACCTGATCAACGTCTCGAAGGTGCTGCGCCTGGGCTGGGGCACGCGGATCAGGAAGATCGTGCTGCCCTCCTCGCTGCAACTGATCTTCACCGGCCTGCGCCTGTCGCTCGGGGTAGGCTGGATGGTGCTGATTGCGGCCGAGATGCTGGCGCAGAACCCGGGGCTGGGCAAGTTCGTCTGGGACGAATTCCAGAACGGCAGCTCGCGCTCGCTCGGCCGCATCATGGTGGCGGTGTTTACGATCGGCTTCGTCGGCTTCGTGCTCGACCGCATCATGCACACGCTGCAGCAACTGGTCAGCTATGGCCCACGCAACTGAGGAGATAGCGATGGTTGCAAGCGCACGCATTCCGGCGCTGCCGGAAATTCCCCTCGTCCCCGATGCCGGGCGGGTCTGCCTGGAGCTGAAGAACGTCTGCAAGTCCCATGGCAGCGGCCCGCACGCGACGCCGGTGCTGAAGGACATCAACCTGCAGATCCGCGAAGGCGAATTCGTCGCCATCGTCGGTTTTTCCGGCAGCGGCAAGACCACGCTGATCTCGCTGATCGCCGGCCTGACCGCTCCGGACAGCGGCCAGATCCTGCGCGACGGCGCGCCGATCGCCGGCCCCGGCCCCGATCGCGGCGTGGTGTTCCAGAGCTATTCGCTGATGCCCTGGATGACAGTGCGCGAGAACGTCGCGCTGGCGGTGGACCAGGTGTTCAAGGACCGGCCGAAGCTCGAGCGCGAGGCGCGCGCGCTCCGCTACGTGGAGATGGTGAACCTGACGCCGGCACTGGACAAGCGCCCGGCCGAGCTGTCCGGCGGCATGCGCCAGCGCGTGGCGGTTGCACGCGCACTGGCCGCCGATCCGGACATCCTGCTGCTGGACGAGCCGCTGTCCGCACTCGACGCGTTGACGCGGGCCAGGCTGCAGGACGAAATCATCCGCATCTGGAGCCGGGAGAGAAAAACGGTGATCCTGATCACCAACGACGTCGACGAAGGCATCATGATGGCGGACCGCATCATCCCGCTGAATCCCGGCCCCGGCGCCACCTTCGGCCCCGAGTTCCGGGTCGCGCTGGAGCGCCCGCGCGAGCGCGCCGCGATGAACCACTCGGAAGCGTTCCAGCGCATCCGCAAGGAGGTCACGCGCTACCTGATGGATGTCGGCGCGCAGAAAAATGCCGACGACGACGGCAAGATCATCCACCTGCCCTCGGTGCTGCCGAATACCAGCAGCGAGTATCAGGAAGGATGGCAACCCGCGGGCAGACCGGACACGCAGATCGCCAATCTCGATCGCTACGTCGAATTCTCGAAGGTCTCGAAGATCTACCCGAGCCCGAAGGGGCCGGTGAAGGTGGTCGAGGAATTCGACCTGAAGATCGGGAAGGGCGAGTTCATCTCGGTAATCGGGCATTCCGGCTGCGGCAAATCGACGGTGCTGTCGATGATCGCCGGCCTGACCGAGATCAGCGAAGGCGGCATCATCCTCGACGGGCGTGAAATCTCCGGCGCCGGGCCGGACCGCGGCATCGTGTTCCAGGCCCCGAGCCTGGTGCCGTGGCTGACGGCGCATGAAAACGTCGGTCTCGGCGTCGAACAGGTGTTTCCGCATGCGAGCAAGGCCGAACGCCGCGACATCGTCGAGCACTACCTGGATCGCGTCGGGCTGGCCGATGCGATGCACAGGAAGGCGCTGGAACTGTCGAACGGCATGAAGCAGCGGGTCGGCATCGCGCGTGCGTTCGCGCTGTCGCCGAAACTGCTGCTGCTCGACGAACCGTTCGGCATGCTCGATTCGCTGACGCGCTGGGATCTGCAGGAAGTGCTGATGGAGGTCTGGGCGCGCACGCAACTGACCGCGATCATGGTCACGCACGACGTGGACGAGGCGATCCTGCTGGCCGACCGCGTGGTGATGATGACCAACGGTCCGCACGCGAAGGTCGGCAAGATCATGGAAGTGGACCTGCCGCGCCCGCGCACGCGCAAGGCGCTGCTCGAGCATCCGGACTACTACCGGTTGCGCGAGGAGTTGCTCGGCTTCCTCGATGCGTGCGACCACGGGTAGGAAAACGACCGTCACGCCCTCGACCGCCGTCCGGCGGCATGGCGGCTGCCGGCGCACGCCGCCGGCTCCTCTGCGCACTGCGACGCGCCCATCGTGGGCCGGAAGCAAGCGCGCCGCTTATGCGGAATGGCGCACGACCTGCCGGACCAGATCATCTATCTGGCCGGTGATCTCGGAAAGAACGGCCGCCACCACGGAGAACTCCCGGCCTGCGTCTCCCGAGCGGGCCGCGACGATCTGGGCATTGAACGACACCATCCGGGCCTGCTTGGCGATCGATTCTATGTTCGCCATCGTGTGATTCAACTGCTTTTTGACGCGGCGCTCGTGCGCCTGCGCCAACTCTTCGTAAAGCTGCGTCAGTTGGTTCAGCACCGGGAGGATCGAAGAGGCCGCCGCAACCAGCTCGTCAAGCAAGCCGGCTGCGCCACGAGCCCCTTTCCCGATCGCCGCCAGCGCCCGTTCCGCCAGTTCCATGAAGTCGGCGATTTTCTGCTGGCTGCGCGACGGGCCGAAATAGGCCTCCTTCAACTGATCGCAAAACAGGCCCGGTATCCGGGCGTCTCCGTTCAGAAGCGTGTGGTGTGCGCCCCGAAAAAGAAGCAAGGCATTCTGCGCTTCTTCCAGCGTGCCATCGCGTCCGAGCGAAGCGAGCACTGCGAACAGGACGAGGCGCTGCGACGTGAACCGGCGGCGTCCGGACAGATTGATCATCGTGCTGAAGGCGTTTCCATCCATCCGATCCGAATGGATGGCGGACGATTCGGCGTCAGGCGCGGCAAGGCTGGTCATCACGTTCTCCGTCGGTATCCACTGCTGAATCCGCTGCGCCATGCGCACGGTTTCAGTGCTTCATGATCGGGCGCGCCGCACCATCGCTGGGCGTCCGCCGCCATGTATCAGTGCCTCCGCCCACTGCGGCTGCTGTTGCGCCGGTCTCCGTGCCGATGAACTTGGCGCCTAGCCGAGCAGGTCGGCCACGTCGAGCATGCGTTGCGCCACTTCCGACAGCTTCAGGTTCTTGTCCATCGCCAGCCGGCGCAGCTTCCTGTAGGCCTCATCCTCGGTGCAGCGGTGCCGTTCCATCAGGAAGCCCTTGGCGCGCTCGATCACCTTGCGCTCGACCAGCTTCATGCGCGCCTCGTTCAATTCGTCGCGCAGTTTCTTGTCGACGTTGAAACGCGCGATCGCCACGTCGAGCACGGCGGTCACCCCTTCGGCCGAGATGCCTGCCACCACGTAGGCCGACACGCCAGCCTCCATCGCCGCCTGCATCTTGGCCTGGTCGCCATCCTCGGTGAAGCAGACGATCGGGCGGCGCTGGCTGGCGGTGGCGGCCACCACCTTCTTCAGCGCGGCCTCCGACTGCGCATCGACGATGATCACGTCCGGCTGCAACTGCTCGATCTGGCGCGCCAGGTCGGCGTCCGGCGGCAGCGCGGCGAGGATGTTGTAGCCGTCCTCCAGCAGGCGGATGCGCAGGGCGCGCGCCTGCTCGGCCCGTTCCTGCGCGATGCGGTCGCCCTCTGGTGCAACCAGTGAATTGACGACGAGAAGTCTGAGCTGCCTGGAGTCTGTCATGGCCGGTTCGCTTGTCCGCTTTCCTTTACAATGCGGCTTTGCAAGAAGCTTGCCATCCCGCATTCCCGCCCCTCATGCTCGTCCTCGGCATCGAATCCTCCTGCGATGAAACCGGCCTCGCGTTATACGACACGCAACGCGGCCTGCTCGCGCATGCGCTGCATTCGCAGGTCGCGATGCACGAGGAGTACGGCGGCGTGGTGCCAGAGCTGGCCTCGCGCGACCACATCCGGCGCGCGCTCCCGCTGCTCGACGAAGTCCTGCAGCGCGCCGGCGTCGAACGCGGCGCGATCGACGCAATCGCCTATACCGAAGGCCCCGGGCTGGCCGGCGCGCTGCTGGTCGGCGCATCGATCGCATGCGGCCTCGGGCTCGCACTGGATCGCCCGGTGCTCGGCGTGCATCACCTGGAAGGCCACCTGCTGTCGCCGCTGCTGGCCGCCGAGGCGCCCGAGTTCCCGTTCGTCGCGCTGCTGATCTCCGGCGGTCACACGCAGTTGATGCGGGTCGACGGCGTCGGCCGCTACGAACTGCTGGGCGAGACGCTCGACGACGCGGCCGGCGAAGCCTTCGACAAATCGGCCAAGCTGCTCGGCCTCGGCTATCCGGGCGGGCCGGCGATCTCGCGCCTGGCCGAATTCGGCGACTCCGGCGCCTACACGCTGCCGCGCCCGATGCTGCACTCGAAGGACTTGAATTTCAGCTTCTCCGGCCTGAAGACGGCGGTGCTGACGCTGGTGAAGAACCGGACGACCAACATCTGCGAACAGGACAAGGCGAACATCGCACGCGCCTTCGTCGATGCGATCGTCGACGTGCTGGTGGCGAAGTGCCTCGCCGCACTGAAACAGACCGGGTTGAAGCGGCTGGTGATCGCCGGCGGCGTCGGCGCCAACCGGCAGTTGCGCGAAGCGCTGAACGCGGCGGCGCAACGCAAGGGCTTCCGCGTGTTCTATCCGGAACTGGAGTTCTGCACCGACAACGGGGCGATGATCGCCTTCGCCGGCGCGCTGCGCCTGCAGCGCGATCCGCATGCGGCGACGAAGAACTATGCGTTCACGGTCAGGCCGCGCTGGCCGCTGGATGCGCTGCAGTAAGACCTGCCACCGGATCTGCCCGCCGCTCCGCCCCCCTGTCCCGCCCCCCGCGAACCCACCGGAGGAAACCGCGGCCGGCCGCAGCACGCCTTTCGCGCATACCTCTTCCGTCAAGGCGACCACCCCTACCCTGGAATTGCTGCGTCTCGGCACGCACGGCGTCAGCTTCTTCGACCAGGAGTCCGGCCTGCAAAAGGTCGGGTTTCTGGCCAATCGGCGCTATCCGCCCGGCTATTGCGTGGAAAACCAGAGCGACACCGACTGCCCTCTTCCTCCTCGGGAGGCGCGCGCTGCGGCCAATGCCGCCGCACGTGCCAATGATCTTGTCGCGCACGGCTGGAACATCGAGGAAATCTACGACCATGACACCGACACGACCGAACTCCAGGCACAGCGCCTGTATGCTTCGGCCGCTCCGGCGCGCCTGCCCGGAACCGACATGGATCTGCCGCGACGCATCAGCGTGTTGTATGAAATCGGCGAACGCAGCCGGAACAACGGCGCGCCGGAAGCAATGCAAGCGCGGCGGAAGTCAGAGAACAGGGGCTGCACGACGTGCAGGTCGTGCGCCCGGATGGAAGCCTGATCCCGGTTACCGAGGAAAACATCGCGGCACACGGCACGCACTGCGCGGAGGCGTGAGCACAACGTCCGGCACGACTACGCTGCCCGGCGCGTGGCGGTCGGTACCGCAGTACCGGCCGCTCATGCCTTCTTCTTGCTCCCGATCCGGCTTTCCTTGCCGGCGATCAGATTGGCGATATTCTGTCCGTGCCGATAGATCAACAGACCGGTCATGACCACGATCGCGAGCAATAGTGCGTCGACGCCATCGAACAGCCCGTAATACAGCGGCGCGGCCACCGATGCCGTCAGTGCCGCCAGCGACGAGTAGCGGCTGACGAAGGCCACGGCCAGCCAGGTGGCGAGCGCAGCCAATCCGAGCCAGCCTGAAATGCCGAACAGCACGCCAAGCGCGGTGGCCACGCCCTTGCCGCCCTTGAAGCGGAAGAACACCGGCCACAGGTGACCGAGGAAGACCGCTACCGCGACCAGCGCTACACCGTTGCGTCCGACCTCGAATTCCGGCCCGAACCGATACGCAAGCCAGACCGCGAGCCAGCCCTTGAAGGCATCGCCCAGCAAGGTCAGCGCCGCGGCAATCTTGTTGCCGCTGCGCAGCACGTTTGTCGCGCCCGGGTTCTTCGAGCCGTAGGTGCGCGGGTCGGCCAGACCGCACAGCTTGCTGACCACGACGGCGAACGAGACCGAACCGATCAGGTAGGCGGCCACGACAAACAGGAGGGTATTCAAGCGGGATTCCTTTCTATTCTTCTAGCGCGCAGGCGACACTCCTGACCGGCAGCACGGCCGGCAGGACTTTCGGGTCGATGCCGACCAGATAGCCGCGCCGGCCGCCGTTGATGTAGATCTTGTCGAGCGCGAGAATGCTTTCTTCCACGTACACCGGCATCGCCTTGCGGGTGCCGAACGGCGACGTGCCGCCGACCAGGAAACCCGAGTGGCGGTTGGCCACTTCCGGCTTGCACGGCTCGACCGATTTGCAGCCGATCTGGCGCGCCAGGTTCTTGGTCGAGACCTTGCGGTCGCCGTGCATCAGCACGATCAGCGGCCGTGCCGCCTCGTCCTGCATCACCAGCGTCTTGACCACGCAGTGTTCGTCGACGCCGAGTTCGCGCGCCGACACCGCGGTGCCGCCATGTTCCTCGTAGGCATACGGATGCTCGGTATACGCGACGCCATGCAGCTTCAGGAAGCGCGTGGCGGGGGTTTCGGATACGTGCTCTTTCTTGGTCATTGCTGTCAGGGAAAGTGGCGCACATTATGCAGCAAGAAATCCGGCCGGCCCATGCCCACGAATCTCCCCGCGCCAGCCACGGTTGAGACAAATCAGCCGTCGCCTCCACCCTGTGGGTCACACTGTAACGCTCCGGAGCGATTTTTGTGCGCTGCACAAAATAATCCTTGACTTCCGGGCAGATGCCCATAAACTACGTTTTGTTGCGGCGCACAATGAGTGCGTCACCCATCATTCCCCAAGGAGAAAGCCCATGTTTACCCTACCCGAACAGTTTTCCGGAATCACCCGTGCCGGTCTCGAATCGCAACTGGCCGTGTTTGCCGCTCTGGCGGGCAAGACCTTCGATAGCGTCGAGAAGGTCGCCGACCTGAACCTGAACGTTGCCAAGGCCTCGCTGGAGGACGGCGCCACCGTCGCGCGCCAGTTGCTGGAAGCCAGGGACGCCCAGGAAGCGATCAACCTGGCGACGGCGCAAGCCCAGCCGGCGGCTGCCAAGGCGCTCGCCTATGGCCGCCAGGTGGCCGGAATCGCCAGCGGCATGCAGGCCGAGTTTGCGCGCGCGGCGGAAGAGCAGCTCCTCGAGGCCAGCCGCAAGATGTCGGAGCTGGTGGACGACGTGTCGAAGAATGCGCCGGCCGGGTCGGAAAACGTGATCGCCATTTTCAAGACCGCGCTCGGCAACGCGAATGCCGGCTACGAGCAGTTCCGCAAGAGCAGCAGGCAGGCGGCGGAAGCGATGGAAGCGAACATGAATTCTGTCGTGGGTCAGTTCGCGCAGGCATCCGAGAAAGCAGCCGGGCGCGCGCGCAAGTAATCCTTCGCATCGCACCATCCGGCGGCGGTCCGCGCATGCGGCCCGCCGTTTTTTTCATTCAAAGCCGTCCGACCAGCCAGGTAGCAAGCAGGGTACAGGTGACGACGGCGAGATAGATGAAAGTGGACATGATGCGCATGCAAAACGGATTGCCGGAAATCTAACGATTCCGCCGGGCTCCGCTTTGACCGGAAGCAACCCGATTGGTTGCATTCGGTAAACGCCGATTCCCTATTCCTCCGGGTCGAGCGTGCGCAGGCGCAGCAGGTAGACGGTGACGGCCGCGCCGATCGAAGCCAACAGCCACTTGTGCCAGACCGCCGGCGCCAGCCATATCGACACCGGCATCGAGATCCAGAGCAGCACGATGCCCATGATCTTGGCGCGCCGCGGAATGGCCTTCTTGTCCTCGTAGTCGTGGATCAGCTTGCCGAATACCGGGTTGCGCAGCATCCAGCGGTGCAGGCGCTCCGACCCGTGCAGGAAGCAGGCGGAGGCCAGCAGCAGGAACGGCGTCGTCGGCAGCAGCGGCAGGAACAGGCCGGCCACGCCGAGCGCCAGCGCGAGCAGCCCGACCAGATTCAGCAGCAGCTTGAGCGGGGTCATCCGCGCGGGTGGTGTTCGGCGTGCAGGCGCTTCAGGCGCTCGCGCGCGACATGGGTGTAGATCTGCGTGGTCGAGATGTCGGCATGCCCGAGCAGCAGTTGCACCACGCGCAGGTCGGCGCCGTGATTCAGCAGATGGGTGGCGAACGCATGGCGCAGCACGTGCGGCGACAGCGGTGCATTGATGCCGGCGCGCAGCGCGTACTTCTTCACCAGCGTCCAGAACATCTGGCGCGTCATCGGCCCACCGCGCGCGGTAACGAACAGCGCATCGTCGCTGCGCCCGGCCAGGATCGCCGGGCGGGCCTGGCGCAGATAGCGTTCGATCCAGGCGCGGGCTTCCTCGCCGAACGGCACCAGCCGGGTCTTGCCGCCCTTGCCGGTGATGCGCAGCACGCCCTCGTTCATCCCCAGTTCGAGTGTTTTCAGCAACACCAGCTCGGACACGCGCAGCCCGCTGGCGTACATCAGTTCCAGCATCGTGCGGTCGCGCAGGCCGAGCGGGGTAGCCGCGTCGGGCGCGGCCAGCAATGCCTCGACCTGCGCTTCGGACAAGGTTTTTGGAAGACGCGGCGGCTGTTTCGCGGCCTTCAGCTTCAGGCAGGGATCGGCGTCGATCCGGTGTTGGCGCAACGCATGCTGATAGAAACGCTTGAACACCGACAGCCGGCGATTGGCAGAGGTGGCCTTGGTGTCGGCATGGCGTGCCGCGAAATAGGCATTCAGGTCGTCGGCGCCGGCCGCATACAGCGCCTTGCCGCGCTCGGCCTGCAGCCAGCCTGCGAACAGCGCCAGATCGCGCCGGTAGGCCTCCAGCGTGTTCTTCGCCAGCCCGTCCTCCAGCCACAGGCTGTCGCAGAAGGCGTCGATGGCGGCCTGGCTTTCATGCGCGGCCACGGCCGGTTCGCTCATCGGTAATGGGCCACGCCCTCGTGCGCCAGCAACCAGCGCTTGACGCCGAGATGGAAGCCGTTCAGGTCGTCGTGGTTGGAAAAGCCCCCCAGTCCGCCGCTGGCCGTGACCCGGTGACACGGAATCACCAGCGGGAACCAGTTGGCGCCGCAGGCCTGGCCGACGGCGCGCGGAGCCGAGCGCAGCAGCTTCGCGATCTGGCCGTAGGTCGTCACCTCGCCGCGCGGAATCGCGCTGATCGCGCCCCACACGCGGCGCTGGAACGCGGTGCCGACTTCCGCCAGCGGCAGGTCGAAGCGGAAATCCGGCTCGCGCAGGTAGCGTTCGACCTGTGCGACCGCCCGTTCGGCCAGCGCATCGGCCGGCTCCTGGGCCGAGAAGCTCGGGGGCAGGTAGACCAGTTCCTGGACCAGCGTGCCGTTGCTGCGTACGCCGATTGCGCCGAACGGCGCAGGAACGATCGCGGAAAACAGGTGGTTCGACGGTGAGGTACGCATCCCGATAGGATAAGCGAATTGAAAGCGGGCGGCGGCCCCGCTTGCGCGCGGCCGCCGTCCGTCGAACGCGCACCGTACAGCCGGGCTTACTTGACCAGCAATACCGGCACCGTCGCCATGTGAATGATCTTGGTCGCGACCGACCCGATCAGCAGACTCGACAAGCCGCCCAGGCCGCGCGTGCCGATCACGATCTCGTCGCAGCCCTGCTCCCGTGCAAAGCGGGTAACGGTTTCGGCCGGCTCGCCGACGAACAGCTCCGCCTTGTACGCCACGCCGGCGCCGTCCAGGATCGCGCGCGCCGGGGCGAGCACCTTCTCGCCCTCTTCCTTGTGATACTGCTTGATCTGTCCGGCATCGATGAAACTGCTGACGCTGCCGTGGAAAGGATGCTGCACATTGACAAGATGGACCTCGACGGCATTGTCCGTGGCCAGCCTCGCCACATGGCGCACTGCATTCAGCGCACACTCCGATCCGTCCACTGCGACCACGATTTTCTGCATGTCGTCTCTCCGATCTGAGTTCAAGGTTACTTGCCGTGCCGGCCTTCTCCGGCATCGGACGCCGCCAGGCTTTCCAGCGGCGCGCGCCGCGCCTCGATCCGGGAAGCAATCGTCTTGCCGGCGATGACGACGACGAGGGCGCCGATTGCCGAGCCGATCCAGGTGAACGAGCCGAGCCGGGCCTCGAACCACGCTGCGGTCGCCACGTCGCTGACCAGCATGCCGCCGGCGATCCAGCCCAGCAGCGCGCCGCCGAGCACGATCACGACCGGGAAACGATCCATCAGCTTGATGACCAGTTGGCTGCCCAGCATGATGATCGGAATCGACAGCAGCAGGCCGAACACGACCAGGAACTTGCTGTCGCCGGCCGCCCCCGCGATCGCGATCACGTTGTCCAGGCTCATCACCGCGTCGGCCACGATGATGGTCTTGATCGCCGCGCCGAGCGTGGCGCCGGCTTCGATGTGATGCCCGCCTTCGTCCGGCTCCGGCAGCAGCAGCTTGACGCCGATCCATACCAGCAGCGCAGCGCCGATGATTTTCAGATAGGGCACGGCCAGCAGCGTGACCGCGAACATGATCAGCACCACGCGCAGGCCGACGGCGCCGGCCATGCCGTAGAGAATGCCGAGCCGGCGCTGCCGTTCCGGCAGACGGCGGCATGCGAGACCGATGACGACGGCGTTGTCGCCGCCGAGTACGATATCGATGGCGACGATTTGAAGCAGTGCGATCCAGAACTGAGGTGCGGCAAAATCCATGAGGAATCCAGAGAGTTGATCGAAAGGAGCGCGGACATCGGATGCATACCGATGCGCGGCCGGTCCGGCTCGAAAGAGCGGGGAAGAGTCCGATCCCTGATTATTGTTCCTCGATGGCGACCAAGCAATTCCGCAAAGCCGCAAGCGGGATTCGGTTTTACCGAAGCTGGGGACGTTCGATTTCTTGTTTCACGGCACGGATCAGCGCCTTGCCGATGCGGCCTTCCATCTGCTCGTGCACGGGCGCCAGCGCCCTGCGCCACGCCGCCCTCTCCTGCTCGGACAGCTCATAGACCGCGGTCTTGCCCGATTTGCGGATCGCTTCCAGCGCGGCCTCGTTCTCCTTTTGCGCGATCGCGTTGGCATACCGGGTCGCTTCCTGCATCGCATCTTCGAGCGCGCTGCGAATGCCGGACGGCAGCCCGTCCCAGAACTTCTTGTTGACGATCACCGCATAGCCCAGGTAGCCGTGGCGCGACACGGTCAGATAAGGCTGCAGGTCCTGCATGCTCTGCGTATAGAAGTTCGACGGGGGATTCTCGGTGCCGTCCACCACGCCGGCCTGCAGCGCTTCGTACACTTCGCCGAACGCCAGCGAAATCGGGCCCGCGCCGAGCGCGCGCATCTGCGCATCCAGCACGCGCGAGGGCTGGATGCGCATCTTCAGCCCGTGGAAGTCCTCGGGCCGGCGCAGCGGACGGGTGGCGGACATCACCTTGAAGCCGTTGTCCCAGTAGGCCAGTCCGGTGATGCCCTTGGATTCCAGCCGCTGCAGCAGCGCGCGCCCGATCGGCCCTTCCGTGATCCGGTACAGGGCCGCACGGTCGGGGAAAATGAACGGCAGGTCGAACACCTCGAATTCGCGCACGCCGAGCGGGCCGAACTTGGCCAGCGACGGCGCCAGCATCTGCACTGCGCCCAGTTGCAGCGCCTCCAGCTCCTCGCGATCCTTGTACAGCTCGCTGTTCGGATAGACGAGCACCCGCACCCGTCCATGGGTGGCCTTTTCGGCCAGCTCCTTGAAGCGGTCGGCCGCCTTGCCCTTCGGCGTGTCGCGCGCCACCACGTGGCTGAACTTGATCACGATCGGCTCCTGCGCGGGCACCGGAACGGCGACCAGGGAGGCGGCAAGGAAGGCTATCAGGGCGAACGGCTTCATGACGGTTGGCTGCAGTGCGGGGTCCGGGGATTGTCGAGACGCCGTGCGAAGCGCTCAACTGTGGTTATCCACAATCGGAAGCGCACAAGAATACACCTTGCCGCGCGCGCGGCTCGGCTAAACTCTCGGCATGTCTCTCCCGGCATTCCACTTCGGCCCGCCCGCCCGCCGCCGTCCATGGCAATGGCTGGTGCCGATGCTGCTCGTGCTGCTGTTCCTGATCACGCTGCTGTGGCTGCCGCGCCAGGCGCAGCAGATGGAAGCCACCGAGCGCCAGGAACAACTGATCGCCGACACGCTGTGGGTCGAACAGACGATCCGCTTCCAGCTCGAACGCATCGAAGACAGCGTGCGCCTGATGGCCAACGACGTGGCCGGCGGCTACCTGTCCGGCAAGCGCCTGCACGAACGCATGGCGGTGCTGGCGCGCAGCAATCGCGAACTGGCGCGCCTCGCCTGGCTCGACGCGGAAGGCAGGACGATCGCCACCAGCGACGACAGCGCGGTGTCGCTGAAGAGCCTGTCGGCCGCCTCGCGCCTGGCCTCGGAACGCGCGCGCGCCACGCACACGCCGCAGTACGCGCAGCCGGCCCCGCCGCCCGGCATGGAACGGCCGATCCTGATGGACTACCACGTGCCGCTGTTCCTCGGCGAACGTTACCTGGGCAGTCTCGTGGTCACCTATTCGCTGAACAGCATCCTGGAACAGATGGTGCCGTGGTGGTTCGCGCAGGAGCACGAGATCCTGCTGACCGACCGCGACGACCACGTGCTGGCGCGCCGCGCCGCAGGCGGCGCAGGCCGCGGCGTCTATACGCACTCGCGCGATCTGCACCTGCCCTACGCCGACATCACGCTGCGCACCAACAGCGTCAAGAGTGCGCCCAGACTGCTGCCGAACCTGCTGGTCGGCTCCGTGATCGCACTTTCGCTCGGCCTGATCTGGAGCCTGGGCGCATTGTGGAAGGACATCAACCGGCGCATCGCGGCCGAAGGCGCACTGCGCGAACAGGTCGCGTTCCGTACCGCGATGGAAAATTCGCTGGTCACCGGCATGCGCGCGCGCGACCTGCAAGGGCGCGTCACCTACGTCAACCCGGCCTTCTGCCGGATGGTCGGCATGAAGCAGGAGGAACTGGTCGGCCGGCTGCCGCCGATGCCGTACTGGGTGCCGGAAGCGGTCGACGAACACCAGCATCGCTTCGCCCAGGTGCTGGCCGGCACCATCTCGCCGCGCGGATTCGAAACCATCTTCCAGCGCGCGGACGGCACGCGCATCCCGGTGCTGGTCTATGAATCGCCGCTGGTCGACGACAGCGGCCGCCAGACCGGATGGATGGGATCGATCCTCGACATTTCCGACCGCAAGCGCTTCGAGGACCTGAACCGGCGCCAGCAGGAAAAGCTGCAGGCCAGCGCGCGCCTGGCGACGATGGGCGAAATGGCTTCCACGCTCGCGCACGAGCTGAACCAGCCTCTGGCCGCGATCTCCAGCTACACCACCGGCGCCTACAACCTGCTCGACACCGATGCCGCACGCAACGGCCAGGTGAACATCGACCTGCTCAAGGGCGCGCTGGAAAAGGCGAACGCCCAGGCCCAGCGCGCCGGCCACATCATCCGCAGCGTGCATACCTTCGTGAAGCGACGCGATCCGACCCGCGAGCCGGTCGATCTGGCGCAATTGATCGACAGCGTGATTCCGCTGGTGGAGCTGCAGTCGCGCCAGCACTTCGTCGTCATCCAGACCGAGGTCGAAACCGACCTGCCCCAGGTGCTGGCCGATCCGGTGATGCTGGAACAGGTGCTGCTGAACCTGACGCGCAATGCGATCGAGGCAATGCAGGACGTGGCGCCGGAGCGGCGCGTGCTGCGCATCCTGGCCGGGCGCGATCCGCAGACGCCGGCGAACGTGAGCGTGTCCGTGATCGACCAGGGCCACGGCGTGCCGAGCGAAGTCGGCGAACGCCTGTTCTCGCCCTTCTTCTCGACCAAGGCCGAGGGCATGGGCATGGGCCTGAACATCTGCCGCACCGCGATCGAATTCCACGGCGGCGCCCTCGGCTATGCCGACAACCCCGACGGCGGCACGATATTCCGCTTCTCGCTGCCGGCCCTGACGACCGGGATGCAACCGGGTGCCAAGGCGGTAGCGGAATCCGCCGTATTCGGGGGAAAATAGCCGCCCGCATCCGGGCCGCGCCCGGGATTGCCACTTCCACAACAAGAATGCCGATCGCGGCATCATCGGGGGACACCGCATGCTGCACATAGTCGATGACGAGGAAGTCATCCGCGACTCGCTGACCTGGCTGGCCCATTCGCGCGCCATCCCTGCTGCCGGCTACGACAGCGCCACCGCCTTCCTGGCCGCGCTCGATGGCGACCGGCCGTTCGATCCGCAAGGCGAATGCCTGCTGCTGGACATGCGCATGCCGGACATGAGCGGCGCCGTGCTGTTCGACACGCTGGCCGCGCGCGGCCTGGCGCAGGTATTGCCGGTGATTTTCCTGACCGGCCACGGCGACGTGCCGATGGCCGTCGACAGCCTGAAACGCGGCGCCTTCGACTTCTTCGAGAAACCGTTCAACGACAACAAGCTGATGGACCGCGTGCAGGAAGCGCTCGCAGCTTCGCGCCAGGCCGGCGACCAGGCAGCGGTGCAGGCGCGCGTAGCCGCGCTGTCGGCACGCGAGCGCGAAGTGCTGGAGCTGATCCTGGCCGGGAAGATGAACAAGGTGATCGCCGATGAGCTCGGCATCAGCATGCGCACGGTCGAGGTGCATCGCGCCCATATCTTCGACAAGATGAACGTCAAGACGGCGGTGGAACTGGCGCGCTTGCTGAAGTAGGCGTGCACGGTCTGTGATGCGGCGCAGCAGCGGCGGGGAAAGACCGGTAACATTGCGCTCGGCCTTTCCCTTTTGCATCATCCATGTCGCTCGCCACCATCCTGTTCCCGGACTTCGCGCTGATCCTGTTCGGCTTCCTCCTGAGGCGCCATGCCGGCTGGGAGATCCAGTTCTGGAGCGGCCTGGAAAAACTGATCTACTACTTCCTGTTCCCGGCCCTGCTGTTCTCCACGACGGCGCGCACCGCGTTCGATTTCGCCAGCACCGGGCGCATGCTGCAGGTGAGCATCGCCACGGTATTCGTCGGCATCGCGCTCGGGTGGCTGGCGCGTGCCCTGTTCAAGGGGCCGCCGATGATCTTCGAATCCGGCGTGCAAACCGCGTTCCGCTTCAACTCCTACATCGCGCTGGCGCTCGCCTCGCGCCTGGACGGCGACAAGGGCACGAGCCTGATGGCGCTGATCATGGGATTCGCGGTCCCGCTGTGCAACATGGCGGCCGTGCACGCGCTCGCGCGCAAGGGCGGCGGCCTGCTGCGCGAACTGGCGAAAAATCCGATGCTGCTCGCCACCGCCGCCGGCATGACATTCAATCTGCTCGGCCTGCCGCTGCCGGAGATCGTCGGCGCGACGCTGTCACGCATGGCCAATGCCTCGATCGCACTCGGCCTGATCGCGGTCGGCGCCGGCCTGCAACTGTCCGGCCTGCATGCCGCCAAGGGCATGGCCGCCTACTTCCTCGCCGTCAAGCTGATGGCCCTGCCCGCGATCACGTTGCTGCTCGGCCGCCTGATGGGACTGCCGACGCTGCAACTGCAGATCGTCGTCGCCTTCGCCGCCCTGCCCACCGCCTCCAGCGCCTATGTGCTGGCCGCGCGCATGGGCGGCAGCGGCCCGTTCGTCGCCTTCCTGATTTCGGCGGGAACCGTGCTGTCGGTCGCGACGATGCCGTTGTGGTTGTGGCTGGCGCGCTAGGCGTGCTGCTCAAGCGCCCACGCCACATGCTCGCGTACCAGTTCGGAAGGGTGCGCCAGACGCGCCTGCAGCGCCGCCACGATTGACGAATCGCCGCGCCGGCGGCGCGCCTCGTTGCCCAGCGCAACCGCGATGTTGCGCAGCCAGCGCTCATGGCCGATACGCCGGATCGGGCTGCCTTCGAAGCGACGGTTGAACTCGTCCTCTTCCCAGGAGAACAACTCGAGCAGCGTGGCGCGCTCCAGTCCGTTGCGCACCTCGAAGTCGGGCACAGTCGCCATCTGCGCAAACTTGTTCCAGGGACAGACGACCTGGCAATCGTCGCAGCCGTAGATGCGGTTGCCGATCAAGGGGCGCAGCTCGACCGGGATGCTGCCCTTGAGTTCGATCGTCAGATAGGAAATGCAGCGCCGCGCATCGAGCCGGTACGGACCGACGATCGCTTGCGTCGGGCAGACGTCGATGCAGGCCCGGCACTGCCCGCAGTGGCCCGGCACCGTTTCATCGACCGGCAACGGCAGATCGGTGTAGATCTCGCCGAGGAAGAACATCGAACCGGCCTCGCGGTGCAGCAGCAGCGTGTGCTTGCCGCGCCAGCCGAGCCCGGCCTTGCCGGCCAGCGCCACTTCCATCACCGGCGCCGAATCGGTGAAGACCCGGTAGCCGAATTCGCCGACCGCAGCCCCGATGCGCTGCGCCAGTTGCTGCAGCCGCGCGCGCAACACCTTGTGATAGTCGCGCCCGCGCGCATAGAGCGACACCACGGCCGCGCCCGGTTCAATCAGCCGCGCGCGTTCGCGCGCCCGCCAGTCGCCGCCTTCGGCGCGGGGCAGATACGGCATGCGCGCGCTGATCACGCGCAGCGTGCCCGGCACCAGTTCGGCGGGACGCGAACGTTTGGTGCCGTGGCTTGCCATATAATCCATCTCGCCGTGCATGCCGGCGTCGAGCCATGCCTGCAGACCGGCTTCGGCCTGGTCGAGCTGCGTATCGGCAATGCCGACCTGGCCGAAGCCGAGTTCGCGGCCCCAAGCCTTGATGTCCTGCGCCAGCGCATCCAGCCGCTCCTGCGAGAGCTCCATTGCCACCGTCATCCGCAAATCAGCCATTCTACGAGATGCGCCGCTTCGAAACCCGCCTTCCCGACGATGCCGCGACCGCCGCGCTGGGCGCCGCGCTGGCGCGCGCGCTGGCGCCCGGGCTCGTCATCCACCTGCACGGCGATCTCGGCGCCGGCAAGACGGCGCTCACGCGCGCCCTGCTGCACGCCGCCGGACATGCCGGCAAGGTCAAAAGCCCGACCTATACGCTGGCCGAGCCGTACACGATCAGGCTGGACGGCGCACCCGTCGAGGTCATGCACTTCGACCTGTACCGGCTGGCGGGACCGGAGGAATTCCTGGATGCGGGCTTTCGCGAATACTTCAACGGGCGCACGGTGTGCATCGTCGAATGGCCTGAAAAGGCGGCCGATGTGTTGCCGAAGCCGGACATAGACGTGCTTTTGAGCATCATTTCCGACGGGCGTGCGGTAGAATTGAGGGCATTGTCCGAGCAGGGAAGTCAATGTCTCGACCGCCTGAAGTTCACCTCCAATCCCTGACCCCGAAGAAGCGCCGCGTCCTCCTCAAAACCGGCGCCACCCTGCTGCTCTCGGTTTTTGCCCCACGCCTCTCCTTCGCCTCGCAAATCGTGGCCGTGCGCGCCTGGCCGGCCGAGGATTACACGCGCGTGACGCTCGAGAGCGATATCGGCCTGAACGCCCGTCACTTCATCATCAAGGACCCGGAACGGCTGGTGGTGGACATCGAAGGCCTGGAGCTGAACGCGACGCTCAAGGAACTGATCGCGAAGATCCAGCCGAACGATCCCTATATCCAGCAGGTGCGCATCGCCCAGAACCGCCCGGGCGTGGTGCGCATGGTGTTCGACCTGAAGGAGGAAATCGATCCCCAGGTGTTTTCGCTGGAGCCGGTCGGGGAATACCGGCACCGCCTGGTGTTCGACCTGTATCCGGTCAATCCGCCGGACCCGATCGCCGCCCTGATCCGGCGCGGCGAATGGGACCTCGATCAGCCGCAGACGCAGGCCGCCAAGGCAGACCCCGACCCGGCGCCGCAGACCACGCGCATGCTGACCATTGCGCTCGACCCCGGCCACGGCGGCGAGGATCCGGGGGCGATCGGACGCCGCGGCAGCCGCGAGAAGGACGTCGTGCTGGCGATCGCGAAACGGCTCAAGGCGAAGATCGAGCAGCAGCCGAACATGCGCGTGATGCTGACGCGCGACGGCGACTACTTCGTCCCGCTGCGCACACGCGTGCAAAAGGCGCGCAAGGTGCAGGCCGACCTGCTGGTCTCCGTCCATGCCGACGCCTGGGTCGAGCCGCAGGCGCGCGGCTCCTCGGTATTCGTCCTGTCCGAGAAGGGCGCGTCCTCGACCACCGCGCGCTGGCTGGCGAACAAGGAAAACGCGGCCGACCTGATCGGCGGCGTCAACATCAAGGCGCATGACCCGCAGCTTGCGCGCGTGCTGCTGGATCTGTCGACCACCGCGCAGATCAACGACAGCCTGAAGGTCGGCAATGCCGTGCTGCGCGAACTGGGCGGCATCAACCGCCTGCACAAGCCGATGGTCGAACAGGCCGGCTTTGCAGTGCTGAAGGCGCCCGACATTCCCAGCATCCTGATCGAAACCGCGTTCATCTCGAATCCGGAAGAGGAGGCCAAGCTCAATGACGACGCCTATCAGGATCAAATCGCCGACGCCATCCTGCGCGGCATTCGTAGCTACTTCGACAAGAATCCGCCGCTGGCCAAGAGCCGGATGATGTAGCGGATTGCACAAACCTGCCCTTCGCCCGCCCGTTTTTTATTGCCGTGCGGCAATAAATCGGTGTTTAATACCCCCTCCTCGCTCCGGCAGAAGAACATCACTGCGTGCATACGCCCACACCGAGCGCATCCGGGGCATCTGTTCAGGGAAAATCACATGAAGCTCAAGAATCTGCATATAGGCGCCCGCCTCGGCGCCGGTTTCGGTCTCGTATTGATCCTGCTGGTGGTTCTGGCGACGGTCAGCCTGTCGCGCATGTCCAGCATCCACGAGAGCCTGAAAAAGATCACCAATGAAAGCAACCAGGTGATCAAGGAACTCAACGGCATGCGCGAGTCGGTGCTGCGCAGCGCGGTCGCGGTGCGCAACATGGCGGTGATGGTCGACGAGGAAGCGGTCAAGGCCGATGC
>Ga0164243_10005102_pt1 | contig 20183 bp, 17 predicted proteins | sample OricompcompostOP_FD_108781 | JGI IMG/M metagenome (GOLD analysis project Ga0164243, IMG submission 108781) | Organic Plus compost microbial communities from Emeryville, California, USA - Original compost - Organic plus compost (OP) | ecosystem: Engineered > Solid waste > Mixed feedstock >... | reverse complement strand
TACCACAAGCGCCAGGGTCACCGCCAGCCGCTGACCCAGGTCAAGGTGACCGGCATCGAGAGCGGGAAGTAGGGCGCCGAGATGGCACACAAGAAGGGTGCGTCGAGCTCGCGTAACGGCCGCGACTCCAACGCTCAGCGGCTCGGCGTGAAGCGTTTCGGTGGTCAGGTGGTGAACGCCGGCGAGATCATCATCCGCCAGCGGGGTACCCACTTCCACCCGGGTGACCTGGTCGGCCGCGGCAAGGACGACACGCTGTTCGCGCTGAGCGCCGGCGCCGTCGAGTTCGGCCGCAAGCGGGGCCGCAAGGTCGTCAACATCGTCCCCGCGCAGCAGTAGCTGATCGGGCGAGTCGTTTCACGGGCGGGCCGGCCACCGGCCCGCCCGTTTCGTGTTTCGGGGGAGGCGTGCGGTGACCACGTTCGTGGACCGGGCCGTTCTGCACGTACAGGCCGGTAACGGTGGGCACGGCTGCATGTCGATCCACCGGGAGAAGTTCAAGCCGCTCGGCGGGCCGGACGGCGGCAACGGCGGCCGCGGCGGTGACGTGGTGCTGGAGGTCGACCCCGGCGTACACACGCTGCTCGACTTCCACTACCGACCGCACCTGAAGGCGGCGAACGGCAAGCCCGGCCAGGGCTCGCACCGGGACGGCGGGCAGGGCGAAGACCTGCGGGTACGGGTACCGGACGGGACGGTCGTCCAGACCACCGACGGCGAGGTGATCGCCGACCTGATCGGCGCCGGTACCAGCGTGGTCATCGCGCGCGGTGGCCGCGGCGGCCGGGGCAACGCGGCGCTGGCGAACGCGCGCCGCAAGGCTCCCGGCTTCGCCGAGCTGGGTGAGCCGGGCGAGTCGTGCGACGTGGTGGTGGAGCTGAAGAGCGTCGCCGACGTCGGCCTCGTCGGGTTCCCGAGTGCCGGCAAGTCGTCGCTGATCTCGGTGCTGTCCGCGGCCCGGCCGAAGATCGCCGACTACCCGTTCACCACGCTGGTGCCGAACCTGGGTGTCGTCCGGGCCGGCGACGTCACGTTCACGATCGCGGACGTACCGGGGCTGATCCCGGGCGCCGCCACCGGCAAGGGCCTCGGCCTGGACTTCCTCCGGCACATCGAGCGCTGTGCGGTACTGGTACACGTGGTCGACCTGGCGACGCAGGAGCCGGGCCGCGACCCGGCCAGCGACATCGACGCGATCGAGGCCGAACTGGACGCGTACGGCGGGCTCGCCGACCGGCCCAGGATCGTGGCGCTGAACAAGATCGACGTACCGGACGGGCGGGAGCTGGCCGAGATCGTCCGCGCCGACCTGGCCGTACGCGGCTGGCCGATCTTCGAGGTGTCGGCGGCGACCCGGGAGGGGTTGCGGCAGTTCACGTTCGCGCTCGGTGACGCGGTCCGGCGGTACCGGGAGGAACATCCGCCGACCGAGCCGACCCGGATCGTGCTGCGGCCCGCCGCGGTGGACGAGAGCCACTTCGAGGTCACCGTGGACGCCGACGGCGTGTACGTGGTGACCGGGCCGCGGCCGGAGCGCTGGGTGCGGCAGACGGACTTCTCCAACGACGAGGCGATCGGGTACCTGGCGGACCGGTTGAACCGGCTCGGGGTCGAGGACGCGCTCGCCAAGGCGGGCGCGGAGCCGGGCGCACCGGTACGGATCGGCGCGATGGAGTTCGACTGGCAGCCGAGCCTGGCGTCCGCGGCGGACTTCGTGCCCGGCCGGCTCGGTACCGACTACCGGCTGGAGGACGACACCCGGGTCGGTGCCGCGGAACGGCTGGCCGCGCGCAAGGCACGCCGCGAGCACGTCGAGGTCGACGGCGAGTGGGACGACGGCTGACCGTGACCCCGGCCCGGCCGGGCGGTGGACGCTGCCGGTGGCGCCCGGCAGGTACGGTTCGAGAAGCTGTACGGGGCACGGGAGGCGGTCGATGGGCGGGCTGGCACGGCGCGGCGGTTCGATGCAGGACCGGTTCGGTGCCGAGTTGCTCGACCGGTTCCGGTCCGCCGCCGGTGTCGCGGAGAGCTGGTACTCGGCGGAGCGGTTCGCGATCGGCTACCGCCGGACCGCGGGCGGCGCGGTGAGCTGGGCGTTCCTCGGCACCCTGTACGCGGAGTGCGCCTGCCTGGCCGGCGACCGGCGAGACGAGCTGCTCGCCCGGTACGTGGCACGGATGACCGAGCCGGCCGCGGTGCCGACCCGGTGGGCCGACGCCGCACCGCTGCTGCGGCCGTTGCTCTACGGCACCGCGTACGGGCGGTGGGTGCCGGGCGCGCCCCGGCGACCGGAGGCGGACCTGCTGCGCCGCCCGGTGCTGCCGCTGCTGGACGAGGTGGTGGTGGTCGACCTGCCCACCACCATCGGGTACGTGACGACCGACCTCGTCGCGTCCTGGGGTGTCGGCGCGCGGGAGGTGTTCGAGACCGCGGCGGCGAACCTGGCCGCCGCGCCCGGCGACGTCTCCGCGGCGCGGCCGTCCGGCGCGCCGACGATGCTGCGGTTCCTGGACGACGGCTCCTCGTACTGGGCGTCCCGGCTGCTGCTGGACGGTTGGCTGGCCGGGTTCGAGGCGCGGCTGGGTGGCCGCCCGGTGGCGTTCGTGCCGGACCGGGACTGCCTGCTGGTGGTCGCGGACGGGCCGCAGCTGGCGGACGTGTTCGACGTGGTGGCGGCCGAGTTCCGGGAGGCGATCCGGCCGGTGTCCCCGTCCGCGTACTCGGTGGACGACGCCGGCGCGCTGGTGCCGTACCGGCCGCCGCTGGGGCACCCGGCGCATTCCGCGGCGATGCGGGCGGACCGGATGCTGGCCTCGGCCGCGTACGACGTGCAGGCCGACCTGCTGCGCGCGCACTGGCCGGTGGCGCACCGGGTGTCGGTGGCGAGCTACCTGCTGGCCGAGCCGGTCGATGGTGCCGCGCCCTCGGTGAGTACCTGGTACGAGGACGCCGCCACGCTGCTGCCGGAGACCGACGAGGTGGCGCTGGTCAGCGCGGACCGCCGGCAGTCCTGGCTGGTGCGCTGGCCCGATCTGGTCCGGGTGGTGGCGCCGCTGCGGGTGCCCGGCCTGGCGCCGCCGCGGTACCGGGTGCAGCGCTGGCCGCGCGGCGAGGCGTGGCGTCAGCTGCTCGCCGACGCGGTGCACGACACCGACGGCGCGCACGGCTGACCGGGCTGACACCGACGGCGCTGCGGCGGTCCGGCGAGCTGGGGCTGCTGGCGCCGGCGGCGGTCGATGCCGAGTCCGACTGCCGGCGGTACCGATCCCGAACCGGTCGTGGCCCCGGCTGGTCGCGCTGGCATACGAGCGCGGCGCGCCGGACAACATCGCCTGCGTGGTCGCCGACGCCCGCGCCGGGTGACGCGGTCGGCCTCACTCGGTGGGTTCGGTCGCGGCGGTGGCGTCGGCGGCGACCGGTTCGGCCGCGGATCGCTTGCGGCGCTTGATGAGCAGGCAGCTGAGCGCGGCCGCGGCGAGTACCGCGATGGGCAGGACCAGCGTCGGCCGCATCGCGTTGACGTACCCGACGTGGAACGTGTCCGCGGCGAGCTGCCTGAGCTGTTCGGCCGCCTGCTGCGTCAGCCCGGGCGGTGCCTTGACCTCGGTCTGCCGGGTACCGACGTCGAGCCCGCCGGAGGATCGGGAGAACCCGGCGACGAACCTCTCCCGGTACTGTGGGGGCAGCTGCCCGGCATGGTCGCGGGCCGAGGCGGCGAGCTTGCTGGACAGCTGCGCCTGCAGCAGCGCGCCGACCGCGGCGCTGCCGATGACCGCGCCGAGCTGCCGGGTGGTGTTGAAGACGCCGGAGGCCGCGCCGGACAGCGCGGCCGGTACGTTGCGCATCGCCACGGTGGTCATCGGCGCGAAGATGCCGCCCATGCCGAGGCCGGAGATCAGCAACCCGGGCAGGAACGTCCACCTCGTACTGTCCACACTGGACTTGTCGAGCACCAGCGCCATCCCGGCGGCGAACAGCAGCAGCCCCACGAAGAGGATGTACTTGCCACCGATCTTGTCGGCGAGCCGCCCGGCGAACGGCGCGATCACCAGCGACACCAACGACATCGGCGCGATCGTGAGCCCGGCGTCGAGCGCGGACAGGCCGAGTACCGACTGCAGGTAGATGGTCAGCGGCAGGAACATGCCGAGCATCCCGAACGACATCGCCGCGGCGACGAAGTTCATCAGCGAGTAGTTGCGGTCGCGCAGGATCGCGAACGGTACCAACGGTTCCCGCTTCTCGACGTACTGCGTGACCAGGAAGACGATCAGGACCGCGACGCCGGCACCGATGATCAGCGGGATGGTCACGAAGCCCCAGACCTGGCCCCAGTCGTACTTCTCGCCCTCGATCAGCCCGTACGTGATCAGGAACAGCGCGACGGTCACCAGCACGGTGCCGGGGATGTCGAAGCGGTGCCGGCGGTGCTCGGTGATGGTCGGTACCACCAGGACCGCCAGGACGAAGCCGGCGACCCCGATCGGCACGTTCAGGTAGAAGATCCATTCCCAGCTGGCGTACGTGATGAGCAGCCCGCCGAGGGTCGGCCCGGCGATGGCCGCGACGCCCGCCACCGCGCCCCACACCCCGAACGCGGCACCACGCCGTTCCGGCGGGAAGATCCGGTTGATGATGGCGAGCGTCTGCGGGGTCAGCAGGGCGCCGCCGACGCCCTGTACCAGTCGGGCCGCGATCAGCTGGTCCGGGGTGCGGGCCAGCCCGCAGGCGGCCGAGGACAGCACGAATACGACCAGCCCGATCAGGTAGATCCGCTTGCCGCCGAACATGTCGCCGAGCCGGCCGGCGGTGATCAGCAGCACCGCGTAGACCAGCACGTACCCGCTCTGGATCCACAGGATGTCGTCCAGCGAGGCGGTCAGCCCGTCGCTGATCGCCGGTACCGCGATCGTCACGATCGTGGTGTCCAGCAGGATCATGAAGAAGCCGAGGCAGAGCGCGATCAGTACCGCCCACGGATTGCCCTTGACCCTCGTCATGGTGGCGTCCCCCCCCCCGCCGGATTCCGGCCAGCACCTCACCGTATATCGACGTTCGTGAGTGTCGGGGCCCGATCGGCGGACGCGCCCGCGGAAAACCGCTGTACCCGCCGGAGCGGAACGGGTAGTCTTCTCCGGCTTGCCCGGGGTGTGGCCGTGTGGTGCCACGAAGCCAAGAGCGGGCTCGGAGATCCGCGACGAGTCTGCCTGGCGCCCTGCCGTCCGGCGTCCGTGCGCGGAGGCGTACGACCGAGACGGAGGGGCGAATGGGCATGGATCTGGCGTGGCCGCGAGCCGGCACGCTGCGTACCGGCATCGCGCTGGCCGGGGCGGGATTCCGGCGCTGGTCGACGTACCGGCAGGCGACGATCGCCGGCGCGTTCACCAACACGATCTTCGGGTTCCTGCGGTGTTCGGTGCTGCTCGCGGTCGCCGCCGGGGCGGGCGGTGTCGCGGCCGGGTACCGCGGCTCGCAGCTGGTCACGTACGTGTGGGTCGGGCAGGGGCTGCTCGCCGTGGTGCAGCTGTGGGGGTGGACGGAGCTCGCCGACCGGGTCCGTACCGGCGACGTCCAGTCCGACCTGCTGCGCCCGGTGCATCCGGTGCTGAGCTACCTGACCGCGGATCTCGGCCGGGCCGGCTTCGCGCTGTGTACCCGGTTCGCCGCGCCGCTGGTGGTCGGGTTGCTGGTGTTCCACCTGTACCTGCCGCACCGGCTGGCGACCTACCCGCTGTTCGGGTTGAGCATGCTGGCCGCGACGGTGGTCTCGTTCGGGGTGCGGTACCTGGTGAACCTGACCGCGTACTGGCTGCTGGACATCCGCGGCGTGATCGTGGCCTGGCTGCTGTGCGCCAACGTGCTGACCGGGCTGTACTTCCCGCTCGCGTTCCTGCCCGACTGGCTGCAACCGGTGCTGTGGTACGGGACGCCGTTCCCGTCGATCCTGCAGGCGCCGATCGACGTACTGGTGGAGCGCGGCACGGTCGGGCACCAGCTGGTGATCCTGGCGGTACAGCTGGGCTGGGCGGCGGCGGTCCTGGCGCTCGCGGTGCTGGCGCAGCGGCGGGCCGAGCGGCGGCTGGTGGTGCAGGGTGGCTGACCGGATCGAGGGCGCCGCGTTGCGCCCGACGGTGACCGCCTACCGCGCGCTGCTGGGCGCCCAGGTGCGGGCGCAGACCCAGTACCGGTTCTCGTTCTGGCTGGACGCGGTGGCCAGCTCGGTGATCTCGCTGCTGGACATCGTCGCGGTACTGGTGCTGTTTCGCGCGACGCCGGCGCTGTCCGGGTTCTCGGTCCGGCAGTGTCTGGTGATCGCGGCGCTGGGCAACGTCGCGTTCTCGCTCGCGGACGCGAGTGTCGGCAACATCGACACGATGCGGCAGTACATCCGGACCGGGCGGCTGGATGCGATGCTGCTGCGGCCGTTGGGTGTGCTGCCGCAGCTGGTGTTCGGCGACTTCGCGCCGCGCCGGCTGGGTCGGGTGCTGCAGAGCTGCGTGGTACTGGTGGTCACCCTGGTACTGGTGCATCCACAGTGGACGGTCGGGCGTGCGGTGCTGGTCGTGGTGGCGCCGATCGCGGGCGCGGTCATCTTCTCCTCGGTGTTCGTGGCCGGGTCGACGGTGGCGTTCTGGTTCGTCGAGTCGGGTGAGTTCGCGAACGCGTTCACCTACGGCGGGCGCGATTTCACCCTCTACCCGGTGTCCATCTACCCCGGCTGGTTCCGCGGCATCTTCGCGTACGGGCTGGGTTTCGCCTTCGTGGCCTACTATCCCGCGCTCGCGCTGCTCGGCCTGCCCGACCCGCTGGGCGCACCGCCGGCGCTGGCGTGGTGCTCGCCGCTGGTGGCCGTACCTGCCGTCGCGGTGGCGGCGCTGATCTGGCGCACCGGCGTACGGCACTACCGCTCGACCGGTTCCTGAACACGAGGAGGACGACATGGCACTGATCGAGACACACGCCCTGCGCAAGGACTTCGTGGTACGCGCCAAGGTCGGCCGGCTGCGCCGGGAGCGCCGGGTGACCGCCGCGGTGCACGACATCGACCTGGCGGTGGAGGCCGGCGAGATGGTCGGGTACATCGGCCCGAACGGCGCCGGCAAGTCGACCACGCTGAAGATGCTGACCGGGGTGCTCAGCCCCTCGGCCGGCCAGGTACGGGTGTGCGGCCTGCGGCCGGTCGCGCAGCGCACCCGGCTGGCGCGCCGGATCGGCGTGGTGTTCGGGCAGCGTTCGCAGCTGTGGTGGGACCTGCCGCTGGCCGAGTCGTTCCGGCTGCTGCGGTACGTGTACCGGGTGCCGGCCGCGGACCACGCGTCCCGGCTGGCGCGCTGCCGCCGGATGCTGGAGCTGGACGAGTTCCTGCACACCCCGGTACGGCAGCTCTCGCTCGGGCAGCGGATGCGCGGCGAGATCACCGCGGCGCTGCTGCATGCGCCGCGGATCCTGTTCCTGGACGAGCCGACGATCGGCCTGGACGTGGTCAGCAAGCAGGCGGTACGGGGATTCCTGGCCGAGCTGGGCGCCGCCGGCGACACCACGCTGATGCTGACCACGCACGACCTGGCCGACATCGAACGGCTCTGCCGCCGCCTGGTGGTCATCGACCACGGCCGGGTGGTGCACGACGGGACGCTCGCGCAGCTGCACGCCCGGTACGACTCGCGGCGGCGGGTGGTGGCCGAGCTGGACGTGCCGTGGGACGGTGCCGAGGCCCCGGCCGGTACGAGCGTCGAGGCGGTCGAGGCGGACGCGCACCGGGTGACGTTCGCGCTGCACACCGCGACGGCGGGGGAGCTGATCGCGTCGCTCGCCGCGGGCGGCGCGCTCCGGGACGTGTCCGTACTGGAGCCGGACATCGAGGACGTGGTCGCGCGGCTGTACGCGGCGCCGCGACCGGCCGTCCCGACAGGTGGGAGCGTCACCAGTCGTAACGAACGTTAATCGTTGACTAACCTCGAAGGATGTAAGAAACTTTCCGGCTAAGAACTGAGTCCGTACATCGGTGCGGTCACTCCGCCGGGAGGAACGATGAGTGCAGACGCGACGATCCAGGACGCGGCGGCGCAGGTGAGGCTGTCGCGCCGGACGCTGTTCGGCGCCGCGGCAGGGGTTGGGCTCGCCGCCACGCTGGCCGGCTGCGGCGGCGAGGGTGGCGGTTCCGGTACCGGCAAGCCGTTGGTGGTGCACATCAACGACACCGGATCGTGGCAGCGCAACTTCAACCCGTACGCGGTGACGCAGAACGTCGGCACCATCGGGCTGTTCTACGAGCCGTTGCTGTTCTTCAACAAGCTCAAGCCGAACGACATCACGCCGTGGCTGGCCACGAAGTACTCCTGGAGCGACGGCGGCAAGACGCTGCGGATGACGATCCGCACGAAGGTCACCTGGAGCGACGGCAAGCCGTTGACGGTCGACGACGTGGTCTTCACGTACCAGCAGATCATCGACGAGCCGGCGCTCAACCGCGGCGGCGTCGAACTGTCCGGCGTGCGGGCCGACGGCGACGACGTGGTGTTCACGTTCCCGTCGACGTCCTACACCAAGCTGTGGAACCTCGCCGGCCAGATCGGCATCGTGCCCAAGCACCTGATGTCCGGCAAGAAGCTCGCCACCTTCACCAACCCGAACCCGGTCGGTACCGGCCCGTTCACGCTCGACTCGTTCTCCTCGCAGGTCTACACCGTCAAGGCGAACGCCAAGTACTGGAAGGGCACGCCGGCGGTGCCGCAGGTGAAGTTCCCCGCGTACACGGCGAACGCGGTGCAGACCGGCCTGCAGACCGGCGAGATCGACTGGGCGAGCGCGTTCGTACCGGACCTGAAGAAGATCTACGAGCGCGACGACGCGGCGCACAACAGGCACTACTTCCCGTCCGAGGGCCTGAACGCGCTGATGGTCAACACCGCCAAGGCGCCGTTCAATTCGCTGGAGGTACGCCAGGCGGTCAGCCTCGCGATCGACCGGGACCGGATCGTCAAGAACGCCGAACGCGGCTACGTCGGGCCGGCGCACCCGTCCGGCCTGCCGATGCCGGCCGACGCCGACTGGGTACCGGCCAAGTACCGGGACGCGAAGTTCGAGGTGGACACCGCCAAGGCCAAGGAGCTGCTGAAGAAGGCCGGGTACGGCAGCAGGAAGCTGGCGTTCGAGCTGCTGGTGCCGTCGCCGTACACCGACTTCGTCAACGCGGCGCAGCTGATGAAGGAGGACCTCGCCAAGGTCGGCGTGACCATGACCGTCCGCGGCGTCGCGATCCAGGACTGGGTGGCGAAGGTCGGCAAGGGCGACTTCGACGTGACGCTGCGCGGCGCGGTGTCCGGCCCGACACCGTACTTCCTGTACCGGGTGATGCTGGCGAGCGCACTGACCAAGCCGATCGGGCAGGAGGCCACGGGCAACTACGGGCGCTGGAAGGACAAGCACACCGACGCCCTGCTCGCCGCGTACGAGGCGACCAACGACGAGGCGAAGCAGCAGGCCGCGGTACAGGGGCTCGCCACCGTGATGATCGAGCAGCTGCCGGTGATCCCGGTGTTCGGCGCGCCGTCCTGGGCGCTGTACCGGACCACCAAGTACACGGGATGGCCGAGCGCGCAGGACCCGTACGCCATGCCGTCGCCGGCCACCTCGCCGGACATCGCGCAGGTGCTGTTGCGGCTCAAGCCGGTGAAGTAGCTTGCGGTACCTGCTGCGGCGGCTCGGCTTCTACCTGATCACGGCCTGGGCCGCCATCACGATCAACTTCCTGATCCCCCGGCTGATGCCGGGGGACCCGGTCGACCTGATGGTCGCCCGGATGAACGGCCAGATCGACCCGGACGCGATCGCCGCGATGAAGCGGTCGTTCGGGCTGACCGGCGGCTCGATCTGGCAGGAGTACTGGATCTACCTGGGCAACCTGGCGCACGGGGAACTGGGCCGCTCCATCACGTTCTATCCCACGCACGTGTCGTCGGTGATCGGCGGCGCGCTGCCGTGGACGCTCGGGCTGGTCGGCATCGCCACGATCATCAGCTACCTGATCGGCACCTCGCTCGGTGTCGTCGCCGCGTGGCGCCGTGGTACCTGGCTGGACTCGATCCTGCCCGCCACCACGTTCCTGCAGGCAGTCCCGTACTTCTGGGTCGCGCTGGCGCTGGTCATGGTGTTCGGTGTCGCGCTGTCCTGGCTGCCGGTGTCCGGCGCGTACTCGCTGGACGTCATGACCGGGTTCAACGGGCCGTTCGTCGGCAGCGTGCTGTACCACGCGATCCTGCCGGCGATCACGATCGTGATCGCGTCGATCGCGGACCGGGTGATGGGCATGCGCAACGTCATGGTCACCACCCTCGGCGAGGACTACGTGACGATGGCCGAGGCCAAGGGGCTGACGAGCCGGCGGGTGATGTGGTCGTACGCGGCCCGGAACGCGATCCTGCCCAACATCACCAGCTTCAGCCTGTCGCTGGGTTTCGTCGTCGGCGGGTCGGTACTCACCGAGATCGTCTTCTCGTACCCGGGGGTCGGCTCGGTGTTGCTCAAGGCAGTGGAGAACGAGGACTTCCCGTTGATGCAGGGCATCTTCCTGATCATCTCGCTGGCCGTACTGGCGGCGAACCTGCTGGCCGATGTCGCCTACGTGGCGCTCGATCCGCGTACCCGGCAGGAGGCCTAGATGCTGCGCTCACCGAAGATCGTCGCGGGCCTCGTGATCCTTGCCTTCTTCGTCCTGCTCGCGGTCGCCGGGCCGCTGTTGGTCGGCGGCGATCCGACGAAGACGTCCGGCGCCGGGCTCGCCGGCCCGTCCGCGCAGCACTGGCTGGGCACCACGCAGAGCGGGCAGGACGTCCTGACCCAGGTCGTGTACGGCGCCCGGGTGTCCATGGGCGTCGGCGTGCTGTCCGCCGTCATCGCCACCGCACTGTCCATCGTGGTCGGTCTGGTCGGCGGGTACGTCGGCGGTGTCGTCGACGAGATCCTTTCCTTGATCACCAACATCTTCCTGGTGCTGCCGGCGCTGCCGCTGGTGATCGTGCTGGCCGGGTACCTGCCCAGCCGCGGCGTCACCTCGGTCGCCGCGGTGATCGCGGTGACCGGCTGGGCCTGGGGCGCACGGGTGCTGCGCGCGCAGACGCTGACGCTGCGCGGGCGCGACTACGTACAGGCGGCGAAGGCCGGCGGGGAACGGATCTGGCGGATCATCTTCGCCGAGATCCTGCCGGTCGAGTTCCCCGTGATCGCGACGAGCTTCCTGGCCACCGTACTGGCCGCGATCCTCGCCGAGGCCGGCCTGTCGTTCCTGGGCCTGGCCAACCTGTCCACGGTCAGTTGGGGCACCATGCTGTACTTCGCGCAGAACAACCAGGCGTTGCTCGTCGGCGCGTGGTGGTGGTTCATCCCGCCGGGCCTGTGCATCGCGCTGATCGGCGCCGGCCTGGGCCTGCTGAACTTCGGTATCGACGAGATCGCCAACCCGCGGCTGCGTACCGTGCTGCCCAAGCGCGCCCGTCGCGCCCGCCGCTCGTCCCGGATGGAGGTCGCGCGATGAGCCGGGTGTTGTCGATGCGCGGGCTGTCGGTGGACTACCTGACCGGTACCTCGCCGGTACACGCGGTGGACGACGTCACGCTCGACCTGCGTCGCGGCGAGATCCTCGGCCTGGCCGGCGAATCCGGTTCCGGCAAGTCGACGCTCGCGAACGCGGTGGCCCGGCTGCTGCGGCCGCCGGCGATGGTCACCGCGGGTGAGGTGCTGTACCACCCGGCCGACGGCGAGCCGGTGGACGTGCTGCGGATGAACGCCAAGGCGCTGCGGCGGTTCCGTTGGCGGGAGCTGTCCGTGGTCTTCCAGTCCGCGATGAACTCGCTCAACCCGGTCGCGACGCTCGGCGCCCAGATCGACGACACGTTGCGGGCACACGACAACACACTGTCCACATCGGACCGTCAGGACCGCGCGACGGAACTGTTGCGCCGGGTCGGCATCTCCGCCGACCGGGCCCGCAGCTACCCGCACGAACTGTCCGGCGGGATGCGGCAGCGCGCCGCGATCGCCATCGCGCTCGCGCTCAACCCCGAGATCATCATCATGGACGAGCCGACCACCGCGCTGGATGTGGTGGTACAGCGGGACATCCTGGCGGAGATCTCGGCGCTGCGTGCCGAGTACGGGTTCGCCGTCGTGTTCATCACGCACGACCTGTCGCTGCTGCTGTCGATCGCGGACCGGATCGCCGTCATGTACGCGGGCCGGATGGTCGAGGTGGGCGCCGCACGCGACGTGCACGACGCGCCGAGCCACCCGTACACGTACGGGCTGCTGCACTCGTTCCCGAGGCTGCGCGGGCCGCGGGAGGAGCTGCTCGGCATTCCCGGTACCCCACCGGATCTGCGCGACCTGCCGCCGGGCTGCCCGTTCCATCCGCGCTGCCGGTTCGCCGTCGACGCGTGCGCCGAACGTACGCCGTCGATCCAGGAAGTCCACAGTGGACAGTTCGCCGCCTGCCTGGCGCACGACGCCGGCGCGTACCACGGGCCGGTACCGGTCGAGCTGAGCGGTGAGGGGAGCGGTCGATGACCGAGCACGGTGCCGAGGTACTGACCGCCGAGAACGTCACGAAGCACTTCACCGCCTCGCGCGGCGGCCGGTTCGGCCGACGGCGACCACCGGTACGGGCGGTCGAGGACGTCAGCCTGTCCCTGTCGGCCGGCCGAATCACCGCGATGGTGGGGGAGTCCGGCTGCGGCAAGTCGACAGTCGCCCGTCTGCTGGCCCAGATCTACCCGCCGACCGCGGGCCGGATCCTGTTGCACGGCAAGCAGATCGGCCGCACCCGGGACTACCGTCGGCAGGTACAGATGGTGTTCCAGGATCCGTTCGCCTCGCTCAACCCGTTCCACAAGGTGTACTACCACCTCGCCCGGCCGCTGAGGCTGCACGGGCATGCGCGTACCCGGGCGGAGGTGGACGAGCAGGTCGCGGCGCTGCTGGAGCGGGTCAGCCTGACCCCGGTCGAGCAGTTCGCGCACAAGCTGCCGCACGAGCTGTCCGGCGGGCAGCGGCAGCGGGTCGCGATCGCGCGGGCCCTGGCCGTACGGCCGGTGGCGCTGATCGCGGACGAACCGGTGTCCATGCTGGACGTCTCGATCCGGCTCGGCGTGCTGCGGCTGCTGGAGCAGCTGGCCCGGGAGGAGAACCTGGCGCTGCTGTACATCACCCACGACATCGCCAGCGCCCGCTACTTCGCCGACGACATCCTCGTCATGTACGCCGGGCAGCTGATCGAGCAGGGCCCGGCGGAACGGGTCACCGACGACCCGGCCCACCCGTACACCCGGCTGCTGCTGTCGGCGGCGCCCGACCCGGACCGGATCGAGGCGCCCGCCGACGCCGGCACCGACCACGGCGAGCCGCCGAGCCTGATCAGCCCGCCGTCCGGCTGCCGGTTCCACCCGCGCTGCCCGGTCGCGTTGCCGACCTGTTCGACGGTGGTACCGGGACGGGCCGAGGTCGCCGACGCCCACTGGACCAGCTGCCACCTGTACGACGAGGCCCGCGTCGACGCCTGATCACGCCGGGCGGCGGATCAGCAGTACCGTCAGTGCCGCCGCGGCCAGGGCGAGGCCGGCGGTGACCAGGTAGATGTCGCCGAGGTGCGGGACCGCGCCGCGCACGGTCACCAGTACGGCCAGCCCGACGGCGCCGCCGACCTGCTGCATGGTCTGTGCCGCACCGGCGGCGGCGCCCGCGTCCGCGATCGGCACCGTCGCCAGTACCGTCGCGGACAGCGGCGCGAACGTCAGCCCCACCCCGGCGCCCAGCACGGTCAGCGGGCCGAGCAGCGACACCAGGTACCCGTCGCCGGGCCCGAGCCGGGACAGCCACAGCGCGCCGACCGCCACCAGTGCGGTACCGGCACCGATCAGGACCCGGGGCCCGATCCGGTGCAGCAGCCGCGGTGCGATCCGGGCGCCGGCGATCACGGCGACGGTCAGCGGCAGGAACGCGGCGCCGGTGCGGAGCGGGCCGTACCCGAGCCGGTCGCCGAGGTACTGGCTGAGGTAGAAGAACACGCCGAACATGGCCGCCGGTACCAGCAGCAGCACGGCGAAGCCGGCGGACCGGGTACGGTCGGCGAACAGGCGCAGCGGCAGCAGCGGGGCCCGGCGCCGCGACTCCAGCACGAGGAACGCGACCAGCAACGCCGCCGCCACGCCGAACGCGCCGAGCGCGTACGGCTCGGACCAGCCGGCGACCGAGGTGCGGATCAGGCCGTACACGAGGGCGGTCAGGCCGGCGGTACCGGTGACCGCGCCGGCGGTGTCCAGCCGCGCCGCGTGTCGGGGCGTCTCGGCGGCGACCCGCGGCGCGAGGGCGAGGACGACGAGCCCGACCGGTACGTTGACCAGGAAGATCCACCGCCAGGACACCCCGGCCAGGGCGCCGCCGAGCAGCATGCCGGCGGACATGCCGGTACCGCCGACCGCGGAGAACAGCGCGATCACACGGGCCCGTGCGGCGCCGGTGAACGCGCTCATGATCAGTGCCAGCGCGCTCGGTGCGGCGAGCGCGGCGCCGACGCCCTGCGCGGCACGGGCGGCGAGCAGCGCGGCCGGACCGGGTGCCGCCGCGCCGAGTGCGGACGCCGCGGTGAACAGTCCGGTACCGGCGAGGAAGACACGGCGTCGGCCGAACCGGTCGCCGGCCCGACCGCCGAACAGCAGCAGACCGCCGAAGGCGAGCTGGTAGCCGTTCATCACCCAGGACAGGCCGGCGGGGGAGAAGCGCAGCGCGGCGCGCAGCGTGGGCAGCGCGACGGTCATGATCGTACTGTCCATGGTGATCATGAGCTGTGCGGCGAGGACGACGGCGACGAACAGCCCGGACCGTCGGGTTCCGGTGGCGGTGGCGGTACTGGTGTCGGGTGTCGTGGCCACGATGGGTCCCGGCTTTCTGGGCAGGCGGTGTCGAGGGAAGATGGTCCGGAGACGGCAGAACTGGAGTGTGTCTCCGGTTCATTCGAACGGAACTATACGGAGATGCTCTCCGCTTTGCAACGGGCGGCTGTCCGAGCGGGGTCGCGAGCGGGTGAGGAGGCGGCGGTGACCGGTGCTTCGACCGCGGGGCGCCCGAGGCGCGCCGACGCGCGCCGCAACTACGACCGGCTGCTGGACACGGCGCGCCAGGTGTTCGCCGAACGCGGCGCCGACGCGAGCCTGGACGAGATCGCCCGTCGGGCCGGCGTCGGACCCGGCACCCTGTACCGGCACTTCCCGAACCGCGCCGAGCTGCTCTCGGCCGTACTGGCCGACTGGGTCGAGGACATCCGTGGCGCCGCCGATGGGCCGCTCGCCGGCCTGCCACCCGCGGACGCCCTGGCCGGCTGGTTGCGGCTGCTGCACCGGCACCTGACCACGTACCGGGGGCTCGCCGCGTTCGTCAACGCGGAGGATCCCGCGCTGTCTGGGGTCTGTACCCCGATCGCCGAGGTCGGCGAGGCCGTACTGGGCGCCGCGCAGCGGGCCGGTGCCGCCCGGGCCGACGTGGCGGTACGCGACATGCACCGCATGGTCAACGGCGTGGCCATCGCCACCGAGTCGCTGCCCCCGGACAGCCCGGAGGTCACCCGGCTGCTCGACATCATCGCCGCCGGGCTGCGCCCGTAACGGTCAGAAGTGCGCGACGAGGTGACTGGTCGTGCGCGGGAACAGCGAACCGAGCGCGGCGGCGGCCAGCTCGTCGAGGGTGCCGTACCCGCGCAGCGGCAGCTCGGCCGGATCGAGCGAGCCGTACACCAGGGCCGCGAGGCCGTGCCCGGTCAGCTCGGCGGTCGGCGTACCACCCCGCACAACGGACAGCGTGCCGCCGCCGGAGAGCGTGTACGTGCCGCCGATCAGCGGGTCGTCCACCCGCACGGTCACCTCGCCCGGGCCGGCGTCGATCCCGGCCAGTCCCGGTACGGACAGCACGCGCACCATCGGCACCGCGGTGGTCACCGCGCCGACCTGCGCCTCGATGGTCAGCCGTACGTCGGTCACCCAGGTCTCCGGCGCCTCGCCGGGCGGCAGCGGCAGGCTCGCCGCGGTCACCTGGTCGGTGTGCCGGGCCAGCCACCCCAGCAGCAGCGACCGCGCCACCGGATCCCGGTACAGGAACCGGTGCGCCACGAGCTCACCGCCGTGCTCGGAGATCCGGTACCGGAGCAGGCCGACCATCCGGCCGCCGATCCGCGCCGCCGCCAGCCACTCCGGGCCGGCGTCGCCCAGCAGCTCGCCGTCCGGGTCGTCGTACACCGCCATGCCCGGCACCGTCGCCGCCAGCTCGGTGAGGAACCGCGCGGTCTCGCCGGCCACCTCGTGCTGCTGGTGCAGCGTCACCTCGCCGGGCAGCTCGCGCCGCAGCAGTGGCTGCACCGCGGCCGGGTCGAGCCGTACCCGCCGTTCCTGGACCAGCCCCACATAGCCGAACCGCTCGTAGAACGACGGCCGGAACGGGTACAGCGCGGTCACCACCTGGCCCTGGTCGCGCATGTCGGCCAGCACCGCCGTCAGCATCTGCCGGGCGTACCCGCTGCGCCGGGCGGCCGGGTGCGTCGCCACGCCGCCGATGCCGCCCATCGGCAGCATCCGCCCGCGCACGTGCTGGTACATCCGCCACACGGTGGCGGTGGCCCGCGGCGCGTCGGAGTCGAACACCACGTGGGTACGGCCGAAGCACGCCTCCCGCCGCGCCCGCGTCCGGTCGGCGTCCGGCTCCGGCTCGGCCGGGCTGGGCCGGAACGCGTACCGGCACAGCGGGTACGCGGTGGTCGGCAGCTCCTCGGCGTCGACGGTACGGACGGTGACCGGCATCAGGGCTGATCGCCGATCTTGACCTGCGGGGACGGCAAACGCAGCTTGCGGAACGTGATCGAGCGCATCACCGAGTACATGTACATGCCGCCCCAGCGCACCGTCGCCTTCGGCAGCTTGGCCTTGATCGTCTTGCGCACCTTCCGGCACAGCAGCACCGAATCCAGGATGAACAGGAACGCCAGGGCAAACCACAACACCTGCGCGACGGTACGGATCACCGGCGGCATGCTCTGCGACGTGCCGATCAGGATCACCAGCGCGGCGATCAGGAAGTAGCTGCCGATGTTGCGGCGGGAGTCGACCACGTTACGGGCCAGCGCCCGCTCCGGGCCGCGGTCCCGGGCCGGCAGGTACCGCTCGTCGCCCTCGGCCATCTTCTGCCGCGCCTCGGCCCGCTCGGCCCGCTGCTTCTCGCGCAGCCGCCGCGCGGCCTCCTTCCGGTCCGCCGGCGGCGGCTCCTTGGCGCGCTTCTGCGCGTCGCTGCGCTTCGGGGTGGCCCTGCCCTTCTTCTCCGTGTACGCCCGGGGTCGGGTCACCGCCTCGTCGGCCTCGGTGGCCTCGTCGGGCTCGGTGTCGACGGTCTCGGTCGCGGCCTCGGAGCGCCGCTTGAACAGGGAGGGCACGCACGAAGGGTAGCCGGAATCACCGTGCCGCTTCCACCGGGCCGCCGGCCAGCCGCAGCCGGTCCGACCCGTACGCCGGGCCGTCGACCGCCGCGCCCAGGGCGGCGAGCTTCGCGCCGAAGTCCTCGTACCCCCGGTCGATCAGGCGCACCCCGAACACCCGCGACGTACCCTCCGCCGCCAGCGCCGCGATGAAGTGGCTGAACCCGCCGCGCAGGTCCGGGATCACCAGGTCGGCCGCCTGCAGCTTGCTCGGCCCGGAGATCACCGCGGAGTGCCGGTACCCGCCGTTGCCGAACCGGCACGGCGTCGCGCCGAGGCAGGCCGAGTACACCTGGATCGTGGCACCCATCGCCACCAGCGCGTCGGTGAAACCGAGCCGGTTCTCGTACACGGTCTCGTGCACGATGGACAGCCCCCGTGCCTGGGTCAGCGCCACCACCAGCGGCTGCTGCCAGTCGGTCATGAACCCGGGGTGGACGTCGGTCTCCAGCGCCACCGCGCTCAGATCCCCGCCGGGATGCCAGAACCGGATGCCGCCGTCGACCGGGTCGTCGTCCACCTCGAACTCGCCGCCGACCGAGCGGTACACGTTCAGGAACGTCATCAGGTCGTTCTGCCGGGCACCGCGTACCGTCACGTCGCCGTTGGTCGCGAGCGCCGCGCAGGCCCAGCTCGCCGCCTCCAGGCGGTCCGGGAGCGGGCGGTGCGTGTACCCGCGCAGCGCCGGTACGCCCTCGATCCGCAGCAGCCGGTCGGTGTGCACCGTGATCAGCGCGCCCATCTTCTGCAGCAACGCGATCAGGTCGGTGATCTCGGGCTCCACCGCGGCGTTGTGCAGCTCGGTGATGCCCTGGGCGAGTACCGCGGTCAGCAGTACCTGCTCGGTCGCGCCGACGCTCGGGTACGGCAACGTCAGCGAGGTGCCGTGCAGCCCCTCCGGTGCGGTGATCGACAGGCCGTCCGGTGTCTTCTCCACGCACGCGCCCATCCGGCGCAGCGCGTCCAGGTGGAAGTCGATCGGCCGGTCGCCGATCCGGCAGCCGCCCAGGTCGGGGATGAACGCACGGCCCAGCCGGTGCAGCAGCGGACCGCAGAACAGGATCGGGATCCGGCTCGCGCCGGCGTGCACGTTCAGCTCGTCCACGTTGGCGGCGTCCACGTTGGCCGGGTCCAGCAGCAGGGTGCCGTCGCCGACCGGCTCGACCCGTACCCCGTGCAGCCGCAACAGGCCGGTGACGACCTCGACGTCACGGATCGCCGGTACGTCGTACAGCGTGCTCGGCGTGCCGCCCAGCAGCGCCGCCACCATCGCCTTGGACACCAGGTTCTTCGCGCCACGTACCCGGATCTCCCCGCACAGCGGTGCGCCACCGCGTACCACGAGCATGTCGCCCGGATCCGGACAAGCAGGGTCGTCGAAGCTGCGGGCCGCAGGTTCTGCGCTCACGGCGTACCTCCCCCTGTTCCGCCGCGGACCGTGTGACACGGCCCGGCCGCCCCCCGACGGCCGCACGCGACACTATCCGTTCGGTTACCGAACGCAGCCGTACTGTCGCCTATGCGTGATCAATCCCCCAGTTCCCTCGAACGGCGCCCGGCCGTCCGTCGCGCTGCCCAGGAAATCGGCGCCCACCAGCGGATAGACGCCGAGTCCGCCATGCCCGACACCGCGGATCAGCGGCCGTCGCCGGTCGAGGATCCGCGGATAGGAGCACACATCACCGTTTACTGTCCGCTCTCGAACCGGACCCCGGCCCGGCGGTTCGGCACCCGGTCACCCACAGGTGGTACCGGCCGTCGCCGATGCGGTTGACTGCACGCCATGCGCGTACTGATCTGTCCCGACAAGTTCGCCGGAACGCTGTCTGCGCCGGAGGCGGCCGACGCCATCGCGGCCGGCTGGCGGGAGAGCGCCGGCGACGACACGCTCGTACTCCGGCCGCTCGCCGACGGCGGCCCCGGCTTCCTGGACGTGCTCGCCGCCGCCCTGCCCGGACGCCGGGTACCGGTACGCACCACCGACCCGCTCGGCCGCCCCACCGACGCCGCGCTGTTCGTCGTCGGGGACACCGCGTACGTGGAGTCCGCCCAGGCGTGCGGGCTGCACCTGCTCACCGCGGCCGAACGCGACCCGAAGCGGACCACCTCGTACGGGCTGGGGCTGCTGCTCGCGGCCGCCGCCGAGACCGGTGCCCGTACCGTCGTCGTCGGGCTCGGCGGGTCGGCCACCAACGACGCCGGCGCCGGGATGCTCGCCGCGCTGGGTGCCGCGCCGGTGGACGACACCGGCCGTACCCTCCCGTACGGCGGGGCCGCCCTCGCCGCCGCCACCGGCCTGACCGGCGCGCCCCGGCTGCGCGGCGTCACCCTGGTCGCCGCCACCGACGTGGACAACCCGCTGACCGGGCTGTCCGGCGCGTCCGCGGTGTTCGGCCCGCAGAAGGGCGCCGACGCGGACGACGTGCAGCGCCTCGACCTGGCCCTCACCCGGTACGCGGAGGTGCTGGCCCGGGACGTACCCGGCTGCCCGCCCGACGTCGCGACGCTGCCCGGTGCCGGCGCGGCCGGCGGCCTCGGCGCCGGGCTGTACGCGCTGGGCGCCACCCGTACCTCCGGCGCCGGGCTGGTGCGGTCCCTGGTCGACCTGGACGCCGCGCTGGACGACTGCGACCTGGTGATCACCGGGGAGGGCTCGTTCGACTTCCAGTCGCTGCGCGGC
>Ga0164243_10005100_pt1 | contig 20193 bp, 17 predicted proteins | sample OricompcompostOP_FD_108781 | JGI IMG/M metagenome (GOLD analysis project Ga0164243, IMG submission 108781) | Organic Plus compost microbial communities from Emeryville, California, USA - Original compost - Organic plus compost (OP) | ecosystem: Engineered > Solid waste > Mixed feedstock >... | reverse complement strand
TACGCACATCGCTCGCGTGTTCTGCGCCAGCAAAAGGCCAAGCTCAATGTCTTGCGCGCCAGCTCCCGGGCACAGGAGCAACAATCGTGAGCAGCCCCTCTGAACTCGACGAAGCCACCGCAGCCGAGCAAATGGCTCTTTACGGCATCACGCGCGTCCCGGCCGATCAGTATCGTTACAAGGATTATCGCTACTCAAAATTAAGCGACGCAATTGCTCAGGCAAAGCGCGATAAGCCACCCTCCTGACTATCGCCACCTGAATATCAAAGCTTTTGAAAGGACGTCCAATGGAACTTTCATCGACTTTCTGCCGCATGCAGGAGACCGTCCAGCGTGATCGCGCGGCCAATGCGATATTGGGGAACATTCGCCTCGTGGCTGAGAAGGCGGCCAAGGCATGGAGTGCTGTAGCTCTCCTGGCCGAACAGCGCGAAGCCCGCCGCGAACGCACGCGCATCATTGCCGACATTGCGGCCCTTCAGAATGAACCTGTGGCAGACGAGGAAGACAGGTCACTGAGCGAAAACCCGGACCGAGGCTTTGAAAACCCCTGAGCTGGTCCGGAATCTCACCGAGATATAGACCGTAGCACGTCCTCAGGCAGCCTCTTCATCATCCTGAAGGCGCAGGCGCAGTTCCGGTGCTTCGCGGTCAGGGAGGTCCGGTCGCCGCTCGAATGCCCCGCCTTCGCCTGATATCCGCTCTTTCTGAATAATCGCGGCAGCTCGCTTCTTTGATACTCCCAAGCTGCGCAACGCATAGTCCGCCAGACCGAACGACAGTTCGCGCGTGCCGGTGATCGCAAGGCCGACGCCCTGGCTTTCGAGATGGGCCACCTCGGCATCGCTCTGCGTCCGCACCGCAACGTCAACATCCGCATTAAGTTCACGGGCGAGTTCGATGATCCGGCGTGTCTGGAACCCTTCGGGCGTTGCGATCACCAGAAGGCGTGCATGGGCGATGCCTGCGCCATCGAGAATACCGGGGGTCGATGCGTCGCCATAGATCGCTGGAATGCCTTTCGCGCGAAGCGCTTCGACACGCCGCCGATCCTTGTCCACGATGACGACAGGAAGCGTCTGGTCGCCAAGTGTCTTGCCAACCACGCGGCCCACGCGCCCGTAGCCGACGATAATCGCATGATCGTGCGGGCTTTCATCGCGTGTTTCGGGAAGAGTGGAGAGGGCTTGTCCGCCGCCACGTTCCAGAACCGAAAGCACGCGTGGTCGCCGGCCCAGCCACCGCTCGATCCCGTCGAAGGTCTTGAAGACGAGTGGGTTGAGCGTGATCGAGAGAAGCGCACCGGCGAGTATCAGGTCCCTGCCTTCCACCGGAACCACGCCAAGCGTCACGCCCAGGCCGATCAGGATGAAGGAGAACTCCCCGATCTGGGCCAGGCTCGCCGACACCGTCAGCGCGGTTCGGGTGGGATAGCCAAAGCCAAGTACGATCCCGAATGCCGCAACGGACTTTCCGATCAGGATGATCGCTAGGACCGCCAGCACCGCCAGCGGTTCGCGCACAAGCACAGCCGGATCGAACAGCATGCCGACCGAGACGAAGAACAGGACAGCGAAAGCGTCTTGGAGCGGCAGCGAATCCGCGGCCGCCTGATGGCTGAAGTCGCTTTCGCTCAGCACCACACCTGCGAAGAAGGCTCCGAGGGCGAAGGACACGCCGAACAGCGCGGCCGATCCATAGGCGATGCCCAGTGCCGTCGCGAGCACCGAAAGCGTGAACAGTTCCCGCGATCCTGTGCGGGCGACATGTTCGAGCACCCAGGGCACTGCGCGCGTGCCAACGACGAGAACCAGCGCCAGGAAGAGCGCAACCTTTCCCAGAGTGAGCAACAGGGCCAGTGCGATGGCGCCGCCGGTTGCTTCGCTGCCTTCACTGGCGTTGCCGCCCAGAACACCCGCAAGCGCTGGAAGCAGAACCAGCGCCAGAACCATGGCAAGGTCCTCGACGATCAGCCAACCGACGGCAATGCGCCCGTTGATCGAATCCAGCGTGTTACGGTGCTCAAGCGCACGGAGCAGCACGACCGTGGAGGCGACTGACAGGGAGAGGCCGAAGACGATGCCAGCGCCCGGCGTCCAGCCCCACAAATACGCCAGCCCCGCACCGAGCAAGGTTGCAACAGTGATCTGCACGATGGCGCCCGGAATGGCGATCCGCCGCACCGAGAGAAGATCCTTCACCGAGAAATGCAGGCCAACTCCGAACATCAGGAGGATCACGCCGATCTCGGCCAGTTGCTCCGCAAGGCCCGCATCGCTTACGAAACCGGGCGTGAAGGGGCCGACCGCGACGCCCGCCAGCAGATAGCCGACCAGCGGCGGCAACCTCAGCTTGCTCGCGATGAATCCACCCACGAAGGCAAGCACCAGCCCCAAAACAACCGTCGTAAGCAGGCTCGTGTCATGGGGCATTCGGAATCCTTTGCGGCGTGAGGCTTGTCGCTAGGGCCGAGACTCCTGGCCGATGCCTGCTCAGAAGAGCAAAGGAGCAGTCGACGATATGGGGCTGCACGTGGTGGAGTTGAAGGGACGGGCTGCTTATACACGAAATTCAGCGCCTGGCTGCCATTTCGCTGGCAGTTTATCCGGATTAGCAATCCGTCATTGTTTGGATCGACGCCACTATGGCCACTCCATCAGTCGCATCTCAGACGATGATTACCCAGTTCTCATCTTCGTCATCTTGGGTGCGCCATTTTCCCTTTTTCCCTAGAGCTTGCGAGTCGCTAGCCAGAACGCGCGCTCGACGTTCCCGTTGCGGCGGTCGCACGGGACTTCAGTTCGGGCGGGGCGCGGTCAGAAGTGACCGATAGGTGCGGCCCGCAGGCTCGGCGTCGACGAGGGTCAGCAGAAAGGCGAACAGGCAGAGCGAGGCGATGGCCGGCACGATCCACCAGGGTGATCGGTCGAGGCGCAGCCATGCCCTGAAGGCAAGGTACCGCAATCTCCGCCAATGCGGCCCCCGAGCGGAAAGCGCCAAAATGGTTGATTCCACCAACCGTGTCTTTCCTGCACCAGTCCATCGCAAACTGTATCCGTGGATACAATTGAAGTTGCCAACTGTTGGCAACGTATACAGTCTGCCACAAAAAGAGGGGGTGCGGTAACATCGTGAAACTGTCGGACATCGTTGGCTATCGGCTGGACATGGTGCGCTGTGCCGCGCTGCGCAGCCTGCATCGGCTGCTGGCGGGAAGCTCGTTCCGGCCGGCCGACACGACGACCCTCCTGTTCGTGAAGGAGCATCCCGGCTGCGACCAGACGATGCTGGGCCATGCGCTCGCCGGCAACCGCTCGGTCGGAATGAAGCTTGCCGCGCGGCTGGAGGTGCGCGGCCTGCTCACGCGCGGGGAGGGGCGGGACGGCCGGAGCAAGGGCCTATACATCGCGCCGGCGGGCGAGGCCGCGCTTGCGGACCTGCTTGCGCTGCATGCGAAGGCCGAGGCGCGCCTCACCGCGGCTCTGACGGAGAGGGAGCGCGCCCAGCTGCTGACGCTCCTCGGCAAGATCGAACGGACGGTTCTCGACGAGGAGGCCGATCTCGCGGCCGGCGGCAGCCAGCAGGAGCAGGCCGCCAGGGCAGGAGTAGGCCTGGAAACCTGACCACGGCGCCAGGCAGCGGCGTCGCGCCGCGGCCGCGCCCAATAACAATAATCAATTCACTCGACACTCAGCAGGGGGATGATGTCATGAAAATCAAAACGTTACTGTTCTGTACGGTTGGCCTGGGGCTGACCGCGGCAATGCCGGCCCATGCGCAGGAGGAACCAGCGGCGCCCGCGCGTGCCGCGGTCGACGATGGGGAGATCGTCGTCACCGCCCAGTTCCGCGAGCAGAACCTGCAGGATACGCCGCTGGCGATCACCGCGGTGGATTCGGCGATGCTCGAGGCCCGCAGCCAGACCGATATCAGCCAGGTCGCGAACCAGGCGCCCTCGGTGACGCTGAAGCCGCAGGGCGCGGCCTTCGGCCCGTCGCTCGCCGCCAACATCCGCGGCGTCGGCCAGTATGACTTCAACCCGGCGCTCGAGCCGGGCGTCGGCCTCTATGTCGACGACGTCTATTATGCGACGCTGACGGGCTCGATCTTCGACCTGCTCGACCTCGACCGGGTCGAGATCCTGCGCGGGCCCCAGGGCACGCTGGCCGGACGCAACTCGATCGGCGGCGCCGTGAAGCTCTATTCGCAGCGGCCAGAGGGCACCAATACCGGCATGATTTCGGCGGCCTACGGCAGCCGCGACCGGGTCGACCTGCGCGGAAGCTTCGACTTCAACCTCGCCCGGAATGTCGACGTCCGCATCGCCGGCGTCGCCAAGCGGCAGAACGGCTATGTGAAGCGGCTCGACTTCGGCTGCGTCTATCCGATGGGCGGCGGCGATCGGCTGCCCGCCGATGCGCCACTCAACCCGGGCGCCGAGATCAATCCGGCCGACGGCATTCCCGCGACGCTGCCGGCGAACAGCGACTGCGTCGTCGCCGATGAAGGCGACGTCGATTACATGGGCCTGCGCGGACAGCTCCGCATCCGGCCGACCGAGACGGTCGATATCAACATCATCGCGGATTATACGATCGACGATCGCAACCAGGTCGGCTCCGTCCTGCTGCTGACGCGCTATCCCAATGGCGTCGTCGCCAGCCCGCATTTCCCGCTGCCGGCGAACCCGCCCTACAACAATGCGACGGCGCCGGGCCGGGACATCAACCCCTACGGGCCGGGCATTGCCTACGACACCCGCTTCGTCTGCGGCCGCTACTGCAATTTCGCGAGCTACACGAACGACCCGGACAACGGCATGCCGCGGGACCAGGCGGACGGGCGGATCAAGTTCGAGGGCTGGGGAATCTCCGGGCAGCTCGACTGGGACATCTCCGACCGGCTGCAGCTCGTGTCGATCACCGCCTATCGCGAATATACGTCGAACTTCTCGAACGACAACGACACCTCGCCGCTGGCGCACAGCCTCGGCTACGGGCCGCTGACCTTCCACTTCTTCAGCCAGGAGCTTCGGCTCAACGGCTCGTTCGGCGCGAATGACGAGATCGAATATACGATCGGCGGCTATTACAGCGATCAGAAGTCGGTCTACACCTCGTTCCAGGGTCTGCGCGGATCCAACCTGCGTTTCGTCCAGAGCGACCCGGTGAAGGCGGACAGCAAGGCGGTGTTCGCCCAGGTCGGCTGGACCCCGATCGATCCCCTGACCATCAATGCGGGCCTGCGGTACACCGAGGAATCGAAGACCTACACCTATGTGCGTCGCGGTCCCGAGGGCGGGCCCGCCCCGGCGGTGCTCGCGCCGCTCGACGGACTGGTCGGCGAGGCGGCGGCGGATCGGGTCGATTACCGCCTCGCGGCCCAGTATCGCTGGTCCGACAATTTCATGACCTATGCCCAGTTCTCGACCGGCTTCAAGGGCGGCGGCGTCAACCCGCGGCCCTTCTACCCGCAGCAGGTGCTGTCGTTCGGACCGGAAACGCTGGAATCCTGGGAAGTGGGCTTCAAGAGCGACCTGTTCGACCGGCGGATGCGGTTCAACGTCGCGGCCTTCCTCAGCGATTACAAGGGAATCCAGCTCACCCTGACCAACTGCACCGTGCAGGCGGGTGAGGGTTTCGGCGCGCCCTGCGCCTTGCCGACCAACGCGGGCGACGCGCGGATCAAGGGCATCGAGGCGGAAGTCAACCTGCGTCCGGTCCCGGGCATGCTCATCGATGCCGCCGCGGCCTATGTGGACTTCGACTACAAGCGCTTCGCAAGCTTCCCGACCGCGACCGGCTCGGTCACCGTCGGCGGCCCGACCAACGTCAACGGGCCGCAGTTCGGCGACTATCCGGCGTTCACGCCGCGCTGGAAGTGGAGCATCGGCGCCCAGTATGAAATCCCGCTGGGCGGCAATGCGGGTTCGCTCACGCCGCGTTTCGATGCCGCTTATCAGGGCGACGTCCACACCAACCCGATCAATCGCGAGAGCAACCTCATCGAGGATTATGTGGTCGCCAACGCGCGGCTCACCTGGCGCAATGCGGACGAGGATCTCGAGGTCGCGCTCGAAGTCACCAACCTGTTCGACAAATATTACTATCTGTCGATCAACGACCAGTCGACCGGCGGCCAGGGCTACACCAACGCCCAGCCGGGCCGGCCCCGCGAATGGGCGGTTCATGTGAAGAAGCGGTTCTAACCTCCGGGCGCCGGGCTTTTCCGCGGCCCGGCGCCTCCTTGTCCCTCGTCTCTGCAATTCCCCATAGGGGAAATCCCTGAATGCCGGGCGCGCGCTCCGGCCCTAGGCTCACGTCATCATGAGCGGGCCGCTGATCGAGGTCGAACTGACCCCCAACCCGGATGCCCTGCGTATCCTGACCGGAACCACGATCTGGACGGGGGCGCCGGTAGAGGCCGAGCAGGGAGAGGATTGCGACGGGCTTCCCCTTGCCGGGGACCTGCTCGGCATCGCCGGCCTTTCGCGCGTGATGGTCGGCCCCGATTTCGTCACCATCGTCCGGGCGTCCCGATCGGTGGACTGGGGCAGCGTGAAGGCCCCGGCCATCGCCGTCGTCGCCGACTATCTGTTGAGCGGCCGTCCAGCGGTGACGCGGGAGGATGTCCCGGCGAATGGTCCGGATGGCGAGGATGATCTGGTGGTCGCGCAGATTGGCGACGTGCTGGAGCGGCTCGTCAGGCCCGTGCTCGCCCGGGACGGGGGCGAGGTCGTGTTCCTCGGCTTCGACCATGCCAGCGGGATCCTGCGGATACGGCTTGGCGGGGCATGTGGCGGCTGCCCGTCCGCCCTGATGACCCTGAAGCGCGGCATCGAGCAGACCGTGAAACGCTACGTGCCGGAGGTGAAGGAGGTTCGGACCGGTGCCGTTGCCTCCGCGGCCAGGGAGGACCCGAAGGCCCGCTTCCGCGCCTGGGTGAAGGCCAGGTGGGGAGGCTGAGTCCGGCGTGCAGTGCCAAACTCGTCGATAGTGCAGGAGAAGAGCCGATGACATCGATCGCGAAGACGGAGGAACAGCTGCAGGCGCGCCTCGAGGAACTGGAGCGCCGCGCGGAAGAGATCGAGGACGATCTTCGCCATCCGCTCGACGCCGATTCCTCGGAACAGGCGATCGACCTCGCGGACGACGAGGCCCTGGCGGGGGTGGATGACGTGCTGCGCCGGGAGATCGCTCAGATCCGGGCCGCGCTCCTCCGGATCGAGAACGGCACCTACGGGATCTGTGCCAGGTGCGGGGGCGACATCGGCGCGGAGCGGCTCGAGGCGCTCCCGACCGCCACCCGCTGCATCCGCTGCGCCTGAAGCGCCGGCGGGTCGCTATTTCACCGCTGCGTCGATGGCCGCGTCGATCTGGCGCTGCGCATCGTCGCGCGCGTTTCGCGCGCAGGTCCGCACGTCCGGCGTGCCTCCGGGATATTTCATGTTCAGCTCCCGGCAGGCCTCCCGCGCCGCGTCGGTGACGCGCCGGTTCAGCTCGTCCCGCCCGGCGGCGGTGCGAAGGTCGATATCGCCATAGCCTACGCCCGCCGAAAGGCTGATCAGGCGGATCGGCGCGCCCGAGCTGCTCCGGCCGACGACGACATGGCTCGGGGCGGTGACCGTGATCGTCGGTTCCTCATTGGCGGCCTGGGCGAAAGCCGGGGCTGCGGCAGGCGAAAGCAGGCCCGCCGCCAGCGCCGGCAACAGGCGGAGAGGAAGATGCGGTGGCAACCGGCCCATGGCCCAATCTCCATCTTGGTTGTCGAGGGACGCCGGATACGGAAAGCGGAACTGTTCCGACGCGGGCACGGGCCGGAAGGCGCGCGTGCGGCCGGAGACCCGATCTGATGATCGAGTCCCGGCTGCACGGCCATCAGGTGTCTTCTGTAGGCAGGGAAGGGACGGCCCCGATCATGCCGCGGGGCCGTGCCCGAAGGCGGTCAGACCCGGCGCTTCCAGATCCTGACCTGGCCGTTGTCGGCGTCGACCTGGACGCGGTCCCCGGTCTCGATGAGTTCCAGCGGATCGCGGTCGAGATCGGTGATCGACGGCACGCGCATCACGACCGCGCCGAGCGCGGCCTTGGTGGTCATGACGTTGAAGATCATCGCCAGCGGCGCCTTGCCGGCGAGCCTGGCGGTGTGGAAGACGGCCGACCACCCCGAGGAGCCCTTGGCCCCCGGGAAGACGAGTATCTTGCCGGCGAAGCTCTGGCCCTTCAGCTCGTGCCGGCTCTCGATGATCGTGCCCGTCATCGCGTTGACGCCGCCCCAGCCGGAGATGGTCTGGTGGGTGACCAAAGCTTCGCCCTCGGCGATCCCTGGGACGACGGCGCGTCCGGTGAGGATGATGTCGGGCCGAGTGTCCAGGTCGAGAGTCATTGCAGGCGTCCCCTCCATTTGCCGGTGCAGGCGGCATCGATGCATTCCTCGGTGGTGCCGTACCAGCCTTCGATCCCCATCATCGCCGGCAGGTAGTGGACCTGCTTGGCGCTATCCACAGCGACCACCCTGGTGCCCTTCGGCACCGCCTGGCTGATCGCGGAGCAGGTGTCCGTCATCAGCAGGGCGCCGGCGTCGCGCAGCGTCCTGGTATAGCCGTTTGCCTCGGCGGTCGCCTTCACCGCGCGGCTGGTGAAGATCCACAGCGCGCAATTCTCGTGCACCTTGCGTCCCTCGATCAGCCGCGCCGCATGGGCGATCTGCTCGATCGAATAATGCGGGCAGCCGAGCATGACATAATCGACGTCGGTCGACTGGCCGACCGAATTCAGCACCTCGTAGATGCGGCGCCGCTCGGCGGCATCGTAGACGAAGGTCTGCACCGGACGGTTTGCACCGAACGCACGCTCGATGCTGGGGGCTTCCGGCGTGATCCCGACCATGTGATACATTTCGACGCCGCCGGACGAGGCCGCCGCCGCTCCGAAATGCTTGTGGCGGATGAGGCTCGGATTGGTGACCGATCCGTGGATCACCGGAATCTCGTCCTGCACCTTCTCGCCGACGAAATAGCCGAGCATTCCCCAGTCGAAAATGTCCTCGACCGGGACCCGGACGTCGACTTCGTGCCGGCCGAAGCGATAGTCGTCGCGGTGGAAGCCCCAGTCGGGAATTCGCTTGGTCAGCATTGCCGCGCTGGTGGATTCCCGGCCCTCGGTGTTGGTGCGTCCGCCGATCACGGAATTGCAGAACACCACCGCCGAACTTTCCATCCAGGCGCAATGCTCGCCCATCACCGGCAGGTTGCCCGCGATATAGGGAGTGCAGGTCTTCAGGATCTGGATGCCGTGCATGGCGGTCTCGCCTTCGTCGTAGACGAAATTGGCATGGGCTTCCGGAGTCATGCCCTGTTCCACCCACAGTTCCGGATCCATGCCCCCCTGCAGGTGGCAGGAATAAGCGTTCATCCGCGGCACATCCACGACTTCGTCCGAATCGAGGTCGAAGCGGGAGAAGACGGCGCGATAGTCGCCCCCGTCCTCCTTGTAATAATTCTTCAGCCACAGGGTCGAGGAACCCGGCACGCCGGCGACATTGTTGGTCTCGACGAAGCGCTCCGCGCCCAGCGCATCGGCATAACGGACCAGCAATTCCATCGCCTTCTGCGTAGCGGCGCCCTGCTCGCCGTCGAGCATCGCCTGCTCTTCTCTCGTCAGCATCACCATCGTTCAATCCTTCGTCCCATTGCGCATCCCGTCAAGCATTGGTGCGCCGCATCTCGTCCAGCCGGCGCAGAATCTGGGTGAGCGTGTCGACCGTCACGGCGAGGTGCTCAGGATCGATATCCTTGAGCAAGTCCGTTCGCAGCACGTTGGTGATCGCCATGATCTCGCGAATGGCGTCCATGCCCTTGGGCGTGACCCGGTTCACCGTGACGCGCCGGTCCGTGTCGCTCTGGTGCCGCTCGATCAGCCCGTCACGTGCCAGCGTGTCCAGCATCCGGACCATCGTCGGTCCCTCGACGCTGATCAGCCGGGCGATCTCGCTCTGGGTCAGTTCCTCGTCGGAGAAAGCGACGAGAAACAGGGTTTCCCAGCGTGCCATCGTCTGCCCGAGCGGCTTGATGCGGTCGTTCGCCAGCTTGCGCCAGCGCCGGGCGGCTACGACGATCGCCCGTGTCGCTCGGAAATAGATCTCGTCGCTGCTCTCGCCGAAATGCATGCGGAAATTGGCCAGGTGCCGTTCGGGCCGGTCGTCGGGGTAGCACGACGTCACCCGCGCGATCTGGTCCTTCAGCACGTCCCGTCGGGGCGGAGCGGGCTTGGGTCCTCGGCGATGTTCGACCCGCGAGCGCTTGACCGTCATGCATCCTCTCGTCCGGAGCGGCGCGGCGCTCCTGTCATGACGCCCGATACTATCGCGCTCCCGGCGCCGGACAACCATGGCCGGTCGGATCTTCCACTCACTTCGCTCGCGGCCCCTGCAACGCACGTCGCTTGATAGAATACTACCTAATCCGGTATCAGATAGAATGCTACCAAAAATGGGCATCGACGGGGAGGAACATCGCATGACCTCGAAGATCGATCGCGCGTGCGCGGCGCTGCCGGCGCAACTGGGAGGACGGCTTCAAGAGCGACCGACAAGGTCTATTTCTACGGGAAACTGAGCCTCGTCGACTTGCTCAGCCGCGAACAGGGCAATGTCGCGCCCCCCAGGATCTGGACCCTGTCCGTCAGGCGCAATTTCTAGAAGGAGCCCGCGTGGGGGGTGGGAGAGACTCTGCCGCCCCCCATCGTGCGCGGGCGGACGTCAGGCGGCGGCCTGGGACCCGGTTTCCGTCCTGGGGAGGCCGAACAGGCTGTGCATGCCCGGATGGCGGCCGAGCCCGCCGTAGAGGTCGAAGCCGCGATCGAGCCAGTCGCGCAGCGGATCGTCCTCGTGCAGCGGCGGAATCTTCGCCACCGATGCGCACCACAGGAAGCAGGACAGCACGCAAAAGTCGCCCCAGTCCGGCGTTTCGCCGCCCAGCCAGGGCGTGCTCTTCAGGAGCTGGCGCAGCGGCTCCAGCGTCGGCGGCACCAGCGGCAGCCTCTCCTCGCGTCCGGCCTGTACGTCCTCCAGCTTGCGGCCGCCGAGGAACCATTCCTGGCGGCTCCAGCGGACATAGTCGCGATCCTCGGGCCGCGAGAGATCGTGATAGTCGAGGATGTAGCAGCCGAACCACGGACCGACGGCGGTGCGCCAGGTCCAGGCGTCGATGAACTTGATGAGTTCCTTGTGGCCCGGGCCGTTGAACAGCATCGGCCGGTCCGGATATTTCTCGTCGAGATATTCGGCGATCTGCCAGCTGTCCTTCACCCAGTGGCCGTCGTCCACGATCACCGGCAGCCGTTCGGAAAAGCCGTTGGTCAGCTCCATGATTCCGGTGAACCCATTGGGGACCAGCTCCATATCGAAGCCCTTGTGGGCGACCGCATATTTTGTGCGCCAGACGAACGGGCTGATGGTGCAGCCGGTTTCAAGCACCAGATCGTAGAGCGTGATCTTGTTGTCCTTGGCCATGGAACCTCCTCTCCCGATGGACGGCCGGGCCTGTACGGGTCGCAAAAGGGCAGGGTGGCGCGCGGCGCAGGTGCGCCGCCCGAACCCGGTTCGCCTTATGCCGGCTGCGCGTCCTCTTTCTGAGGCTGCGTCGGGCTGCCGCGCACCTGCTCCCGCGGCACCTCCGCGAACATCCTCCTGCAGGCGGGACGCTCGTTGATCTGCTTCATCCAGCGCATCAGCCCCGGAGTGTCCTTTTCATTCACGATGTCCGGGAAGCCGTGCTGCATCCCGTTCGCGATCGCGAAGTTGCAGATGTCGGCGAGCGTGTACATGCCCTCGACCAGCCATTCGTGCTTTGACAGATGCTCTTCGAGGCGCGCGATCGAAACGCGGATCTTGCGCATTTCCTCTTCGATCAGGTCCGGCGGGAAGCCGTGGCGCGCACGCCGCCACTTCACCTGCTGTTCGGGGATCGGGATCCGCTTGACCTTTTCCTCGAACTCTTCCTCGCTGAGATGCTCGACCATCTTGCCGACCATCCGCTGCCAGCCGATCGTCGAAACGCACCAGCAGAAATATTCGTCGACCCACTTGGTCCAGATCCGCATCATCGCCTTCCCGTAGGAATCGTCCGGACGCAGTCTGGTATAGTCGGGGAATTCGTCCTGAAGATATTCGCAGATCACCGTGGACTCGGTGATCACCTTGTCCTCATGGACGAGCGCGGGCACCTGGCCGCGCGGGTTGATCTTCTTGAACCAGTCCTCGTGATGCTCGAAGATCGCCGGGTTGAGCAGGCGCTTCTCGAACGGAATTCCCATTTCATAGAGGGTCAGAAGCGGTTTCAGCGAATTCGCGCCTGGACCGAAACTGTAGAGCGTGAGCACGACTTTCTCTCCTAATCTGCCCCGCCCCTCGAAGGTCGCGGGGGCGTCGGCATGAAGCTTATCAAACGGCCCCTCCGGCGTGAACTCCCGCACGTGCCAAGTAAAGGGGTAGACATTCTAACAGAATTATCAGTGAAGTTGCTGTATTGGTTTGATACGACACCAAGTCACCGTCGTTTCGAACCCGTATCAACCTACGCACCCGCCCGTCCAGTTGGAAATCGCCGATCTTGACTGTGGCAGGATTGCACCGAGTCTTGCCCATATACTGTGGTAGTTTTTGTAATACTTGACATAGGCTAGCCCCTTGTCCCCATTGTGTCACAACTGACAAAAACCGTCTGGGAGGGGAGTATCGGCATAAGTTTTACGTCTATAAATCAATAACATAACAAGCTTTCGAGGAGAGCCTGCCCGGCCCTTCGAAAGCACATCGTGTGTCTGGAAAATTACAGATACGCCAAAGACTTGCGACAGGGAGGTTGCATGAAAGAGCAAGCATCGCGCATCAGCGCATCGCATATCCGTTTGCGCCGCTTGATGGTCACGACGGCCAGCGCGGCTATTCTGGCTGCGGGGGCGCAGCCGGCCTTCGCCCAGGACACTTCGGCCGCGACCGCCTCGGCGGCCGCGCCGGCGGATCAGGAAATCGTCGTCACCGGATCCCGCATCGCGCGGCGCGACTATGAGGCGAACAGCCCGATCGTGACCGTCAACGAGTCGCTGCTCGAACAGTCGAGCACCGTCGCGATCGAGTCCAATCTCCAGAAGCTGCCGCAGTTCGCGCCCGCCCAGAACCAGTTCGTGGCGGGCGACATCCAGCCGACCTCGACCAACACGCCTGGAACCGCCTCGGTGGCGCTGCGCAACATCGGCTCCAACCGCAGCCTGACGCTGATCGACGGCCGCCGCGCGACACCGGCGAATGCCCTTATGGTGGTCGACATCAACTCGATCCCCGCGGCGGCGATCGAGCGGGTCGAAATCATCACCGGCGGCGCATCGGCGACCTATGGCGCCGATGCGGTCGCCGGCGTCGTCAACTTCATCCTCAAGAAGAATTTCAACGGCCTCGAGCTCGACGCGCAGGGCGGCATCACGTCGCGCGGCGATTCCCGCGAATATCGCATCAGCGCCTTCACCGGCGCCAATTTCGACGACGGCCACGGCAATGTGATGTTCGGCATCGAGCATTTCGACCGCGGCAAGGCCGATCGCATCGACCGCCGCTGGTTCCGCAACTTCTGGCGCGATCCGGAAACGGCAGGGACCGAATTCTTCCCGGACGCGCCCTTCTACACGCCCGGACAGCAGGGAAACCCTAGTCTCGCCGCGATCGAGCAGGTCTTTCCTGGCGCCACGGCCGGCTTCGTCCCCGGTCCGGGGGTGATCGCGCCGTTCGCATCCTTCTTTGCCAATCCCGATGGCTCGCTGTTCACCGGCATCGGCCTCGGGGCGAACCTTGGCCTCGGCGGCGTGCCCTTCTTCCAGGGAGACACGACCGGCCTGAAATGGGAAATCCTGAGCAACGGAACGCTCGCCCAGAACTGGCTCGAAGAGCTGGCGTCGCTTCCGATGGATCGCTGGACCGCCTTCGGCCGCGCCGAATATGAGTTCAACGATCATATCTCGTTGTTCACCCAGGGATATTTCACCAGGTCGCATTCGGAAACGTCGCAGCAGCCGGCGCCCGCGGGCAACCAGTGGGGCGCGTTGATCCCGCGTGACGGCCGCCCGCTTCCCGCCGGCCTTGCGACTTTGCTGGACAGCCGCCCGGATCCCAATGCTCCATGGCAGCTCAGCCAGTATCTGAACTTCATCGGCAATCGCGACGCGACCACCGATGTGTTCACCTACCAGATGCTCGCCGGCCTGAACGGGACGGTTCCGGGCCTCGACTGGACATGGGAGATCTACGGTTCGCACGGGCAGACGCGGACCAACGGCAACCTTGCGGGCTTTGCTTCGGTCGCGCGCTATCGCGCCATCGTCACTGCTCCGAACTGGGGCGCCGGCTTCGTCGGCCAGGGCAACGAACTGTTCGGCGGCTTCGGGGCTGCGACCGCGACCTGCACCAGCGGCCTCAATCCGTTCGACAATGTTCCCACCAGCGAGGATTGCATCGAAGCGATCGCTGCGGACATCCGCACCCGCCAGGATATGGAGCAAAGCATCTGGGAGGCCACGCTCCAGGGTGGTCTGTTCGAGCTTCCGGCCGGCGAAGTGCGCTTCGCCCTCGGTGCCGACTACCGACGCAATCGGTTCGAATTCCAGAACGATACGCTGACGACCCAGGGACGTTCCTTCCTCGATCAGGCCGTCGGCCTGTTCCCGAGCGGGAACACCAAGGGCACGGTCCGCACGCAGGAGGTCTATGGCGAGTTGCTCGTCCCGCTCCTGCATGACATTCCGGGCATCAAGCAGCTCAGCCTGGAGCTTGGCGGCCGCTATTCGGACTATAATACGACAGGGGGGAGCTTCACCTACAAGATCCTCGGCGACTGGGAAGTCACCGACTGGCTGCGGATCCGGGGCGGCTACAACAAGGCGGAACGCTCGCCGAACGTTGGCGAACTGTTCCAGGCACTGCAGCAGGTGTTCGCCGTGGCCGGAGCGGGCGACATCTGCTCGCTCGAGAATGCGCAATTCTATTCGGCGAATCCCAACAACGCCAATGGAGCGCAGGTCCGGGCGATGTGCGAGGCCCTGATGAGCCCGGTCGGCGCCCAGAACTTCTACGGCAACACCCAGGCCGTGGGCCCGGCCTTCGTCTTCCAGAGCAGCACCGGCAATCCCAATCTCGATCCGGAAACCGCCAAGACCTGGACGGTCGGCGCGGTGATCCAGTCGCCCTGGGACAATCCGTGGCTCCGGCGGCTGCGCCTGTCGGTCGACTATTACAATATCAAGGTCGACGACGCGATCGCGCTGCAGACGGCGGATATCGTCCAGCGGCAGTGCTTCGATCCGGCATTCAACCCCACGTTCGACGTGAACAATCCCAATTGTCAGCTGATCACGCGCGACCCGACGCTCGGCACCATCGCCGATCTCGGTTCGACCTACACCAATGACGGACGATTCCGGACCGCCGGCGTCGACGTCCAGCTGGACTGGAACGTTGACCTCGTCGATGCCGGGACGGGGCTGCCGGGAGCGGTCAACGTCAACGTGCTGGTCAACTATCTCGACAAGCTGGAAAGCTCGACGCTGCCGGTGCTTCCGCTGATCGACTATGCGGGGACGCTCGGGCCGACCAACGGCGAGAATGGACTCAATGCCGGCGCCTATCGCTGGCGGTCGTTCAGCACGGTGACCTATGCCCATGGGCCGGTGACGTTCGGGGTCGAGTGGCAGCATGCGCCGAAGACCAAGTCGATCACCGCAGCGACCAATCCCGATACCACGATCAAGGGATCGCCCGCCTATGACCTGTTCGGCCTTCGCGCGACGTTCGCGGTGACACCGGCGGTCATGCTTCGTGCCGGCGTCGACAATCTGTTCGACAAGGCTCCGCCGGTGGTCGAGCGCAACACGGCGCCGCCGCCGGGTGGACTGGCGGACGGATCCATCGGCACCGGGCTCAACGGCGGCATATTCGATCTGCTCGGCCGCCGCTTCTACGCGGGCGTCAAGGCAACCTTCTGACGTGCGATCCACTCACTCCAGGGGCGGCCCGACGGCCGCCCTTTTTTGTCTCTGCCCTAGGGTGGGGCGGCGGGAGAGAACGTCCTTGCCAGCCGCCGGCGGGTGGCTAATCATGGCCGCCGCAGGGGAGCTTGGGCAGCACGTGCCGGGGCTTGACAGGAACAGGAATAGAGCAGCTATGCGTTTTGCGATCACGTTCGCCGGTTTGGCCATTGCAGCGGTTGCGCCGGCCGAGGCCCAGCTTTCCGAAGCCGACATGGCGCGGGCGCCCTTCGAGGAGTGCGGCCGGATCGCCGACGACGGGCAGCGTCTCGCCTGCTTCGACCGAGCGCTTCGCGAAACCAATGCCGATCGCGAACGCCGCCTCGCCGAACAGCGCGAGGCGGAAGAACGGCTGAAGCGACAGCAGTTCGGGTTCGAAGGATCGCCCGCGCAGGAAGCGCAGCGGAGGGTTACGCCGCCACAGGAACGGCCGGTCGAGATCGAACGCGTGGAGGTCCAGGTCGCCAGCGCCGACGTCGATCGCCTCGGCCGCTGGACGATCGCCATGTCGGACGGTTCGGTTTGGCGGCAGACCGAGACGGTCCCGACCTTCCAGGCCCCTCGCAAGGGCCAGACCGTCTCCGTGCGCAAGGGCATGCTCGGCAGCTATCTGCTCCGCGTCGGAAGCCAGCCGTTCACCCGGGTCGAAAGGGTGAAGTAGGCGCGGCCCTCCCGCCCGGAAGGGCGGGGGCGCACGGCGGCTAGTCGGGCTTCTTCGGCAGCGCGAAAGCGATGTAGCGGTTGATCTTCGGCGGCTTCGGAAGGCCGAGGCCGCCGTTGAACATGCCGTCCCAGCCGCAGGGGATCACCACGAACTGGCGCCCGTCGACCTCATAAACGGCCGGTACGCCTTCCGACGCGGCCGGCAGGTCATATTCCCAGAGTGTCTCTCCGGTGGCAACATCGCGCGCGCGTAACTTGCGATCGCTCGATGTGCCGACGAACAGCAGCCCGCCGGCGGTGGCGACGGGGCCGCCGCGCGGGGTCTGCGAACCGGTGCCGGTGATTCCCTTGTCCGCCAGCACTTTCACATTCCCGTTGGGAACCTGGTAGAGCATGGTCCCGGTATTCATGTCGTAGGCGGCGATCGTCGACCAGGGCGGGCCAATCGCGACCATGCCGTTGGACTGGAGCAGATAGTCGAACGGTGCATGATAGGGCTGCACGTCGCCCACCGCATTCGGCATCGCCGCAACATCCTCCGGGCGCGAATTGGGGACCAGCTTCACCAGCGACGGATAGTTGCGCACCACGATGTAGAGCCGGCGGGTGACCGGATCGACGGCGACCATGCCCCAGTTGGAGCCGCCGTTCTGGCTCGGCATCAGCACCGTGCCTCGGAGGCTCAGCGGCGTGTACAGCCCTTCGTTGCGGGCCGTACGCAGCATCTGGCGCAGCTTCTCCTTGTCCGCCTCGGGCAGATAGGGGTTGATGTCTTCCTCGATGAAACGCTGGCGCGCATAGGGCAGCGGCCAAGTCGGGATGGGCTGGGTCGGCGACGCATGCTCCCCGGGAACGTCGGAGGCCGGGACCGGCCGTTCCTCGATCGGCCAGATCGGCTCGCCCGTTCGCCGGTCGAAGACGAACAGATAGCCTTGCTTGGTGGCCTGGATGACGACCGGCACCTCCTTGCCGTTGCGGGTGATGGTCATCAGCTTCGGCGCGGTCGGCAGGTCGTAGTCCCACAGGTCGTGCCGGGTGATCTGATAGTGCCACAACCTCTTGCCCGTCCGGGCATCGAGGGCGAGCAGCGAATCCCCGAACAGATTGTCGCCTTTGCGGTTGCCGCCGTACCAGTCGAAGCGGGGGCTGCCGGTCGGGATGTAGATGATGCCCAGTTCGTGGTCGATCGTGGATTCCGACCAGTTGTGGATGCCGCCGAACTTCTCGTGATCCTTCTCGGGCCAGGTATCGTATCCGAACTCGCCCTTTTGCGGGACGGTGTGGAAGACCCATTTCAACTCGCCGGTGCGAACGTCATAGGCATGGATATCGGCCGGGGCGGACGCATAGGTATAAGCGCCCGCCGGCAGCGAAATGATGATCAGATCCTCGAACACCCGGCCCGGATTGTCGGTCTGGAGCGGGCGCACCTTGCTGATGTCGCCGCCAAGGCCGACGCGCAGGTCGACGCCGCCGGTGCCGAAGCCCTGGATCACTTCGCCGGTCTCGGCCGAGACCGCGCGCAAGATGCCGTCGTTGATCAGGAACAGCCTGCGGTCCTTGCCGTCGGCGCTTTGCCAGTAGTTGATCCCGCGCTGGCCGATCCGTCCCTCGAACTTGCGGCGCCAGATCTCCGTGCCGGTCGCGGCATCGAGCGCCACCAGCGCATTGCCGTCGGCAATGACATAGATGACTCCGTCGACGATGGTGGGGCTGAAGCGGAATCCGAACGCGCCCGGCGGATCCTCGCCGGCTTCGAACGTCCAGGCGACCTCGAGCTGGTGGACGTTCGTCCTGTTGATCTGGTCGAGCGCCGAATATTGCGCGGAATCCCCGCCGCCGAGATAGCCGTCCCAGCCGATATAATCGAAACTGTCCTTGCGGGTCTGCGCGCCCGCGCCTGTGGCAAGGCACAGCGCCAGCGCCGCGCCCGCCATGCGCAGGGCGAAGCTGCGCGTACGCCGCAGCCGGCGGCCATGTACGATCTTTCCCATTGCGTCCCCTGTCGTCGAAAGACAATCCCACGGATTTCGCCCCGGTAGGGGAAGTGCCGCGCGGATAGGGAAGCAGCAAGATCAGCGTTTATACTGGGAATCAGGCTAATTGTTTCGGGGGCAGCGGGGACAAGGATTTGGCCCGTTCAGGAAAGCCTGGACAATTCCCTCCCCCAGACACACCGATCAGTCGGTCCTTGCCGGAAGGAACAGGAACGGGCTTCGACAGGCTCGGCCCGAACGGAGCCAGGCAAAGCCGACGGCGCGGGCCTGCGAATAGTGGTGGCAGCGCATACGCGCGCACCGTTCGGGCTGAGCCTCTCCAGGCCATTTTCCCGCCTTCCTGCGAAGGCCGCTCCACACCCTGACGAAGGGTCCAGCAGCGGCCTCACTCCAGGCTCAGTCCGCGCCCGGCATCGGCCGGCCCTCGGCCTCCCGCAGCGCCTTGCGGCGCAGGTAATCCGGATCATTCTCATATTTCTTCATCGCGGCGACCACCTCGCGATGGCTCTTCTCCACGGTCGGAATGAATTCCGGATAGGGCAGGACCCAGAAATCGTTCTGCTTCACGCAATCGAGGACGATCCGGGCGAGGTCGACCGGGTCGAAGCCGCCCTCGATCACCGACTTCAGGCGCGCGAACACTTCGGGGTCGCGCCCGTAATAGCCCGTTTTTCCATATTTTTCTGGTCGGGCAACCACCGACTCGTGAATGTTTGTGTTGACGCCGCCGGGGCACAGGCAGGACACGCCGATCCCATATTTGTCGAGCTCGATCCGCAGCGATTCCGAATAGCCCCGCACCGCATATTTGGTGGTGCAGTAGATCGCCGTCGTCGGCAGCGCGACGAAGGCCGACATCGAAGCCGTGTTGACGATATGGCCGCCCTGGCCCCGCTCGATCATCCGCGGCAGGAAGGTCTGCACGCCGTTGATCATGCCCTTGAGATTGACGTCGATCTGCCAGTCCCAGTCGTCGTAGGTCGCCTGCTCGACCGGGCCGAACTGGCTGACGCCGGCGGTGTTACAGAGCAGCTGGACCGGGCCGAACACCTGTTCCGCCTCGTCGGCCGCGCGGACATAGGCGTCGCGATCGGTGATATCGAGCTGGACCGGGTGGACCGCGACGTTCTTCCTGCTGAAATAGTCCATCGCTTCGTCGAGATGGTCCTTGCGGACGTCGGCGATGACGACCTTCATCTGGGCTTCTTCGGCGAACACCTTGGCCTGGCCGAGCGCGACGCCCGATCCGCCACCGGTTATGAACGCCACCTTTCCTTCGAGATCCTGCATCCTGCCTCTCCTGTTCGTTGCTGGCGTCAGCGCGGCGTGACGACCTGTTTCTGTTCGTCGTAGATCGGATTGTAGAGCAGGGTGCCGAACGCCTTGAGCATCTCGTGCCGGGCGGTGTTCGGTTCTTCCTGCGGAATGGCGCGCAGCAGCGCCTCGTTGCGGGCGACGATC
>Ga0164243_10005099_pt1 | contig 20198 bp, 18 predicted proteins | sample OricompcompostOP_FD_108781 | JGI IMG/M metagenome (GOLD analysis project Ga0164243, IMG submission 108781) | Organic Plus compost microbial communities from Emeryville, California, USA - Original compost - Organic plus compost (OP) | ecosystem: Engineered > Solid waste > Mixed feedstock >... | reverse complement strand
GCCCGCCTCGGCCAGCGCGTCCTGGGGCAGGCAGAAGCCACGCGCGCAGCCCTCGTCGAGCTGGACCTGCATGCCGCGGCCGGGCAGCGGCGTCGGGGAGATGTACGAGAGCCCGCCAGTGCCGAGATCCACCTTCCAGCAGGCGACCGGGCCGAGCAGCCGATCCTCCTGGGTGTCGATCGCGCACACGACGGCGTCGTCGCCGATCGCCGCGAGCTCGAGCCGCGGCGCCGTGGGCTCCTTGAGCGCGGCGGGCAGGCACGTGCTGCCGTCGGGCACGATCTCGCGCGCCGCCGCGAGGCGCTTGGCCTCGCGATCCTCCTCGGTCTCCTTCTTGGGAGGAGGCGGCGGCTCCTCCTTCTCCACGACCGGCTGCTGGACCGGCTTGTTCCCTCCGCCACACGCGGCCAGGAGCAGAACGCTAACGATCGTCGCTGGATGGCGCACCATGCGTTCGTTTGTACGATCGCGGGTCACCTGATACAAGGAGACGTGGCGCGCACCGCCTCGGTCGAGCGGAACACGAAGGAGACCCAGATCGCGCTCGAGCTCGCGCTCGACGGCTCGGGAGCGCGCTCCGTGCACACGCCCGTTCCGTTCTTCACGCACATGCTCGACGCGTTCGCGCGGCACGGGCTGTTCGACCTGACGCTGCGCGCGGCGGGCGACATCGAGGTCGATGCGCACCACACCGTCGAGGACACCGGGCTCGCGCTCGGGTCGGCCTTCGAGCAGGCGCTCGGCGACCGCGCCGGCATCGTGCGCTACGGCTCCGCGACCCTACCGATGGACGAGGTTCTCGCGACGGTGGCCGTCGACTTCGGCGGCCGGCCCGCGTTCGTGTGGAACGTCCAGGGCCTCGAGGGCAAGTGGGTCGGCACGTTCGACTGCGAGCTCGCGAAGGAGTTCTTCGCGGCGTTCGCGACGCGTGCCCAGTGCAACCTGCACGTCCTCCTGCACTACGGGGGAAACGCGCACCACACGCTCGAGTGCATCTTCAAGGCGTTCGCGCGGGCGTGCGACCAGGCCACCCGCGTCGACCCCCGGCTCGGCGGTGCGATCCCGTCGACCAAGGGTACGCTGAGCGCGTGATCGCGATCGTCGACGTCTGCTCCGGGAACCTGCGCTCCGTCGAGCGCGCGCTCGCGCGGGTCGGCGGCGACGTGCAGGTCGTGCGCGATCCCGATCGGGTCCGCAACGCGGACAAGATCGTCGTCCCCGGGCAGGGCGCGTTCGGCGTGTTCATGCGCGGGCTCGCGGAGCGCGGCCTCGGGGATGCGCTCCGCGAGGTCATCGCATCGGGGCGCCCCGTGCTCGGCATCTGCCTCGGGCTCCAGGTGCTGTTCGACGAGAGCGAGGAGCAGGGCCCGCGCGAGGGGCTCGGCGTCGTGCCGGGCACGGTCGTTCGCCTCCGCCCCGGAGATCCGAAGCTCAAGGTGCCGCATATCGGCTGGAACGCGTGCGCGCAGCGCCGGCCCGACCCGCTGCTCGCGGGCATCCCCGACGGTGCGCACTTCTACTTCACGCACTCGTTCCACGCCGTCCCGGCGGATCCATCCGTCGTCGTGCTCGAGGCCGAGCACGGCATCGCGCTCACCGCGGCGATCCGCCGGCACAACGTGTTCGCGTGTCAGTTCCACCCCGAGAAGAGCCAGGCCGCGGGCCTCCGCCTGCTCGAGAACTTCGTGAGATCATGATCTTCCCGCCTCCTCCTCGCCGGTGCTACCCCGCAGGCTCGCTCCGCTCGCTCTGCTGCCCCGCTCGGGGGGCGTCTCGCGTCGCTCGACGCACGGCTCGGTCATGAAGCTGTTCCCGGCGATCGATCTGCTCGGTGGTAAGGCGGTGCGCCTCGAGGAGGGCAAGCGCGACCGCGCGACGGTGTTCCACGAGGATCCCGTGCAGCTCGTGGCCGAGCTCGCGCGCGATGGAGCGGACCGGCTGCACGTCGTCGATCTCGACGGAGCGTTCGGCGAGCCGCGGCAGCTCGATCTCGTGCGCGCGATCACCGCAGCGTCGCCGATCCCGGTCGAGGTCGGGGGAGGGATCCGCGATCGCGCGGCGGTCGACGCGGTGCTCGCGCTCGGCGCAGCGTTCGCGGTGCTCGGGACCGCGGCGGTCCGCACACCCGCGCTCGTCGAGGAGGTGTGCCGCGCCTACCCGGGACGGATCATCGTCGCGGTCGACGCGCGCGAGGGCGTCGTCGCCGTCGACGGTTGGACGCAGAGCGGCGGCGTCACCGCGCTCGAGCTCGGGCGGCGAGCGGCCGCGTGGGGCTGCGCCGCGCTGCTCTACACCGACGTCGCCCGCGATGGCCTGCGCGCCGGCCCGAACGTCGCTGCGACGGCGGAGCTCGCGCGCGGCGTGACGTGCGACGTGATCGCCTCGGGCGGCGTCGGCGAGCTCGACGATCTCGCGCGGCTGCGAGACGCGGGCATCCCCGCCGTGGTCGTCGGGCGCGCGCTCTACGATCGCCGGTTCACGGTCGCCGAGGCCGCTCGCGTCGCGCACGGAGGCGCGTGATGCTCGCGCGCCGCATCATCCCGTGCCTCGATGTCAAGGACGGCCGTGTCGTCAAGGGCATCAACTTCGTCGAGCTGCGCGACGCCGGCGATCCCGTGGAGCAGGCGGCCGCGTACGAGCGACAGGGTGCCGACGAGCTCTGTTACCTCGACATCTCCGCGTCACCCGAGGGCCGCGCGACGCTCGTCGACCTCGTCGCGCGCACCGCGGAGCAGGTCTTCGTGCCGCTCACGGTCGGAGGCGGCGTGCGCTCGGTCGGCGACGCGGAGCGCCTCCTCGACGCGGGCGCCGACAAGATCGCGATCAACACCGCCGCGATCCGGTCGCCCGAGCTCGTGTCCGCGTGCGCTGCGCGGTTCGGCAGCCAGGCGATCGTCGTCGCCGTCGATGCGAAGCGCCGATCAGGTCCCGACGCAGCGTGGGAGGTCTACAGCCACGGCGGCCGCACGCCCGAGGGGCTCGACGTGCGCACGTGGTGCCGGCAGATCGCCGAGCTCGGCGCGGGGGAGATCCTGCTGACGAGCATGGATCGCGACGGCACGGGTAGCGGCTACGACACCGAGCTGATCGCCGAGATCGCCGGCGCGGTCTCGATCCCGGTGATCGCGTCGGGTGGCGTCGGCGAGCTCGCGCACCTCGCAGCGGGGCTCGAGGCCGGCGCCGACGCGGTGCTCGCCGCCTCGATCTTCCACTTCGGCCGGCACACGATCCCAGAAGCCAAGGAGTTCCTGCGCGCGCGGGGCCTCGCGGTCCGCTGAACCGCCTTGACACCGCGATCGCCACCTTCCAACGTAGCGAGCATGTTCGAGCCGGCGTACGACGAGCGGGGCCTGGTGCCGTGTGTCGTGCAGGACGCGGAGGCCGGCACCGTGCTGATGGTCGCCTGGATGAACGCCGAGGCGCTGCGCCTCACGCGCGAGACCGGCGTCGTCCACTTCTGGTCGCGCTCGCGCCAGGCGCTGTGGAAGAAGGGCGAGACCTCGGGGAACACGCTCGCGCTCGTCGAGCTCCGCCTCGACTGCGACGGGGACACCGTGCTGGCGCGCGTACGCCCCGCGGGGCCGGCGTGCCACACCGGGAAGACCGCCTGCTTCTTCCGGCGCGACGACGACGCGGACGACGAGGGCGTGCCCGCGGTCGAGGGTGCGCAGATCCTCGTCCGGCTCGCCGAGATCCTCGCGGCCCGGCGCGACGCGAGCACGCCGGAGAAGTCGTACACGCGCTCGCTGCTCGACGCGGGCATGCCGAAGATCCTCGCGAAGATCGCCGAGGAGCACGGCGAGCTCGCGGCCGAGCTGCCCGGCGGGCCCGACGAGAAGGTGGTGCACGAGACCGCGGATCTGCTGTTCCACGTCATGGTCGGGCTGACCGCGCGGCGGATCCCGATCGAGCGCGTGTTCGCGGAGCTCGCGCGGCGGTTCGGGACGAGCGGTCACGTCGAGAAGGCCTCGCGGTCGTGAGCGACGCGATCGTGGGCACCGGCCTCCTCGCGCCGGGCGGCGGGCTCGCGCGCGCGATCCCGCACTACGAGGATCGGCCCGAGCAGCGCGCGATGTCCGCCGCGGTCGCGCGCGCCCTCGCCGACGAGCGGCCGCTGATCGTCGAGGCAGGCACCGGCACCGGCAAGACCCTCGCCTACCTCGTGCCTGCGCTGCAGTCCGGCAAGCGCGTCGTCGTGTCGACGGGGACGCGGGCGCTCCAGGACCAGATCGCGCGCCACGACATCCCGCTGTTGCGCTCGATCCTGGCGCGCCCGTTCTCCGCGGTGGTGCTCAAGGGCGTCGCGAACTACGTGTGCAAGCGGCGGCTCGCCGAGGCGATGTCGCGCCAGAGCCCGGATGGCTCGCTCGCCGCGCTCGCCCAGTGGGCGGCCGACACCGAGACCGGCGACCGCGCCGAGGTCGAGTGGCTCCCCGAGAACGCGCCGGTGTGGAGCGAGATCACGACGACGCCCGACGCGCGCGTCGGCCCGCGCTGCCCGTACTTCGAGCGCTGCTTCATCACGCAGGCGCGCCGGCTCGCCGAGAACGCGCAGCTGATCCTCGTGAACCACCACCTGTACTTCGCGGATCGTGCGCTGCGCGCCGCGCACCCGGGCGCGCGCGTGTTGCCCGATCACGACGCGGTGATCTTCGACGAGGCGCACCAGCTCGAGGACGTCGCGACGGAGCACTTCGGGGCGCGGATCTCCACGGCGAAGCTCGCCGAGCTCGTGCGCGACGCTCACCTCGCGCTCGCGGGCATGCCGCTGTGGACCGGGAGGGCGTCCGTCGACCTCGTGCACGCCGTCGAGCGCGCCGGGATCGCGCTGTTCGCGCAGGTGCGCGCCGTGCTGATCGCGGCCGACACCGCGGAGACCGGGCGTGTCCCGCTGCCGCCCGGCCTGTTCGATCATCCCGAGCGCCAGGCCGCGTGGTTCCGGCTCGACACCGCCCTCGAGGAGCTCGCGCGCGCCGCCGAGGCCGAGGCCGAGCCGCCGCCCGACGAGGAGGACGACGCGGAGGCGGGCGCACGCGCCGCGCTGGCCGGGCTGGCCCGCCGCGCCCGCGAGCACCGCGAGCACCTCGCCACGATCGCCGAGCAGCGTCAGAAGAGCCACGTATACTGGGGCGAGACCCGCCCCACGGGGACGTTCCTCAGCGCGTCACCGATCGACGTGGCCGACCTCGTGCGGAGGCACATCATCAAGGCCGGCCCGACGCCGGTGTTCACGTCGGCGACGCTGACCGCCGCCGGCACGTTCGCGTACACCCGCGCGCGGCTCGGACTGCACGACGCCGACGAGCTCCTCGTGAGCTCGCCGTTCGACTACGCGCGCCAGGCCATGCTCTACGTCCCGCGCGACCTGCCGCCGGTGAACGAGGGCTTCAGCCCCGCCGCGGCCGAGCGTGTCGTCGAGCTGCTCGCGCTGACCGAGGGCCGCGCGTTCCTGCTGTTCACGAGCTATCGCGCGATGCGCGAGGCCGCCGCGCGCTTGAACCGCCTCCCGTATCCGCGGCTCGTACAGGGTGACGCGCCGCGCGCGACCCTCGTCGAGCGGTTCCGCGCGACGCCGCACGCGGTGCTGCTCGGTACGAGCTCGTTCTGGGAGGGCGTGGACGTCCCCGGCGACGCGCTCAGCCTCGTCGTGATCGACAAGCTGCCGTTCGCTCCGCACACCGATCCGCTGATCGCGGCGCGCATGCAGGCCCGCGCCGAGGCCGGTCAGGATCCGTTCGCGACCCTCCAGCTCCCCGCCGCGGCGATCGCGCTCAAGCAGGGCTTCGGCCGCCTGATCCGGCGGCGCGACGATCGCGGCATCGTCGCGATCCTCGACGGGCGCGTCGTGACGCGCGGCTATGGCCGCGTGTTCCTCGACACGCTGCCCGCCGGCCTGCCCCGCACGTCCTCGCTGGAACAAGTCCGGCGCTGGTGGCGAGCCACCCCGACGGTGGAGAACATCGACCTGGACGTCGACGTGACGATGAACGTGAGCGCCACCGTCGACGGCGACGAACCGCGCGCCGAGCGCACCGCGGACTGATTCTCCACCGCGGTCATCGTTGCCGTCCACGCCGTGGCGTGCTCCCGGGCTGACCGAGTCCGCATCCCGTGCCAAGGTGACCGGGTGCTGCTCATCCTGGTCGGCTGCGCGTACGTCATCGGATCGATCCCGTTCGGAGTCCTGATCGCGCGCGGGCTCGGCGTCGACATCCAGCAGCGCGGCAGCGGCAACATCGGCGCGACCAACGTCACCCGCGTGCTCGGTCCGCTCCCGGGTGCGCTCGTGCTCGTGCTCGACGCGGCGAAGGGCGCGCTGCCGACGTACTTCGCGCTGCACCAGGTCGGTGATCCCTGGGTCGTCGTCGCGGTCGGCGGCGCGACCATCCTCGGGCACTGCTTCTCGCCGTTCCTCGAGTGGAAGGGCGGCAAGGGCGTCGCGACCACGCTCGGCGTGTTCCTCGTGCTGGCGCCCCGCCTCGTCGCGATCTCGGTCCTCGTGTTCGTGGTGATCGTGCGGCTGACGCGCGTCCCCGCGCTCGGATCGCTGGCCGCGATCGCCACGCTCGCCGGCATGCTGCTCGCGCGCGGCGATGCCGCCCCGGCGACGCTCGCCGTCTGCGCGACGCTCCTGCTCGTGTACACGCATCGCTCGAACCTGGAGAAGCTGAGCCGCCCCCGGTGACCGCCGGCGCGCCGATGGAGCGCGCGCTCGCTACCAGTCGCCGAGCGGCTCGAGCGGCTGGTCGGTGACGCGCGCGAGGAGCGCGGCGACCGGCCCGTGGCCCGGGATCACGAGCTCCGGGTAGAGATCGGCGAGCGGCGCGAGCGCGAACCGGCGAGCGGCGAGCCGCGGATGCGGCACCTCGAGCTCCGGCGTTCGGTGCGTGCGCGCGCCCCACACGAGCACGTCGAGGTCGATCGGCCGCGGCCCCCACCGCGTCTCGCGCGCGCGGTCTCTCCCGAGCAGGCGCTCGAGCTCGAGGACCGTCGCGATCAGCTCCGCCGGCTGGAGGTCCGCCGCGCGCACGGACACCGCGGAGTTGAGGAACGCGGGCTGCTCGGGGTGCCCGACCGGGGCGGTGCGGTACAGGGCTGCCGAGCGCACCGGACCGAGCGCGGCGAGCGCCTCGCGGGCCCGCCGGAACCTCTCCACGATCTCGTCGTCGGAGCCCAGGTTCCCTCCGAGCCCGATCACCACGGGGGCGATCGCGTGCGAGCTCACGCCGCGACCACGGGGTTGCGCAGCACGCCGATGCCCTCGATCTCGACCTCCACGACGTCGCCCGGCTCGAGGTTACCGACGCCCGACGGCGTCCCCGTGGAGATCACGTCGCCGACCTCGAGCGTCATGTGGTTGCTGACGAACGAGATCAGCGTCGGGACGTCGAAGATGAGGTCCGAGGTCGAGGAGTCCTGCCGGACCTGGCCGTTGACCCGCGTCACGATCCGCAGGTTCGACGGGTCGAGGCCCGCGACGATCTTCGGACCGAGCGGGCAGAACGTGTCGAACCCCTTCGCGCGCGCCCACTGCCCGTCCTTCTTCTGGAGGTCGCGGACGGTGACGTCGTTGATGCACGTGAACCCGAGGACGTGATCGAGCGCGTCCTCCGTCGACACCCGGCGCGCGCGGCGCCCGATCACGACGCCGAGCTCGCCCTCGTAGTCGACGCGCTCGTACCCGACGGGGCGCTCGATCGGGAAGCCCTCGGGCAAGAGGGCCGAGCGGGGCTTGAGGAACAGGAGCGGCTCCTCGGGGAGCCCCTTCCCCATCTCGACCGCGTGCGCGCGGTAGTTGACCCCGATACCGATGATCTTGCTCGGAACCAGATCGATCTGTTCGACAGCTCCGGGGCGTTCGACGCGGACCAGCATGAGCGGAAAGGTAGGACACCTTGGGCGGAGCTGTCATTGATCCGAGAAGATACGACCCGTACAATTTGTGGGATGGGCCGGGCTCCCAACTCTGGAGCGCCACAGCGCGTCTCGGCGCACGTGGTGCCGAAGGCCCGCGCGGGGTCGAGCTCGTTCGCTCCTCCTCCGGCTCCCGACGACGACGAGAAGACGACGATCGACGCCGGCTGGTCGGAGGAGCCGAGCACGACCGTCGAGCAAGGTGAGGTCGCCGAGCGCATCCGCGCTCTCGGCGTCGAGCCGCGCCACAAGGTCATCACGAACATCACGTCGACGGGCGCCGGAGCGCTCGAGGAACCCACCGTCGACGATCAGCGCTCGACCGGCGGGCTCGCGCTGCTCTCGGCCTCGCACCCTCCAGCGCGGCTCGTGATCACGAGCGGGAAGGACAGCGGGCACGAGCTCGTGCTCGAACCGGGCAAGACGTACACCGTCGGGCGCGCGATCGACAACGATCTCGTCCTCACCGACATCGCCGTCTCGCGCAAGCACTTCGACCTCCGGTACGCCGACGGCGCGTGGATGATCGTCGATCGCGGCTCGGGCAACGGCACGCTCGTCAACGGCAACCTCGAGGATCACCCGTTCGCGCTCGCGCACGGAGATGCCGTCGAGATCGGGAACACGATCTTCCGCTTCGACCAGCCCAGCGCGACGACGCGGCCCGCGCCGACCATCGACCTCTCGATGGATCAATCGCTCGATCAACCTCTCGATCAGGACCTCGGCCAGCACCTCGGCCAGCCGCTGGGGCAGGCGCTCGACGAGGAGGAGCCGTCGACGATCGCCGGAAAGCCGGTACGGACCGACGAGGTCCCGACGCCGGCGCAGATGCCGCCGCCGGCGCGCGTGCGCCCGAAGACGATGCCGCCGCCCCTGCGCCCGCGCACGTCGTCCGTCGCTCCGTCCGTCTCCGCCAACGCGGCTCCCTCCGGGCCTGCGGGCCACGCGCCGGGAGGCCCACCACCGCACGCGCCGTCGCACGGCCACCTGGCCCCGCCGGCGCCGGTGGCACGGGTGAGCGCGGGCATGCCGGCGAGCGCGCCGATCGGTAACGCGCCGCTGCCCGGTCGCTCTCCGAGCGCCGCGGGCCCCGTGATGCTCGTCGACCACGGCCCGTCGCGATCGATGCCGGCCGTGCTGCCCGCGCAGAGCGCGCCGATGCCAGCGCTCTACGGTTACCCGCACGCGGGTGATCTCCCGCCGCAGCACGCCCCGAACATCGGGCCACACAGCGTCACGGGAATGCCCGCCCGCGATCCCACGTCGACCGCGCTGGTGCCGCCGGCGCGGTATGGCGTCCACGGCGCGGTCGCGCAGCCGTATCGCGTGCCTGTGATCTCGCGACGGGCGAAGCTCGTCCTCGGAGGTGCGGCGCTGACGCTGTTCGCGGCGATCTCGACCGTCGCGATCATCAAGGGCACGAGCGGAGGCCGCGCCGACGCCGGTACGTCGGCGGCCACGGCGGCGACCGATCCGGAACCGGTCGCCCAGCGCTCCACGGCGACGGTCTCGCCGATCACCGAGGCGATCCAGGGCCGACCGGTGACGCTGGTCGACAACGGCAAGCCCGCGGCGGAGACGAAGGCCGAGCCGGTCGAGGACGCCCCTGCGATCGAGATCACCGAGGACGAGCCGAGCGCCAAGGCGAGCGACGCCGAGGCGGCGAGCCAGAACACGCCCGCGGATACGTCGTCGCAGACGCTCGCGCGCGCCGAGGATCGAGACCCCGAGCCCGCGCCGGTGAGGGCCGTCGCGAAGAAGGACCCGCCGAAGACCGAGGCAGCGTCGAAGAAGGCGACGCCCGAGCGGGCGCCTACGCGCAAGGAGCCCGCGAAGCAGGATCCGCCGAAGAAGGAGCCCACGAAGCGCGTCGCCGCCGGAGACACGAGCGCCGTACGCGCGAAGGCCGAGCGGCTCTACCGCGACAAGAGCTTCAGCGCGGCGGCGAAGGTGCTCCGCGACGCGGCGTCGAGCTTCGGCCCCGACGAGGCCTCGGACCTGAGATCACTCGCCGGGACGTACGAGGCGTTCGGCAAGGCGTTCAACCTCGGCATGGCGCCGAACACGCCCGCCAAGCAGGCGTGGGACGCGCTGACCCGGGCGAACAGCTACGACCGCAGCGCCGGGAACGCGTTCGGCTCGGAGATCACGGAGCGGCTCGGCAAGATCGCACCGAAGGCGGCGGCCGCGTTCATGGCGTCGCGCGACTACGTCAAGGCCAAGCGGGCGGTCGGCCTCGCCGAGAGCACCGGGAACCGTAACTCGACCACCGACGGCGTGCGCCAGAGCCTCGAGTCGGCGGCCGGGCAGCTCTATCGCCAGGCGGAGGCGGAGATGTCGTCGAACCCGGCGGCGGCGAAGGCCAAGCTCAAGACCATCCAGGGCATGGTCGACTCGAAGAGCCCCTGGCACCAGCGCGCGGGGAAGCTGCTCAGCGGCGCGCGGCGATGAGCTGACCGATCACCTTCTCGAGGCGATCGAACTCGAACGGCTTGTCGACGTGCGCATCGGCGCCGTAGAGCGGCGAGGTGATCTCGTTCACGTGCTCGCCGATCGCGGTCACCATGACGATCTTGATGTCCTGCGTGACCGGGTCCTGCTTGAGCGCGCGCGCGACCTCCCAGCCCGACTTGCCCGGCATCATGACGTCGAGGAGGACCACGTCGGGGCGCTCGCGCTTCGCGAGCTCGAGTGCGCGGTGACCATCGTTCGCCGTGCTGACCTGGTAGCCGCGCTTGCCGAGCCGCGTGCTCAGCATCGTCACGATCTCGGGATCATCGTCGACGACCAGGATGTTCGCGACCGCCTGCGCCTTGCTCATGTCCCCCGGACGCTACGCCGCACCGCTTCCCCTGGTCAAGCGACGTCACCCGGGCGGCATCGTGGTACCAAGCATCGTGCGCCGCTGGATCTGGGCCACGATCATCGTCGTGATCGGCATCGCCGCGATCGTCATGGTCGGGGATGTCGGCGAGCTCGCTGCGCGCCTCGAGACGTTCGGCTGGTGGGCGTTCGGCGTCGCGCTCGGGCTGTCGGTGACGAACTACCTGATCCGGTTCCTCCGCTGGCAGCTCTACCTGCGGTGGCAACAGGTGAGCGTCCCCCGCGGCTCGAGCCTCATCGTGTTCGGCGCCGGCCTGTCGCTCTCGATCACGCCGGCCAAGCTCGGCGAGCTCGTGAAGAGCTACCTGCTCCGCGAGCTCCATGACGTTCCCGCCACGGCGACCGCGCCGATCGTCGTCGCCGAGCGCGTGACCGACCTGATCGCCCTGCTGCTGCTCGCGGTCGTCGGGGTCGCGGTCTACGGCGTGCAGACCACCCTGGTGCTCGCGGCCGGCGCGCTGATCGCCATCGGGCTCGTGCTGCTCGCGTGGCCACGACCGACGCTCGCGCTCATCGATCTCGTGACCGCGCCGTCGTTCCTCCGCCGGTTGCGGGCCCCGTTGCGCGAGACGTACGGCGGGCTCGCCTCGCTGTGCCGACCGGTCCGGCTCGTCACGGCGACCGCGATCGCACTCCCGGCGTGGGCCGCCGAGTGCATCGGGTTCGCGGTGATCTGCAACGCGTTCCCGGGGACCGAGGTCAGCTACGGGCTCGCGATGGTGATCTACGCGGCGACGACGATCGCCGGTGCGCTGTCGTTCCTGCCCGGAGGGCTAGGTGTCACCGAGGGAGCGATGACGCTGCTCCTGGTCACGAGCGCGGCCCACATCGACGAGGCGACCGCGCTCGATGCGACGCTCCTCACCCGGCTCGCGACGCTGTGGTTCGCGGTCGTGCTCGGGCTCGGGTTCCTGGCGCTGGCGCGGGCGCGAATCGCACGACGACCACCGGCGCCCGAGAACTGAGTCGCTATACTGCCGGCATGTCGGTAGGCGTCGACTTCGACTTCGCGAAATGGCTCGCAATCCGGCGTGGCTCGATGGAGCAGTCGGCGCGCGAAGGCGCGGCGTACGCGTTCTCCGGAGAGCGCAAGTTCCGGCGGACGCTGCAGCTCGCGCGGCCGGTGACGATGGCGCTCGAGGCGACGACCCGGCTGTGGCGCGACGTCGCGCGCACCGAGCTGCTCGGCACGGCCGTCAAGGTCTCGGACCAGCAGTACCCCCGCGTGTGGGAAGCGGCGCGGGCCGCCGGCGCGGCGCTGCGGGTGCGGGTCCCCGTCGTGTTCGCGGCGCCGACGCCGTCGATCAAGGTCAAGGCCCTCGGGACCGAGGACGCGCCGCACCTGATCGTGAACCTCGAGGTCGCCGAGAAGCTCGACGACACGGAGCTCGTCGCCGCGATCGGGCACGAGCTCGGCCACGTCCAGAACGGCCACATCCTGTACGCGACCGCGCTCCATTACCTGACGAGCTCGGCGGCGTTCTACGTGCGCTGGGTGGTGCAGCCCGCGATCATGACGCTGCAGGCGTGGTCGCGGCGCGCCGAGGTCACGTGCGATCGCGCCGCGCTGCTCGCCGCGCGTGACGAGGACAAGACGCTCGCGGCGCTGGTCAAGCTCGAGCTCGGGTTCGACAAGGACGCGGCGGTCGACGTCGAGGAGTACCTGCGCAACCTGCCGGACCCCAAGCGCGGGCTCGGCCGGTTCGCCGAGGTGTTCCGCTCGAACCCGTACATGCCGCGCCGCGTGCAGATGCTGAAGCTGTTCGCCGGTTCGGCGCTCTACGCCCAGGTGACGGGTCAGGACCCGACGGGCAAGCCGTCGATCGCCGAGGTCGACAAGCAGGTGACCGAGCTCATCTCGGTGTTCTGACGGGGGCCATCATGATTCTGCTCGATCACCACAAGTCCGCGAAGCGCGAGATCATCGCGCGGTTCCAGCAGCTCGCCGAGGTCGCCGACAGCGTCGGCATGGTGACGCTCGCGCGCGACATCCGCACGACGCGGATCCCCAAGCTCGAGTCGGAGCGGTTCCACCTCGTCGTGCTCGGCGAGTTCAACCACGGCAAGTCGACGTTCGTGAACGCGATGCTCGGCAGCGAGATCCTTCCGACGGGCATCACGCCGACGACCGCCGCGATCAACCACGTGGTCTACGCGCCCGAGCCCACCGCGCGGGTCGTGCTGGCCACCGGCGAGAGCCAGCCGCTCGAGCCCGGCCAGATCAAGGAGTGGGTCACCGTGGCCGGCGGGCGCGCGAACGAGGTCTCGTTCGTCGAGGTCGGGTATCCGTCGCCGATGCTCGAGAACAACGTCGTCCTCGTCGACACCCCCGGCGTCCACGACCTCAACGAGCAGCGCGCCGAGGTCACGTACGGCTACGTGCCGCGCGCCGACGCGGTCGTGTTCCTGCTCGACGCGGGGCAGGCGCTCAAGGACAGCGAGCGCGAGTTCCTGCGCAGCCGCGTCCTCGAGGGCGCGCGCGATCGCCTGATCTTCGTGCTCGGCAAGATGGACATGCTGTCGCCCGACGAGCGCACGGCCGTGCTCGACTACGTGCGCAAGAACCTCGCGCAGATGATGCCGGAGCCCGTCGTGTTCCCGCTGTCCGCGCGCGACTGGGCGAAGTCGCAAGATCCCGCGAGCGGGATGCCCGAGCTGATGAGCTACCTCGAGCGGTTCCTCGAGCACGACCGGGCGCAGGTGATCCTCGACAACGCGGCAGCGGACGCGGCGCGCACGGCCGCCTACGTCGAGAACAACCTCGGCGTGCGCATGCGCTCGTACGACTACGACCTGCACGAGCTCGAGCAGCGGATCTCCGCGGTCCGCGAGCAGCTCGACACGAGCAAGCGCAAGCTCGACGACCTGCACGTGCGGATCGACGCGGACGCCGAGTCGATCAAGAACCAGGTCTCGCTCGACCTCGAGGCGTTCGCGAAGTCGTTCGTGCAGGCGCTGCCCGGGCAGATCGACTCGGTCGACGCGAACGACGTCAAGGCGTACCTGCCGCAGTTCATCGAGGACAAGTTCAAGGAGTGGGCGGAGATCGAGGGCGCGAAGCTCGCGGCGATGCTCGAGCACCTCGCCGAGGAGGTCATCGCGATCACGAACGAGAACGTCGCGGCGGCGGCGGCCACGCTCGCCGAGCGGCTCGGGCCGCAGGACACGCAGGTCGACATCACCGTCGACAGCTTCAAGTACGACGTCGGCATCTATGCCGTCGGCGCGCTCGGCACGACGGTGATGCTGTTCGTCAACGCGCTCGCCGGCGGGCTGCTCACGCTCGCGGCGCCGATCCTGGCGATCGTGCTGAAGTCGAAGATCGCGGGCGACATCCGTGTGCAGGCGAAGGAGAAGGTGCCGGCCGCGGTGCTGAACGCCGCCGAGGCCATGAAGCCTCACTTCGACCGCGTGATCGACGACTTCGCGAAGCGGCTCAGCGAGTTCGTGTCGAACGCGGGCAACACCCTGTACAAGGGCATCAGCGAGATCCTCGACCGCACGATGCGCGAGCGCCGCGAGGCGGGCGGTAACATCGAGGGCATGAAGGTCGCGACCAGCGCGCAGATCCAGCAGGTGCGCGCGGTCAGCGCCGCGCTGCGCCAGCTGCGCGAGGGGCTGTGGTCGAGCGAGGACGAGCCCGCCGAGGTGCCCACCACGTCGTGAGCCGTGGTGGGTGTCCGTCCCTTCGACACGATCCGACACGATCCGACACGATCCGGCGTGTGGTGACGCCCGATTCACCACCGCCGGCGCACAAGCCCGCGAACTGACAGTGGTCGAACCACTGGCGAGGAGATTGCTGAAAGCGAGGGACCATGCGCCTCGCACTCGCCTCCCTGCTCCTCGCCACCGGATGCCTCCACCAGGACTCGACCGACGCGCCCGGTGACGCGCCCGACGCCGCGCCCGAGTACGCGGATCACGACGGTCGAGCGGCGCTGCCGACGAGCGGCCCGGTGATCGCGCCAGGCCTCGCACCGCCGGACGACGCCCCGGCGGGTAGCGACGCGCGCGCGACACCTGCGCGCCCTTCGCTCCAGCTAGGCCGCGTGCTCGGTCACGACGGCCGCGACGGCGCGCCCCGTGTCCTCGCCGAGCCGCCGCACCGTCCCGAGCTCGCGCCGGCCCTCGCGCTCGGCGACGACGCACCAACCACGATGCGCGTCGATGGGACGTACACCGTGCGGTCACAGATCGAGCTCACCGTCGAGGCGCTGCTCCCCGAGCCGGCGGCCGCGCTCGTCGGGACCCTGCGCGACTTCTCGCAGCAGCCAGCGCACACCCTGATCACGCTCGCCGACGAGGCCGGCGTCCCGGCGGTCGGCACGCTGCGCGCGGTCCTGCCGGATGCGCTCGAGGCGCGCCTCGAAGGGTGGATCGACGTGGAGATCGCCGGCCTGACGCTCGGCGGCGTCGCGGTCCCCGAGCTCGCCGCGAGCCTCGAAGCCTACGCCGAGACCGCGCTGACGCAGGTCGGGATCGAGAGCACGCTCACGCTCGATGGAGGTACCGCGCGTCATCGCCTGACCGGGCTCGATCTCGCGCCCGCCGGCCTCGACGTGCAGCTCGCGCTCGGCGGGCTCCCCGACGAGGTCGTGAGCGCGACGGCCGCGGTGACTGCGGACGGGGCGACGCTCGCCGTGGCCGAGCACGCGTTCGCGCTGCCGTACGGGCAGTACGTCTGGGACGCGCTCGAGGTGCGGTTCCTCGCCGAGCACGGCATGGGCGTCCGCGCGGCGCTCGGAGCCGCGGTGCGCTGCCCGGTCGTCGCCGCGCGCGTCGCGAACAAGTGCGTGTTCGGGGTGTGCGTCGGCCACCAGGCCGAGCTGACGTCGCTGTGCGAGCGGGGGCTCGACGAGGTGGTCGACCAGGCGCGCGCGAAGCTCGCGTCGTTCCGCTTCGACGCGCTCCGGCTCGTGGCTGGCTCGGCGACGCTCGTCGACGACGACGCCGATCAGGTCGCCGACGCGCTGGCGGACGGCGCGTGGACCGCGGAGCTCGACGCCGGGATGGGTCCGCGCTCGGTGCCCGCCACGTTCACCGCGACCCGCTGATCACGTGGTCAGCGGAACGTGCCGGCGACGCCGAACCCCGGCACCGTGCTCTGCTCCGGCGTCGTGACCATCATGGGGTGGAACACCATCGAGACCGCGCGCTCGTCTCGATCCACGCGCGGCAAGCCCGACGCCACGGCGCTCGACAGGCTCTTCCAGATCTCGGGCAGCTCGTTCTCCTCCGGCTCCTCCGGGGTGAAGGTCGCGAGCGACTCCTGGAGCGGCGTGACGGTACGGAGGCGCGCGGTGTCGGGCAGCCGTAGCTCCTGGATCGAGGGGATCCGCGTCGGGCCCCGGCGGACGTGCGCCCGGGACTCTGCGCCGACGGCGTAGACCGGCGCACGCGTGAGGCACGCCGCGCCTTTCGGACATGCGGCCACGGGAGTCGCGGCTACCCCGATGAGCCCGAGGAGCACCAGCAACCGCATGACCCTCCTCGATGCGAGCTGCATACCGCCGGAGAGAGTGCCGGTGGGCTCGACACCACGTGCGGCCCGGCGCCGGCCCCGTGGGAACGCGACCGCCGCCAGCCGTGGAGTTCGTGCACGCGTGCGCGGCGATGTCACGCGACTCGCTGTAGGCTTCGACCATGTCGCTATGGTCGCGCGTGCAACGGCGGCTGGGAGATCTGGCCGAAGAGCTCGTGCTCGACGAGTACCGCGATCAGCTCAACCACGCTCAGCAGCTGCTGTCCTCGGGAGACGCGACCGCCGCGATCGAGGTGCTCGATGCGCTGCTGACTGCGAAGTCCGAGCACGGGCAAGCGCTGATCGTACTCGGCGCGGCGCACATCGCGAACCGCGCACCCGAGAAGGCGGTCGAGGCGTTCCAGCGCGCGCAGCGCGTGCGCCCGGGCGATCCGGCCGCGCTCGTCGGGCACGGGCTGGCGCTCGTCCAGCTCGCGAAGTACGACAGCGCGATCGCGTCGTTGTCACGTGCGGTCGCCGAGGCCGGCGGAGATCGCGCGATCCTCGCGGAGGCGTATCGCGGGCTCGGCATCAGCTGGCGGCGGAAGGGCGATCTCGACAAGGCGATCCGAGAGCTGCGCAAGGCGGTCACCGAGAACAGCAACGACATGGAGGCGCGGGCCGCGCTCGGGGAGGCGCTGATCGCGGACGGCGGTCCGTTCGACGAGGCGCTGCGCCACCTCGAGATCGCCGCCGCCGGCGATCAACCTCCCGCGCTCGCGCTGTTCGCCCTCGGGCGCTGGGCCCTCCTCGAAGGCACGCCGTCGCTCGCCGGCGAGCGGCTGCAGCGCGCGCGGGCGATCTCGGACCACGATCCGAGCCCGCTCGGCGGCCAGGTTCGCCTCGAGATCGTGATCGCGCAGGGAGACGCCGCGCTCGCCACCGGCGACGCCCCCCGCGCGCACACGTTCTACCTCGAGGCGCTGTCGCTCGATCCCCGGCGCGCCGAGCTCCACGCGAAGATCGCGGCCTCGCACCGCTCGATCGGACAGCTCGAGCTCGCGCTCCAGAGCTACGACCGCGCGCTCGCGCTGGGCGCGGGGATCGAGGTCCTGCGCGACGCGGTCGACACCGCGATCGAGGCCGAGGACCGGATCCGCGAGGCGCAGTGGAGCAACGACCTGCTCGCCCGCGAGCCCGATAACGTGCGAGCGCTCGTCGCGCGCGCCAGCGCGATGCTCGACACGAGCCCCGAGGCCGCGCGTGCGCTGCTCGAGCTCGCCGCCGCGAAGGACGACGTCGACGCCCACGTCGCGCTCGCGCGCATGGCCCTCGCGAGCGACCCGGCGAAGGCCGCGACCCAGGCTCTCGCGGCGCTCCGCGTCGCGCCCCATCACGCGCGCGCGAGAGAGCTCCTGACCGACGCGCGCGCCGCGATGCACGGCACCCCGGGGACCGAGATCGCCGAGCTCGCCGCGTACGTCGAGCGGCTCGTCGAGAGCCGCCGCGAGCTCGGTCACCTCGTCGCCGAGGTCGCGCGCGCCGAGGCCAACCTCGACCAGCCGCTGCTCGTCACCGTGATGGGCGAGTTCTCGAGCGGCAAGTCGTCGTTCGTCAACGCGTTCATCGGCGCCGACGTCGCGCCCACCGGCATCACGCCGACGACCGCGACGATCAACGTCGTGCGCTACGGCCGCGAGCGCGGCGGGCGCGTGATCCGAGCGGACGGCTCCGCGCTCGAGCTCGGCTGGGACGCGCTCATGGCCCACCTGCGCGGCCTGTCGCCGGAGGAGGCGCGTGGCATCGATCGAGTCGAGATCCTCGTGCCGCTGCCGCAGCTCGAGAAGATCAACATCGTCGACACGCCGGGGCTCAACTCGATCCAGCCCGAGCACGAGGCCACCGCGCGCGCGTTCATCGCCCGCGCCGACGCGGTGGTGTGGGTGTTCACCGCCGGACAGGGCGGCAAGGCGAGCGAGAAGAAGGCGCTGCGAGCGATCGGAGACGAGGGCAAGCGCGTGCTCGGCGTGCTGAACAAGGCCGACCAGCTGTCGGCCGAGGACACCGCCGAGGTCACCGCGTTCATCCAGGGAGAGCTCGGCGAGCTGGTCGAGACGATCGTGCCGTTCTCGGCGCGCGACGCTCTGCGCTTCAAGCAGCAAGGGACGGGGCACGACGGCAACTGGTCCCAGCTCGCGAGCTCGCTCGAGGAGCGCTTCTTCCAGCAGGCGCGCCAGCTCAAGCGCGATGCGTGCGCCCGCGTGCTGCGCGGCGTGATCGGCGAGGCGCAGCGCCTCGTCGACGAGGCCCGCGATCGCGCGACCGCCGCGGCCGAGGCCGCTCGCGAGGCTCGCGACGAGCTGATCGCGTCGGCGCGCCAGTTCGGCGAGGCGACGGTGCTCGCGGAGCGCAAGGCGCTCTCGGACCAGACCGCCGGCCTGTACCGCCGGGCCTCGCGCGAGGTGATCGATCTCGTGAGGCCGCGTCGCCTGCCGTTCTCGTCACACACCGCCACCACCGCGGATCGCGACTATCTGATCGCGCTCCTGTCGTCGGGGTTCGAGACCTCGATCGAGGGGGGCCGGCGCCGCGTCGCCGACGATCTCCTCGCGCGCACCCGGACCGTCGAGCCCGCCGCGCGCACGCTGGCCCAAGCGCTCGGCGTCGACGTGCTGAGCGACCTCCAGCGCACGGCGGACGACCAGATCGGCCTCGCGCTGTCGCGCGTGTTCGATCGTGCGCGCGCGTACCTGCGCGGCTACCTCGAGGGCGGCTACGTCGAGGCGTTCTTCCGGAACGACGTTCCGCGCCTCGAGCTCGCCGAGGACGCGGTCTATCACGCGCTCGTCCGCGGCGCGCCGGACCTCGATCGCGAGCTCGGCGAGCCGCTGGGGCGCGCCGCCACCGACGCGCTCTCGGCGCTCGCGAGCCGGCTCGCGCGCTGGGGCGCCGTCGTCGACGTGCTGGCGTTCGATCTCGAGGTGGGGTGGCGCCGCGCGCTCGAGCTCGCCGCGAGTCGGTTATGATGCTCGCGGACATGGCCCGCAGGAGCATCCCGAACCGGCTGACGCTGGGAATCGACGAGGCCGGGCGCGGCCCGGCGATCGGTCCGATGGTGATGGCGGCGGTGGCCCTCGAGTCGCGCTGCGCCGCGGTGCTGACGCGGATGGGCCTGTGTGACTCCAAGACCTATGGAGCCGGAGGAGACGCCCACCAGCTCCGAAGCGAGCTCGCCGTCGAGATCCGGAAGCGCGCGACGTTCGTCGCCACGATCGAGGTCGAGCACACCGAGATCGACGAGCGCGTCGCGCGGGGCGAGCTCAACGTCCTCGAGCGCGAGCTCGCGGTGAAGCTGATCGAGCAGGCCCCGCGCGTCGACCGCATCATCGCCGACGGTAAGCGGATGTTCGCCGCGCTGTGTGCGCGCTACGAGCGCTTCGAGTCGCACGACCGCGCCGAGGAGAAGCACGCCTCCGTCGCGGCCGCCTCGGTGATCGCCAAGGTGCTGCGCGACGAGCGGTTCGCGAAGATCCGCCAGCGCTACGAGCCGGAGCTCGGCCCGATCGGCGGCGGTGGCTACGCGAACGCGGCGACCCGGCGCTGGCTGCGCGCGTACGTGGAGCGTTACCGCCGCCTTCCCGACGAGGCGCGGCGCACCTGGCCATATCCGTACGTCGCGGACCTGATCGGAGACCAGCGTCCCCCCACGCTGCAGACCGAGCTATTCGCCGCCGGCGCCGTCGGTAGCGACTGACAGGCAGCGCTTGACCGCGGCGTTCGTCGCGACGCGGGCGCGATAGGCCGCGGGATCGAGCTTCGCGATCTGCGCCGCGAGCGCGCGCACCGCCGCGCAGTCTCCCTTCGCGGCCACCGCGAGACAGCGCCGGATCAGCGCGTCGACCGGCGCCTGGGCCGGCGCCTCGTTCGATGCCTC
>Ga0164243_10005098_pt1 | contig 20202 bp, 15 predicted proteins | sample OricompcompostOP_FD_108781 | JGI IMG/M metagenome (GOLD analysis project Ga0164243, IMG submission 108781) | Organic Plus compost microbial communities from Emeryville, California, USA - Original compost - Organic plus compost (OP) | ecosystem: Engineered > Solid waste > Mixed feedstock >... | reverse complement strand
CTGCACGATCGCCAGGCCCAGTCCATAACCTTCCCGCGAGGCATTTCTGCCGACGCCCACTTGATAGAACTCATCGAAGATGCAAGCCAGCTGGTCTTCGGGAATGCCTTCGCCGGTATCGCGTACCTCGACGCACACGCCAGTGGCGGTCGGCATTGCCCGGAGAGTGACCGTGCCGGCACTGGTGTACTTGATGGCATTCGAGAGCAGGTTGCGCAACAACTGTTCGAGCAGGGACTGATCGGTGCGTGTACAGACATCGGCGTGCTCGACGACGAGTGTGAGTCCCTTGTCACGGGCCGCCGGCGAGAACTCGGTGCTCAGCAGTTCGAACAAGGAATGTAGCGAGAATTCCGAGGTCTGCGGCTTCACCGCGCCGGACTCGAGCTTGCTGATGTCGAGCAGCGCGCCGAGCAGGCGCTTCATCGCATCGATGCAGCAGCCCTGTTGAGCGAGCACTTCGCGACCGCTGGGATGCATGTCGATGCGGCACAGCGTGCCGTGCAGCATCGACAGCGCCTGCAGGGGCTGCCGCAAGTCGTGACTCGCCGTGGCCAGAAAACGGGTCTTGCTGAGGTTGGCGCGATCGGCTTCTTCGCGGGCTTCGATCAGTTCCTGCTCCACCCGTTTGCGATCGGTGACGTCGCGGATCGCGGCCGCTGCCCAGCCGTTGCGCAGCGGGCTCAAGCTGATTTCCAAGGGAAATTCGCTGCCCTCACGGCGACGGCCGAGCAGATCGAGCCCGGCGCCCATGGGGCGGGCCCGGGGATCCTCCGCGAATTTGCGACGGTGATGCGCGTGGCGCGCCTGCAAGCGTGCGGGCAGCAGCACTTCGACATCGCGACTGACAATGGCTTCGCGCGGATAGCCGAACAGGTCCGACACGCGCTGGTTGGCGTAGAGAATTCGACCCGACCCGTCGACGATCAACATGGCGTCGGGCGCGAACTCGACCAGGTCGGCGAGCAACTGCTGGTCAATCGTCATCGGCTTGTCCTCCCGCAACGACGGCGGGGTCGAGCGAATCGCTACGTCGAGCGGTCTCATATGCAGCTCCTGCCGCAAATCATACATCCGCCGGCAAGCTATCAAATGCCCCGTTTTGCTCGTATACGTGCATGGTCAGGCGGGTCGGGCTGCGGGTGGTGAGCCCTCCCGGCGGCAGTGGCGACCTGGAAAACCGAGCGGAAGCGGGTTCGGACTCGGCGTGCGTCAGGACGGCGTGGCGCTCACGCACAGAACAGCATTGTGCTGCTGGATGCGCTCATTCGTTCGCAAACCTCATGATGCGCATTTGTTTCTTGACGCGCACCGGCACGAGACCGAACGGAATGAAGTGAGCGTGGCAAATGATGTCACGTCGATTCCATCCGCGCGTTTCCGAGAGGGACTAGGCGGGTCTCCTTAGTGGATTCTTCCCGAGCGTTGCTACCCTGTCCGCACTGCCTGCAAAGGTGATCGCATGCGTGTGGGCTACGCCTCACTCACGGGTTTCGGCAGGAAGAACGCCGCCAGTCTCATCGCCAGCGGCCTGTTGCTCGCGGTGGTGCTATGGATGGCGTGGCTGAGCTTGCAGGAAATGCGTGATACCTCGGATCTGTCCGATCATTCCGAGGATGTACGTCTCGCGCTCGCCGCCGTCAGCCAGTCGCTGCTCGAAATGGAAACCGGACAGCGCGGCTTTCTGTTGACGGGGCAGGAAGCCTATCTGGAACCCTACCACGCCGGCGTCGCAGGCCTGGAGGATCAGCTGCGCGATCTGCAGCACCTGCTTGCCGACAGCGATCAACAGAGCGGGCGGTTGCGAACGTTGCTGCAGCTGGTGGCCGAGCGCCGTGCCCAGCTCGATCATGGGCTGGAATTGCGCCAGAGCGCCGGTATCGATGCCGCCCTCGTCGATATTCAGCGCGGCGCCGGCATTGCCACCATGCGAGAGGTTTTCAACAACCTCGAAGCCATGTCGGACGAGGAGGCGCAGTTGCTGACCGGGCGCAAGCAGCAGGAACAGGCCAGCCTGCAACGAAACTTTCATTTGATCGCGGCGCTGTCCACGGCCGCCGTGCTGCTGCTGTTGATGATGCTGCTTCGAGTGCAACGGGAAATGACGGCCCGGGCTCAGGCAGTCCGGCAGCTCGATGAAACGAACGCAACGCTCGCCGAGGCGACCGCGAGCAAGACCCGGTTTCTTTCGGCGGCCAGTCACGATCTGCGCCAGCCATTGCATTCCCTGTCGTTGTTGAACGCGGCCTTGAGCGGGCAACAGCTGAGCGCGCCGGTGCAGGCGATCGTGGCCGCACAGAAGGATTCGCTCGATGCCATGGCCATGCTGGTCAACCGGCTGCTGAACATCAGCATGATCGAATCGGGCGTCATCCAGCCGCGTGTCGAGTTCGTGCCGTTGGGCGCACTGCTCGCCTCGCTGGAAGCGGAGTTCCTGCCGCAGGCGCGGGCGAAACAATTGCAGCTGGACATTCTGCCGACGCAGCAGGCCGTGCGCACGGACCCGGCGTTGCTCCGGGAGATCGTCCAAAACCTGCTCGCCAATGCCATCCGCTACACGGATCGAGGCCGGATTTCACTGCGAGCACGGCGCGAGGCGGACGCCGTCGTGCTGGAATGTTCCGATACCGGCCGCGGCATCCCGGAGGATCAGCTGGAGCGCATCTTCGAGGAGTTCCATCAGGTGCAGCAGGGCGATGGCGCGGCACGCGAAGGCTTCGGCCTGGGGTTGTCCATCGTGAGCAGGCTGACGAAGCTGCTGGATATTCCCATCGGCGTGCGCTCGACGCCCGGTGGAGGGACGACATTCACTCTGAAACTCGTCGCTGCGGTCGACAGTCTGCAGCTGGCGCGCACGGTCGTGCCGATGGCGCCGATGGCGCCGAGCATCTCCCGCGTTGGACGCATCTTGCTCGTGGATGACGAGGCTTCGGTGCGCGATGCGACTGCATTGTTCCTGCAGATGGATGGCCACGAAGTGAAGGTCGCCAGCTCGCCGGAAGAGGCATTGCGCACGATCCAGCAATGGGAACAATCTCCCGACGTGATCGTCAGCGATTTTCAGCTCAATGCAACCCGCAACGGCGCGGAGCTGATCGAGGAATTGCGCGAGCTCAGGCAACTCGAAATTCCGGCAGTGGTGCTCAGCGGCGACACGATGAAGGTGTCGCCGCGGTGTGCGTCGATCAGCGCCTGTCGCGTGTTCCACAAGCCGGTGGATGCAGAAGAGTTGTCGGCGCACATTCGCCAGGTTCTCGACGGCGTCGCGGCCCGAGGTGAAGCGCGTGTATAGGAAGATTCTCGTTGCGGTCGACGGTAGCGCAGCGGCTCTGCGGGGGCTGGAGGAAGCGATCCGATTGGCGAAAGCAACCGGGGCGCACCTGCTGCTCGTGCATGTTCTGAATACGCTGATTCTGGACACCGAGGTCGCATCGACCGCTTATTACCAGGCGCTGGCGGAGGAAATACGCAGTTCGGGTATGAAGATCCTGGAGCACGCCGCGATGGTGGCGCGCGATGCGGGAGTGCCGTTCGAGCAGAAACTGGTCGAGAAGATCGGCGCGCACGCCTGGAAAGAGATCGTTGCGAAAGCGGGCGAATGGCACGCGGACTTGATCGTGCTCGGCACGCACGGCCGCCGTGGGCTGAAACGACTGGTCATGGGCAGCGATGCCGAGCGCGTGTTGCGGCACTCGCCGATACCGGTGTTGATGGTGCGAGACCAGCCGGAGAGCTGACGCAACGGCACCAGGCAGGCCCCGCTGAATGCGATCGATGGGTCGCTGCCGGCCGCCGATGGATTTGTGCGTGTGCGTGGTCGAATGACCCGTTGACCGCACCGGCGACTGCGCCGGGCTGCGCGATTGATATGCACGTCGGTGCGAGTCCAACGGTCATGCAGCTGGCGAGTCTGTTACTGATCGCGCTACTGAGCCTGTCCGCCACGGCAGCCGAGGCGCCCGTCGACTCGCTACCCAGCGGGCCCGAGCTGGAGCGTGCGGGAGCGATCGTCGGCGAGATCTATATCGATGCGCAGAACATTTTCGACCTGAACGATCCGCGTGAGAACAAGGCTCTGTACCGGGCCGCCAATGCGGTTCACATACAGACCAGGCAGGGCGTGATCCGACAGCGATTGTTGTTTCGGTCCGGCGACCTGTACTCGGAACGCCTGCTGCAGGAGTCGGAGCGAATTCTGCGCGCGGCGCGCTACTTATACGATGCATCGGTGCGGCCGATCGCCTGGCACGACGGCCGCGTCGACATTCTGGTGACGACGCGCGATGTCTGGACGCTCAACCCCGGAATCTCCTTCGGACGGCGCGGCGGCGCGAATTCCTACGGATTCGAGCTCGAAGAGCTGAATCTTTTCGGCACCGGCACGGCGCTGTCGCTGTCGCACAAATCGACCGTTGATCGCGACACGAACGAGATCGAGTACATCAATCCGCACATCGGCGGCACCTGGGCATCGTTGCTGGCGCGCTATGCAAACAACAGCGACGGCTCCTCCCACGTCTTCGCGCTCGATCGGCCGTTCTATGCACTCGACACGCGCTGGGCCGCGGGCGTGGCTGTCTCCGACAACGAGCGTGTCGATTCCCTGTACGACCGCGGCAAGATCGTCGATGCATTTCAGGTGAATCAGCGAGTGGCGGGGGCGTCATGGGGCTGGTCGCGGGGGCTGCAGAACGGCTGGGCACGGCGCTGGCGAGTCGGGTGGACCTTCGACGATCGTGAGTTCGCGCCGGCGCCGGGCTGGAACGGCGCGCTCGTGCCCGAGGATCGCAAGCTCGTCTATCCCTGGATCTCGTTCGATCTGATCCAGGACGATTTCACCAAGTACCTCAATCACGATCAGATCGGGCGCACCGAAGATTTTCATCTTGGCACGAGCTGGCAGGCGTTGCTGGGCTGGTCCGACACGGCCTTCGGTGCCGACCGGAATGCCTTGATCTTCGGGACCACGCTCTCGCATGGCATGGCGCCCTCCGAGGCAACGACGCTGCTGCTGTCCGGCTCGTTCGGCGGGCGGCTCGAGTCGGGCGAGCTGAAAAATACCTTGTTCGATGCGTCCGCGCGCTATTACGTGCAGCAGTCCTCACGTCGGTTGTTCTTTGCGTCAGTGCAGGCCACGGTCGGTCACGATCTGGATCTGGATCAACAGGTACTGCTCGGTGGCGACAATGGCCTGCGCGGCTATCCATTGCGCTATCAGGCGGGCACGGCCCGCGCGCTGGCCACGGTCGAGCAACGTTATTTCACGAACTGGTATCCCTGGCGCTTGTTTCGAGTCGGCGGCGCGGCGTTCATCGACGTGGGCCGAACCTGGGGCGATACTCCCGTGAACACACCGAGCCTCGGCTTGTTGAAGGACATCGGCATCGGCTTACGGCTTGCCAGTACGCGCTCCGGGCTCGGCAATGTCATCCATGTCGATCTGGCCTTTCCGTTGGACGGCGACCCCTCCATCAAGAACGTGCAGCTGATCGTCGAGACCAAGGCGCGGTTCTGACTGATCGAGGGCGTCGACGTTGCGACCCTGGCAGGCGAGCTCGCCGGAGCGGCCCTTGATGGGCTCGAAATGAATCTCATGCGCCGCCGGCAAGCTGGGCAGGTGACGATAGATCTCTCGTAACGAGCACGGCTGCAGGCCGTGATCGAGCCAGCGCTGCAGCAGGGTGTCGAACGCGGATAACAGACGCATTCCTTCCAGCTCGGCGTGCAGTGTGAAGACATGTCCCGCCGGCGCGGGCGCGAGACTGTGTCGAAACGATACGTGCGCGACGTTCTCTTCTGTGCAGCCGTCGACACCGATGATCTCATCGAACGTCGGTAACGTCGTTGGCAGCTGTGGGCAGCTGCCGCGCGCGAAGCCCATGACCGGCAGAAAAGGCTCGCGGCCGCGAGTATCGCTCGCATAATGAAAGCCCAGCTCGGCCTCGATCGCCGGCACGAACTCGTTCAACTGCCATCCCGCGGCACCGTGCACCGGAGGCTTGTCGTGAAACACGCGGTCGAACGCTTCGACCGCGAGCGTCATCTGACGACGTGTCCAGGCAGGATCGCGGCCTCGCACGTGATCCTGCCAGAGCACGTGATCGAAGCAATGAACTCCGACTTCGAAGCCGGCATCCCGGACGGCTCGCATCGTTGCCTGCTCGCGGCGGCCGATGTCGGGCCCGGGCAGCAGCGTTCCATAGCACAGCGTTTTCCAGCCGTAGTGCCGGGTGACGGAGGTGCGCACGACTTTGCTGAAGAACCCCGGGCGAAATATTCTTTTCAGCGCCCGTCCGGTGTGATCCGGCCCGAGACTGAACAGAAACGTCGCGTCGACCCGTTGGCGCGCAAGGAGGCGCAGCAACTGGGGAACACCCTCGCGCGTGCCCCGCAGCGTATCTACATCGATCTTCAGCGCCACTCGCTGCGACATGGCCGAGCGGAACTATGCGGCGGCGTCGTGCTCGCCAAGGGTGGGGAGCGATTCGGTCGGAGTGAGCTCGCGTGCCCGCTGCAGATCCTGGGCGTATGCATCGAAGATCGCCTGCAACGCCGTGGGCATATCGGTCCTGGGCCGCCAATGCAGGTCCTTGCAGGTGTTGTCGATGCGCGGCACTCGCGTCCGGATATCCTGATACCCCTGGCCGTAGTAACTGTCGGAGGAAACCTCGATCAAGGACACTTTTCGCGCCGATTCACTGTATTCCGGCCTTGCGCGTGCGATCTTGAGCATCATCTCGGCGAGCCCGCGGATGGAATAGTTGTTGGCGGGATTGCCGATGTTATAGATCTTGCCGGAAGCGATGCCGGCCGGGTTGTGGACGATCCGTAACAAACAATCGATGGCATCGTCGATGTACGTGAAGGAGCGCATCTGGGTGCCGCCGTCGACCAGCTTGATGTGCTCGCCGCGCACGATATTGCCCAGGAATTGAGTCAGCACGCGCGAGCTGCCTTCCTTCGCGGTGCTGATGCTGTCCAGACCGGAGCCGATCCAGTTGAAAGGCCGGATGAGCGTGAAGTCCAGGCGTCCTTCCAGACCGTAGCTCCAGATGATGCGATCGAGCAGCTGCTTGGCGCACGAGTAGATCCAGCGCGACTTGCCGATCGGGCCGAGCACGAGGGTCGAGGAGTAGGCGTCGAACTCGGCATCGGGACACATGCCATAGACTTCAGAGGTCGATGGGAAAATCACCCGCGCGCCGTACTTCACGCAATGCCGGATGATCGCCAGATTGGCCTCGAAATCCAGCTCGAACACCTTGAGCGGCTCGCGCACATAAGCAGCCGGTGTGGCAATCGCTACCAGCGGCAGCACGATGTCGCACTTGCGCACGTGATATTCGACCCATTCGCGGTTGATGGTGATGTCGCCTTCGACGAAGTGAAACCGCGGATCGCGCAGCAAGGAGTCGATGCGGTCGCCGTGGAGGTCCATGCCGTACACGTGACAGTCGGTGCGAGCCAGCAGGGCCCGGCTCAAGTGATGCCCGATGAAGCCATTGACGCCAAGTATCAGGACACGTCGCATGAGACCGCCTCCGGATGGCCAACAGAAAGGATAGGGGTGCCGCAGCGAGCGGCGAAGCAGGTGGGAGCCAGCGGCTTGCCATCGAGTTGCACGGTCGGCAAGGTGAGGCGGCTGCCGTCGACACAATCGAGATAGATCGCCAGCCCTTCGGCGTACAGGCAGGGCGCGCGCTGTGGGAAGCGGGCTGGCTCTTGCAGATACCGACTGCCGAGCAATCGGAACGTGCGTCCGGCGCTTACTCCGAATGCGCCAGGGAAGGGCGGCGCGACCGCGCGGATGAGATTGTGAATGCGCAGTGCCGGCCAGTCCCATGAGATCTGCCCATCTTCAGGCCGGCGGCGGCCGAAGTACGAGCCCTGCGAAAGGTCCAGCGGCGTCGCCAGCGCGCGGCCGGCGATCAGATCCGGCAGCACACGATCGAGCAAGCGCTCGGCCGCCGCGGCGACCTGCAACGAGACGTCGAGCGCCGTGTCTTCGATTCGGATGGCGACGCGTTCCTGTGCCACCAGAGGACCCGCATCGGGAGCGCTGCACATGTGATGCAGGCTCGCGCCCGTTTCGGTTTCGCCGTGAAGGATCGCCCAGTTGACCGGTGCGCGGCCGCGATACTTGGGCAGCAGCGAGCCATGCATGTTCAGCGCGCCGCGGCTCGCGAGCCCGAGCAACTCATCGCACAGCATGTGACGATAGTAGAACGAGAAAATGAAATCGGGCCGCAGCTGCGCGACCGTGCTTATCCAACTGCGGGAATTCGGATTGGCAGGCATGACCACGCCGATGTGATTCGAGCGGGCGATCTCGGCGACGCTGCGGTACCAGCGAACCTCAGAAGGATCGTCTTCGTGCGAAAACACCATCGGCACCTGGACGCCGTGACGGAGCAGCACGCGCAGGCAACGCGCGCCCACTTCGCTATAGGCAAACACCACCGCGCTCGTCATCGATCCTCCCGGTGCAGGTCGCTTTCGAGGATGGCGTCAATGAGGTAGCGCGGCCGGTGACGAACCTGCAGATAGATTCGTCCGATGTATTCACCGAGCAGGCCGATGCCGAACAAGGCGATGCCGATCAGCAGGAACACCAGTGCGAACAGCGTGAACATGCCTTCGGCTTCGGGGCCGACCACGATCCGTCGTACCAGCAGGAACACGACGAACAGCGCCGAGAGCAGCGCGATGACGATGCCGCCCAGCGAAAACAGCTGCAACGGCACGACGGAGAAGCCGGTGACCAGATCGAAGTTGAGGCGGATCAGGCGATACAGCGAATACTTGGATCGTCCGTTGCTGCGTTCGTGGTGCTGCACTGGAATCTCGGTCGGGCGCAGCGCATACAGACTGCCGAGCGCGGGAACGAAAGTACTGACCTCGCGAGATTGGTTGATGGCATCGACCACGGCGCGCGCATAGCCCCGCAGCATGCAGCCCTGATCGGTCATGCGAATGCCGGAAATCCGGGCGCGAACTCCGTTCATGGCGCTGGACGCCGCTCGCCGCCACCAGGCATCCTGCCGATGCTGACGCACGGTCCCGATGTAGTCATGGCCCCGATCGAACTGGGCCACGACCTGCGCAATCTCGCTGGGCGGATTTTGCAGGTCCGCATCGAGCGTCACGATCAACTCGCCACGCGCCCGCTCGAATCCCGCCAGAATCGCGGCGTGCTGACCGAAATTGCCGCGCAGGATCAGCAATCGGGTGTGATCGGGACGAGCCTGGAACATCTTCCGCAGCAGCGAGACCGATGCGTCGGTGCTGCCGTCGTCGACGAAGATGCATTCGTAGGAGCGCCCGAGCGCATCGAGCGCGGGATAGAGTTGCTCGAACAAGGCGGGCAGGCAGGACTCTTCATTGAACACCGGGATCACGATGCTCAGGCGCGGAGCGCGGATCGGCGTGATGAAGCGTTGGGCGCTCATGTCCGGATGGCCAGAACGGCGCGCAGCTCGCGGCACACGCGACGCACGTCGTCGTCGGACATTTGTGGAAACAACGGCAAGGTCACCGTCTCGCGCCCGATGCGCGCCGCGTTGGGAAAGGGCCGCTCGTCATAGCCGAGCTTCCGGTACACGGTGAGCCCGGGAATCGAAGGATAGTGCACGCCGATGCCGATGCCGCGCCTGGCCATGGCTTGCTGAAATTGCACTCTCGTGAGCCCCAGGTCGGCGAACGGCAGGAGCACCGTGAACATGTTCCAGCAATGTCCGGCATCGCCGCGCGCCGGCAATACGCCCGGTGGATCCAGACTCAGCTCATCGAAATAGAGATCGGCCAAGGCACGCCGGCGCTCGCAGAACGCATCCAGGTGCGGCAACTGGCCCAAGCCAACGCGAGCCGCAACATCCGACAGGTTGTACTTGCCGCCGGGCTGCATCACGTCGACATTGTGGTCGGCATCGCGCTCGATGCCGTGAAAGCGCCCGAGCTCCACGGCGTGAATCTCATCGGGACTGTCGAGCACGACGGCGCCGCCCTCGATCGTGGTCATGTTCTTGTTGGGATGGAAGCTGAAGCAGGCGATGTCGCCGAACGAGCCGATGCGGCGGCCGCGGCAGATCGAGCCGATCGCATGCGCCGCATCCTCGATGACCCGCACGTGCCAGGCGCGCGCCATGGCGAGCAGACGATCCATGTCGACGGCGAGGCCGGCGAAATGCACCGGCATGATGGCTCGAGTCCGCGGCGTGATCGCGGCTTCGATGCGGGCGAGATCCAGGTTGCGGCTGGCCAGCTCGACATCGACGAACACCGGCTTCGCGCCGACTCGCAGAACCACGTTGGCACTCGCTGCAAAGCTCATCGCCGGTACGATGACTTCATCCCCCGGGCCGATGCCCGCGGCCAGCAGCGCCAGCTCCAGCGCCGCCGTTCCGGAAGTGACGGCGCGGACCGGTCGACCTCCAAAGTAGGCCGACAAGGCGGCTTCGAAGCGTGCGACGTACGGCCCGGTCGCGATCCATCCCGAACGCAACACCTGACAGACGCCGGCGATCGTTTCCTCATCGAGGCTGATGCGGGCAAACGGCAGAGGGGTCATGCGGGACTCCGCGTAAGAATGCACACGCCCGCGATGATGATGGCGATCCCGGTCATCTTGGTCGTGGACAACGCCTCGTCGAACAGCAACATCGCGCCGATCGCGTTGACGATGTAGCCCATCGAGAGCATGGGATAGATGGCGCTGACCGGCGCGCGCGACAACGCCAGTATCCAGATCAAGACACTGATCGCATAACAGGTGAGTCCGCCCCACCAGCCGGCGTGCATCAGCATGCGAGGCGTCGCGGCCGTCATGCCGGACCAGCTGAGCGCAATCGGACCGGTGGCAGTGGTGGCCGCCTTGAGCATGAGCTGGGCAGCGGCATTGAGCGCCACGCCAGTGATCACGAGTGTCCAGGTGATGAAGTTCATTGGCGGCTCACCGCGACCCGGTAGCGATCGGTGCCGAGCACTCGCATGGGCAGACCGACGTTGACCAGCTCCTCATAGGTCCGACGCGACATGATCGCGACTGCCTCCGGGGCCGCGCGCCAGCGTTGTTGAAACGTATCCATGTCGAGGCTCTTGTCAGGCTCGTGCTGCAACCCATAGTCGAGCTCGCCTCGATACTCGACGAGCACCATGGTGCGTCGCAGATAAAAGGGCAGGCTCTGGTCGTAAGTACGCAACGTGAACAGCGGCGCACGCGCGGCGAGCTCGGTGGGAATGCTGGCGGTTAGATCTCTTCCGGAACGCAGCGAGCCGTCCTGACCGATCGTTGCAAACAACAGCGACACACTCAGAAATGCTCCGACCGCGAGACTCACGAAGGACCGCACCCGCTGCTCTTTCTTAGCGGCTCGATCATAGAACAGCACGGCCAGTGCCACGGTCAGGGCAAATGCGACGGCCATCGGCCGTGCTTCATAGGCGGTCGATGTCACCACTGGATCGTCCAGTACGTTGGGCGCAATCAAAGTGAAACCGACCAGGGCCGCGGAGCTCGCGAGCATGATCCAGGCGGAAAGGTCCAGCGATCGCGTCGGCATCTCGCGGGCGGCCGTCAGCAGCGCGAGCGGGGGCAGCACTGGCAATATATAAGGCGCGAGCTTCGAGCCGGAGAGCGAGAAGAACACCACCACGAAAACGCACCACACCCAGAGCAGCCGACAGGCATCGAACTGTCCTCGCGGTACCGTGGCGCGCCATCCGCGAGCCAGGGCGCTCGACATTTGCCACGTCCAGGGCAAGGTGCCGGCCGCGAGCATGCCAATGAAATACCACCAGGGCTCGACCCGTCGGGCCTCGTACGTCAGGTAGCGCTGCAGATGCTCGTGAACGAAAAAGAAGTGCAGGAAATCGGGATTGGCGCGCGAGACCAGCACGAACCACGGAACAGTGATGACGAGCACGACCGCGATTCCGGGCAGCAGTCGCAAGTTGCGCCACGCATGCCAGTCGCGTTGCCACAGCATATAAATAGAGAGCACGGCGCCGGCGATCAGCAGCGCGACGATGCCTTTGGTCAGGGTCGCGAGCCCGAGCATCGCCCAGCTCAGCAGCATCCACCAGCCGCTCGCCGGGCGAGCGCAGTCGCGATTCAACTGCGCCATGCAAAAGCAGCACAGCATGGCGTTGAGCAGGAACGCGAACGTCATGTCCAGCGTGAGCACCTGTCCCATGACGAAATACAGCACGCTCGAGCCGAGCAGTGCTGCCGCGATGGTGCCGGTGTCCCTGTTCCAGAGGCGACGGCCGAGAAGAAATACCAGCACGACATTGAGCCAGCCCGACAGTGTCACGCACAGGCGCGCGCTCCATTCGCTCGGTCCGAACAATTTATAAGCGAATGCAGTGGCCCAGTACTGCAGCGGCGGCTTTTCCAGGTAGGGCAGATCGTTCAGATGCGGCGTCACCCAGTCGCCGGAGACCAGCATCTCGCGCGGGATTTCCGCATACCGCCCTTCATCGGGATGAGTCAACGGCCGGACGGCCGGGAGCAGGAACCAGACTGCCGTCAGCAACGCGAGGGTGAGTGAAACATGGATCCGCCGTGACGCGGGCAGCGGCGTCGTGCGAAGGCGCATCTCCTGCGTCATCAAGCTGGTCATACGGCCCTCGGTGCTCGCCAGCGTGCCAAACGATGGGTGCGGTGACTCGACGGCGTTGGACGGTCAAAGGCGCAAATTTCAGTCGCTGGCTCGAAAGATTTTCAGCCCGCTCGATAGGCCGTACACGCGGAGATCCCCGCATTCATTTATGGGAAGCACTCGGTTAAGCGCCGGGCAACGGCGCCTCGGAAAAAAACCTTCGATGCGCGATGGATTCTCTGTGGCGCTGCGTCCAAGGGCGCTCGCGGCGAGATCGGGCTGCTGCAGCGTCCTTGCGCACTCAGCTCACTTGCGCGACTCACCTTCCTTTTTGGCCTGTTCCAGGTCCTGATCGGAGAGGGCGCGAGTGTCGCTGTCCGCGGTGCCGCCGTGGGGCGGCGTGAAGCGCAGTTGCTGCATGTAGGGCGTGGGCTGCTTGCGCCGATAGTCGGCGAATTCCTTTGCGTAGTAGCTGCGTGCCTGTGCGACGTCCTTGCTGCCCGTCACGATGTCGTGCATCAGGTTCAGCGCGAGCGAGTTCGCCTCTTCATCGTGACAGCGGGCCGAGACTTCGCCCGCGGTACGTTCCACGATGACACTGCCGTCGAACTGGGCGAGCGGCGTGAATTTCTCGACCGGCACGCGATAGTCGATCACGCACTCGACCGAATCGCTGTGCGGGGCCGGGAAGTCGTGCTGGAAGAACGCCTTCGAGGCCACGATTCGCTTCCATTCACCGCGGTTGTGCCACAGCAGCTGCGTGTCGGTAACTTCATCAGGCTCGCCATACTTTTTGATGACGAGCTCCGCGGCCTCACGCGACTGCTCTGGCCAGGATCGAATCCGTGCTGACGCAGGTTGCGCACTCATGGTCCGGCTCCTCGAAGCTGACTCGGGATGCAACGGACCTCGGCCCACTATGTTCCGGCCCGCTCAGGCGGTCTTCCTGCGCTCGATGAACGGGTCCGCGACGCCTTCCTGCGGAATCACATACAACCGCTGCGTCGGATACGCGAACCTGATGCCGCGCTGTTGCAGCTCGCGATGCAGAGTGACGTTGATGATCTGCTGAACGTCCATGTATTTGTTGTAGTCCGCGGACAGCACGTAATACACGGTCTCGTACTCGATCGCATCCGGCGCGTGCTTGGCGAAATGACTGCGGTCGAAGCGAGTGTTGGGTTGCGACTCGATGATCCGGCGGATCACGCCCGGGATCTCCTCGAGCTGTTCGAGCGGCGTCTCGTAGGTCAGGCGCGTGGCGAACACGACGCGGCGCTCGTTCATGCGGCCGTAGTTGCGCACGCGGCTGCCCAGCAGATCGCTGTTGGCGATGATGATCTGCTCGCCGCTCAGGCTGCGCAGCCGGGTGCTCTTGATCCCGATGTATTCGACGCTGCCCAGGAAGTCGCCGATGATCAGGAAGTCGCCCACGACGAACGGCCGGTCGAGCGTGATCGACAGCGAGGCGAACAGATCGCCGAGCACGTTCTGGACCGCCAGTGCCACGGCGATGCCGCCGATGCCCAGGCCGGCGATGAGCGCGGTGATGTCGATGCCGAGGTTGTCGAGCGTCAACAGCAGGACCATCGCCCAGATCGCGACATTGATCACGAAGCCGATGATGCCCAGCGAGCCGACAGCGGCGCGGTCCACGGCGAGGCTGCGCTGACGTTTACGGTCCAGCCAGATGGATGCGGCCGCCACGGCCCAGATGCCCGCCTGCCAGAACAGTGCGATGGTGATTGCCGAGCCCAGCATCTGCTGCGTTTTCGGGCCGATGGTGAGCCATTGCGAGCCGATGTAGAGCGACACGATCACCAGCAGCAGCAGCGTCGTCCGGCTCAGGACCTGCAGGGGAATCTCGAGCAGCTCGGTCTGCGCGGTGTTGACCATTTTCTGGTAATACGCGCGGATGGCACGGCGAACCGTCAGCAGCACCAGCAGCGCGAGCGCCGCGATGCCCAGCGCCAGCAGCCAATCCAGCGCGGAATTAGTGAATAGCGGCAGCTGATCGAGGCCGGAGAATGTCGGCATCATGACCCTCGGGGCAAGTAATGGTTACCAGCGAGCGGAGCGCTCGTGGACGACGGCGGGGGGCGGACGCCGCCCCGATACATTGGCATCAATGTATTTTGCCCAATCACGCCGCCCCATGGCAAACCTGCCCCTGCCTGGGCCGGCCGCGCCCCTGCTATGATCCGCGCGGTCCCGGCAACATGAGGCACGCGCGCCCGTTTATGAGTAAATCGCACCCGGTCGGCAGGTCCCGCCAGAAGGCGGATCTGAGCTTGGCGGTGTTGAAGAGTTTTCGAATCATCTACGGCTCCGTACGGCAGCACTTCAAGGAGGTGCGGCGCAGTTGCGGAGTGTCCGGTTCTCAAGTGTGGATCCTGCACGAGCTGGCGCGCGGCGAGGCGCTCGGCGTTTCGGAGCTCGCCGCCAAACTGTCGATCCACCAGTCGACGTGCAGCCTGCACATCGAAAAGCTGGTGCGCGCGGGGCTCGTCAAGAAAACGCGCCTCTCCGAGGACCACCGGCGAGTGACCTTGTCGGTCACGCCGCTCGGACGGCGGATCATCGCCCGGGCGCCGGGGCCGGCGGAGGGCGTCCTGCCCGAAGCCATCGCGGAGCTGTCGCCAGCAGCCTTGCGGGGATTGCACAAAGGCTCGCAGCAGATCATCGCTGCGTTGGACATCATGGACGAAGCCGCCGCCGAGCGGCCGCTGGCGGATCTCTGATCTTACCCAGGCGCGCGGTTCTGCTGCGCGTGCGGGATGTACGAACCACCGACTGGCTGCCGGTCTTCGTCGCCTTGCCGGCGCGTCGCGATTGCGCTCACAGTCGCATCGGCGTGACGTGTCCGTGAATAACGAAGCCGAGGAGTCATCCGATGAGCAGCATCCCTGCAAGCGGCGAGGGCGAGCGGCTGCACGCGGAGCACGAGCACGGCCCGGAGAAGGGATGGCGCCGCTGGCTGCTGGCGACCAATCACAAAGACATCGGCACGATGTATCTGCTGTTCAGCCTGACCATGTTCCTGGTCGGTGGAATCGAAGCGCTGCTGATCCGCACCGAGCTGTTCCGGCCGGGCATGCAGCTGGTCGACCCCGAGTTCTTCAACGTGCTGGTGACCGCTCACGGCCTGACGATGATCTTCGGCGCCATCATGCCGGCGTTCGTGGGGCTCGCGAACTGGATGCTGCCGCTGCAGATCGGCGCGCCCGACATGGCGCTGCCCCGGATGAACAATTTCAGTTTCTGGATCCTGCCGTTCGCCTTTGCGCTGCTGTTCGGCTCGTTGTTCGCCACCGGCGGGGGCATGGGCACCGGCTGGACCCTGTATCCACCGCTGTCGCTGCAGATGGCCGATGCCTTTCCGATGACGATCTTCGCGCTGCACATGATGGGCGCCTCGTCCATCATGGGGGCGATCAACGTGATCGTCACCATCATGAACCTGCGCGCGCCGGGCCTGGGCCTGATGAAAATGCCCCTGTTCGCCTGGGGCTGGCTGATCACGGCATACCTGCTGATCGCGGTCATGCCGGTGCTGGCCGGCGCGCTGACCATGCTGCTCACCGACCATTATTTCGGCACGACGTTTTTTGCAGCCGCCGGCGGCGGCGATCCAGTGATGTACCAGCACCTGTTCTGGTTCTTCGGGCATCCGGAGGTGTACATCATGATCCTGCCGGCGTTCGGCATCATCTCCGAGATCATTCCCACCTTCGCGCGCAAAACGCTGTTCGGCTATGACGCCATGGTGTACGCGATCGCCTCGATCGCGTTCCTGTCGTTCATCGTCTGGGCCCATCACATGTTCGTGGTCGGCATGCCGCTCGCCGGCCAGACGTTCTTCATGTTCTCGACCATGCTGATCGCCGTGCCGACCGGCGTGAAGGTGTTCAACTGGACCGCCACGCTGTTCAAAGGGTCGATCAGCTTCGAGGCGCCGATGCTGTTCGCGCTGGCGTTCGTGTTCCTGTTCAGCATCGGAGGATTCTCGGGGCTGATGCTCGCCATCGTGCCGGCGGATTTCCAGTATCACGACACGTACTTCGTGGTGGCGCATTTTCATTACGTGCTGGTCCCCGGGGCGCTGTTCTCCATCATCGCCGCGGTTTATTACTGGCTGCCCAAGTGGACCGGGCACATGTACGACCTGAAGCTCGCCCGCTGGCACTTCTGGATGTCCGCGATCTTCGTCAACGTGTTGTTCTTTCCACAGCACTTCCTCGGCCTGGCCGGAATGCCGCGCCGTATAGCGGACTACAGCACGCAGTTCGCCGATTGGAATCTGGTGTCTTCGATCGGCGCCTACGGCTTCGGGCTGGCGCAGGTGCTGTTCGTGTACATCATCATCAAGACGATCCGCGGCGGCGCCAAGGCCACCGATAAAGTATGGGACAGCGCCAATCCGCAAGGCCTGGAATGGACGCTCAGTTCGCCACCGCCGTATCACAGCTTTCAGATTCCTCCCCAGGTGCAATAGCGCTTCCGATGCTGCGATCGGCCAGAGCTGGCGCCGCCCTGTATCTGATGCTGCTGTGTGGCTGCGGAAGCCAGCCGCCGCCGGCACCGCCGCCGCCGGAGGTGCGGGTCGTCACCGCCAAGTCGGAGTCGATTGAAAACATCACGGAAGTTCCCGGTCGCGTGCAGGCCATTCGCACGGCTCAGGTGCGCGCCCGTGTGGACGGCATCGTCGAGCGTCGGCTCTATAACGAAGGCAGCGACGTGAAAGCCGGCCAGACGTTGTTTCTGATCGATCCACGCGAGTATCGAGCCAACGTCAGCGCGGTCAGCGCCACACTGACTCGCAATCAAGCGACGGCGGCGAACGCGCGGCAGGACGTGGAGCGTTACAAAGGTCTGGTCAAGGAACAGGCGATCAGTCAGCAGGAATTCGACGCCGCTATGGCGCGCCTGCGCACCGCCGAAGCCGACGTGGCCCAGACCGAAGCGCAGCTGGAGAGCGCAAAACTCAACTTGAGTTACACCACCGTCACTGCACCGATCGATGGGCGAGCGGGGCGCGCGCAGGTGACGGAAGGAGCGTTGGTCAGCGCCTCCTCGGCGACGCTGCTGACCACCATCGAGCAGCTCGAGCCGATCTACGTGAACTTCTCCCAGTCGAGCGCCTATCTCCTCGCCATCAGACAAGACATCGCCGCGGGCACGCTCAAGGTTCCCGAGCTGGGCAAAGTGGGAGTCACCCTGTTGCTCGAGGATGGCAGCACCTATCCGCACGCCGGTCATCTGGATTTTCTGGATCTCTCGATCGATCAGGCAACCGGCACCGCCGCGGTGCGCGCCGAGTTTCCGAATCCAGAGCGGATCCTGCTGCCCGGACAATTCGTGCGGGCTCGCATCGAAGCAGGCGTTCGGCCGCACGGATTCTGGATTCCCCAACGCGCGGTTCTACTGAGCGCATCGGGTGCGACGGTGCTGACCGTCGCACAGGGCGACACGATCGAGCCCCGGCCGGTGAAGCTCGGCGAACAGCGCGGCGACAAGTGGATCGTGCTCGAAGGTCTCGATGACGGCGATCGCGTCGTCGTCGACGGCATCCAGAAAGTTCAACCTGGCGCGCACGTACGTGTGCTCAGTGCGGACCAGCCAGCGCCGGGCACCGCCAAACCCGCGGAGCAGTGACGCGTGTCGCCGCGCTTCTTCATCGATCGCCCGATTTTCTCCTGGGTGATCGCGCTCGGCATTCTGCTCGCCGGCTTGCTCGCGCTGCTGGCGCTGCCCATAGAACAATATCCGGCCATCGCGCCGCCCTCGTTGACGATCACCGCCACGTATCCCGGTGCCGACGCCGCGACGCTCGAGACCAATGTGACTCAAGTCATCGAGCAGGAGCTCAACGGCGTCAAGGGTTTTTTGTATATGTCGTCGTCGAGTCAATCGAACGGCGCGGCGTCGATCACGCTGACGTTCACCTCGGGCACGGATATCGACGTGGCGCAGATGGACGTTCAGAACCGGCTGCGCGCCATCGAGCAGCGGCTGCCCGAGGACGTTCGCCGCCAGGGCGTGCTGGTGAACCAGGCGACGTCCAGCTTTCTGATGATCGTCGCGCTCACGTCCAAGACCGGCGCGACGCCCTCGCTCGAGCTCGGCAATTTCGCGGCCACGCGCGTGATCGATGAGCTGCGCCGCGTGCCCGGCGTCGGCGACATTCGATCGTTCTCCTCCGAATACGCGATGCGCGTCTGGCTCGATCCGGATCGGCTCACGACCTATCGGCTGTCGGCCGCCGAAGTGCTCGCGGCAGTCCAGGAACAGAACACGCAATCGCCCGGCGGGGCGCTGGGCGATCGTCCGCTGGCGAACAGGACGGAGTTGAACGCGCCCATCCTCACCCAGAATCGGTTCACCACGCCGGAGCAGTTCGCCGCGATCATCCTGCGCGCCAATCCGGACGGCTCGACCGTGCGGCTCGGCGACGTGGGGCGAGTCGAGCTGGGCGCGCAGACCTATCTCTCCGACATGGAGCTGAATGGCAAGCCGGCTGCCGGCATGGGCATTCAGCTGACCACGGGCGCGAATGCGCTGGCCACCTCGGAGGGAGTGAGGGCGCGACTGGCGCAGCTGGAGCGCAACTTTCCCGAGGACATCACCTGGGTGGTGCCGTACGACACGACGCCCTTCATCCGCATCTCGGTCGAGGAGGTCGTGAAAACGCTGCTCGAGGCCATGGTGCTGGTGTTTCTGGTGATGTTTCTGTTCCTGCAGAACTGGCGCGCGACGCTGATTCCGACCATCGTGGTGCCGATCGCGCTCGCCGGCGCGTGCCTTGGCCTGTGGGCGCTCGGGTTTTCCATCAACGTGCTGACGTTGTTCGGCATGGTGCTGGCCATCGGCATTCTGGTCGACGACGCCATCGTGGTGGTCGAGAACGTCGAGCGCATCATGACCGAAGAGGGCCTGCCGCCCTACGAAGCAACCGTCAAGGCGATGACCCAGATCACGTCCGCGATCATCGGCATCACGCTGGTGCTGGTCGCGGTATTCATTCCGATGGCTTTTTTCCCGGGCTCGACCGGTGGCATCTACCGTCAGTTCTCGCTCACGCTCACGCTGTCGATCGCGTTCTCCGCCCTGCTGGCGCTCACGCTCACTCCGGCGCTGTGCGCGGCCCTGTTGAAACCGGAACGACTGCACAGCCGTGCGGACTCCGAACACACGACCAGCCGCATCGGCAGATGGTCCGCACGTTTTTTCGGAGGCTTCAACGACTGGTTCGGCCGGGTGACCAACGGCTATCAGGCGCGTGTCGGCGGCATCTTGCGCAAGCCGCTGCGTTATCTTGCCATCTTTCTATTGCTCGTCGGCCTCACGCTGCTGTTGTTCACGCGCCTGCCGGGCAGCTTTTTGCCCGCCGAGGATCAGGGCGCCATCATCACAGTGGTACAAGCGCCGCCGGGTGCGACCGTCGATCGCACCAACGAAGCCATCAACCAGGTCATGGCCTTTTATCAGGCGCAACCGCAGACCAGCAGCATCGTCTTCATCCGCGGCTTCAGTTTCTTCGGTCAGGGCCAGTCGAATGCCATGTCGTTCGTTACATTGACCCCGTGGGACGAGCGTCCTGGGG
>Ga0164243_10005097_pt1 | contig 20202 bp, 29 predicted proteins | sample OricompcompostOP_FD_108781 | JGI IMG/M metagenome (GOLD analysis project Ga0164243, IMG submission 108781) | Organic Plus compost microbial communities from Emeryville, California, USA - Original compost - Organic plus compost (OP) | ecosystem: Engineered > Solid waste > Mixed feedstock >... | reverse complement strand
TCTGCAAAAATGCGCGGGAGAATACAGAAGGTAACATCCCTTAATTTTGCTACCCTCAGTTTTCATCACTCTCTGCTACATATACACGTTCTGTAATCTATTCCCTAGGAGTTCCCCTCATGGCTAGGGGTAGAGCACGAAAAGTAGATGTTGTAGATAGAAGAGACTGGCAACAAGTCACACTTGAGCACAAAAAGACTGGTTATTTCTACCCTCCCGACGGCTTAAGTGTACATGCGCGTAAAGTTTGGGAAACTTATTGGGATGACCCAGTTAGTGACATTGCTGCGACTGTAGACCGCGAATTAATCACAAGATGGATTAAATTAGTCGATTTATATTGGCGGTTATACAAGCAATTTGAGGAAATGCCGGTCACATATGACGATAAATCTCGTCAGAAGCCCAATGTGATGTTCACAATGGCTCAGCAAGTCCTCAAAAGCATTGAATATTGCGAAGCGCAGCTAGGTATCGGTCCTAAGAACCGTGTGAACTTGGGTGTGACTCTTGCTAGCGCTGCACGAACCCTAGACGCGATCAACAACGAGTATGAGGGGGAACAGGTGAGATCTAGCAATGAACGCCGAACTAGACAAGATCCTCGAATCTCCCGAATTATTGGAGAAGTTGAAGCGTAAGGCCACCTATTGCACAAACTGCAATTGGGCACCGGGGGTGGAGAGCAACTTCCTTTGGCCTACCCTGGGAGATGTTGCAGCGGATTGGATTGAAGACAACCTAGTCTTAGGTGAAGGTGACTTCTACGGTCAATTAATGGTTCTCAGAGAGGATCAGGTTAACTTTCTCTACCGTTGGTATGAGTACTGTCCAAACTGTGGCTATTGGCACTACGACCGTGCACTGAGACTTGCTGCTACCGGCGACGGGAAGACACAGTTCTTCGCAGCAATCATCGTGTGCGAGTTCGCAGGTCCTAAAGGCATTGCTCCGGAGTCTCCGAACATTCCGGTTGCGGCAGCTTCGTGGGAGCAGGCAGACCTTCTCTTCAAGGCCGTGTCTGTAATGTGCGGTGGCACTAAGGATGCGCCGGTTCCACAGTCTCCCCTCTATGGGCAGTTCAACGTTCGAGACGCAGAGATTACGTTCGCGGACGGACGGCCCGGCAGAGTCTTCAGAACTGCTGCTGTAGCCGGTACCAACGAGGGAGGTTTGCCTTCCCTCTTTGCTTGTGACGAAGTTCATGAGTGGGGCGCTTTAGGAGATGCAAAAGCACGACGCCATACAGTTATTTCAAAGTCTACTCGTAAACGGAATATCAAAATTCCGGGTACGAATTTAAAACGTGGCCCTGGTCGTGTAATTAATATCTCAACGGCGGGATTTGATAAGAACAACACAATGCTTGGGAACATGTATATGCATGCTAAGCGTGTGTTGCATGACCCAAGTGTCGATCCAAAGTTTCTCGCGGACATCTTCGAGGCGCCGGATGGGCTCGACTATGACAATCCGGAGCATCGCGAGATTGCGGTTAAAGCTGCATCCAAGGGTGCAGGCATTATTTGGAATGTGAAAGACCGCGTGAACGCGTGGAACGACCCCACGATGGAACATCACGAGTGGATTCGGTACTACGCCAACCGTTGGGTTGACGTTGCTGAAGACTCGTGGATGAAGGATCACCCACAAGCGTGGGGTAACTGCAAGGGAGAGTGGGTCAGCAGCAAGGACAATCCTTACGTCATCGCTGTAGACATGGCTCTCAAGCACGACAGTGTTGCAGTCGTACTCTGTGAGGTCTTAGAAGACGGCAGAACCGCAGTTACGCCTAAATTCTGGCGTGCTAAGGAGTACGGCGGCCGAATTCCGCACGCTGATGTGTGGCGCTATGTGAAGAATGAAGCGACTGGGTTAGGTCTCAAGGGTGTTGTCTATGACCCGAGATACTTTGAAGTTCAAGCTAACCTCTTGGAAGAAGAAGGTATCCCAGTTGTGGAGTTCGACCAGAACCCGCAACGTATGGCACCTGCTTGTGGCCTAACTTACGACAAGATTCTGAGCAAGCAGATAGTTCATGACGGAGATCCTGACCTTACAAACCACGTACAAGGTGCGTGTCGAGTAGATCAGGAGCGTGGTGGATTCACACTCCGGAAGTCAAAGTCCAAAGGACATATTGACGGGGCAGTTGCTATGTGTATGGGTACGTGGGTACTCCATGCAATGGACCTGAACCCATATACGACCCTTCACGGAAAGCTATATGCCTGATGACAACTATGACACAGCGGGTGGAGGGCATCAAAGCTCAAAGTAGGGAGATTAAGTTCCTTCCAACTATGCAGCTTTGGATTGCCGGTATTGCCTTCGGATCCGCATGGGTAGTCGGAAAAGTATTTAAGGTTTTGTGGGCTTCGCTCACTTTTATTTGGATCGCTTGCGTTCTCGGTTTCAAGTCGGGAGTTGGGAAAGGGGGGTAAATGGGACTCTTAGACAAGATTCGAGCCTATAAGGAACGAAGCTTTTCCCCCGGCATTGCTGGACTCCCTAATTTCGGGATGCAAGACTACTTCGGGCACGATGGACCTCACAGTGTTCCGGAGTATGGCGACTACTTAGCTACAAGCAACGAGATCTTCTCGGCTGCTTCGTTGCGCGCCCGTATGATGTCATCGTTGACATTAAAGGTCTACCGTGGCAGGGGAAAGAACAAGCGGGAGGCGGACAACTCGCCTGCCGCACAGCTCCTTAATTATGTGAATCCGCATTGGACTCCTAAGCGGTTGGCTCGTATGGATGAACTCTCCATGTGTCTGTGGGGAGAGTCCTTCTGGGCAATCGAAAAGGAACGTGGGGTTCCGAGGGAAATTTGGTGGTTGAAGCCGACACAGGTTCGGCCGGTACTTCACCCCTCCAAGTACATTGACCACTACCTGTACGAGCCTCTAGACGGCTCTCAGCCGTTGAAGTTCTGGCCTGATGAGATTGTCTGGTTCCGCTATCCGAACCCCTTAGATGAGTTCGCTGCTATTTCTCCGCTAGTTGCAGCCCGGCTTCCTGCTGACTCGGCTAGCGCGATGATGAAGGCCAACAAGAACATGTTCGTGAACGGCCTTAAGTTGGGTGGAATCATCACTCCAACTGACAAGGTGACGTTCACTGAACAGCAAGCCGAAGATATTGAAGCAGCCCTTGAACACAGAGCTAAGGGAGTCGATAAAGCTCACAAGTGGTTGATTCTTCGGTATGAAGCTCAGCTTCAGGGTCTTAATCTCACCCCGAAAGATGCTGAGTATATCGGTGGATTGAAGATGACGCTGAAGCAGGTTGCCAATGCCTATGGCATTCCGGTTGCTCTGCTCAACGATATGGACAACGCCACTCTGACTAACTCCCGTGAGTATCAGTCCATCCTGTGGACTAATGCTCTAAAGCCAGATGCGGAACTAAAGGCAGAAGAGATTGAGGAACAATTCCTTCCCATGTTCCGGGACAGGGTTGACCACTGTCTCTACGACTTTAGTGAAGTAGAAGCCCTACAGGAAGCCAAGTCCGAATCGTGGATGCGTGAACGACAGGCTATCGACACGGGCCGCTACACCATCAATGAAATTCGTGCCCGAAATGGCGAACCTCCCGTTCCATGGGGAGATGTTTGGTGGGCACCTGTTAACAAGTTCGCAGTCAGCGGGCCAGACTCGCAACCTGCTTCGTCGAGTACTCAGGTTGAGGATGTTACCGATCCTGAGACGAAGAAGGGGGAGACTGACGAACCTAAACTGCCGGAAGTCTCCGAGGATGAAACCAGGGCTTTTTTAAAGTCCCTGGAGTTTAACGGAAGGGTGCCACGATGAATCGGGGTTGCATCCGTGGCTTCGTGGAACGGGGGGTTACAGACGGTGGCCCCATTCGTTTTGTCGCAGCGACGGAAGGCGTAAAACGAGACGGCATCGATCTGAGAATGCAGGGGGCACAGCTTGAGAGGTTTCGAGCCAACCCCGTGATTCTCTTCGGTCATGCTTCGTGGGGACGTCAAAACTTACCTATCGGCCGTGCGGAACACGTGGGGGTGGAAGGCGACTCCCTCGTGATGGATGTCGTCTTCGATCAGGAAGATGAGTTCGCCCGTACTGTCGAGAGGAAGTTACGAGGCGGGTTCCTCAACGCAGTTTCTATCGGCTTTGAAGTCGATAGTTGGGAAAAGCCGGGGCAGAACTTTTGGAACGGTGGCGTAGCCACTAAGTGGGAGCTTTTTGAGACTTCCGTTGTTCCAATTCCCATGGACGAAAGAGCGGTTGTCCAAGCTGGTCGCAGTTTCGAGGATGACACTCTGCGTCAGTACATTGATGAGCGTATTGAGGATGCGCTTAAGCGGCACTTCGCTAAGAACGATGAGCCGGTCGGTTTTACTCAGTCGGACGCAGACAAGGTGTTGGCGTCATTCAAGTTTGGGGAGGGAATTTAAATGAGTGACAACATCACTCTTGACCAGTTAGCTCAGAACATTAAGCAGCGTCTTGACGGTATCTCGGATGACGTTGCTTCGCGTGTCTCCGATGAGAGACTGTCGCAGCTTATTCGGGACAACCTTGAGGGTGTTCTTGCCGACCCTGAGGTCGTTCGCAAGATTCGATTCGCTCAGGATGAGAACAAGGGCGAACTGGTCGGTACTAAGTACGCCCGCTGGGGTCTTTCTCCGGCTGACGTTGAGTGGCTGTATGACTTCCAGACCTCGCTTCGCGGTACTCCGAAGCGTGGGGGTGGAGTGCATCAGGGTCCGTCTGAGGAGCTGTCCAGGACGTTCGAGGCTATTTCTGCCGCGCGCTACGTTTCCATGGACAAGGTTCGCGAGATGGACCGGCGTGCTCTTGATGACGCTTTCCCTCGTATTCCTCTGTCGGCTTTCCACGCTGGTGACCGTAAGCTTGCTGCCGCTGGAAAGTACGAGCTGACTGAGGCTTACCAAAACGCTATTCGTGCGATGGACACTGCTGAGTCCGGCTTCGGTCAGCAGTTGGTTGGTGCTCAGTATGTGCACGACCTGTGGGAAGCTCCCCGTCGTCTCGGTCGTGTTGCGCCGCTGATTAACACGTTCGAGATGTCGGACCCGACGGCTTATCTGCCGGTCGAAAGTTCGCTGCCTGAGCTGAGCTTTGTTGCCGAGTCTGCGACGTACAACGCTACGAATTACGGCACTACTAAGACCGGTTCGCAGCGAGTGCAGGTCAGTGCGAAGAAGTTTGTGATTCACCAGATGTGGTCTGGTGAGATGGAGGAAGACTCCATCATTCCGTTCGTGCCTTTCCTTCGTCGTCAGGCTGCGCTGTCTCTGGCTCATTACCTGGACGCGCTGATTCTTAACGGCGACACGACTGGTGATGCGACTGGCAACATCAACCTGGATGACGACACTCCCGTAACTACGAACTACTACCTGGCTTATGACGGTATTCGTCATGCTGCTTTGGTGGACAACACCAATAATGGTGTGGACTTGAGCGGCCTCGCTTACAGCTATGACGACTTCCTGAATGTTAAGGCCAAGATGGTTGACCACGCGTACCTGATGGACTGGGGTCACCCTGTTGACCCTGACGACCTGGTTTACGTGTGTGACCCTGAGTCGGCCGACCGCATTTCGGCTCTGGACGAAGTTCTGACCGTGGACAAGTATGGTCCTGGTGCGACCGTTCTGAACGGTGAGCTGGCTCGTATTGCCGGTCGCCACCCGCTGATTTCGAGCATTGCTATGCCGAAGACTGAGGCGGACGGCAAGGTTTCTAAGACGGCTGTTAACAACACGAAGGGTCAGGTTGCCGTCTTTAACCGGCGCGGTCTGGTCATGGGTTGGCGGCGTCGGGTCATGGTCGAGACGGAGCGTCTGCCCGCTACTGACCAGACTCGCATTGTCTACTCGCTGCGGAACGGCCTTGGCCGGTTCACGCCGACCGGTTCCGCTTCCGGCATCAAGTGGGCTGCTGTGCTCTACAACGCCGACGTTGCCTGATTAGTTTTAAGGGTGCCCTGTCTTTTGAGGGGAGGGCAGGGCACTCCTTTTTTCTTCACATGTTTGGAGATTGGTCATGCTTACTACTCGTGTAGAGCGCATTATTGCCAAGGGTCAGTTAGTTCCCATCGTTGTTAGTCAGGATGTTACTGCAAGCCAGACTGATGTTGAAATCGGTCCTGGTGTCACTGTTCCGTTCGCTGGTGAGATTGTTGGTTGTAGCTACAAGCTGACTGCAGATAAGACCGGTGGCACGATGGCTGTCGGTCCCACCATTAACGGAACTGAAGTTTCTGCGCTTACGGTGACTGCTGCTAACGGAACTTCGTCGGGCAGCAAGACGGCGAAGCGTCGTACGGCTAAGTTCGCAGCCGGTTCCGTTATCGGAGCTGAGATTACGACGAATAGCCAGTTCGCTGCTGGTGAGAACCCGATTCTTGAAGTCGTCGTTTGGGTGATCCTGAGCCTTGAGGGCATCTAATGTCCTACATCGTTGAACTCGATGCAACTGGTACAGCTTTCGTTGGTGCTTGCAATTTGTTGTCGGTGACTGTTTCGCCAGATGGAGAAGGCTCTGCTCCGCAGGTCACTATTGCGGATGGCAGTGGCAGCGTGTTTCTGACGCTCTATTGTCCTGTGGACAATTCCACAGTCTGGCACGCGAAGGATCCGAATGGAATTCCTATCACCACGTCTATCAATTGCACGCTGACTGACTGCGTTGTATCTGTGGAATACAAGTAATGGCTAAGTTTAGGGTTAATCGAGACTTTGCCATGCAACGCGGAGGCGAACAATACGGGCCATGGACTTCCGGTGAGGAAGTCGAGATTGAGGAACCTGTCGTTGTATACATCAACTGGAAATACGGCAATGTCCTCAGTGCTGTCCGTGAGCAGCCTCCCACCCCCAACCGGCAAGTGATGCGTTCCCCCAAGACGCGATAACCGAAGGGAGGATTGATGCCTGTAACCAACGGCTATTGCACGGTTGAGGAACTAAGGGCATGGATGGGGGATACAGGAACAATCCTCTCTTCAGATGTCCTTGAGAAGGCTATCAATACCGCATCCCGCGCCATTGATGACTTCTGCGGTGTAGGCCGAAAGTTCTGGCTCGACAACACGCCAATTGCAAGAGACTTCAGAGTTCGTGAGCCCAACATTGCTTGGGTCTACGACATTGGAGATCTCACAGGGCTGAAGATTGAGACTGATGATGTTGGGGACGGCAGTTTCCTCACTACTTGGTCTAGCACTGACTACGATCTGAGTCCCTTCCAGGAAGAGACCGACAAGGCTCATACCTGGTATCGAATTCACGCGATTGGGAGACAGTTCCCGGTCAACAGCATTCGTAGGACTTTGAGAGTAACGGCCAAGTGGGGGTGGAGTGCCGTCCCTGACCAGATCAAACAAGCCACGCTTATGAAGGCGAACATTCTCGTTCTGCGTAAGGACTCGCCTTATGGTGTTGCTGGCTTCTCTGAGTATGGCGTTGTCCGACTGAATCGGTCAGAGGACCCTGAGATCACTCGTCTCATCGCGCCGTTTGTTCGCTCGAATGTAGTGGCTATCTGATGGCAACGCTGGGAGAGATCCGGGAAGCCATCAAAGAGACCCTTGAGGAGAACATCCCAGGGATCAAATGTTATCGGTATATCCCGGAAAACGCTCTGGTCTTACCGGCAATCATTGTCGAGCCGGAAATGGCTAGCTTCGTTGAAGCTATGGGACGTGGCACCGATCGGTGGGACTTTACGTTGCTGGTTCTCGTTGGTTACAACCACCTGGAATCAGCACAGAACAACTTAGATCCGTTCGTGTCTGGGCACGGTAATAAGTCGATTCGTGAAGTGATTTTCCAGAACAAGACGCTTGGACTGGAAAACGTCAATGCGACTGTCGAGCGTGTCTATGACTACGGAATGAGATTTGCCCCTGATACACAAGGTCGTGCCACTGAAGCTTTAGGAGCACGTCTTGGCTTGACTGTTTATACGAGGGGGTATTCAACGGGATGAGTTCGTTAGTCCTTGTTGATGTAACCACATACGTTGGTGAGTTCAATCTCACGACAAAGATGAACTCGCTCAACCTGAACATTCAGGCTGACGAGTTAGATGCTACGACCTTCGGCAACAACGGATTCCGAACCCGTGTAGCTGGAATCAAGGATGTCATGGCAGACCTGTCCGGCTACTGGGAGGACGACGTAGATAACGAAGTCTTCGGCAGTCTCGGAGTCGCACATGATGCTGTGACCATTTCGCCTACGGGGGTGGAAGGCGATACGGCTTACCTGTGGCGGGGTGAGAAGTTCACCTACCAAGCCTTCGGTGCTATCGGTGCTCTGACGCCTTTCAGCGTGTCCATGAGCGGTTCCCACAACCAGGGGGTAGCCAGAGGCACACTCCTGAAGAAGCAAGGCACTGTGACCTCTACAGGGGCTACTGGCACAGCCTTCGAGATTTCAGGTGGCATTGGGAGTGACGCTGCTCTCTACTCGCACTTCCACGTCTTTGATGCGGGCACAACTGTTACGGCTGTAATCGAGTCCGCAGACAATGACGAGTTTGAAGATGCGACAACCATTGCCACGCACAGTGCGTTAACAGCAGTCGGGGCGAACATTCAGCGTGTTGCCGGTCCAATTACGGATGAGTTCTTCCGTGTGAGAGTTACAGCTATTACAGGCAGCTTTAGTGTTGCTTGTGCGATCGGGGTTGGTGTTTAGAAATGGCGTCGTTTGCGTTCACTGACGGTGTGTTAGTAGTCAACAGTGTTGACCTGTCGGAGTTCGTTACCTCCATGACCCTCAACGTTGAGGTTGAGGAGTTGGAGGATACGGCCATGGGCGACACTTGGCGGAACCGGCTGGCTGGTCTGAAGGACTACAGCCTGGACGTGGAGTTCAATTCTGACTTTGCTGCTAGCGCTGTGGATGCGACTCTATGGAGTGTTTTCGGCACGGTCACGGAGTTCAGCATCAAGGCTACGTCGGCGTCTACTAGCGCTACGAACCCTGCGTACTCGGGCTATCTGCTGATCTCGCAGCTTACTCCGATCGGTGGTTCTGTTGGTGACCTGGCTAAGGTTTCCGTGACGTGGCCTGGTTCAGGTGCGTTGACTCGTTCTACTTCCTGATATGGCTCAGGAAGGACTTAAGAAGCTCATCTTCGACTTTGCGAAGATGAGCAAAGATGCGAAGTCGCATCTCCGTAAGAATATGCGGAAGATTGCGACTCCAACTCTACAGAAGATTCGCGATGCTGCATCGTGGTCTTCTCGTATTCCTGGCTCTACTCGAATTGCCACAGGGTTCACGAGTCGCTTCACCGGTGTTCGCATTGAGACAGATAGACGTGTGTCCCCTCACGCACGTCCCTATGAACATGGCGGACAGCCGGGCGTGTTTCGTCACCCCGTGTTTGGAAGATACGACAGGGACCGGCGTTTGTGGACTTGGGTTTCGCAACCGGCCCGTCCGTACATGTATCCGACTGCTCTGGAAGACATTCCGGAAATCGGAGATCGCATCTTAGATGTAATCATCGAGCTACATAAAGAGAACGGGTTTCATTCCTAATGAGCGAACATCCCCTCGCAATGAAAGACAAGCTCAAGGCGAAGAAGCGTCCTATCAAGGATTGCCGTATCTTCGTTGGTGACCGGGATAAGTACCAGAAGGAAGTTGAAGAGTCTCTTGCGAATCTCATCAACTTTTTGAAGGACATTCAAGATAACGAAGAGATTCCCGAGCCTGCTATGAATGTGGGCAAGAAACTGATTGAGGACCTTGCTAAGTTGCAAGAGCCCTACTATCAGAAGTTTGTCTTCAGAGCCTTGAACCCTGTCAAGTTTGAAAAGCTCATGGAGGAATATCCGCCTCCTAAGGGGAAGGAAACGGAAGTCTGCGACTGGGAGGCATTCAACCGTCGCATCTTCCAAGAGTGTCTGATTGAACCTTCTTACGACTCACTCACTGAAGAGGAGTGGGAAGAGTTCTTTGACTCGTGTTCACATAAGGAATACGAGTTGTTGATGAACACATCTATGGATGTGAACATCAGGAACGTAGACCCGACCTCCCCAAAAGATTTGATGACCCCACGTTCGAAATAGAGATGTATCTGAGTGCGGAGGTCTATAAGATCCCGCACTCAGAATTTCTCTCTTGGGATGAAGGGGATCGTAGAAAAGCTATCGCTTGGGAGATTCGTAAGCGTCAAACCTGCTCACTCTGCGGAACTCGCAATGAGGAGTGGATGGCAGGTGAACGTCCTTATGCCCCTCGCACTCATGAATGCATTGGTTGCTGGGAACTAGAAAAGGCCAATAAGTCTATCCCAGACAAGGTTAGGGCATGGACTAGAGCGGTTCTTGTGAGGGTTAATCGTGGCTAGCGCAAATCGTAATGTCAGCATTGACATTACCGGCGACACTAGAGATTTAGAGCAGTCTTACGATCGTGTAGCGCGTAAGTCGGAACAGCTCGCTAACGACGTAGATAAGAACAATAAGAAGATGGGCGGCAGTTTCAGTGATGTCGCTAAAACTGCTACTTCTAGTTTCGATGACTTTTCCGGAACTGTTACTACGTTCGGCAAGACTGGTCCTATTGCTATCGGCGCGGTCGCTGCCGCCATCGCTGCTCTTCCCACGATTATCAATCTTGCGGCGGGTGCTGTAACCCTGGGTTTTGGTGCGGCCTTAGCTGGCATAGGTATTGCGGCTGCTTCTCAGAGCGCTGTTGTTCGGCAAGAGTTTAAAGACCTATGGGATGGCATCAAGTCGGATCTCTACGACATCTCTGGTCCTATTGAGAAAGCTCTTCTCAATATTCGCGGATATGCCGAAAGAGCTTTTGAAAACTTCCTGCCTTCTTTGGAGGAAGGCTTCAAGATTATCGGCCCCGCTATTGATAAGTTCGGTGCCGACTTTTCGCGGGCTCTCTTAGAATTAGAGCCAGCTATTAAGCCGCTTTCGAACGCCTTTGCTGCGCTTCTGAGCGCCATCGGTGAGCGCGCGCCCAATATGTTCCGGAATCTTAGTGCGTCCATCGAAAATCTAGCATCGATTGCTGAACGGAATGCTGACGACATTGCTGGGTTCATTGATGGTGCTTTTAGCGCGCTTGAGTGGACCACAGCAAGAATAGATGACCTTTCGAGTCTGTGGGATGAAGCTCTAGCCAAGTGGGAAGACGGCTGGAACAGCTTTATTGACAGCTTGAATGGTGGCAATAACCCAGCGATTGATGCTTACAAAATCAACATCAGCGACACCACGGATCGATGGAACGCGATGGCGGAGCAGCTTAAGCGAACGGCTGAAGCTGCACGTGAAGCGCAAGACCCACTGAAGCAACTGAAGCTTGATGTTGATGTTCTGAAAGATGCTATTGACGAACTCAACGGTGTGCATATCGCTTCCGACCGTGCAATGCTTCAATGGCAACAGACGTTGTGGAGGGCCGTTGAAGCAACCGAGAAGAGCAGCGCTGGTCTGAAGTACAACACCAAAGAGGGCCGCGATAACTGGCAAGCAGTTCTCGATATGGCGGATGCCGGTAACCGCCTGATTGAGTCGAAGGCCGAAGAAGGCGCGACAGTTAAGGAATTGGCTGTCACCTACAGCCAACTTCAGACTGACCTCATGAACGTCATCAAGAACATGGGGGAGAGCGGCGATAAGGCTCGGGAACTTGCTAAGCGCTATCTGGAGATTCCAGACGAGATCCGTACGCGAGTTGGTCTGGAGACTCTTGAAGCGCAGCGGAAGTTCGATGAATACATCACTTTGAACTCCGGTCGCCAGATTCCGGTGTATCTCATTCAGAAGCAGGAGATGCCAGCTAAGGACGGTGGCTACTTCGGCTACGCTTCCGGTGGCCCTGTAAAGGGTCCTGGAGGTTCACGGACTGACAGCATTCCAGCCCGCATTAGTAGGGGAGAGTACGTAGTTAATGCTGCTGCGACTCGTCGCAATCTCCCCCTACTTGAGGCTATCAATAGCGGCAAGGGGGTGGGAGGCATGGGAACCACGATCATCTACCAGATCAACACTTCTGTGGCTCCTACTGCGAACTTGTCTGCTATTGGTCAAGAGATTGTCGAGAGCATTCAGGCGTTTGAGAGTCGCAGCGGTAAGACATGGAGGATGAACTAATGTCTACCGCACCTGAAATCATCGGTGACATCGTTAAGGTTGAAATCCTCTTTGATGGTTCTAATTGGGTTGATGTCACCGATGATGTTGTCGCCATTGAAACTCGTCGTGGTGCTAACAGAGTTCAACAGCCGGTTCTTCGTTACACTAACGGAAACGGTTCTATAACGCTGAACAACCACCAACGGCAGTATGACCCGACGAATCTTGACGGGCCGTATGTAGATTCCAATGGAGAGACACAGGTTCTTCCGATGCGGCAGATTCGCATTAGAGGAACCTATGATAATGAGACGCACGGAATTATGCGTGCTTTCATTGACTCCTGGAATCTCCAGTGGAACGGTCCCAACTGGTCTCAGGCAGTCGTACCGTTCACGGACGGTTTCAAGGTTCTGGAGTCTTACGATCGCATCGCGGTTGAAGCGGTTGGTGAAGGAGAGGACTCAGGGGCGCGTATTGAGCGCATCCTGGACTCTGTGGACTGGCCGAACGATTTGAGAGACATCGCTACCGGCAACACGAATCTCCAGGCAACCACACTGACAGGGTCAGCGTTGACTGAGTGTTTCTTGGTAGCTGATAGCGAGATCGGAGAGTTCTATGTTGACGGGGACGGGAAGATGGTTTTCCGGAACCGTCACGCACTTCTTCAAGAGGAACGCTCGAACACAGTTCAGGCTATCTTCGGTGACTCTGGAAATGAACTGCGCTATGCCGACAATGGCCTGACCCTGAATTACGACCACGAGACGTTGGCTAACAGAGTTCAGGTTGCACATACGGGTGGAACGCAACAGGTCGCTTATGACGAAGACAGTATTGCTAAGTACTTGACGCGAACCTTCAACCGTACGGACTTGTTACATCAGAATGATGCTGAAAGTCTTGCGTACGCTCAATGGGTTCTATTCATTTCAAAACTTCCTGAGCTTCGTTTCGACATCATGCGCATCAATCCGCTCCGTGATCCTGAGAATCTATTTCCTCAGGTTCTTGGTAGAGAAATTGGTGACCGTATCCAAATCAAGAGGCGTCCGCCGGGTGGAGGAGACCCCATCGTGCGAGATGTCTTCATTCGGGGAATCCAGCACAGTATTACCACCTCGCGTTGGACTACGACTTGGGTTCTCCAGTCAGCTACCAAGTACGGTAACTTCTTCGTTCTTGACAGTCCCATTTTGGGGCTGCTGAACTCTGACATTGGTATTGGGTACTAATGGCTTCTGTTCGTTGCAAGCTTTTGTATGCAGGTGACGTTTTCCCCTCACCTACTCGTATTGTCACGTGGCATGGTTACTTGGAGTTCATTAGTCAATACTACCCACGTGGTGTTCCTAAGCCGACTGGTCACAACCCAGAGAAGAAGGCTCTTGCCCGGGTTGATGAAGCCCGCTGGGTTGCGGATTGCCCCTGGGGCTGTGGAGCAGCGTTCAACCTCCCGGAGAACGCTCAAGAGTTCTGGTGCACAGAGTGTATTGGTGGGGGCTTTGGTCTGACAGCCGCTTTGGTCTGGCCTGAGAACAGGGAGGCTTTGAAGGTGAACCTGGAGTCACTTCCAGCACAGTTGGCGTATTGGCCATGTCTTCCTTGTCAGCCAAAGGCTCTTGAAAGATTGCCATTATGTGTTGGCTGTTCAACTATGCTTCGGGGGTAGATGGCAATGGCCACGGTTCCTAGCCCTAAGACTTGGACGGTAGGAGAACTTCTCACTGCTGCCAAGATGAATCAGGAAGTCCGAGATCCTTTGAACTTCCTGTTGAGTACTAAGCCGATTTGTATATTGAAACGAACTGCGACGCAGAGCGTCAGTTATGGTGCAACAGTTCAGTATGACACTGAAATTGTTGATCGCGATAACGGACATAGTACTTCAAGCAATTCGCATCGTTACAATGTCGGCACTGCCGGACTGTACAACATGACAGCCTATGTTCAGTTTACTGACGCTTTCAGTGAAGGTGAGTCAAGGCAGCTTTCGTTTACGCATAACAACTCAAACGATGTTTCCGTAACATCCATTTATCAGGTTAATAATAGTGCGCCTAACTCTTTTGGCATTAACACGACAGTCAGCATTTCCTTAATGTTGAACTGTGCGGTTGATGACTGGATGTATACAGCGGTTGCTTTTGATCCTTCGGGAGGTTCTAAGACTATCGGTGTAGCATTCTTCTGTCTGGAATGGATTGGCACTAATTCGTGATCACCCTCAAAGATGTGGGTGACTTCCTTATCTACATTGGTGCTGTTGCTGCTGCTCTCGCTGCTATTGGCGTCTTCCTCAGGTTTGTCATCCTTAGGCCGTTAGTGAACTACCTGAAAGAACATCTTCAGGTTCCCCTTAATAAGGTTCACGATGAAGTGAACCCAAACAGTGGTAAATCCATGAAGGATCAACTAAACCGCATTGACTCCAAGTTATCCCTCTATATGGAGAAGTTCGATGAACACCTTAAAAATCATCCGTGACTTAATGTGGCGCTGCGCGTGCGGCACTAACAACGAGAACTTCCGTATGCGGTGCCGGAACTGCAACACTCCCAGGGACTAATATGGACCTGATTACCCGAGGAAAGTGGGGTGCCAGGAATCCGACCGGAAGTTATGGTTGGATGCCTCCCACCCCCAAGGGCGTGAAGGTTCACTACACAGGCGGGTACGTAGACCCAAGGCTACTTAGTGACCACGACCGCTGCATCTCTGCTGTGCAGGGAATCCAGCGGGGGCACATGAATGGCAACGGCTGGATTGATATTGGCTACAGTTTCGTTGTGTGCCCTCACAGAAAGGTTTTCGAGGGCAGGGGACTTGGCCACTTACCGGCTGCTAATGGCGCTGGTTTGAACTCCGGGCACTATGCGGTTCTTGGCCTTGTTGGCAACTCCGGCCTGACTGAACCTAACCAGGGAATGATTGCCGGTATTCGAGACGCCATCGCCTATATTCGTAAGCACGGCGGAGCTGGCAAAGAAATTAAGGGTCACCGTGATGGTTACTCAACTGACTGCCCCGGCGGACCTCTCTACCGTTTAGTTTGCAACGGAACTTTCGAGCCGACGAATCAGGATGATAACGATATGCCTAGCTATCTGAGTCTTGGAGGGAAGGACATTGAACTTCCTTCTGAGAAGTGGACTACTCTTCAGTTCGAGGAAGAGTTTGCCGACCCTGACCACATGCACGCTGACGGCCGGTACCCGTCGTTCCTCACTGGCAAGTGCCGGTTCGTGGCGACTGTGGTAGCTAAGATCTCTGGTCTCCCTGCGGGGGTGGAAGGCCAGATCCGACTCTACGAGGTAGACCAGGACAACGAGCGCCAAAAGGTGTATCCCATTCAAGAGTGGGTTGCCAGCGCCGGGAACACCTTCGTCCATCACTGCTCTGTCGGCACCGTGGAGAACGGCCAGAAGCTTCGAGCTGAGCTTGTGCAGTTCGGGGGAGGGGTTGCCACCATCGAATCTTGCGCTGTGAAGGTCCTGTACTGGCACTGAAAGGTGCATATAGGACAAACCGGAAAAAGGGGACGCGCTGAGATGGACGGAGACGGCCGAACAGCACCGACCTAGGGTGATGGTACCGGGGAGGGGGTTCAGGCGCTCAGAAGCCAGCTCAGGGCCGTACAGCTAGGAAAAAAACAATATGCAGCTTAAAGACTACCGTAAAGCTATCGTGGCAGTTGGAACCGTGTTAGTTGGTGCTCTGCACACTGCTTTAAGCGATGGAACTCTGACTCTTGGTCTTCCGGCCGAGTGGGTCAACGTAATCATCGCTGCTGTAGGTGCTGTCTTAGTTTGGCTTGTGAGGAATGGCGACAAGCCCGAAGAAGAGTAGGCACAAAAAAGCCCCGGACTGAATTCTCAGTCCGGGGCTTTTAAGTTCTAACAGCAAGAAACCCCCGCGCTACCACTCTCCCCTGACCAGTGGCTTGAGTGGGAAGCAGCGCGGGGGTTCCTCTCACAGAGCCCCCTATGACCCTGTGCCTTCACCCCTCCGGTGAAGTCTTCCTCATGGCAGTAGCCCATATTCAGTTGTAGAAGGGGGTTCCCCTAGCGCATACGGGAGAGTTCGGGGAACCCCCTCTTGATAGGGGTGGACGGCGCTCGACTTTCCCCCATCAAGACTTGATGTGCGGTGCGCAGATGTAAGTCGTCTCTCCCATGGGACCAACAATATGTGTCGGCACTTTGCTTATATGGGTGTACCCGCCGAACATTCGAGGAATATCCCACTTGGCATTACATATAAGGCATCGGTCGCCACAAAGTTGACTAGAGTTCAGCTTCTCAGTTTCTACCTTTAAGCCGTGTACCAACTCATTCATTCTCCCTTTGCCTCTCCCGGTGCGGTGCCCTTTTAGAGTAGTGCTACCTAGGTGCACTTGTCTACCCCTCCCTATTACTACCAGCCGGTAGAGTCCAAGACGTACCCTCACCAGGGGTTTTCTAGGCTTAGGGGTATGTGGGAGTTCGATCCGACACAGCCCAAAAGCCAACAAATAGCGGCAGAACTGGAAAAACGCATACGAAACGGGCAGTACCCGCCAAAGCACCCATTGTACGAAATCCGGATGGTTCAGGAATTCGGGGTAGCTCGGGATACTGCCCGTAAGGCATTCAATATTCTTAGAGAAAAGGGGTTAATCTTTACGGTTACTGGGATGGGTTCTTTTGTTGCTGATCCCTCTCAGTGGATGGAGGAAACTTAACGTCGGCAATCTGGCCATTGGCCTTTTTAACGACGCCAATGAGAGGGAGGTCAGGTCTTAAATTTTGCTCTCTGCGAATGATGATGTTAGCCCCGTGAGAGGTCTTCGCCTTGCGACGGGTGTAGACCTCTCCACTTGGGTAGTAGAGAAGAACGGTTAAGTCTGTAGTCTTCTTAACCGGCTTCTTCGACATTGGATGGTTATTCAAGAATCTCCAAACTGCCTGAGTAACACACAGCTTGTCTTCGCGAATGTACCGGCGAAGAAGCTTGCGTTCCGCTGGAGTACAACCGCCTTCCACCCCCCGGCTGGTGTACCTAAGCTCAATCTCCTGCTTGATGACTCGTAGCAGGCACTCAGGACGTACCGGGCACTGTCGGCACCACTTATCAAGGATGGCTTCGTACTCCAGCGGTCTTGGTCGCGAAGCCTTAAGCCAGAAGTTCTCCGTCCCCGCTCTCAGGCACTTCGCTCTCTCCATCCACTGCGTATTTGACTGTGGACGGATCTCTATGCTGGCACGGGCAACCCTTGCATGCCACATGGTTGTCAGTTACGCAATCCTTACAGATCATGATTCCTCTTTGCCGCAAACTCTGCCTCGAATGTAACTGAGACGTTTTTTCCATCCCAGCTTTCCTCAATGCCGAATGCAACAACGCGAGCAATGCCAAACATGTGAGTCGTGTAGAAACTCACGCGCTGTTCCTTGCTAATGCTCCGGTTGTAACGCGGGATCGTAAATCCCAACTGAGTGTGGCCCTGGCTGACATCGTAGCGAAGACCGATGTCGAGATAGTTCGGCTCAATAGACTCCCTGCACAGCTTGCACAGGTAGATGCCGTAGTGAGAAACATCCTCACCGTGGTACTCCACAGAGATCTCTTCCCGTTCGAGGGTGGGAAGCGGATCCGTGCTGTTGAAATCGAAGGCGTGGAAGTGACCCTTTGAATCAATGTGGAACCACTGAGGGTCAGGCTCATAGTTGTAGGCGCATCCCTCAGTAAGGGTGCTCTGTTCCATCACAAACTCGTACTCAAACGGGCCGTGATTGTCGATATAGAGGTCTGCCGGATTAATCTGCATTGATGTTCTTCACTCCAGTCTTACGCAGCCAGTATTCACCCAAAGCTTCAGCGTCAGGTCCATGAGACTTGCTATGGTCAGACGGCGGACGCTTGCCGGACCACGCATAACCGATCTTTTTGTACTTTGGCTGAATGCCTTCGCACGGTACGTTGTAGATGGCGCAAAGGAACTCGATAATGCCAATAACCTTTGCAGCCGGTACGTCCGAGCCAGAGAGGTTCACATTGTCGAAGACCCTGAAGGTCTCGTACAAGACTCTCTTATAAGTTCCAGTCTTCAGAGCAGCATCAAGAACCGCCCCGATCTCAACGATGCCTTCAATCTGGAAAACTTGAGTGCTCTTGCCATGCTCATCAAACCTAGCAATGCCGGTCGTCTGCCCGGGATCTAAAACCAAGTAGCTCATATTTTTGTCTTCAGGTAGTAGTACTCGCCAACGTCGTATTCTTTGATGTAGTAACAGTCACGGTAGCTGTTGTGCGGATTGTCCAGCCACCCAAGTTCGTACGGAACAAGAACGTCAGGACCGAAGACAATAGGATCAGGAGACTTCGCAAAGAGTCCTTCCTGAATGGTCCCCCTCAGGGACTCACGAAGTTGTTCTCTATGCTTGTCCTGCTCTTCGGAGCGCCACTTAGAAAAGTCGTCTTCAAGATCTAAGTACATTGTCATCCAGCAAGTCCAAACTCTTTAATCTCAACAGGGAAGGGCACAGTTCCAAACTGGGGGTGGAAGGCAGAGACGTTTTCCATGACTTCACGAATCTTCGGAAGCCAGTAATCCTCTCGGCCTTTCGCAATCTCAAAGACAACTGAGTCGTGAACCTGAAGAAGCATCCGGCATTCCTGCCAGTCGATAACTTCATCGAGAGCCAACATCACGGACTTCACAAGCTCAGCAGCACCGCCTTGAAGCAGACTATTGAACGCCTTATAGCTCTCCCGGCGCGTGAGATGCCTTCTCCGGCCCGTCCACAGCGCGATGTACCCTCTACGTTCAGAGAGCCGTCCAGCCTTCCCAGAAGCCTTCTGAATCTCGGGGTAGTTGTTGAACCAGTCGGCTCGCATCTTCATGGCGTCATCAGCCGGGATGCCGAACAGGTCAGAGATGCGCTTGACTCCACCGCCGTACAGCGTGGCGTACGTGAAGGTCTTACAGTTCTGGCGTGGCCACCCAAGCTGCTCAGCCATGGCGTCGAAGGGCTTGAAGCCATTCCTCAGCGGCTCAACAAGGTTTTCATCCTTGCTATAGACGGCCGCCATTCTCAGCTCAAGGTTTGAGTAGTCTGCTTCAAAGAGTCGGTAGCCCGGTCGCGGTCGAAAAGCTCTCTTAAGAGATCCGTTCCAACGCTTTGGAGAACTTCGAGGGATCTGCTGGAGATTTGGCTTCTCACAGGAGAGCCGTCCGGATCGTGTTCCGTGAAGCTTGAAATTAGGGTGAACTGTTCCGTTGCCGGATTGAAGCTCAAGGTAAGAGCGATAGTTGCTAGATATGGTTTTCTGCCATCCCCGGTATTCGAGGATTTTCTTCGCTGTGGGGTCGTTTCGTTGCTCAAGGATTCCCTCGAAAAGTTCCATTGCTTCTTTGTCGAATGAAGGCTTGCCAGTAGGTGTGAGCTTCTGCGGTGGCAAACCCATCTCGTCAATGAGAAGCTTCTTTAAGTCAGCACCAGACATCGGATTAGCTTTGAGATCATCTTTGATCTCCTGCATCCGCTTCGTGCCAAACTCGATTTCCTGTTCGCAGAGATCCTGATCGATGGAGACTCCCAGCTTCTCCATTCTCATAATGAGATCGGTGAACCTGCGTTCCCTATCCCACAGGTCACCGTCGTATCCTTCGGCCTTGAAAATGGGATGGACCTTCTCATGGATGAACAGAGCTAAGGCAGAGTCAACCTGTGCGTACTCTTCAATAACGTCACTGGGGATTGCCTCCCACCCGCCCCATTTGAGGAAGCGATCCATGAGGCGACTCTTGACCTTAGGCTCACCTCCGTAATGCTTACTCACATAATCAAGACCCTTGTTTGGCAGGTTCTCGTTGACGAAGTGAGTCTCCAGCATCGTGCAGTAGTAGAGCTTGCCCCTAATATTGATGCCCAGATCTTCGAGTGCCAGGATGTCATGCTTGGCGTTGTGCATGACAGGAATAACGTCTTCCCGCTCAAGCCAGTACTTGATGTACTCCCTGGCACCGTAGAACGTAGGAAGCGGATGATTCCACCCGATTGTGTGCTGGAAAGGGAAGTAGTCTCCACCATT
>Ga0164243_10005096_pt1 | contig 20209 bp, 11 predicted proteins | sample OricompcompostOP_FD_108781 | JGI IMG/M metagenome (GOLD analysis project Ga0164243, IMG submission 108781) | Organic Plus compost microbial communities from Emeryville, California, USA - Original compost - Organic plus compost (OP) | ecosystem: Engineered > Solid waste > Mixed feedstock >... | reverse complement strand
TGTCCTCCGCGGTGGTGTCGGACCCGCTGCACCTGCTCGACATCTGCGCGACCTCCGACGGCGGGGCCGCGCTCGTACTGGCGGGCATGGACTTCGCCCGCCGGCGCAGCACCGGGGACGCCGTGCGGATCCGGGCGGTGTCCACGGTGACGCCGCGCTTTCCGAGCACCGTCCTGGACCTGCCCGAGATCGCGACGGACTCCGCGGTCTCGGTGCGGCCCGGCCCCGAGACCTTCCGGGAGTCGATCGCGCGGACGGCGTACGAGGAGGCGGGGGTGGGTCCCGGGGACCTGTCGCTGGCGGAGGTCCACGACCTGTCCACGGCTCTGGAGTTGCAGTGGTACGAGGATCTGGGCCTGTGCGGCGCCGGTGAGGCCGTGAGGCTGCTGCGGGAGGGGGCGACGGCGCCGGGCGGACGGATACCGGTGAACACGAGCGGAGGGCTGGCCTCGTTCGGTGAGGCGGTCCCGGCACAGGCGATCGCTCAGGTGTGCGAGCTGACCTGGCAGTTACGCGGAGTCGCCGGTGACCGGCAGGTCCCGGGCGCCCGTGTGGGCCTGGCCGCGAACCAGGGGTTGTTCGGGCACGGGTCCGCGGTGGTCACCGTGCGGTGAGGGCCCGAGGGGGCCGCCACCGGCGGGCGGCACGGGACGCCTGGGACGGCGAATGGCACGGTCAGCCGCGCGGGCGGGCGGTGGCGGACCCGGCCAGACGGTGAGATTCTTCTGTCACGAGGTCGGCGGAGGCCATCCGCCCGACCTCATGTGAGCCATGGTCAGTGGCTCTGCCCGGCTCGGCAGGAGCTGGCCTGCCTGTCGGTCCGTGCAGGGCCGCGTCGTTCGTCCCGCACCCGAGCGGGCGTGCCAGGCGCCGGGCCGGTGACGGTCCGTGAGCCGTCGGCACGTCCCCCAACCGTCGGCGTCCGCGACCTTGACGCCCCTCGGACGCCGGTGAACACTTCCCGGTGTCAGCCGACATCGCCCCATATTTGTCGGCGTATCCACGCAGAGCGCCGCGCGGTTGCGCCCGTATCAAGGCCCCTCCCCCACCGGCGACTCGGTTGCGACGGCACGCTCGTCACGACGCCGGGCGGGGCGCGGGACACGCCCCGCCTTCGGCTGAAGTCGCCAAGGGAACGCACCCCGCACGGAGAAACCGGGGCCGATCGTCCCGGCCAGGCCTAGGAGCCGCCATGAGCAATGGAGACATCTTCGTCGGTGAGGTCATAGGCACCGCGATTCTGATCCTGTTCGGCGCCGGAGTGGTCGCCGCCGTCGTCCTGAACTACTCGAAGGCGAAAGACGGTGGCTGGATCGTCATCGCGTTCGGATGGGGTTTCGCCGTCATGGCGGGCGCGTACACCGCCGCCCCGCTGTCCGGTGGGCATCTCAATCCGGCCGTGACCCTGGGGATCGCCATCGACACGGGCGACTGGGACAAGGTGCCCCTGTACATCGCGGGCCAGATGGTGGGCGCGATGCTGGGGGCGGTGCTGTGCTGGCTGGTCTACTTCGCGCAGTTCCAGGCCAACGCCGACAAGGACATCGCACAGCCGACGCTGGGGATCTTCTCCACGGCGCCGGCGATCCGGCATCCCGTGGCGAACCTCATCACGGAGATCATCGCGACGATCGGTCTGGTGCTGCCGCTCCTGGCGTTCGGGCTGACCAAGGGGCTCGCCCTGTCCGGGACCGGGATCCTGATCGTCTCGCTTCTGGTGGTCGGCATCGGTCTGTCCCTCGGCGGTCCCACGGGTTACGCGATCAACCCGGCCCGTGACCTGGGCCCACGCATCATCCACTTCCTGCTGCCGATCCCCAACAAGGGGACGTCGGACTGGGGCTACGCGTGGATTCCGGTGGTCGGCCCGCTGATCGGCGGGGCGCTGGCGGGGCTCATCTTCAACGCAGCTTTCTGACGGATACGACGAAGGGGACGTCATGACGGACAAGTTCGTCGCCGCGATCGACCAGGGCACGACCTCCAGCCGATGCATCGTCTTCAACCAGGACGGCGCCATCGTCGCCGTCGACCAGCGGGAGCACCGGCAGATCTTCCCGAAGCCCGGCTGGGTGGAGCATGACGCGACCGAGATCTGGTCCAAGGTGCAGGCGGTCGTCGCCGGCGCGCTCGCCAAGGCGGGACTGAAGGCCCACCAGCTCAGCGCGCTCGGCATCACCAACCAGCGCGAGACGACCGTCCTGTGGGACCGCGCGACGGGCAAGCCGGTGCACAACGCCATCGTGTGGCAGGACACGCGCACGGCCGCGCTGTGCGCCCAGCTGGGCGGCGCGGAGGGGCAGGACCGCTTCCGTGAGCAGACCGGGCTGCCGCTGGCCAGCTACTTCTCCGGCCCCAAGGCGGCCTGGCTGCTGGACAACGTGCCCGGCCTGCGGGACCGGGCCGAGCGCGGGGAGATCGCGTTCGGCACGATCGACTCGTGGTTGATCTACAACCTCACCGGCGGCACCGACGGCGGCAAGCACGTCACCGACGTGACGAACGCCGGACGCACCATGCTGATGAACTTGCAGACGCTCCAGTGGGATCCCTCGATTCTGTCGGCCATGAACGTCCCCGAGGCGATGCTGCCGGAGATCAAGTCGTCCGCCGAGGTGTACGGCACCGCTGTCGGTCAGCTCGCCGGGGTGCCGGTCGCCTCGGCGCTCGGCGACCAGCAGGCCGCCGTGTTCGGGCAGGCCTGCTACGACGTGGGCAGCGCGAAGAACACCTACGGCACGGGCAGCTTCCTGCTGCTCAACACCGGCAACCGTCCGGTGCCGTCGAAGAGCGGGCTGCTGACGACGATGGGCTACAAGATCGGCAGCGAGGCGCCGGTGTACTGCCTGGAGGGCGCGATCGCCATCACGGGCGCCCTGGTCCAGTGGTTCCGCGACCAGCTCGGCATCATCCGGACCGCCGACGACATCGAGCCGCTGGCGGCCAGCGTCGAGGACAACGGCGGCGCGTACATCGTGCCGGCCTTCTCCGGTCTCTTCGCGCCCTACTGGCGTTCGGACGCGCGCGGTGTCGTGACCGGTCTGACCCGCTATGTCACCAAGGCGCACCTGGCCCGCGCCGTCCTGGAGGCGACGAGCTGGCAGACGCGGGAGGTCGTGGACGCCATGGTCCAGGACTCCGGCGTGCACATCACCAGCCTGAAGGTCGACGGCGGCATGACCAAGAACAATCTGCTCATGCAGCACCAGGCCGATGTGCTGGACGTGCCGGTGATCCGGCCGAAGATCTCCGAGACGACCTGCCTGGGCGCGGCCTACGCGGCCGGCCTGGCGACCGGCGTGTGGAACGACCTGGACGAGCTCAAGGCGCACTGGGCGAAGGACACCGAGTGGACGCCGTCCATGTCGGCCGAGGAGCGGGACCGCGAGTACCACAACTGGCGCAAGGCGGTGGAGAAGAGCTTCGGCTGGGAGGAGGACGGGGAGGGCTGAGGCGGTTCGTCTCCGGGACCGGTGCCTCCCCGTGGGGGTGCCGGTCCCGGTGTAGGGATCCCGGATCGGGGCACACGCGTGTGCGGGCCGCGCGAACCCACAGGCGCGTGGGCCCACGGGCCGCGGCCCGTACCCCGGTCGGCGGGGGTACGGCTCGCGGCCCTCGCCGGATCCCGGTGGTGTCAGGTGGTCACGGCATGGCGGCGCTCCGCCTGGAAGGCCATGGCGTGCTGGACGACGCCGATCAGGACCTCCTTGACCGACTCGCGGTCCCGGGCGTCGCACAGGAGCAGCGGTACGTCCGGGTCGAGGTCCAGGGCCTGCCGTACCGTCTCCGCGGGGTAACGGGCGGCCCCCTCGAAGCAGTTGACGCCGACGACGAACGGGATGCCGCGCCGCTCGAAGTAGTCGACGGCCGCGAAGCAGTCCTGGAGGCGGCGGGTGTCGGCCAGGACGACCGCTCCGAGCGCCCCCTCGGACAACTCGTCCCACATGAACCAGAAGCGCTCCTGCCCGGGCGTGCCGAAGAGGTACAGCACCAGGTCCTCGCGCAGGGTGATGCGGCCGAAGTCCATGGCCACGGTGGTGGTGCGCTTGCCCTCGACACCGCTCGCGTCGTCGACCGGCCGTCCGGCCTCGGTGAGCAGTTCCTCGGTGCGCAGCGGCCGGATCTCGCTGACCGCGCCGACGAGCGTGGTCTTTCCCACGCCGAAGCCGCCGGCCACGAGGATCTTGAGCGTGACGGGCTCGACCGGAGGCTTCCCGCGCTCAGAACGCCCGAAGATCATCGATCTCTTCTCCTGCTGGGTGGGGGTCGCGCGGCGGTGGGCCGTAGCCTCCGCCGCCGGGGGTTTCGACGACGAGTACGTCGCCGGGGCCGACGTCGGCCGAGTCGCTTCCGGCCAGCCTGGTGACCGTGCCGTCCGCGTGTTCGACGCGATTGGTGCCGAGGGCGCCGGGGGCACCGCCCGCCATGCCGTACGGCGGCACCCTGCGGTGCTGGGACAGTGTCGACACGGTCATGGGTTCGAGGAAGCGGATGCGGCGCACGGCTCCGTCGCCGCCGCGCCACCGGCCGGCGCCGCCGCTGCCGTGCCGGACCGCGAACTCGTCGAGCCGTACGGGAAGCCGCCGCTCCAGCACCTCGGGGTCCGTGAGGCGGGAGTTGGTCATGTGGGTCTGGACGACGGGGGCGCCGGGGAAGCCGTCGCCCGCGCCGGAACCGGAGGCCACGGTCTCGTAGTACTGGTGGCGGGCGTTGCCGAACGTGACGTTGTTCATGGTTCCGGAGCCCTCCGCCTGGACGCCGAGGGCGGCGTAGAGGGCACCGGTGATGGCCTGCGACGTCTCCACGTTCCCCGCGACGACGGCGGCCGGGGGCTCCGGGGCCAGCAGGGAGCGGGGCGGCACGACGATGCGCAGGGGGCGCAGACAGCCGTCGTTCAGGGGGATGTCGTCGGCGACGAGGGTGCGGAAGACGTACAGGACCGCGGCGTTGACGACCGCGAAGGGGGCGTTGAAGTTGCTGGTCGACTGGCCGGAGGTGCCGGTGAAGTCGACGGTGGCGGTGCGCTGGGCGCGGTCCACGCGCACGCGTACGCGGATGACGGCGCCCGAGTCGGTCTCGTAGGCGTATTCGCCGTCGTCCAGGGCGTCGATGACGCGGCGTACCGCTTCCTCGGCGTTGTCCTGGACGTGCCGCATGTAGGCCTGGACCACGTCGAGTCCGAAGTCGTCGATCATGCGCGCGACCTCGTCGGCGCCCTTCCGGTTGGCCGCGATCTGGGCCCGCAGGTCGGCGAGGTTGGTCGTGGGGTTGCGGGAGGGGTGGGGCGCCTCGGTGAGCAGTCGGAGGGTCTCCTCCTCGCGGAAGCGGCCGTTCTCGGCGAGCAGCCAGTTGTCGAAGAGGACGCCCTCCTCGTCGATGGTGCGGCTGTTCGCGGGCATCGAGCCGGGCGCGATGCCGCCGATCTCCGCGTGGTGGCCGCGTGAGGCGACGTAGAAGAGGATGCTCTGTTCACCCTCCGTGTCCGCCCGGGGGTCGCTGCCGAAGACCGGGGTGATCACGGTGACGTCGGGCAGGTGGGTGCCGCCGTGGTACGGGTCGTTGACGGCGTAGGTGTCGCCCGGGCGCATCCGGTCGCCGCGACGGCGGATGACCTCTTTGACGCTCGTGCCCATGGAGCCCAGGTGGACGGGGATGTGCGGGGCGTTGGCCACCAGGTTTCCGTCGGGGTCGAAGAGCGCGCAGGAGAAGTCCAGGCGCTCCTTGATGTTGACGGACTGGGCCGTGGACTCAAGGCGGGCGCCCATCTGCTCCGCGATGGACATGAAGAGGTTGTTGAAGACCTCCAGCAGAACCGGGTCGGCTTTCGTGTCGAGTTCGGAACTCTCCGTGACCGCCACGCGTTCCATGACCAGATGCCCGTCGTCGGACGTCGCGGCTCGCCAGCCGTCGTCGACGACGGTCGTCGCACCCGACTCGGCGATGATCGCCGGGCCGGTGACGGATGTGCCGGGGGCCAGCCGCTCCCGGCGGTGCAGGGGGACGTCGCGCCAGGTGCCGCCCGTGTGGAGGCGGACGGTGCCGGTGGCCTCCGGGCCGTCCTCGCGGGCGGTGCCGGGGGGTGCGAGAGCGGAGAGATCGGGGGGTTCGGTGATGCCGGTGGCTTCGACGGAGAGGGCTTCGACGACGATCGGGCGGTCGAGCGTGAAGGAGTACGTGGCGCGATGACGTTCTTCGAAGGTCCGCCGCATGGCGTCGGGCCCGGTGAGCTCGACGGTGAGGGTGGTGTCGGTGCCGTCGTAGCGCAGTTGGGCGCGGCGGGTGACGCGGATGCGGTCGGCGGGGACGTCCTCGTCGAGGAGTTCGGCGCGGGCGGCCGCCTCCAGGTCGTCCGCGGTCTTCAGGACACCGCCCATCGACGCGGGCTCCAGGGGTGCCTCGACGGACTGTTCCCGCATCGCCGTGGTATCGGCCAGGCCGATGCCGAGCGCGGACAGGACACCGGCCATGGGGGGCACGAGGACGGTACGGATGCCGAGGGAGTCCGCCACCTTGCACGCGTGCTGCCCGCCGGCGCCGCCGAAGGTGGTGAGGGCGTAGCGGGTGACGTCGTGCCCCTTCTGGACGGAGATCCGCTTCACGGCGTTGGCGATGTTGGCGACGGCGATCCGCAGGTAGCCCTCGGCGACCTGTTCCGGGGTGCGGTCGTCGCCGGTGCGCTCATGGATCTCGGCCGCGAGCGCGGTGAAGCGTTCGCGGACCAGGTCGGCGTCGAGGGGCTGGTCGCCTTCGGGGCCGAACACGGCGGGGAAGTGCGCGGGCTGGATGCGGCCGAGCATGACGTTGGCGTCGGTGACGGTGAGCGGGCCGCCGCCCCGGTAGCAGGCGGGCCCCGGGTCCGCGCCCGCCGAGTCCGGCCCTACGCGGTAGCGGGACCCGTCGAAGTGCAGCACCGAGCCGCCGCCGGCCGCGACGGTGTGGATGTCCAGCATGGGGGCGCGCAGCCGGACCCCGGCGATCTGTGTGGTGAAGACGCGTTCGTAGTCGCCGGCGAAGTGGGACACGTCTGTGGAGGTGCCGCCCATGTCGAAGCCGATGACCCTGTCGTGGCCGGCGAGCTGCGACATCCGGGCCATGCCGACGATGCCGCCCGCGGGCCCGGAGAGGATGGCGTCCTTCCCGCGGAACTGCCCCGCTTCGGCGAGGCCGCCGTTGGACTGCATGAACATCAGCCGGACGCCGTCGAGTTCGTCGGCGACGTGCTGGACGTAGCGGCGCAGGACCGGCGAGAGGTAGGCGTCGACGACGGCGGTGTCCCCGCGGGGGACGAGCTTCATCTGCGGGCTGACCTCGCTGGACAGCGAGATCTGCGGGAAGCCGATACGGGCGGCGAGCCGGCCGACGTCCCGTTCGTGTCCGGGGTGCAGATGGCTGTGCAGACAGACCACGGCGACGGCCCGGATGCCGTCGTCGTACGCCTCCTGGAGCGGGCCGGCCAGAGCCTGCAGATCGGGGGCGCGCAGGACGGTGCCGTCGGCCGCGATGCGCTCGTCGACCTCGACCACACGTTCGTACAGCAGTTCCGGGAGGTCGATGCGGCGGGCGAAGATGTGCGGGCGGTTCTGGTAGGCGATGCGCAGGGCGTCGCGGAAGCCGCGGGTGATGACCAGGAGGGTCCGCTCGCCCTTGCGTTCGAGGAGCGCGTTGGTGGCGACGGTGGTGCCCATGCGGACGGCCTCGATCGGGGCGGTGGAGTCGCCGAGGAGTTCACGGACGCCCGCGACGGCCGCGTCCGCGTAGCGGGCCGGGTTCTCCGACAGGAGTTTGTGGGTGAGCAGCCGGCCGTCCGGGCGGCGCGCGACGATGTCCGTGAAGGTGCCGCCCCGGTCGACCCAGAACTGCCAGGCTGTCACGTCACCACCCCGCTTCCGCGCCGCTCACAGCGCCCGCAGGCCGTCGATCACGTCGCGCAGAATACTCTCGTCGACCATCTCGGCCGGCGGGACGGGGCGGTTCACATGGACGAATTCCCCGTCCACGAGGTCGCCGACGAGGACCCGTACGACTCCGACGGGCAGGTCGAGCTCGGCGGAGAGTTCGGCGACGGACTGCGGGGTCTGCCGGCACAGTCCGACGATCTCCACGTGTTCCGGGGACAGCGTCGAGTCGGCTTCCGGATCGTCCGCGTGCGGTTCGGTGACGACCACCGCGATCAGGTCGAGGCGGTGCTGGGCCGCACTCGTGGTGCGGCCGCGTGTCATCGCGTAGGGGCGGACGACCGGTCCGGCCTCGTCGTCGAACCAGTGGCTTCTTCCCTGACCGTCAGCGCTCATGCCTTCCCACTACCCGCCCGAGGACAGATCGGTGCGCGGTGCGGTCCCCAGATGCACGCCGACCCGCTTCACGAGGAGTGTCATCTCGTAGGCGACCTGGCCGACGTCGGAGTCCGCGTCCGAGAGCACCGCGAGACAGCTGCCGTCACCGGCGGCCGTCACGAACAGGAAGGCGTCGTCCAGCTCGACGACGGTCTGGCGGACACTGCCCGCCTCGAAGTGCCGGCCCACGCCCTTGGCGAGGCTGTGGAACCCGGAGGCGACGGCGGCCAGGTGCTCGCTGTCCTCCCGGGTCAGGTCCTTGGACACACCGGTCGGCAGGCCGTCCCCGGAGAGCACGACGGCCTTGCGGATGCTGGCGACGCGGTCCACCAGGTCGTCGAGAAGCCAGTTGAGCTCGCCGTTCTGGGTGGTCGTGGCGTGGTCGGTCGCCTTTGGTGCGGTCATCGACCGTCCCCCTCTGTCGTTCCCTGTGGTGCTGTGCCGCCCGGGGCGGTGTCGTCGCCCGCGGCGTTCTCCTTCCGCCCCCGCTGCCAGCCGCGCTGGAGCGAGGCCATACGGCTACGGACCTCGTCCGCGTCGCGTTCGCCGGGGTCCGGCGCCGCCGGGCGGGGGGCGGGTGCCTTCTTGAGCTGGGGTGCCAGGCTGGCCTGCCGGACCCGTCGGGGCAGTGGGCCCGTGCCGGGTGCGGGCTGTTCCGGGGCCGTGCTCCGGTCCGGGGTGGTGTCGTCCGGTCCGCCGGCCGCGATCTCGGGGCGCCGGGCGCGCCCGGTCAGGGCTGCGGGCTCCTTCGGGCCGACGGCGTCGGGCCTGGCGGTGTCCGTCGCTTCGGAGCGGCCCGATCCGTCCGGGCGTCCGGGCCCGGCGGGGTCTTTGGACCGCTGCGGTTCCGCGGCGCCGGCGATGCCGCCGCGGGGGCCTGTACCGCGACGCCGGGTGGGCAGCGGGGCGAGACCGTCGGACTGGGCGCGGCTCGGGCGGTACGCGGGTTCCGCGTCGGTCTTCTCCAGGCGGGTCCGGTGCTCGGTGACGGGGCGTCCGTGGGAGCTGACCAGCTTGGGGGTGCGGCGCCGGGGCAGCGGGACCGGGGCGACCGGGTCGTCGTCCGGGGCGTCGGGGACGCCGGCGACCGGGCCCAGGTCGCCGCGCCGGCTCGCGGTGTCGTCGTCGGCGCGGCCGAAGGCGCGTCGCGGGTGGAAGAGCCCGCCGTGCTCGCCGTCCTCCTCGTCGAGGGGGTCCGGGAAGTCGGTCAGGGCGTCGAGGTCGACGGGGGCCTCGAGCTCGACGGGGCCGTCGAGGAGCGCGGCCGGCAGCCCCGGCGTACGGGCCGGCACCTTGGACAGCGCGGCTCGTCGCGACTCCTCCAGCTCGGCCTCCTTGGAAGGGGTGGGGCGGTCGAGGCGGAAGCCGATGCCGTTGGTGTCCGGGACGTCGTCGGTGAGCAGGGCGTCCGGGATGAAGACGACGGCGGTGGTGCCGCCGTACGGCGAGGGCTGGAGGGAGACGCGGACGTTCTGCCGCTGGGCGAGCCGGCTGACCACGAAGAGGCCGAGCCGGTCGGTGTCGGACAGTTCGAACTCGGGGGTCTCGGCGAGCCGGAGGTTGGCGTCGAGCAGGGCGTCGGCGGCCATACCGAGTCCGCGGTCGTGGATCTCCAGGGTGAAACCGTTGGCGACCCGTTCACCGAGGACCTGGACGGCGGTGTGCGGCGGGGAGAACACCGTGGCGTTCTCCAGGAGTTCGGCGACCAGGTGGGTGAGGTCGGCGACGGCCGGTCCGGTGACGGCGACGCGGGGCAGCCGGCGCACCTCGATGCGCTCGTAGTCCTCGACCTCGGCGACCGCGGCGCGGACGACGTCCATGAGCTGGACGGGTTTGCGCCACTGCCGGGACGGGGCGGCGCCGGAGAGGATCACCAGGCCCTCGGCGTGGCGGCGCATGCGCGTGGTGAGGTGGTCCAGCCGGAACAGGTCGGCGAGTTCGTCGGTGTCCTCGGTCCGGCGTTCCATGGTGTCGAGCAGGGTGAGCTGCTTGTGCAGGAGGACCTGGCTGCGGCGGGCGAGGTTGACGAAGACCTCGGAGACCCCGGCGCGCAGTTCGGCCTGTTTGACGGCGGCCTCCACGGCGGCCCGCTGGAGGGTGTTGAGGGCCTGGCCGACCTCGCCGATCTCGTTCTTGTCGTAGGCGAGGCGGGGGACCTCGGTCTCGACGTCGACCTGTTCACCGGCGGAGAGCCGGCGCATCACGCTGGGCAGGCGGACGCCGGAGGCCTCGTGGGCGTCGAGGCGGAGCTGGCGCAGGTCCCGGACCAGGCCGCGGCCGATCCGTACGGACAGGAAGAGCGAGAAGAGCACGGCGAGCAGTCCGAGGACACCGGCGACGACGGCCTTGGCGATGACGCCCATCGCGACGGGGCGTACGCGGTCCTGATAGCGGTCGCCCGCCTCGTCGTTGAGTTGGCCGAGCTCGTCGAGCACACCGCCGGCGGCGGCGTCCCAGTCCTGGGCGTCCACGGTGCTGGGGCGTCCCGGCTGGGAGAAGATGACGGACTGTTCGGCGACCCGGAGCGGGGCCGTGGAGCCGTTCTTCCAGAAGTGCTGGAAGCGTTCGCGTTCGGACGAGGGCAGGTCGGTGAGGCTCAGGTCGTACATCAGGGTGCGCTGGGCGATGAGATCGGAGACGTCGCGGATCTCGTCGCGGGTGAGCGTGCCGACCACGAGGGCGGAGCTGAGCAACGCGTCCTCGCGGGAGAGCAGTTCGCGGGCGCGCGTGACGTTGAGGAGGGCGCGGGCCTCCTTGTCCATGGCGACGTCGTCGATGCCGTCGAGGGAGGCGAGGAGGGCGTAGCAGGGCTCGACGAGGAGGTTGTACTGGTGGAGCGCCTCGGCGCGTTTGACCGTGCCGTCCTCGACGCTGCGGCGCAGGGGTCCGATGCCGTCGAAGGCGTCCAGGACGGCGGTGAGGCGTGCGGTGTCGCCGCCGTCCATGCCGTCGCGGACGTCGGAGTCCTTGGCGTTCCGGCGGATCTCGGCGATGGCGGCGTCGGTGGCCTTGCGGCTTTCCCGGAGGGCGGACAGGGCGTCCGAGGCGCGGCGGTCGGCGAGGTAGACGAGGGCCTGCCGTCGCTCCTGCTGGATGACGCGGACGGCGTCCTCGGTGGAGTAGCCGATCTTCTCGACGAGGGAGGACACCGTGAACAGCTGGGCCACCTCTCGCCCGGTGAGTACCGTGGCGAATCCCCAGATCGCGGTCAGGGACACCAGCGGCACGAGAAGCAGCGCCACCATTTTCCGGCGGATCGACTTCCCGCGAAAGCGCATGGCCTCCCCCAGCTCGATCCCCCTGCCGTCCAGGGGGCACACCTGTGCGTCAACAATGGGCGCGAGCCTACTACCGACGCACTGGTAACTCGAAGGGACATCCGGAGCCTGAACTTCCGCACTGGTGACGAGACATGGGGAGTTGTCCGTTCATGACGGGAATTACCTCCCGCAAACATCGCGCACCCCGGAGAATCGTTCCGGCCCGTCCGCTCGGCCAGTTGGCCGGAATTCTCTCTTCACCGGGAATCTTCCCGGGGTGCTGATCGTCCTTCTCTACGGGAAATGGGGGCGGATGGGACCACGAGAGCCGCATCCAGCCCCCCGGCGGCGTAAAACAGCGCAAGCCGGGCAGTCGCTGAGGGGCTGGGTCTTGGGATGCGGGCGAGCGGTCCGCGGACGGTGGGGAGTGACACGGTGATGGGTACGGCGGAGCAGCGCGAGGCGTCCCGGGGCAGCGCTGCGGTGCGGCGCGGACCCGATGTGCCGGATCGCGGCATCCCGGTGAGCGACCGCGACACCGCGGTGAGCGACGGGGAGCGGGCCGGGCGCGCCGCGAGCGACGGCGGGGCGTACTACCGTCCGCTGTGGGTCGAGGACCCGGCGCCGCGACGGCGTATGCCCGACCCGGTGCGGACGGCGGCGGTGCGGGCGGTGCTCGTCGTCTCGGTGACGCTGATCCAGGCGATGGTGGCGTTCCTGTGCACGCTCGCGGGGTCCTGGCTGGCCTTCCCGATGGTCATCAGCAGTGTGGTGAGCGTGGTCCTGGCGACGTGGGCCGCCCTCGACGTCTGGGTCACCCGCCAGGTCTGGAACCAGCGGCACGGGGTGGTGTCGACGCCCAGCAGCACGGCACGGGCCCTGCGGCGTGAGCGGCGCGCGGCGCGGCGCCAGGCGCGGGCGGCCGAGCGGTCCCGGGCGCGCATACGCCGGCGGGCCGGCGCGGGGCAGCTGTCGCACCCCTGACCCCGGCCCGCGCGGCGCGGCCGCCCGTCACACCCCCGGGGAATCCACGGGAGCGGGACGCTTGAACATCCGGGTGGCGGTGATCTCGCTGTGCCCGGCCTCGCCCGCCTGCTGCTGCGGCAGCCCGGGACGCAGGTGCTCCTCCACGCTGATGTACTTCAGGCCCGCCCTGAGATCGGCGTCGTTGCGCAGCCGGATGACGAGCGGGAACTCGGCGAGGGCGGTCGTGTCGAACAGGCCGGTGGTGTAGAGCAGTTGGACGCCGAGCGCGTCGGAGACGGCGCGCTGGAGCTCCAGCAGATACGTGGCGTTGGCCCGCCCGATCGGGTTGTCGAGGAACAGCGTGCCGGCGTGCCGGTGCTTGTCCCGGCCCCGGTCGTTGGAGCGCAGTGCGGCCATCGTGCAGTACAGCGCGATGGCGGCCGTGAGCAGCTGCCCTCCGGAGAAGACGTCGCCCATCTGGCCGACGGGCACCCGCTCCGCGCGCAGCACGGCGTCCGGCTTGAGGATCTCGACGGCCACGCCCTTCGGCTGGAGCGCCGCGGCGACACCCCGCAGCAGCAGGGACATGCCGTCCCGCCGCAGATCGGAGTTCTTCTTCACCGCGGCCCGGGTGGCGTCGTCGATGACCTCGCCCAGCCGTTCGGTGAGAGTGGCCTGGTCGGGTTCCTCGAAGCGGATGCGGAGGAACTCCTGCCCGGACCACTCCCCCAGCCCCTCGGGCAGCCGGGACAGCCGCTGCGCGGACCGCAGGGTGGCCAGGGCCGACTCGACCAGGCCGCGGAGCCGGTCGACGATCGAGTCGCGGTTGCGCTCCAGCTGGGCCAGCTCGTCGGTGAGGACGCGCAGCCGGGGCGCGAAGGCGTCCGCCCACTTCTGCGCGTGTTCGGGGAGCGCGGAGGCGGGCAGCTCGCGGATCTGCTGACGGGCCGGGGTGCGGACCTGCTCGTAGCGGGTGGAGTTGGCGTGCCGGACGAGGATGTCGCTCGCCTCGCGCACGGCCGCTTCGGCTGCGGAGAGGTCGGCGGCGCAGCCGCGCAGGGAGCGGCGGGCCTCGGCCGCGGACCGGCGGGCCTCCTCCAGGCTGCCGGGGTAGGGCTCGACGTCCTCCTGCTCGTCGTCCGAGGCGTGCTCGCGCAGCAGGTCGCGCAGCATCGCGGCGATCTCGTCGAACCCTCCCGCCGCGTCCTCGGCGGCACGGTGGGCCTCGAGGAGTTCCGTGTGCGCGTCACGTGCCTGCGCCAGGGCCTCGCTGTGGGCGGCGAGTTCGCCGGTCGCCGTCCGCAGCAGGGACTGGGCGTGCTCGGCGTCGCGCGGCCGCAGTTCCTCCGGCAGATCGGTGTGCGCGTCGCCCTCCTGGGGGGCGTGGCGCTCGGCCTCGCCGCGCAGCCGGCCCAGCTGCTCGCTGGCGGCGGACATCCGGGTCTCCAGGAGCTGGACCAGTTCCTCCGCACGCGAGACCGCCGCCTGCCGGGAGGGGCCGTCGGAGCCGTCGGGCGACCCGAGGAGCTGTTCGGCGCGGGTGCGGACCTTGTTGCTCAACCGGTCCAGCTCGGCGCGGGCCGCGCTCTCGTCGCTCTCCGCGCGGGCCTGCTCGGCGCGCAGGTCGGCGCCGACACCGACCTTCTCGTACACCTGGGACGCGGCCCGGTACGCCTCACGGAGCGCCGGCAGGGACGCCTTCGGGGTGTCCGCGTCGGTGTCCGGTACGTCGTCGGGGGCACCCGCGATCTCGGCGCGTTCGGCGCGCAGGGCCCGTGCGGTGCGGCGGGCGTCGTCGGCGGCGCGCTGGGCGGCGCGGCGGTCCTCGTCGGCGGCGCGGGCGCGTTCCAGACAGGTCTGGGCGCGGGCCTCGGACTCGGCGGCCTCGTCGGCGAGTTCCCGCAGTCTGACCTGCCATCCGGCCCGCTCGCGCAGCCGGAACGCGAGTCCGGCGAGGGCGTCGGCGGCCCGCCGCGCCTTCTGCGCGGCCTCCTGGCGTTCGTCGCGGACCGCGGCCGCCTCGGCCGCCGCCTCGTCGGCCTCGGCGCGTACGGTCCGCGCCTCGGCGAGCTCCGCCTCGGACTCCTCGGCGAACACGCGCGCGTCACGGGCGGCCTGGGCCAGCTCCACCAGGCGTCCGGCCGGGCAGCCCGTGCGCCAGGAGGCCAGGCGCGCGGCCAGCTCCCGGTCCTTGCCGAGGCGGGCGGCGAGGCCGCGGATCTCCTCGTCCCGCTCGGTGGCGCGGGCCCGCAGCGCCTGCCGTTCCTCGTCGGCGGCGTGCTCGTCGTGCATGGCCGGGTTCGGCGGTACGAGGAAGACGTCCCCGTCCGGCGCGTCGGCGGCCGGGGTGGGGGCGAGCAGGGCGGCCGCCGTGCCGACGGCGACGGTGGAGCGGGGCAGCAGCGCGGCGTCGGCCAGCGCCTCGCGGGCCCGGGCGTGCGTGCCGGGGTCGGTGATGATCACGCCGTCGACGAGTTCGGGACGGGCGGCGAGCACACGGGCGTGGTCGGCGGGGTCGACGGCCTGGGCGAGGTAGCGCCAGCCGGGCAGCGCCGGGATGCCCTGCTCGCCGAGGAACTCCACGGTGGCGAGGACGTCGGGGCCGGGCGGGAGCAGCCCGCCGTCACCGAGCGCGCCGAGGATCCGGGCGTCGTCGGCGGCGGCCGTCCGCAGATCGAAGAGCTGGCGTTCGGCGGAGGAGACGGCGTCGTCGAGCAGTTCGCGCAGCTCGTCGGCGAACCGGTCGAGGTCCTCCGGCGTGAGCGCTCCCTCCGCGGCCCCGCCCGCGTCGGTCCGCGCCGGGGCACCGGCCTGGTCGCCGGTGCGTGGGGCGGGCACCGAGCCGCGCCGGGGGCCCGACTCGCCGGCCAGGCCGAGCAGTTCGACGAGGCGTTCCTCCGCCGCGAGGCTCTCGGCGAGGCGGCGCTCGGCGTCGTAGGCACGCTCCGCCGCGGAGGCGGCGTCGGCCGCGCGGGCCGCCGTCAGCTCGGCGCGGGACTCCGCGGAGGCCGCCTCGCGCGCGTGCTCCGAGGCCCGCCGGGATGCTTCACGGGCGGTGTCCCAGGCGGCGACGGCGGACTTCTCGGCGTCGCTCGCCGCGAGGGCGGCACGGGCCGGGTCGGCGTCGGGGGCGCTGTCGTCGAGCCATCCGGCGCGGACGGCCTCGGCGGTCTCCTGCTCGACCTCGGTCAGCCGCTGCCGCAGATGCCCGGCCTCGCTGCGGGCGCGCTGGGCCTCGGTGGCGGCGGCCGTGGAGTCCCGGTAGGCGGACTCGCCGGCCTCCTGGAGCGCGGCGGACCGCTCCTCTCCCTCGTTGGCCTGGGCCTCGGCGCGTTCGGCGGCCGCGTGCAGGGCGCGGACGAGATCCACGGCGGCCTTGGCGCGGGCGGCCAGCGCGGGGGCCGCGTCACGCTCGGCCTCCTGGATGGCTGCGGCCACGCGTGCGACCCGGTCGGCGGCGGCGCGGTGGCGCAGCACGGCTTCGGCGGCCTGCCAGGCGGAGTGCAGGGTGCGGGCGTCGGCGAGCTCGCGCTTCTGCGCGGCGGCGGACTTCTCGGCGGCGGCGAGCGCCAACGAGGCGTGCCGGTAGGCGAGTTCGGCGGCGATCAGCGCACTGCGCTCCCGCGCGCCCTCGGCGTGCGTGACGGCGTGGGCGGCCGCGGTGACACGCTGGGCGAGGTCGGCGGCGCGAACCCGTTCCCGCGCGCCCCGCGCGGTGAGGCGCCGGGCCAGCGCGCGGGTGCGGCGCTCGGCGCCGGCGTGGATGTCCCGCGCGCGCGTACGGGTCTGCGCGGCCTCGACGATGCGGCCGAGCAGGTCGACGGACCCGGCGGTGAAATCCCGCTCGGCGATCAGCTCGGCGCGCCGGCCCAGCTTGTTGCCGAACCCGCTGACCAGGTCGGCGAGGCCGTCGGTGTCGCGGGTGTCGGTCACGGCCCGCAGCAGCAGGTCGGTGAAGTCGGAGTCCTTCTTGACCGCGAAGAGGCCGGCCGCCTCACCCTCGTCGGCGTTCATCTCCCGCTGGTAGCGGAAGAGTTCGGGGTCGAGGCCCAGGTCGCCGAGGTGCTCGATCCAGCGGTCGTGGATGTCCTCCCAGTGCACCTCCAGATGCGGGTACGCCTTGCCCGCCTCGGTGAGGGCGTCGCGGAAGCCCTTCATGGTGCGGCGGCGGCCCTGCGCGCCGGACTGCCCCTCGACCGGTGGCCGTACGGCGGTGGACTCGGCGACGGGGAGGTTGTCCAGGCTGAGGCCGGGACCGGGGCGGAAGGAGTACCAGGCCTCCGCGAACTTCCGCGGGTCGTTGGAGACCTGGCGGCCGCGCCACTCGCTGACCTTGCCGACCACCACGCACTCGCCGGTCAGGGTGTGCTGCCACTCCAGGGCGACGTGCCCGCAGTCGTCGGCGAGCAGGAACTTGCGCAGCACACCGGAGCTGGCGCCGCCCAGGGTGTTGCGGTGGCCCGGCAGCATCACGGAGAAGATCAGCTTGAGCAGGACCGACTTGCCGCCGCCGTTCTCCAGGAAGAGCACGCCCGCGGGGGCGGGCCGGCGCCGCGGGCCGACCGGCTCCTCCTCGAAGAACTCCGCCTGGGTGGGCGCGGGATCGGGCACGGGCTCACCGACGCCGCGCAGGTCGAGCACGGTGTCGGCGTAGCGCGCTCCGGCCGGTCCGATGGAGTAGAGGCGGACCCGGGACAGCTCGTACATGGCGGACTCTCGTAAGTCTTCGGCAGGTGGGGGAGGTCGGTGGGGCTCAGGCCGAGTGGAACGGCAGGCCGGCGTCGGCCACCAGGTCCAGGGCGTCGGTGTCCTCGGCGGGCAGCAGGGTCGGTGTGCCGTCGGTGACCGGTACGACGCCCAGTTCCAGCAGCTCGGCCATGGCGGCGCTGCCCGCCATGTCACGGACCTGGAGCTGGTAGCGGGCCGTGGTGCGGTAGGTGCCGCCGTGGTCGTCGCCGGTCCGCTGGAGGAAGCCGGAGTCGGTGAGGAAGGCGACGGCCTTGCCGACGATGCCCGTGGTGGAGCCGGCGAGCCGGCGCGCGTCCTTGGTGGCGCCGGCGGCGCTGCGTCTGATCCAGATGCGCCAGGCGGCCTCGAGGCCGGGGGCGTCCGTGGCGGGGTCGGTGTTCTCGCCCTGCTCCTCGGCGCGTTCCTCGAGTCGGCGGCAGGCCTGGCGGACGAAGGCGTCGACGCCGTTGACGGTGACGCGCCCGATGTAGCCGTCGTCGGCGAGGTCCTCGGGGCGCGGGAACGCCATCGCGGCGACGGCGAGGTGGGCCAGTCCGTGCAGGAACCGGTCGCCGCCGTCGGCGGACGTCCGGCGGGCGTAGTCGCTCATGCGTACGGCGAACACCGAGTCCTCGGCGGCGGTGACCGCCATGCCCGCGCGCGGGGACACCTCCAGCACGACCAGCCCGAGTCCGGTGGCCACGGCGTCGGCGAGCCGCGCGAAGGACGGGTCCTCGCGGTAGCGGCGCAGCAGTTCGGTGTACTCCTGGTCGCGGGCGGGCTGGAGCTTGGGCTGCAGCCCGAAGGAGACGAGCCGCGCCGCGTCGGCGGCGTCGGCGGGGGTGACGGCGGCGGGCGCCTGCGGTACGGCGGCCTCCGGCTCACTCCGGTCGACGTGCTCGGTCACGGTTGCGGCTCCTTGGGGCGGTGGTGCGGGGTCGTGCGGTGCGCTAGGTGCTGGTGGTGCGCGGCGTCGCGCGGCGGCCGGTTCACGCGGCTTCCGTCCGGTCGGCGGCCATTCCGGCCGCGTCGAGCAGCGCCGTGCCGACGATGAGGTCGGCGCCGCCGAACTCGGGGTCGTCCAGCTCCGTCCCGTCGTCCACGGCGAACAGCAGCTTCTCCTCGCCCTGCCGGTAGGCGGTGCCCACCGGAGGGCTGGCGGCGTGCACGGCCAGCAGGGCGACCAGATACGGCAGTTCGGGGTCCTGCCGGCGGGCCTCGGCCAGCAGGCCGGACAGTCGGCGGGGGGCGTCGGCGGGCAAGTCGAGCAGTTTCATGGCGGCGGCGAGCTGCTCCTCGCTGAACCGGCTGTCGTCCGGGGTCGCGATGAGGTCCGGCTCGGGCATCTCGGCGCCCAGGTGCTCCCGTTCCACGGGCGGGGTGAGCAGGATGTCGACGAGGTCGCCGAGCCGCACCGACACCGGTGTGCGCAGGCCGGTGCCGTGCGCGAAGAAGGCGTCCGTGACGCGGACGGCCCGCTCCAGCGGCAGCGGCAGGACGGGCGCGACGAGATGCCCGTACAGGTCGATGCCCGACGTGGTCAGCGGCGTGGCGAAGGCCTGCCGGTCCTGCTCGGCGCGGAACAGCGGTCCCGCCTCCAGCAGCCGGGACTGGAGCTGCGTGTGGCGCCGGATGCACTCCTTGACGATGTCGACCAGCTCGGCCGCGCGGCGCTTGTGCTCCGGGTCCTCGGTCTCGTCGCGGGCCTTGCGGATGTTGGTGAGGATCGCGTTCTCGTGGCGGTACCGGTCGGCGACGTGGTCGAGGGCCTCCGCGATCATGTCCGGGACGGCGTTCAGCCAGTCGACCGCCCGGACGTTGCGGCGGGTGGCGTCCAGGGCGCGGCGCAGCGTCTCGGAGTACTGGACGGTGCGGTACCTGGCCTGCTCGGCGGCCAGCTGGGCGTCCGCGAGGCGCCCGCGGCTGATCAGCACCTCCAGCTTGACCTCGGCGGCGATCTGCGCGCTGGTGACGTCCGTGTCCAGGGCGCCGACCAGGACGTTGACGGCTTCGTCGGTCGTGCGGAGGTACACGGTGCCGCCCGGGCCCGGGACCTCCTCGATCAGCTTGAAGTCGTAGTCCCGGCGGACATAGCTGCCGTCCGGCGTGAACGTGCCGTACACGGCCCGGAAGCCGCGGTCGACGCTGCCGACGTTGATCAGGTTCTCCAGGACCCAGCGGGCCACCCGCTCGTGCTCGGCGACGGGGCGCCGCGGGGCCTGGGCGGCGATGCGGGGGATGAGACGGGCGACTATCTGGTCGTGGTCGGCGCCCGTGTCGAAGTCCATGTTGAGCGTGACCAGGTCGATGGCGGCGAGCGCCACCTCGGCCATGCCGTACACCGAGTACTCGCCGGCGAGATTGGCCTTGCGGGCGTCGAGGTCGTGCAGCGGCGCGGTGCAGGCGAGCGCGCGCAGCCGCCGCGCCAGGCCCTCGTCGGCGGCCGGGCCCGGCGCGGGGCGCGGCCCCGCGCTGAGCTGGGGCGGAACGCGGTCCGTCGATGCAGGCGAAGTCACGGTGCACAGACTAGGTCCTAGGTCTGACATCGATCCAAACGGCACGGATCGCCTCCGGCGGGCGCGAGCCCCTCCGCTGTCGGTGAGCCACCTCCGCCGGGCGCGAGCCACCTCCACGGGGGGCAAGCCACCTCCACTGGGCGCAAGCCACCTCCGCCGGGCCCGAGCCACCTCCGCCGGGCGCGAGCCACCTCCGCCGGGCGCGAGCCACCTCCGCCGGGCGCCAGCCACCTCCGCCGGCCGCAAGCCACCTCCGCCGGCCGCAAGCCACCTCCGCCGGGCGCAAGCCACCTCCACTGGGCGCAAGCCACCTCCGCCGGGCCCGAGCCGCCTCAGGGGACGATCTCCCCCTCGCCCACCCGGCGCCGGTACACCTCGACCACGCGTTCCAGGGAGTCGTCGAGGT